>ERZ773099.431-NODE-431-length-36083-cov-11.226019_pt1 | contig 36083 bp, 12 predicted proteins | sample MGYA00511120_ERZ773099 | MGnify/ENA primary metagenome ERZ773099 (study PRJEB29015, sample SAMEA2738012) | human oral metagenome | biome: human oral; feature: human-associated habitat; material: dental | place: China | collected 2104 ... | reverse complement strand
ACCCCTACCCACCGCCCCGGGGGGGGGGGGGCCCCCCCCGGCCCCCCCCCCCCCGCCGTGCCGAAGCGGCGGCCGCCTGAGCCCGAGGAGAGGAAGGACCCCATGACCACCGACCCCGCCGCCCCCGCCGCCGGCCCGGGCTCCGCCTCGTCCGCCCGCCGGGGCCCCGCCGCCCCCGCCGGCCTGGGCCCCGCCCGCGACGGCCTTCCCGCCCCGCGGACCGCGCCGATCCACCACCACCCCTCGTGGACGCCCCAGCCCGAGCCCTGGCGCCTGGACACGGTCCTGGCCCACGCGGGCGCCCTCACCGACCCGGCGACCGGCGCTATCACCACACCCATCCACCTGTCGACCGCCTTCGGGCACCCGGGCCTGCACCGGTCCACCGGGTACGACTACACGCGCACCGCCTCCCCCACCCGCGACGTCCTCCAGGACGCCCTGGCCAGGCTCGACGGCGCGGCGGCGGGCTTCGCGACGTCGTCGGGCATGGCGGCCATCCAGCTGGCCGTCGAGGCCCTGGCCCCGCGCGGGAGCCGCGTGGTGGCGCTGGAGGACCTCTACGGCGGCACCTTCCGCTACCTCGAGGTCCTGGCGGAGGAGGGCGCCTACGACATCGACTTCGTCTTCGGCGAGTCCGAGCTGCGCCGGGCCCTGCGCTCCCCGGCCTCCCTCGTCCTCATCGAGACCCCCACCAACCCGATGATGGTGCGGCTCGACGTCGCCGAGGCGGCGGAGTGGGCGCACGGGGCCGGGGCGCTGCTCGCGGTCGACAACACCTTCTACACCCCCGCGATCCTGCGGCCCCTGGAACTGGGGGCGGACGTGGTCCTGTACTCAGCCACGAAGTACCTGGGCGGCCACAACGACGTCATGGCCGGGGCCGTCACCGTGGCCGACCCGGCGCTCGGCGAGCGGCTGCAGTACCGGCTCAACACGACCGGGGCGACGCTGGGCCCCTTCGACTCCTTCCTGCTGCTGCGCGGCCTGAAGACCCTGTCGCTGCGGATGGAGCGCCACGAGTCCAACGCCCGCGCCGTGGCGGACTTCCTGCGCGCCGCGCCGCAGGTGAGCCGCGTGCTCTACCCGGGGCGCAGCGGCATGATCTCCTTCGACCTGGCCGACGGCGTCGACATCGCCGTCGTGCTGGAGTCGGTGCGGGTCTTCACCTTCGCCGAGTCCCTGGGCGGGGTGGAGTCGCTCGTGACCTGCCCCGCCGTGCAGACCCACGCGGACGTCCCGCCGGCCACGCGGGCGCGCTACGGGCTGACGGACCGGCTGCTGCGCCTGAGCGTGGGCATCGAGGACCCGGCCGACCTCGTAGCGGACCTGCGCGGCGCCCTCGAGGCGGCCGCGCGGGCGCGAGGCGCTCTCAGATCCGATCCGGTGCCGTACCGCCCGCAGCAGGACGCGCCCAAACGGGCCTGACCGCCCCACCTCTCCTCACCAGCTCGACCATGAGGACGATCGTGAGCAGCATCATGAGCCCGACCGATACGACACTCGCCTCCGTGCCGAAGGTTCCTCCGGTCACCAGCTCTGAACCGTGCATTGTCGTTCGGAGGACGGACGGCCCCGTGCCCGTCCCGGAGATCGGTACACCCAGCACCGGTCCCTGGACCACGTTCCAGGCCGCGTGGAAGCCGATGAGCAGCCAGAGGTTGCGGGTGAGCGCGTACAGGATCCCGAAGAGGAACCCGGCTTCGAGCACGATGGCGATGGCTCCCCACTTCGTCCCGTCCGGGTTCGTCACGTGCATGAGACCGAAGACGAGGCCCGAGCCGAAGGTCGCCCCCCACGTTCCGGCCACGTGCTCGAGGAGCCGGAACAGGATCCCGCGAAACATCAGCTCCTCGCCGACGCCGGCGCCGACGCCGGCGGCGAAGGACTGGACCAGGACCCGACCGATGTCAGGATCCTTGATGACCGAAAGCCTGTAGCCGCCGAGAAGAGTGATGAGGAGGTACGACGCGCCCAGCGCCGCCGCGCCCCCGAGCAGGCCGACGACCAGACCGCCGATCCGCTCAGGACTGAGCTCGAAGATGCGATGCCTCCGTTCCATCACGAGGACGACGACCAGGTAGGCGATCACGATACTTAGAAGCTGGACCGTGGCGCCGGGCAGGGCTGCGCCCGAAGTGACCTCACTCGCGGGGAAGAAGGCGGTGGCGATCCCTGCGAGCAGGAGCAGGCCGAAGATCATGACGGACATGAAGGCGACGGCCTCGAGCACCGCTCCGCCCACGACGCCCACACTGCTGGGACCGCCGAAAGGTATCTCGGGTGCATCACGTGGAAGACCATCTGGGCGGAGCCCGGCGGTCGGACGAGACGTGGTGGTGGCGGGATTGTTCACAGGTTCAGCTCCTCGATATCCGTGGGTGTGGGACTGGACAGGCTAATGGCCCCCGCGTATCCCGGCGGTGTACGGAGGAATGCGCAGCATCGGGTATGGGCGCCGCAGGAGATTCGGACCAGATCCCCGTCGAGAGGTCCTGCCGACCACCTGCAGGCGTCATCGAGTCCAAGGACTCCCTGCTTCACCAGGCTCTCCTTGATCGTCCAACACCGGGCGCGGGCCAGTGCGGGATCGGGCCGGCGCAGCGCCTCGTCCTCGTCGGCGTTTGTGAGCGCCCCGGCCATGGGGCCCGCGCATGACGCCACGGCCTCGACATCGATCCAGGCATGACCGGCGACGGCGGCCACGAGCCCTGCGGTATGGCTCACGCTGACCTCAAAACGCCGGCCCGAGAAGGACTCGATCCACGGCGCACCATGGTCACGTCCCTGGCACTCGGGGCAGCACTGCTTGTAGCAGAGGTCGGTGGGGCGCAGCCCGGTTCTGAGACCGGTCACGAAACGGGCCAACAGATGAGCGGCGAGATAGGTGCTGCGGTCCTCTTGCCGCACTAGGCGCAACATCCTTCCGCGCTCCTCCGGCGTCAAGCACGCCCGGTCCAGTCCGACCGAGGCACAGGCTCGTACGACCCGTTCCGGTGACGCGACCGAGACGAGCACGCCATCGGTCGGCGCCCGCGCGCCGAGGACGGCGGCGCTCATGCCGGGCTCCTGGCGTCCGGGGCGGAATCCGCCTGCGCGCATACGAAGTCGTTCATCAGGGCCAGCACCTCGGGGTTGTCGTGGAGGAAGAAGTGATCGCCGTCGAAGAGGCGGGAGCTGAATCCCGCAGTGGTCGCCCGCTCCCAGGCGACCATGGAGGCGCCGTCCACCCATGCGTCCGACCGCCCGCCCAGGGCGAGGATCGGGATATCGAGCGGCGGAGCGTCATGTCCGCCGTAGGAACAGGTGATGTCGTAGTCCGACCTGATCGACGGCCAGACCAGCTCTCTGAGCTCCGGATGGGTCAGCACCTCGATCGTCGTGGGGTCCATCCTCCCCAGCATCACAGCGAGTTCCTCATCACTGAGGCGTTCCGCCCCCGTGTCCAGGGACGACACGGGCAGGCGGGCGGAGACAATGAGCAGGGCCACCGCCCGCGCGCGCATCCGCAGGCGCACTGCGACCTCGTGGGCGACGGAGGCGCCCATGGAGTGTCCGAGAAGTACAAGCGGCAGCGGCCGCTCGGTTTGGAGACGCACGACGTCCTCCGTGACGGCATCAGCCATCGCCTCGAGGCACTGACTCATCGGTTCGGCGAGCCGATCCTCCCGGCCCGGGTAGCGCACGGAGACGAGTTCGATCCGGTCGTCGAGCCGGCCTCGCCACGGAGCGTAGGAGGACGCCGTACCGCCGGCGTGCGGGAAGCACACCAAACGGACCTCGGGAGATCCTGAGATGGCGTCGTAGACGCGAAGCCAATCGCAGTACGCCGTCATCGGGCCGTCTTCTTCTCGAGCTCCAGCTCTCCGGTCTCCTCGATGAGGCGCACGACGTCCTCGCCCCTGCGACGCGCCCGGGACTGGGCGAGGCCGATGAGGTCGTCGGCCCTGGCATCGAGCACCTCGTCGTCGAAGCGGACCAGGGTCGTCCACCGCCGGGTCACGACGACGAGGAGAATGGCAGCCAGACCGCAGACGGTGTAGAGCATGGCGATCGGCCGCCCCGGCCCGTCACCGAGGAGCAGGTGAACCACCGGCGCGAGGCCGGGCACATTCTTGAGCATCCACTCCATGAGCACCGTGCCCTGGGGCGCGAGCACCCCGAAGCCCAGTGGCGCGGCCGCCGTCGACACCATGGTGTTGATGGCGAAGACCCGTCCCTGGATGCGTGCGGGCACCTTCGTCTGGATGATGGTCATGACGACGCCGTTGACCACGACAATGAGGCCGGAGATCAGGAAAACGCCGACGCACACCGGGATGATCGCGGGACGGGCGGCGACGAGGATCGCGCTAAGACCCAGAATGACGGACAGAGCGCGGACCGCGTCCATCCGGCGATACTTGGGGCCGCCCCACACGCTCATCGCCAGGCCCCCGATGATCCCCGCCGCGCCCGCGACGGCCGCCACGACGGCGACCTCCCTCAACGTGGCGAAACTCAAGACGAGGGGGTTCACCAACGAGATGAGCGGAGCCAGGAAGAGGTTGATCACCGCGAAGAACACGAGCATCGCACGGAAGTATTTGTTGCGCATCGAGAAGCGGAATCCGCCCCGGATCTCTTCCCATATGGTCTCGTTCACCGTGACATGAGCCGCCGGGAACTTGATGAAAAGCACCGTGCCGATGGCGAAGATGTAGGACAGCACGTCGAAGAGGAGGATTCCGGGCAGCTCGAATACGGCGAGCAGACCCACACCGAACAGCGGAGCGATGAAGTTCGCGACTCCGATCGCAAACTGGAGCATGCCATTGGCGTGCCCGAGGTAGCGTTTGGGCACGATCTGAGGAATCGCCGACTGGAATGCCACCCGTTGGAATGTCACGGCGCAGGCGACTAACCCGAAGACGAGCATCATGTTCCACGTCCGCATAGTCCCTGTCGCCGCCAGGACGAGAAGCACACTGAGCATGGCCATGCAGATCGAGTCGAACAGCATAATGAGTCTACGACGATTGAAGCGATCGACAACGGCGCCCGCGATGGGAGACACGATGAGGTTCGGAATGGTGCCGAGTACACCTACGACACCGAAGAGCGCCAGATTTTTCGTCTGGGTCAGCACCCACAGGGGAAGCGCGAATCCCGTCAGCGTCGAGCCGGTGAAGGACAGCATCTGACCGGTGGTGATGATGGCGAACTTCCCAAGTCCGGGAAGGACCTCTCCCGTCTCCCTCCCGCCAGGGAGCGCAGAGTCGAGGCGCGGCTGACTCCCGGGTTCGGCGCGCTCCCTGGCCACCCTGCTGTCATGCAGCCACCAGGTGCTCTCAGGACCGCGCTCGGCGCGCGTCAGACTCGATTCCTCGCCCCTCTTGAGCAGCACGTGGGTCGAGGTGATGATCTCTGCGAGCTCGTTGGCGCGGAAGTTGAGAAAATAGTGCCCCGCTTCCTGAATGCAGACGGAGGCGACGCGATCGGAGTACAGAGCCCACTCGTCGCACCGCTCCTCCCAGAACTGAGTCGTCTGGTCGGCCTCACCGATGACGGAGATGACCGGCGCGCCGAAGCGCTGAACACCACTGCTGTAGCACTGCGTGAAGTAGTCCTCCGCGAAACGACCGTCCTGCCTCATGACCTTGACCATGTGCTCCGCGTGCTTCTCGTCCATCGCGCTCATGTCGGCTCCCATGCCGGCGAGCCAATTGGCGTGATTACGGTCAGAAGTAAGACGGTCACGGGCCGACAGGCGCGCCAGGGCGGCGAGAACCTTATTGGTGGGCCGGGCAACGGGGAAGGCTCCGCCGACGTACAGAGCCTCGAAGTCCCTCCCTCTCCGAGTGAGCTCCTCGGCGATGGCGGCGGCCGCCGCCGAGCCCGGGACGCAGTGACCGTAGAGGATGAGGCTCCCGGGGACGCGCTCCAGAATCTCGTCGACCACCTCCCGCGCCATCTCCGGCATGGGCAGCACCTCGCCCCCGACGGCCGGGTCGTGCCCCGGGGGCTCCAAGGAGTAGAGGGAGTACCCCTTCGGCAGCTCCCGGGCAAGATCAGTGAAGACGGATGCGTTCGCACCTCCGTAGGGCACGGCGATCACGGAGGCCGTGCGAGTCGCGGCGTCAAGCGGCGGGGTGAGCTCGTAGAGCAGCCGCGTCCCGCTCCCGCCACGGCGCTTGTCCTCGATGAGACGTGCGAGTCCCTCCACGGTCGGGTTCGAGATCACGTCCATGACGGAGACGACGACGTCGTCACCGATGGCGGAGTGCAGGCGCGGCACTACCTTCGTCGCCAGCAGCGAATCACCGCCCAGGTCGAAGAAGTCCGCTACGACGCTGGGAGTATCGATCTCGAGAAGCTCGGCGTAGACGCTCGCGACAGCGGCCTCGAGCTCTGTCCGCGGGGCGATCGCCTCCGCCGAGACTTTGCCCCGTTCGGGAGCGACCAGGGCCCTCCGATCGATCTTGCCGTGCCCCTTCATCCTGAAGGAGTCGACGCTGGCATAGACCCGGGGGACCATGTACTCCGGCAGGACGGACTCCAATTGCGACCGGATGCTCGCGTCCGGCAACGGCGCGGCGTCCTCGTCCCAACGGATCCAGCCGATCAGGCGCTCAATGCCGGAGTCGCTGCGAAGATCGACGACGCACTGCGCGACACCCTCCACGGCCTCCAGAGCGGACTCCACCTCGCTCAGCTCGACACGGTACCCGCGGATCTTGATCTGGTCGTCCGTACGCCCGTGGAAAGCGAGCTGTCCATCATTGCGCCAGCTGACGACGTCGCCCGTGCGATACATCCGTTCGCCGGGCTCACCCGCAGGATCGGCAACGAAGCGGGAAGCGGTCAGCCCCGGACGCGACAGGTATCCCCTCGCGAGTCGACCGGCGATGTAGAGCTCTCCCCGAACTCCGGGAAGCACCGGACGGAGGCCCTCATCAAGGACGTAGGCACGGACCCCCGGCATGGGGGAGCCCACCGGCCAGACGGCCCCCGGGTCCTCGATATCGGGCCGCACCTCGGCGACCGTGCACGCGACGACGGTCTCGGTCGGCCCGTAGCTGTTGACGATCCGGCACGGAGTCTTGGCGGCCAACTCCGCGGCCCACGAGGAGGGGGCCCCTTCCCCCGCGAGGACGAGCGTCCTGCGGGGAACGACGGCGCTCATCTCGACCTGGGCCGTCATGGTCGCGAGGTGGGACGGCGTCATCTTGAGGTAGTCGACCTGATGGCGCTCCAGGAACTGTGCGAGCTCGACCGCCGTCATCCGGCCGTCGCCGACGTGGAGCGTGCCGCCGTTGACCAGAGGCAGGTAGAACATGAGCAGGCTGAAGTCGAAGGCGAGCGACTGCAGCAAGGCGTACGTCGCCCCGGGCTGAACCTGCAGCAGACTGGAAATGTCCCGCAGGTAGCGGACGATCTCGCGCTGGCTGACCTCGACGCCCTTGGGTCTGCCCGTCGTACCGGAGGTGTAGATGACGTAGGCGAGATTGTCGAGTCCGGCTGCGACCGGAGTCGCCTCATGGCTCGAGGCCATGAGCTCATTATGGGAGAGGAGCGGAACCGGGGTATCCACGTCGAGGGTGCCGTCATGGAGGCACATGACGGCGCCGGAGTCCTCGAGTATGAAGGACAGGCGGTCGCGAGGCAGGTCCGGATCAAGGGGGAGATAGGCTCCGCCGGCCCCCAGGATACCCAGAATGCAGACGGCCGCAGGCACAGCCCGCTTGAGGGCGACCGCGACGAGCACGTCGGGGCCCACCCCACGATGGGCGAGCAGACGCGAGACGCGGGCCGCTCGCTCGCGGAGCTCCTCGGCGCTCAGGGACTCCGTCCCCTCGACGATGGCCGCGGCGCCGAGGTCGGTGTCCGATCCCGGCTGCACCAACTCGTGGAGGACGCAGTCGGGCTCGCGGGGGCGCCGGGGTCCCACGCCCCACCTGACGCTGACGAGCTCGCGCTCGGCGTCCGTGCGCAGATCGTGGGAGAGAACCGGCGCATCGGGATGATCGACGACGCACTTGAGCAGTCTCACCAGGCGCGCGGCAAGAAGCTCCACGCGGTCGGCATCGAGGAGATCCGTGCGGTAGGTGAAGGAGGCGATGCAGCGCTCGTTCTCTTCGACGACGGTGAGACCCAGATCGAAGTGGGCGATCCCCGTGATCGCCCCGATTTCGGAGAAGGTCAGCGGCCCCGCCGCCCGCTCCCCCGCGCTTACGACCGTGTCGAGCTGATTGACCGAGAGGCTGACTTGGAACACAGGGGAGCTGTTGACCGACCGGGGCACGCCGAGCGCCCTCACGACGTCGTCGAAGGGGACGGACTGCACGGAGAAGGCCTCCACTGCGACGGATCGAGCGCACGCGAGAAGCTCACGGAACGTGGGGTCGCCGTTCAGACTCGTCCGCATTGCGACCATGTTGACGAAGTTGCCGACCACGCTCTCGACCGCGGTGCTCGAGCGATTGGCCACCGAGGTTCCGATGGCGAAGTCTCGCTGGGAGGAGTGCCGTGCCAGGAGCACCTGGTAAAGGGCCAGCATCGCCATGTACAGGGTCGCCCCCTCCTCCGCTGCGAGGGACCTGAGCCGGCCCAATTGAGCGTCCGGCAAGGTGAACTCGTGGGTGCGGCCGCGTGAGGAGATTGTCGCCGGACGCGGCCGGGCGATATCGAGCTCGAGGTTCTCCACGCCCCTCAAGTTCGTCTTCCACCGGGTCAGGGCCCGCTCACGGGCCTTGACCCTGCTCTCAGACGCCTCGTGGACGGCGACGTCCTCGTACTGCAACGGCCGTGCGCCAAGATCGATCGGCACGCCCTGCACTGCCTGCCCCAGGGCGCGGACGAGATCCTGCTTGATGAGGGAGACCGACCACCCATCGACCAGGAGGTGGTGAGCGGTGAAAAGGAGCACGTGGTCATCCTCCGCCAGGACGAGCGCCCGGAAGCGGACGAGCGGCCCCTCCTCCACGTCGAAGGGCCGGCGAAGGAGCTGCGACAACTCGTCCTCCGCGGCGGACTCGGGAATCCGGGCCGAACGGAGATCGCCGAGGGGGACGTCGGGCGCCCCGGGAGGGGCGATGACAACGAGCGGGTCGCCCGCCTCGTCAGTCGGGTAGTGGGCGCGCAGGATGTCATAACGACTAGTCAGCGCCTGGCAGGCCGAGCGGATCTGTGCAACCGTGAGCGGCCCCCGCACGCGGATTCCGAAACCGATCGTGTACGCGGTCGAATCGGGCTCCATCCGGGCATTCACCCACAAGCCGGTCTGCATCGGACCTAACGGGACCGCAGTGCCCTCCGCTCGCGGAACCGGGCCGGAGGCGGGACGTCGGGTCTTGCGCAGACGCTCGGCGAGCAACCGGGCACGGTACTCGCGGGCTTGTGTTTCGTCAGTGGTGGTCACAACTCTTCTTTCGGATCGGGTGTCGGTCGGGTAACGACGGCGGAGGAGGTCAGGCGAGCCCGTCGTCGATATCGGCGAGAAGCAGGTCCTCCAGGACGGAGGCCTGGTCGCGGAGCACGGGGGTTTCGAAGACGACTCGCACGGGCAGAGCGAGATCGAGCCGTTCGTCGACGCAGGCCGCCACTCTGGCGGCGAGGAGCGAGTTCCCTCCCGTGTCGAAGAAATTGTCAAGCGCACCAACGGATCGGCCGTCGGCGAAGACCTCTTCCCAGATCTCGGCGAGGACCGTCTCAACCCCCTCCTCGGGCTCGACCCGTTCCTGCGCCCCGGCCCACTGGGGTGCGGGCAGGCGGGAGGTGTCGAGCTTCCCGTGGGCCGTGATCGGGAACTCTTCCAACGTCACGATCGACGCGGGCACCGCGTGCTCGGGCAGCATCGTCCTCAGCGCTCGCACGCAGGCCCCGATGTCGAAGTCCTTCGGACTGCGCACAGCGATCCAGGACGCCAACCTGATGTCACCGGCGGCCACGTCCCGAGCCTCCACGTGCGCATCGAGAACACCCGGGAGCCGGCGCATCGTCTGTTCGATCTCCCCCGGCTCGACGCGGAAGCCGCGGATCTTGACCTGCCGGTCGCTTCGACTGACGAAGTCGTACTCGCCGTCGGTCCGGAGACGCACGAGATCGCCTGTGCGATACATCACCGAGCCTGCCGGACCCCAGACCGCCGCCACGAATCTCGACGCGGTCAGACCCGGGCGCCGGTGGTAGCCCCGAGCCAGGCCGACCCCGCTGACGTAGAGCTCTCCGACAACGCCGGGCGGCACTGGTTGCAGGTACTCGTCGAGGACCACCGAGGACAGGCCGTGCACGACCTCACCAATGGGGACGGTGCCCGTCTCATCGCCGACGACCCGGTGACGGGTGACGTCGACCGTTGTCTCCGTGGGTCCGTAGAGGTTGTAGACCCGGCGTCCGCTCACCTCGCCCACCGCCTGGGAGGCGGGGAGCTCTTCGCCGCCGAGCATGAGGGTGGTCATCGTCTCCGGAAGAATCCCCTCGGGCAGGGTCCGCAGGGCGGTCGGCACGAGCATCGCCCGACGAACAGCGTGACGCTGCAGGTACCGCCCCAGCTCGACGCCCATCGTCCTCAGCTCCTCCGGGACCACGACCAGACAGGCCCCGTGGAAGAGCGCCATCGTCATCTCGAGCACGGAGGCGTCGAAACTGAACGAGGCGAACTGGAGCATGGTCTCGTCGGGCCCCGCCCCCAGTCCCCGTGCCTGCGACTGTGCGAGCGCCCGCAGGCCTCGATGGGTGACGAGAACGCCCTTGGGGCGTCCTGTCGAGCCCGACGTGTAGATGAGGTAGCTGGGATGGTCTGGGCTCGCCGTCACCCTCAGCTCGTCGGATCGCACCGCCCGTTCCCGCATTGCGCCGAGGGCCTCCTCCGTCACCGGGTCATCCAGGACGATCGCCCCGGGGAAGGAGGCGGAGTCCGCCGCTGTCGTGAGGACGAGTGCAGGCGCGGCGTCCTGGAGGATGTAGGCGATCCTCTCACCGGGGTAGTCAGGATCGACGGGGACATAGGCGGCTCCCGCCTTCTGCACACCGATGATCGCGACGACTGCGCGCACGGACTTGCGGAGACCCAGGGCCACTATGTCCTCGGCGCCGATCCCGCGACTGATGAGCCATCGGGCGAATCGGTTCGACGCGGCATCGAGATCGGCGTAACTGAGTACGTCCTCGCCGCACCGGACGGCGGGATGGTCGGGATCCAGATCGACGGCCGCGCCGAAGAGGTCCGCGAAGGTGCAGGGCGCGGAGGGCTCGGGGCCCCGCTGGACCGCATGGTCGCGCTCGTCCTTGTCACGGATCTCGATCCGGTGGACTGGTTGAGCAGGATCGTCGCCGAAGGCGGTCAAGACCCGGTCGATCCTCCGCAGCAGCGCCCGGGCGGTCTTCTCGTCGAAGCGGTCTGCGGCGTACTCGAGCTGGAGCGTGAGCTCTTCGCCTTCCCGCCCGCTGACCTCGCCGATGCTGAGGCTGAGATCGAACTTGGCCCCCATCGAGTCCGGAACGAGGTCCTCACCGCTCAGACCGGGCAACGTCAGGCCGGCTGCAGATCCCCCACTCTCGGACAGGTGGGAGACCATGACCTGGAACAGTGGATGCCTGCCCGGGGCCCGGCTCGGCGCAACGGCGTCAACCACCATGTCGAAGGGCGCGAAGGCGTGGTCGAGAGCATCCAGGAAAGACGACTTGGAGCGTTCGACCACCGTCGCAACATCCGGAGTCCCGCGCAGGTCGTGACGGATCACCAAGGTGTTGGCGAAGAACCCAACGAGGGGTTCGAGGTCGCTCGCATCCCGTCCCGTCGTCACGGTGCCGAGGGCGAGGTCGTCGCCGGCGCCCATTCTCTGCAGCGTGACGGCGACGGCGCCGTGGCAGATCATGAAGACCGAGGCGCCGTGCTCCGCCGCGAGTGCCTTGAGGCGCCTCAGCGGGCCAGAACCGAGACGCCGCTCGACGGTCCGCGAGCGCCGGTATCCGGGCACCGGCATGAAGGCGGGACCGGGGAGCCGAGTCTCCTCGGGCAGCCCGGACAGGGTCTTCGTCCACCAGGTCAGTGCGTCCTGCACGGCGTCGCCCCGACCGAGCTGCTCGTGCTGCCAGATCGTGTAGTCCGCGTAGTCGATCCTCAGAGGGGTCCACTGCGGCCGTTCTCCCCTCCGTCGCGCCTCGTAGGCTCGCTGCAGGTCACCGACGAGAGGCCCCATCGACAGCCCGTCACCGGCAATGTGGTGCATGACGAGCACTGCGATGTGGCTGGTGCTGTCCTCCTCGAGCAGCCACAGGTGGACGGGGATGTCGGAGGAGATGTCGAAAACGTGTCCGCTCAGCTCCTGGACCAGGTCGTGACGCTCGTCGGCCGTCATCCCCCGCACATGACGAACCGTGCACAATTCCTCGACCTCGGGCAGCGGAAGGAGGCGCTGGCACGGGAGCCCGTCCACGGGGATGAGGACGGTGCGCAGGGTCTCGTGCCGCTCGACGACATCCCGCAGCGCCTCTCCGAGCGCCCTGACATCCAGTGCCCCGCGCAACCGCGAAACCAGCGGGATGTTGTAGGTCGAGGAGGGGCCGTCGATCTGCACGAGCGTCCAGAGCCGTTGCTGGGCGAAGGAGGCGGGAAGGCGGTCCGGCCGCTGTCGGTGCGTGATTGCGGCGGCGCGCGCCAGGTCGTCCGCGTCGTCGATCCTGCGCGCGAGCGCCCGCGGAGTGGGGGCGTCGAAGACGTCGCGGAGCTTCAGCCCGCCGGCGGAACCCCTCAGGGCTGCGACGATCTGGGCCGCAAGGAGCGAGTGGCCCCCGAGGGTGAAGAAGTCGTCCTCCGGGCCGACGGTTTCGACGCCGAGCACACGTGCAAAGACCTCGCACACGAGCGCTTCGGTAGGCGTCGCGGCCTTCCCGGTCGCCCCGTGGTCGGGGGCGGGGGCCGGCAGAGCCCGGACGTCGAGCTTCCCGTTGGGCGTGAGGGGCAGCTCGTCGAGGACGATGACGGCCCCGGGAACCATGTGGGCGGGAAGCTCGCGCTCCGCGTGGCGGCGGATCTCCTCGACGTCGACCAGCCCGCCCGTGACATAGGCGACGAGACGGTTCGGCACCATCGGCGTCTGCCGGACGACGACGGCGTCGACTCCCGGGACCGAGCGCAGGCAGTTCTCGATCTCACCGAGCTCGATGCGGAAGCCCCGGATCTTGACCTGGTGGTCGCTTCGGCCGATGTAGTGCAGACGACCGGTCTCATCCCAACGAACGACGTCGCCCGTACGGTACAGGAGGGCGCCCGCTCCCATCGGATCGGCGATGAAGCGACTGGCGGTGAGACCGGGCCGACCGAGGTAGCACTCGGCCAATCCCGGGCCGCCGACGTACAGCTCTCCCGGGACGCCCGGGGGAGCAGGGCGCAGGTAGTCGTCCAGGACGACGAGTCTGGCGGCTCCGAGCGGGGACCCGATCGGCGGGGTCAGTCCCGTCGGGGTCAGCGGGCCTTCAACGGCGACCGCGATCGTGGCCTCGGTGGGACCGTACGCGTTGTACATGCGCCGGCCGGTCGAGAAGCGTTCGACGAGCTCCGCTCCGAGTGCTTCCGCTCCGGCGATGAGTACCGGCAGCCCGTCAGGCGGAGCGGCCAGGGTGGACAGGACGCTGGGTGTCAGCAGCGCCGCGTCGACCGTGGAGAGCACCTCACTGAGCTCAACCCCGACAAGTGGACCGGGTTCGGGCACGACGAGGCAGCCGCCACAGCCCCAGGCCATGCACAGCTCCATGACGGCCGCGTCGAAGGAGAGCGAGGCCGCCTGGAGAACCCGCATCCCGCTCCACCCGCCTATCCGGGCGGTGAGGGCCCGCGCGAAGACGCCCAAGCCCCTTCTCGTCACCCGCACGCCCTTGGGCGCTCCCGTCGAGCCGGAGGTGTAGATCAGATAGGCGGCGTCCTCCGCGGCGCGCGCAGGGGCGGGAACCTCGCAGCAGCCGGGGTCGTGAGATTCCATCGCAAGGACGGGCGCCGCGCATGCCGTCATCGCGGACACGCCCTGGCCCCGGGCGAGGACGAGCCGCGGAGACGCGTCGGAGGTGATGTACCGGAGGCGCTCCGCGGGGTACGCGGCGTCCAGTGGCAGCATCACGGCGCCCGCCCGGGCCACGGCGAGGACGGCCACCACCATGTCCGCGCTCCGAGGCACGCACACGCCGACGACGTCACCGGGGCGGACGCCGGCGGAGACCAGGCGGTGCGCCCAGGCGCGGCTCTCCAGGTCGAGTTCGCCGTAAGTCAGGTTCCGATCCGCGCGCACCGCCTCGGCGCGGTCGCCCGCCCGCTCACGGGCCGCCGCGAAGATGTCGTCCAGGCCCATCGGCATCGGCGGCGTCGACTCCCCTGACGGTGCGCCCGCGCCGAACCCGCGCACGCGCTCTTCTTCGCCCGGCAGCAGGACGTCGAGATCGCCTACACGCGTATCGGGGGAGACGGCCACCTGGCTCAGGACGGAGAGCAGCCGATCGACGAAGGATCCGACGAGCTCGGCGTCGTACAAGGGGGTGATGAACTCCACCTCGATCGCCAGACCGTCGGGCACCGGGCCGAAGGCCATGGCCATGTCGTACTTCATGCTGGCCGTCCCCTCGTCGACCAGGTGGGCGAAGCCGTCCCCGAAGGGGATGCGAGTGCTTCGGGGCCCCTGTTCGGCGAGGGTGGTGAGCATCGTCTGGAAGACCGGGTGGGAGCCCGGGACGCGCTCGCAACGGAGCGCCGCAACGACGTCGTCGAAGGGGAGGGAGGCGTGTCCCAGGGCCTCGGAGTCCTCGCGGCTCACCGCCTCCAACCAGTCGGCGAAGGCGGGGTTCCCCTTCAGCTCGGTTCGCAGGGGGACCGGATTGACGAAGAAGCCGACGCTCTCGTCGAGGGCCGGGTGGTCCCGCCCCCCGCTGACGGTGCCGAGCACGAGGTCCGATCCTGCGCCGAGGCGCGCGAGCAGAGCCGCGACTGCAGCGTGCACCACCATGAACAGGGTGGTCCCCCCGGAACGGGCCAGGCGCTGAAGGCCTCTCAGGACCTCGTCGGGCAGCACCCTGCGCACGAGCTCGGCCCCTTGCCGCACGGGCCCGCTCGCGCGGCGCGGAGGCAGGCCTGACGCAGGCGGGGCATCGGCCAGCCGCCGGCTCCACCACACCGACTCGTGCGCGGCGAGAGAGGCCGCATCGTTCACGTCTCCGAGGCGCTCCTCCTGGGCTGCGGCCCAGTCCGCCGGCTGGAGGACGGCCTCCCACGAGGGGGCCTTCCCGCGCAGTCGGGCTCCGTACGCGTCGGACAGGTCCCTCAGGAGCGGCCCCATGGACAGTCCGTCGACCGCCACATGATGGAGGACGAGCGCGAGCCTCGCAGCGCCCCGGGCCCGTGGCAGGACAACCACGCGCAGGGGCAGCCCCTCGTCAATGGCCAGCGGTGCGGCGAGGAGCGCATGCAGCTCCTCGTCTTCAGTCGCCACGGTGATCGTGGTCGGCACGAGGCTCCTCGCGCGCTCCGGCGCGAGGATCCGCTGCCAGGGCGAGCCGTCGCGCTCCACAATGGTCGTCCGGAGAGCCTCGTGGCGCGAAACCACGTCGCCGACGGCAGCGGCGAGAACCCGTTCGTCGAGCGCGTCGACATCGAGCAGGACCGGGAAGTTGTACGCCGAGGCGTCGGCGACGAGGTCCTGCTCGAGCCAGAGGCGCCGTTGCGCGGCGGACGCCGGCAGCATCCCGTCCGCGGGCCGGGGAAGAACGGGTACGGCTCCGGCGGGCTCCGCCGGTTCCATGCGAACAGCCCACGACCCGATGACAGGATTCGCGAAGACGTCGGCGACGGTGAGGCCCAAGCCCTTCTCGCGCAGCCGGCTGACCAGTCGCGCCGCGAGCAGGGAGTGCCCTCCCAGGTCGAAGAAGTTGTCGTCGGTGTGGACCACCGGCACCCCGACGACCTCGGCCACGGTGTCGCAGACCACGGCCTCCTCCGGGGTCGTGGGGGTGGAGCCCCCGTGCCCGGTGAGGACCGGTGCGGGCAGCCTCCGCCGATCGATCTTGCCGTTGGCCGTCAGCGGCATGTCCTCCACCACCACGACGGAGCTCGGGACGGCCTGACGCGGGAGCCTCCGGGCCAGGGCGGAGCGGACGGCCCGGGCATCGACATCACCGACGACGTAGCCGACGAGAACGGCATCGGGACCCAGGTCCGTACGCACGCTCGCCGCCGCCGCCACGACCCCGTGGACGTCCCGCAGCGCGGCTTCGACCTCGCCGAGCTCGATCCGGAAACCGCGGATTTTGACCTGGTCATCGCTGCGTCCCATGAAGCGCAGCGCGCCGTCGGGCCCGCGCATGACGAGGTCTCCGGTGCGGTAGAGGCGCCCGCCTCCCCCTGCCGGATCGGCCACGAAGCGAGATGAGGTCAGGCCCGCACGACGGAGGTAGCCCCGGGCGAGCGAGCGTCCTCCCACGTAAAGCTCGCCGACGACGCCCACGGGCACGGGCGAGAGGAACTCGTCGAGGACGAGGACCTCCTTGCCCGGGGAGGGACGACCGATCGGCACCGGCTCGGTGTCGTCGGGGCGGACCTGGTGGTGGGTGACGTCCGTCGTCGTCTCCGTGGGTCCGTAGACGTTGAACAGGCGCACTCGTCCGGCGAGTTCGTCAATGAGCCGTGTCGGAAAAGCCTCTCCCGCGAGGATCAGTGCGATCCCGTCGGGGATGGCATCAGCGCCGAGCGCGAGGACGGTGGCCGGCGTGAGCGCCGCGTGCGTGCAGCGGGACAGGAGTGCACGGAAGTCCGCCCCGAGCAGGCGCTCCCCGTCATCGGCCATGAGCATGGTCGCCCCGGCCAGGAGGCAGGCCCCCATCTCCCACAGGGCGCCGTCGAAGCTGTGGGAGGCGAACTGCATCACGATGCTCCCCGGAGCGATGCCATAGACCGCGTACTCCTGGGCGAGGCCGGTGATGCCGGCGTGACTGACGAGGACTCCCTTCGGCCGACCCGTCGAGCCCGAGGTGTGGATGATGTAGGCGCCCGCGTCGGCACCGCACGGGCCGGCGGGCTCGGCAGCGGCCCTCGCGAGCAGCGAGGCGGTGTCCGGGGCGTCGACCGCGAGCACGGGAATGTCGAAGCGGCCCCCCTCCTTGCCCGGGCAGAGAACCAGGGAGGCGCCCGAGTCCCGAAGAAGGCGGCCGATCCGCTCGTCGGGGTAGGCGGGGTCGAGCGGTTGCCAGATCCCGCCGGCCCGCATGATCGCCAGAAGGAGCACGACGCTGTCGACGGAGCGGGGTACGCAGCTGGCCACGACGGTCTCCCGACCGACGCCGCGCTCAGTGAGAAGCCGGGCCCACTGGGCGCTTCTCGTGTCGAGCTCGGCGAAGCTGAGACTCCTGCCGGCGCACACGACGGCGGGACGCTCGGGGTCGGCCGCCCGCACCTGCCGGGCGAACACCTCCGGGAGGGTCATCGGCGCGGTCACGGCCGCACCGCTGTCCCTCAGCCAGCGCTCCTCATCGGGCAAGGTGACCTCGATGTCGGAGAGCCTGTCGTCCGGGGCCTTCGCCACCTGCACGAGCACCGCCTTGAGCCGCTCGCCGAGCACGGCAACGTCGGCGGCGGCGAACAACTCGGTGGAGTACTCGATGACGCCCGTCAGTCCCATCGGGCGCCCATCCCGCCGACGCTCGTTCAGCGCGACGGCGAGGTCGAAACGGGCGAAGCGCGTATCGCGGTCCACGACCCTGGTCCCCCACGAACCGAGGTCCCAGCTGATCTCCTGTTCCTCGGCCATGACGGTGAGCGCCACCTGGAACAACGGGTGCAGTCCTGGTTCCCGTTGCGGCTGGAGCTCTTCGACGACCGCGTCGAAAGGCACATCCTGGTGGTCGAAGGCCCCCAGATCGGTCTCGCGCACTCGCTCGAGGAGTTCGACGAAAGTCGGGTCGCCGGAGACGTCCGTCCGCAGGACGAGGGTATTGGCGAAGAGGCCGATGAGGTCCGCCAGCGCCGCCTCCTCCCGCCCGGACACGATCGTGCCGAGGGGGATGTCGGTCCCGGAGCCCAGGCGGCGCAGCAAGAGAGCAAGAGCGGCCTGGATCACCATGAAGGTGGTCGCGCCGTGCTCCCGCCCGAGTCTGTCGAGACGACGGTGAAGTCCGGCCTCGATGGTGAGCGGCAGCCATGCGCCGGCGCCCGTGGGCCGGGTCGGACGGGCGCCCGCCCGGGGCAGTGGGACGGAGGTGGGCAGATTCGCGAGAACCCGACGCCAGTAACCGGTTCCCTCGGCGGGGCCACCGGGTTCCTCCCTCCTCCGCAGCCATTCCGTGTAGTCGGCGTACTGGATGGGGAGTGGCGCCCAGTCGGGAGCACGGCCCTCCTCGCGCGCAGTGGCAGCGCGGTCGAGGTCCCGCGCCAGCAGTTCGAGGGACCAGCCGTCGGACGCGATGTGGTGCAGGACGATCACGATGAGATCATGGTCCGCGCAGCGGACGAGGACCACGCGCAGGGGCACCTGCTCGGACAGGTCGAATCCGGTGCGCGCGACCTCGTCCACGACGGCCGCGGCCTCATCGGAGCCGGCCGCGGCGGAGCACCCCCGGACGTCCACGGGAGCGAGGGTCCCAGGGGGGAGAACTCGTTGAAGAGGCGCGCCGTCCACGTCCGGGAACACCGTCCGCAGAGCCTCATGCCGCGTCATGAGATCCCCGATCGCCTGGCGGAGGACGACCTCATCCACCCGGCTCGACGCCCGCAGGACGAGTGGGACGTTGTAGGCGGCGCTGTCACCGATCCTGCCCAACAGCCACAGACGCCGCTGCGCTGGGGAGGCCGGAACCTCCCCTCGCCCGGCAACGGGCGACAGCATGGGGTGCTCATCGGGGGAGGCGACGGTCCGGTCAATCAGTCCGGCGGGGCTCGGCGCCTCGAAGACGTCTCGTAGCGAAATCCTTCCTCCGACGGCCTCCGGCCAGCGGCTGACCAGCCGTGTGGCGAGAAGGGAGTGCCCGCCCAGGTCGAAGAAGTCGTCGTCGACGAGAACCTCCTCAAGGCCGAGAACCTCCCCGAAACAGCGGCACGCTGCCCGTTCCGCCGACGTGGCCGGCGCGCGCCCCTGACGAGGGGGCGCGGAACCGGGAGCGGGAAGGGCGCTGACGTCGAGTTTGCCGCTGACGTTGAGCGGCAACTCCTCCAAGAGCACGACTCCCGACGGAACCATGTACCTGGGAAGGCTCCGGGCGAGGGCCCGACGGATCTGCGCGCCGTCCAATTCGCCGACGACGTAGGCGACGATCCGCTGGTCGCCGGGGACGTCTTCGCGTACGAGGACCGCGCAGGACCTGACGCCGTCGAGCGCGGCGATCGCCGACTCGATCTCGCCGAGCTCGATGCGCAGTCCACGGACTTTCACCTGGTCGTCGCTCCGACCGAGGAATTCGAGCCCGCCGTCCTCCCTCCATCGAACGACGTCGCCGGTGCGGTACATCCGCTCCCCGGGAGCATCGAGGTCGGCCACGAAGCGCGCGGCCGTCAGGGCCGGACGACGGCGGTAGCCGCGGGCGAGCCCCGGGCCGGAGAGGTATAGCTCACCGGGCACACCCGGTGCCACGGGTCGCAGGCGGTCGTCGAGCACCCTGGCGACGAGACCGTCGGTCGGACGACCGATCTCCGGCTCGCGAGCGCCGTCGAGCGGCCGGGACATGAGGCTCGTGATCGTCACCTCCGTGGGACCGTAGGTGTTGAGAATGGTCCGCCCGGTCGCCAGCCAGCTGCGCACGAGGGAAGCGGGGCACGCCTCTCCACCCAGGTTGATGCCGCGCAGAGTGCTGAAGGCCCCGGGTTCAAGGCTCTGCAAGCGGGAGGGAGTCAGTTCGCAGTACGTGATGCGCTGTCCGCGCAGGAGCTCGGCGAGCTCTTCGCCGGCAACGATGTCCGGCCCGGGGAGGACGAGAGTGCCGGCGACCGCGAAGGCCGTGAGCATGTCGATCACTGAGACATCGAAGCTGAAGGAGGCGAGTTGAAGCAGGCGGAGGTCACCATCCAGAGCGAATCCGCGGACCTGTGAGGCGACGGCGCCGGCGAGACCCGTATGACTCACCTCCACGCCCTTGGGACGACCCGTCGATCCGGACGTGTAGATGACGTAGGCGATCTCGTTCATCGGAGGCCGCGGCCAGACGACTGGGCCCCCCGGCCCGTCGGCGCCGCGGACGTCCAGGACCGGCCATTCGACTGGAAGACCGGGACCATCCGGGGAGGTGATGACGGCCAGTGGGGCGCAGTCCTCGAGGATGTAGGAGATGCGCTCGACGGGATGGGCCGGGTCGATGGCGAGGTGGGCCGCGCCCGTACGGCCCACCGCGAGAATCGCCACGACGGCGTCCACACACTTGGGCATGAGGATCCCGACAACGGTCCCGGGGCGCGCCCCCTCGGCGCGGAGCTTCCGCGCGAGAGCCTCGACTCTCGCATCGAGCTCCGCGTATGTGAGGCGGAGCGCGCCCTCCTCGAGAGCGACACCGTCCGGACGCGAGGCCACCGCCTCGTCGAAGAAGTCCATGTACCGCCGCGGCGCGGGCGCGTCACCGCCGACGCCCCATGCCGCGACGGCGGATGCGACATCCTCCGGGACCACGCCGAGCTCGCGCACCGGTGTATGAGGGGCGGCGCAGGCTCCGGCCGCCAGTTCGCACCAGGCGCGTCCCAGGTAGCGGGCCCGGCTCTCGTCGTAGACGTCGGTCGAGAACTCGACCTCGATCTCGCTGCTGCCGTCATCGCGGTCAAACAGACAGAAGTTGAGGTCGAACTGCGCGGTGCCCGGGTCCAGATCCGTGATGGGACTCGCGGCGACCCCCAGGTCCAGCTCGATGTCCGCCCCCCGCTGGACCGCGACACCGATCTGGAACAGCGGATGGCGGTTCAGGGACCGCGTCGGCCTGAGCTCGTTGACGAGCACGTCGAAGGGCAGGTCCGCGTGCTCGATCGCGTCCAGCGTCGACTCGCGAGCGGCGGCGCAGAGCTGGGCGAAGGTCGTCGCGGGCCCCACCTGGCAGCGCATGACCACCGTATTGACGAAGAGTCCGACAAGGTCCTGGAGCGCCTCCTCGTCTCTGCCTCCGACCTGGGAGCCCAGGACCGCGTCTTCAACGCCGAAGTGGCTGACGAGGGCGGCGACGAGCGCCTGGTTGAGCATCTGGGACGTGCAGCCCAGGCGTCGCTCAAGACCGCGGAGACGCTCGCGCAGGTCCGCTGGAACTGGTACGAGGACACGCGATCCCCTGCCCGTGGACACCGGCGGGCGGGGCGAGGCCAGAGAAAGCTCGGTGTCCTCCGGGATCCCCTCCAGGCGCCTGCGCCAGAACGCGAGCTGCTCCGCAGCAAGGGATCCCGGGTCGTCGACGTCGCCCAGGAGCTCGCGCTGCCAGGCGGCGAAATCGCGGTACTGGACGGGCAGGGCCGGGAGGCTCTCGCACGTTCCGTCACGATGCCCGCGATAGAACAGGGACAGGTCCCGGGCGAGGGGGGCCATGGACGCGCCGTCCGCTGCGATGTGGTGCAGGACGAGAAGGAGGATCCACCCCTCTCCCTCGGCGACGAGGTGGGCGTGCAGCGGCAGCTCGTGCGCGAGGTCGAATGGGACTGTTGCGAGGCGGCGCACGAGCGAGTCGGCGTCCTCCGCCGCCTCGATCACGTCGAGGATGGAGGTGACCTCTTCGGCGGGGACGACATCCGCCACCGGCTCGCCGTCGACGGCGCGCAGTCGCGTGCGAAGGACCTCGTGACGCCTGACGACGTCGAGGAGCGCACTGGACAGCGCCCCGACATCCAGACCCGCTCCGAGACGGACCGCGAGGGGGATGTTGTACGCGGGGGAGTCGGGTTCCGTCTGCCCCAAGAACCATAGGCGGCGCTGTCCGAAAGAGAGTTGCTCGCGCATGACTCGTTATCCTTCAGTGATCTGTCGGGGTGAGGGGGATGAGCCGAGGCCGGGGAGGTCGCCTGGTCGAGCGCAGGGCCCGAGATGCCAACAGGGCCGGGGTGGGGGCCTCGAAGAGGTCGCGGATCGTGATCGACCACCCGGATTCGGCGAGCAGGGAGACGACTCGGGCCGCGATCAGGGAGTGACCTCCACAGGCGAAGAAGTCCGTCGTCCGTCCGACGCGGTCCCTGCCCAGGGCGGCGGCGAAGGCTCCGCACACGAGCGCTTCGAGGTCGCCGATCGGTGCGGCTTCCTCCGGCGTCTCCTCCAGGTCCGGCTCAGGCAGCGCACGGGTGTCGAGCTTCCCGTTGGGGGTGAGGGGGAAGGCGTCGAGGAGGACGATGCGGGAGGGTACCGCGGCGGCCGGGAGGTGCTCACGCGCCTCGCGCAGCAGCAGAGCCGCGTCCGCCGAGGCGACGACGTAGGCGACCAGCACCTGTCGCTCGGGGCTTTCCCCGCGAACCATGACGTGCACGGCGCGAACCCCCGCGACGCGGCCGAGAACCGCGGCGACCTCGTCGAGCTCAATGCGGTTCCCGCGCAGCTTGATCTGCCTGTCGTTCCGCCCGAGGTAGAGGAGCTCACCGTCATGAGCCCATCGGACGACGTCGCCGGTTCGGTAGAGGCGCTCGCCCCCGCCCTCCGGGTCGGCGACGAAACGGCTCGAGGTGAGGCCCGGACGCCCGAGGTAGCCACGAGCCAGACCCGGGCCGCCGATGTACAGCTCACCGGGGACGCCCGGCGGCACCGGCCTCAGGAGTCGGTCAAGGACACGAAGGCGGGAAGCGCTGAAGGGCCTGCCGATCGGAGGTGGCGCCCCATCGGCGCTGAGTGGGCCCGACACGGCGGCAACGACCGTCGTCTCCGTCGGCCCGTAGGCGTTGAACATCGCCCGTCCCGGGGCGAAGCGGAAGACGAGTTCCGCGCCGCACGCCTCGGCACCGACCAGAAGGGTTCCCAGACCTGTGACCTCGGCGGCGTCGACGGTGGCCAGCACACCGGGTGTCACCAGGGCGATGTCGCAACGGTTCAACCAGTCGGCGAGCTGGGAGCCGGCCAGCACGCCCGGGGGAGGCAGGACGAGCACACCGCCGCAGGGCCATGCCAGGCACAACTCCAGGATGGACGCGTCGAAGGAGAGGGAGGCGAGCTGGAGCACGCGCTGTCCCGGCCGCAGGTCGTACCTCTGCTGCTGGGCGCGGGCGAGGGCGCCCAGTCCCCGCTTGGGGACCTCCACGCCCTTGGGGGCGCCCGTGGACCCCGAAGTGTAGATGACGTAGGCGATGTCGTCCGCTTCGAGAGGGACCCGCCTGCCGATGTCCGTTGACGGAGCAACGTCCGGCGCCGCCATGTCGAGGACCGTCACCGGCGCCCCGCACGAGGAGACGGCCGTCACCCCGTCACCGGAGGCGACGACGGTGCGGGTCATGGAGTCGATGAGGATATGGCGGAGCCGGGCACCGGGATAGGCCGAGTCCAGCGGGACGAGCACTGCGCCGGCACGCGCGACGGCGAGAATGGCGACAATGGTGCTCACCGATCGCGGGACGCAGACGCCGACACGATCACCGCGGCAGACGCCCCGGCCCTGCAGCCAACTCGCAACGACGCGGCTGCGGCGATCCAGTTCGCCGTAGGTCAGTGCGCCGTCATGGGCCTCCACGGCCACCGCCTCCGCGCCCGCGGCCTCCATCGCCCGGGCGAAAAGAGTCTCCAGACCGGCCGGGTCCGCGTCGGCGCCCCGCGGCTCGCCCCAGGTCCGGACGGACATCGCATCCGCGGCATCCAGGGGGCCGAACTCGTGCACATGGGCTGCGGGCCGGGACGCGGCGGCGCGAGCCAGCGCCACGAAGTCGTCCAGGATCCTCATGATAGTCCGGTCGTCGAAAAGGTCCCGCGAGTAGTCGGCGAGGACGACGATCCCGTCGGGCCTCTCCTCGAGAGTCACGGTCAAGTCGAATTTCGTCCCGATGACCAGACTACGGGATCGAGCCACGTCGAAAAGAGCGCCCGGAGCCGCGGCGCGCCGATGGTCCTGCAGAGTGAACATCACCTGGAAGAGCGGGTGCCGTCCTTGTGACCGATCGGGGTTGAGACGTTCCACGATGCTGTCGAACGGCGTGTCGCCCCGCCCGAGGGCCTCCAGGTCCGTCCTGCGCAGCTGATCGAGCAGCTCGAGGAAGGTGGGATCCCCCGAGAGGTCGGCGCGCAGGACGAGCGTGTTGACGAACAGTCCCACCATGTCCCGGACGCCCTCATCCTCGCGCCCGGCGGTCACGGTACCGATCACGATGTCATCCCCGGCCCCGTAGAGCTGCATGAGGAGCGAGAAGACGCCGTGCAGTGCGATGAAGGAGCTCACCCCGGCCCGGGCGGAGAGCCTCTTGATGAGGCGGTGGGTCTGCGCATCGATCCTCGCGCGCGTCTGACCGCCGCCGCGCCCCGTGACGGCGCCACGGCTCCGGTCGAGCGGGAAGGTGACCTCGGCGGGCAGGGAGTCGAGCCGGCGGCTCCACCAGAGCAGCCCCTCCTCGAGGCGAGCGGGGTCTACCCGCCTCTCCGCATGGATCCAATCGTAGTACTGCAGCTCGGGCGGGGTCATGCGCGGTGGCCCGCCGGCCAACCGCGCCCGGTACGCCGTCTCCAGGTCTGCGAGCAGTGGCCCCATCGACCAGCCGTCCGCCGCGATGTGGTGGACGACCAGGACGACCGCGGCCTCGGATCCGCGGCGGATGACCTCTGCTCTCAGTGGGAGCTCCCTGGTGAGATCGAAGACGTGGCCAGCCGCATCGAGTTCGCTCCGGTCGCTCCGCTCCACGACGTCGGGGAGGATGTCGAGCGCCTCCGCAGGCGCGAGGATCCTCTGCCTCGGCTCGTCCCCCTCGACGACCAGCGTCCTCAGTGGCTCGTGCCGGATGACGAGGTCTCCCAACGCCGCGCGCAGCGCCTTAGGGTCGATATCGGGAGCGTTGATGACGACCGGGATGTTGTAGACGGCCGAGGCGCCGTCGATCTTCTGAAGGAGCCACATACGGCGCTGAGCAGCCGTCATCGGGATGAAGCCGTCATCGGGCCGCGGAACGGGACGGAGCCGTGTCCTGTTCGCGCCCGCCGACGCCGCGCGCAGGAATCCGCGGGCCGTGGGGTTCTCCAGGACGTCCCTGGCGGTGACGTGGATCCCGGCCTCGGCAAGCCGACTGACAAGCCTGACCACGAGGAGCGAATGGCCTCCCAGACTGAAGAAGTTGTCGTCGGGCCCGACGTCCTTCACTCCCAGGACCTCGCCCAGCACGCGACAGGCTCTCCGCTCGGAGGGGTCCTTCGCATTGTCACCGGAACCCACGAGCGGCGCCACGGGCAGGGCCCGCCGGTCTATCTTCCCGTGCGTCGTCCGAGGCAGCTCCGCGAGCCGCATCCAGCGCGTTGGCACGCAGTGGGCGGGCAGACTCTCCTCGGCCCGCGTCCTGGCGGCCTGAAGCGCGTCCTCGTCGCACACGAGATAGGCATTGATCGCGGGCGCCGTCTCGAGATCGTCCCTGAGAATAACGGCAGCGGCCCTGACACCGGGGACGGAGGCGAGGACATTCTCGATCTCGCCGAGCTCGATCCGGAATCCGCGGAGTTTGACCTGGTCGTCGTTGCGCCCGACGAAGTGAAGCTCCCCCGATGCGTCGAGCCGTACGAGGTCACCGGTCCGGTACCGCCGGCGGCCCCCAGGCCCTGCGACGAAGGACGCGGCCGTGAGCCCCGCCCGTCCGACGTATCCGCGGGCAAGACCCGGGCCACTCATGTAGAGCTCTCCGACGACGCCCGGCACGACCGGACGCAGCCACTCGTCCAGCACTTCGAGTCGGGCGCCGCAGATCGGCTCGCCGATGGGGATCGACGTCGGAGTCGTGCCCTCGAGACGGTGGCCGGAGCCGAAGATGGTGGCCTCGGTCGGCCCGTAGAGATTGACCAGGGAGTCGCGCTCCCCGACCGACTCGGCGAGCCGGGGAGGAAACGCCTCCCCGCCGATAATGAGGGTCATTCCGTCGGGGATCGTGCGAGGGTCGAGCGCCACCGCGAAGGACCCGACCATGAAGGCGTGAGTAACGCCGAGGCGACGCCACTCCGCGACGAGGGCCCCGGCCGCATCCCTGCGTTCGTCCGCAATGAGGGCGCAGGAGGCGCCAGCCAGCAGACCGATCGTCAGTTCCAGGATGCTCGCGTCAAAGCCGGGAGAGGCCGCCTGCGCCATCACCGAGCCGTCGGTCACGCCGCACCACTTGCACTCGGACTCAACGAGATTCCCAATCCCCGCATGCGTGATGCACACGCCCTTGGGCCTACCGGTGGACCCGGACGTGTGGATGATGTAGGCGCCGGAGTCCGCCGGGAGGGATCTGCCCGGGGTGTCCTCGACGGGCTCTGCACGGGCGAGCGCCCCGTCCCGCTCGGCGTCGGTGTCCGCCACGACGACGAGACGCGCCCCCGCATCCCAACGGGCCCGGTCCGTCTCGAGCGTGATAACGAGTCGGGCGTCGGTGTCCTTGACGACCATCCGCAGACGTTCATCGGGATAGTGACGGTCGACGGGTTGCCAGACGGCACCGAGGATGTTGACGCCGAGATAGGCCGCGACGTAGTCGAGGCCGCGAGGAAGCGCACAGGCGACGACGTCCTGAACGCCGACGCCGCGAGTGCGGAGAAGCGCCGCCCAGCGTCGGGCCCTGACGTCGAGCTCAGCCCGCGTCCACCGCCCCTCCCCGACCTTCAGCGCAAGGGCCCGGGGATCCGCGTCAACCCGATCGGACCACAGCCCGGCGACTGTGCGCGGCGCGGTCCCGGGAGCGCCGACAAGCGCCTTCGGCTCGTCCGTGAGGAGCGGATCGATCGTTCTCAAAGGCGTATCGGGACGGGAGAGCACCTGCGTGAGCAGCCACTCGAGGCGTTCGACCAGACGCTCGCCCTGGAGTCCGCCCACCCGGTCGCTGTACTCGAGGGCGCCGAGCAGGCCCGCCGGGGACTCTCCCTCGAAGCGCTCCGTCACCGCGAATGTCAAGGGAAAGCGAGCCGTCGGCATCGGCGTGGGGTACTGGCCCGTGACGGGCAGACCCGGGAGCAGCAGGGTCGCTCCCGAGGCGCCATGGGCGCCGTAGTCGGAAACGAAATCTTTGTCTCCGACCCCCATCGTGATGAGGACGTCGATCCACGGAGTGCGATCCGGCCGCCTCTCCGGATTGAGCGCCTCCACGACCGCGTCGAACTCGACGTTCGAGTGCTGCAGGGCCTCCACGTCGTTGGCGTGCGTACGGGTCACGAGTTCGGCGAATGAGCGTTCGAGGTCGACGCCGCTCGGCAGCGCCACGGTGTTGACAAGCAGACCGAAGACATCGGTGAGCTCCGATCTGTCGCGCAGGGCGACGGTCGCTCCGATGGTGAAGCGATCGCCGGCGCCCAACTCGTGGAGCAGGAGCGCGACCGCGCTGTGCAGGACGACGAAGGTCGTCGTCCCGCACCTCTGGGCGAGTGCAACGAGCATGGAGTGCATCCGCCGGTCCAGAGCGAAGGAGACCCGACCGGCCTGCCCGCATCCGCCCCGCGGGAGTTGCGGGGTTCCCGAATCCAGGCCGGCCAGCGCTTCGCGCCAGAAGCCGAGACCCTCCGCCATCCGGCGACTGTCCCGAGCGCACCCCAACTGCCAGTGCGCCACATCCGCCATCTGGACGGCGGGCCTTCCCCACCGCGGGGCCCGGCCGTGGACTCGTGCGCCGTAGGCTTGAGCGAGATCCCGGTCCAGGATCCGCATGGACCAGCCGTCGCAGCCGATGTGGTGCACCACGACCGCCAGGACGTAGTCCGCGGTCGTCTCGATGAGCACCGCCCGGACGGACTGCTGGGACAGATCGAAGGGGTCGTTCACGAGCTCGTCGATCCGGGGACCCACCTCCGACGGCGTCAGCCGCTGATACGCGAGTCCGTCCTGTAACGGGTCCACGTCGTGCACGCTCTGCCGCACGTCCCCCTCGACCTGGGTGTACCGGGTGCGCAACGGCTCGTGCCGTTCGACGACGTCGAGCCACGCCGCCCGAAGAGCGCCGACGTCGAGACTGCGGTCGAGCCGGACCGCTGCCGGCACAACATACCCGGAGCCGCCCACGGCGAGCGTCTCGGCCAGCCACATGCGCGCCTGAGATGGAGAGCACTCCATATGCGCGGAGCGGGGCACGGGGACCACCTCGCGCGAAGCGGCCGGGGGCCGCGCGTCGAGAACAGCGGCGATGTCGAAGACGCGGGGATTGGCCAGCATCTCGGACGCGCTGACGCGCCGTCCGGAGCGGGAGGCCAGCTCGGCCGAGATGCGAGCCAGATCCAACGAGTGGCAACCGAGATCGATCAGCGAGTCCTCGACACGGAGACCATCGATCCCCGTCACCGCCGTCACGGCGTCGGCCACCATCCGCTCGCTCTCGGTGCGAGGCGGGCGACCACTGCTCGCACGAGTCCACGTCGGGGCGGGCAGACGCTCGCGGTCGACCTTTCCGCTGACGTTGAGGGGTAACTCGGGCAGCACTGTGACCGAGGCGGGAACCATGTAGTCGGGCAGCACCCGCGAGAGGGAGGCGCGGACGTCCTGGCCGGTCCTCCCCGGCCGAGCGAGCACGACGTAGAGGAGGAGGCGGTCGGCCTGGAGACCTGTTCCCAGAGTCGCCGCCGCATTCTCGACGTCGTCAAGGGCCGTGGCGGCGGCCTCGACCTCACCGAGCTCGACGCGGTGGCCGCGAATCTTCACCTGGTCGTCGGCTCGACCGAGATAGTGGATCTCCCCCGTCTCATCCACGTGCACGCGGTCCCCGGTGCGGTACATGCGCTCGCCCTCGAAGAAGGGGTCCGCTATGAAGCGGTGGGCCGTCAGCCCGGCCCGTCCGAAGTACCCGCGGGCCAGACCGGGTCCCGCGACGTACAGTTCGCCGTCGTTGACCGGTTGAAGCCGGTCGTCGAGGACGTAGGCCCGCATCCCCTCGATCGGGTGGCCGATTGGGATCCGGTCCATCCGGACATCCAGGTCATGGGAGTGCAGGCACGTGACCGTGGCCTCGGTGGGCCCGTAGGTGTTGACCATCCGGCGGCCGCCCACCGCCCATTGCCTGACCAGGCCCGTCGGGCAGGCCGACGCTCCCACGAAGAGGCACTCCAGGGCGGGGACCGTCGACGGGTCGGCGCCGACGAGCACCGGCGGCGGCACCAGAGCGTGCGTCACACCCCAGTCGGCCATCTGGTCCGCCAGATCCTGCCCGGCCCTGCGATCCGGACTGGGCAGAACCAGGACGGCCCCGGCCCACCACGTGGCGAGGATGTCCTTGACGGACGCGTCGAAGGAGAGGGACGCGGTCTGCAGGACCCGACTCGTCCTGCGAAGCCCCCAAGACAGGGCCTGAGAGCGGGCCAGGGCCTCCAGACCGCTGTGCGTGACCATCGTCCCCTTGGGGAGGCCGGTCGTGCCCGAGGTGTAGATGACGTAGGCCGTTGAGCCCTCGGGCGGCAGTGGCCACGGCACGCGCACCGCGGTACCGGCCTCGACCGACTCGGACCCGGAGACGGTGAAGTGGGCGACGTCAATCAGCAAGGGCCCGTGCGGCAGCCTCTCACGCGTCGCCTCGGAGACGATGACCGCCTGGGGGACCGCGTCCCCGATGAGATAGTTCAGGCGCTCGCTCGGATACGTTGGATCGAGTGGAACGTAGGCCGCGCCCGTTCTCGTGACGGCGACGAGGGCGACAATCATGGCAGCGGATCGAGGTACGCAGATCCCGATTCTCTGCTCGGCCCCGCCGATCCCGGCCTTTTGCAGGGCGCGGGCGAGGGCCTCCGCGCGCGCATCGAGCTCGCGATATGTCATCTGACCGTCGTGGGCGTCAACGGCCATCCCCTCAGGGTTAAGGCTCAACGCCCGGTTGAATAACGCGGCAAAAGTTGACATCTGGAGACTCCTTGCAGGTGGCACAGGGACACACCTCCCGCTCGAGGTCGTCCAGCGGGAGATATCAGGGGACGAAAAGAAACTGGGGAGGGCCGGAAGCGCCCTCGCCCTCTACTTCTTCATCGCAGCGATGAGCGACGCGGGTCGCATATCGGTCCAGTTGGCATCCACCCATTCTATTGCGGCGTCCCGCCCGAGGGGTCCGGCCACTTGCCGCCACCCGTCGGGGACATCTGCGAACACGGGCCAGATGGAATGCTGATTCTCGGCGTTGACGAGAACCAGGAACTCGCCGTTGGGGTCATCGAAGGGGTTCATGGTGTTCTACTCCGTTTCATGGATCGTTCCCGGCGGATCGCATAGCAGGAAAGGAAGTTCAGGGCGCGCGGAGCGTACCTCCCCTCGGATGCGAGAGGCAGTAGCGGTCACGCGGGAATAGGGATTTACAGAGAGGATGTCGGACTCATGGTCCGCACCAGTCGAGAAGCAGATCAACAAATTCTCGAGGGCGTTCTCGAGGCCACATGTGCTCGGCATCGGGAACCACCACTAGTCTGGAGTCGTCGATGAGTTCTGCTGCGCGGCGACAACTGTCGCGAAACTCCGCGTCCGCCCCGCCCTCGACGACCAGGGTCGGCACCTTCACCAGTTGAGCGTTGGCAGTCAGGGGCATGTCCCTCTGGGCCGCCACCGCCTGCCTGTTGGGCTCCGGCATGGTCTGACCGCCCATTCGCTGCGCGACCCCGCGCCCGGCGAACCTCAGAACCACCCTCTGGAAGAAGGTGCCGACGAGAGAGACGTCCCCGCCGATCCCCAGCAGCACGAGAGAACGAACTCTCGTCGAATCCGCTGCGGCTGCCGCCAGGGCGACTCGCGCCCCTAGGGAAAGACCGACAAGGTGCGCGGGATCACCGATCTCCTTCTCCGCCGAACGGATCGCGGAGATCGCGCGTGAAGCGGTGAAGGGGCCCGGCGCGGAGCCGAAGCCGGGAAGGTCGACGGCAAGAGGGCGGACATCGTGCGGAAGCAGTCGGAGAACCGGATCCCAGTAGTGTCCGTCGAACCACATGGGATGAACAAGAATGACAGGCGCATTCATAGGTCAAGACCCTCCTGGTGCTCGCGAGCGGAGACATTCGTGCGCCCGTCGAAGAGCACTCGTTCAAAGCGGGGCGACGACATTAGTTGACACACTCTCCACAGAATGCATCCCCGCGGGGAGCCCACAATGATGCACTCGCAAATCGACCATGGCCAGACATATCCGGGGATATATGTCGGGAGACGAGCGGATCGACCGCGGCAAGACGATCACCCATTTTTTAGACTGACTCCTCCCCATTGTGAAGTGGTGGGACTTGTATGGGCGGAAACCGCCCGCGACGATCAGGGACTCGAACAGGGGATAAGTTATCGACTCACCGCGAGCATGTCTACGTGATCGTCATCACACTGCTTTGATGCTAACGAAAGCATAACTGTTTCGAATAGATATGGTGTAGGCGCGTCGTGAAATGACTCTTGGTATTTAAGATGTAGTAGGCGGAGCCTATCGGTACGTATTGGGCGGGTTCACCGGGTTCAGAAGCGCCGCCGCGCAGGGGTCGCCCGCCGGAGCGGCGACAGACCGCTTCGGCTCCTGCCCCGTCTGCGCAGACGTTGAGACGGCGCCTGCGCAGAAGGCCCTGAGCCGCCCAGCGACCGTCTCACCGGTTCACCAGGAGACCGGCACCGGGGCGCCCTCGCGGTAGCCGGAGGCGGACTGGACGCCCACGACGGCCCGGGTCCGGAACTCGGGGATCGAGGCGGCCCCGGCGTAGGTGAAGGCGGAGCGCACCCCGGAGATAATGGAATCGATGAGGTCCTCCACGCCGGGGCGGGCCGGGTCGAGGTACATGCGCCCGGCGCTGATGCCCTCCTCGAACAGGGCCTTGCGGGCCCGGTCGAAGGCGGCCTCGCCCTCGGTGCGGTCCATGACGGCGCGTGTGGAGGCCATGCCGAAGCTCACCTTGTAGGGGCGCGAGTCGGCGTCGTGCTGGATGTCCCCGGGCGACTCGTGGGTGCCGGCGAACCAGGATCCGACCATGACGTTGGAGGCGCCGGCCGCCAGGGCCAGGGCCACGTCGCGCGGGTGGCGGACCCCGCCGTCGGCCCACACGTGCGCGCCCAGCCGTGCCGCCTGGCGGGAGCACTCCAGGACGGCGGAGAACTGCGGGCGGCCCACCCCGGTCTGCATGCGGGTGGTGCACATGGCGCCCGGCCCCACCCCGACCTTGACGATGGAGGCCCCGGCCCCCACCAGGTCGCGCACCCCGGCGGCGGTCACGACGTTGCCGGCGGCGATGGGGACGGATGCGGGCAGGGCGGCGCGCACGGCGGCGACCGCCTCGAGCATGCGGTCCTGGTAGCCGTGGGCGGTGTCGACGACGATGACGTCCACGCCCGCGGCGACGAGCTCGGCGGCCCGGCGGGCGGGTTGCCCGTTCATGCCGATGGCGGCGCCCACCCGCAGGCGCCCGTCGGCGTCGACGGCGGGGGTGTAGATGGTGGAGCGCACGGCCCCGGCGCGGGTGAGCAGGCCCACGAGCCGCCCGTCGGCGTCGACGACGGGGGCGAGCCTGCGGCGGGCGGCGCGCAGGGTCTCGAAGGCCTCGCGGGCGTCGACGCCCTCGGCCAGGGTGAGCAGTTCGGTGCTCATGACCGTGCGGACCTGGGTGAAGCGGTCGACGTCGGACACGTCCCCCAGGTCCACCATGCCCACGGGGGCGTTCGTCTGCGGGTCGACGACGACGGCGGCGCCGTGGGCGCGCTTGGGGATCAGCCCCAGGGCGTAGCCGCAGGTGTGGTGCGGCTTGACGGTGACGGGGGTGTCGTAGACGGGGTGGGAGGCCTTGACCTGGGCGACGGTGTCGACGACGACGTCGACGGGGATGTCCTGCGGGATGATCGTGATCCCGCCGCGGCGGGCGACGGTCTCGGCCATGCGCTTGCCGGCGACGGCCGTCATATTGGCCACGACGAGGGGGATGGTGGTGCCGGTGGCGTCATCGGTGGCCAGGTCCACGCCCATGCGACTGCCCACCGACGAGCGCGAGGGGACCATGAAGACGTCGTCGTAGGTCAGGTCGAAGGAGGGCGTCAGGCCGTTGAGGAACTCCACCCGCCGAGGATAGCGGGCCCGACGGCGACGGCGACGGCCGGGTCGCCCCGCGACCGGCTGGAACTCCCGCCCGCTCGTCCCCGCGCCCGCCCGGCGCCCCGAATGGATAACGCCCCGCGACCGACTGGTGCAGCCGGGGGCGGGGCGTTGGTGCGCCAGAAGGGATTCGAACCCCCAACCTTCTGATCCGTAGTCAGATGCTCTATCCGTTGAGCTACTGGCGCATATCGTTTCCGACTGGCAAGAACCCTACTCGCACGCCCCGGACCCGCCAAATCGAGCCGCCGTGAGTCGCGGCACAGGCCACGTGCCGCGCAACCGCCGTCGGGCGCCGTCATTCCGTCCGGGCGGAGGCCCGCCCCGACCGCCAGGACCAGGTCGACGCCTTCGCCGCGCCGCCCCGCCCGGGCGGTGGCCCGCCCGGCCCCGGGTCGGCGGCCCGCCCCGATCCGGCACGCCCGCAACATGAGGACTTCGTGGCGGGGCAGGGCCCAGGGGCTCTCGGCGCCAGCCGGGCAGGGACTGGAACGAGTCCAGGAGCCGGGCGGCGGCGCCGCTGAAGTAGGTGCTGTGGGTGACCTTGACGGTCTCCAGGGAGTCGGAGCCGACGAGCACGATGTCCACCTCGGGGCGGTCGTGATACTCGATCTCCGCAGCGCGGTAGGCGGTGGTGGCAGCGTCAGCGGCGGCGCCGAAGGGCTCGTGGAACATGAGTTCGTCACGACGCCGGTCGTAGATGAGCAGGAAGTACTGGATACGGCTGGTACTCGCAGTCATGGCGATCCTCCTGGAAGGTTGTTCTGGGGTGTCTGCGTGGGGCGTGTGGTGCTCCTGTGGCGGTTCGGGGCGGGCCGGCCGGGCAGGGCGGCCACCGGTCGGACGGCGACCACGGCGAACACCCCGACGACCGCGCCGGCCGCGTCGCCCCCGCAAGAGCATCGTCCGGCCCGTGCGGAGGCGCCCTGGTCCGCGAGAACGTCACTTAACCCACGAGAACGTCTGCTAGAGGTACGTTCTCGCGGGTTACCCGGCGATCTCGGCGGTTAAGTGACGATCTCGCGGGTTACCCGGCGATCTCGCGAACCACGACGCCGATCCCCGAGCGCACCACACCACCGGCCGTCTTGCATGGTGGGACGGCGTCTCACATGTCGTGACGCGACCGATCCGCTTGGACCACTTAAATGCGGTTGGACCACCGTATTCCGTGAATCAGGAAGGTTATTCCGGGTGCGTGTGAGTGCGTGTGATGCGGGGTCGGTGGGGGAGCGGGGGCAACTGTGACGGTCCCCGCTCCCGTCGTCTCCGGATCGTCCGCGCCGTGGACCGCAGCGGTCTCCATCGTGCCGCCCCCGGCCCGTGAGAACGGGGGTTGACCCATGAGAACGAGGGTCTAGCACTCGTTCTCATGGGCCAACCCCCGTCGTCATTGGGTCCTTCTCGCCCGGAGGCGGTGGCCCGGGGATCGGGATCGGCATGATGGCGCGCAAGGGCGGTGCCCCCGCGGGACCTGCAGGACCTGCGGGACCCGTGGGGCCGGCGCCCGCCCCGACGACTCCCCGATGAGACAGACGCCCTCGGAATAACCTTCCAGGTGGTCCAACCGCATTTAAGTGATCTAAGCAGGAGAGCACCGCCATGAACCTGCCGGCGACCCCGCGCCCCGCGCCTCGCGCCCCGCGCCTCGCGCCCTGCGTCCCGCACCACCGCCCACTGAATAACCTTCGAGGTCCACGTACGCGCCCGATCCCTCCAGCTCGGCCGCCAGGGCCGTGGCCTCGGCGGCGTGGATGTTGGTGTGTCCGGCCGCGGCGGCATTGCGGGCGGCGAGGTCGATGGCGCGCTCGTTGACGTCCGCGGCCAGGACGGTTGCACCCGGGGCGGCGTCGGCCAGGGCCAGAGCGATCGGTCCCCACCCGCAGCCCAGGTCCAGCAGGAGGCCCGACCCGAGCGGGTCGGGGACGTGGTCGAGGAGGCCGGGGCGGCGCCCCGAGGTCTAAGGCGTCCGCGAAACTGCTTGCCATGGCTCGCGCACGCACTCTACGCTCCGAATCACATCGTTGTACTTAATAAATCGGAGGTCTCACGTGCACTGCCCCTTCTGTCGTCACGACGGCTCGCGCGTCGTGGACTCCCGGACATCCGAGGACGGCACGTCCATCCGCCGGCGCCGCGAGTGCCCTAAATGCGGCCGCCGCTTCACTACCATCGAGACGGCCAGCCTGTCCGTGCACAAGCGCTCGGGCGCCGTCGAGCCCTTCTCCCGGGACAAGGTCGTCACCGGGGTGCGGCGCGCCTGCCAGGGCCGCCCGGTGTCCGACAACGACCTCGCCCTGCTGGCCCACAAGGTGGAGGAGTCGATCCGGGCGACCGGCCAGGCCCTGGTGGAGTCCCACGCCGTGGGCCTGGCGATCCTCGGGCCGCTGCGCGACCTCGACGAGGTCGCCTACCTGCGCTTCGCCTCCGTCTACTCCGACTTCAGCTCCCTGGAGGACTTCGAGACCGCGATCGCCGAGCTGCGCGCCTCCCACGCCGGGTAGCGGCGCGCCCGGGCCCGCCGCCGGCGCATGCGGGCCGACGCCGGACGCGCGCCCGGGTCCGCCGGCTCAGGCCCGCCGACTCACGCCGGTGCGCCCAGGACGGCGCAGTAGAGGTGCTCGTGGTGGGTCCGGAAGCCCAGGGCCAGGTAGCAGGCCACGGCGGGCGCGTTGTCCCGCTCGACCTCCAGCGCCATTGTGCGCGCGCCCAGGGCCCTCGCCGCCCCCGCCAGGGCCCGCACCATGGCGCTCGCCTCGCCCCGGCGGCGGGCCCGCGGCGGGACGAACAGGCCGTCGAGCACGGCGACGCCGTCGATCCCCGTCACGGCGAGCCTGCCCGCGCCGCCCGCGGGGGTGGAGGCGAAGCGCTGGGCGGGCGCGCTGGTGAGCAGGCGCCGGGCGGCCCCGACGGCCTCCCCGCCCGGGGTGCCCGGGCGGGCGCGGGCCGCGGTGCGGTCGACCATGGCGGACGG
>ERZ773099.429-NODE-429-length-36279-cov-11.642088_pt1 | contig 36279 bp, 31 predicted proteins | sample MGYA00511120_ERZ773099 | MGnify/ENA primary metagenome ERZ773099 (study PRJEB29015, sample SAMEA2738012) | human oral metagenome | biome: human oral; feature: human-associated habitat; material: dental | place: China | collected 2104 ... | reverse complement strand
GCCCCACAGGATGGACATGGCCTCCCCGGAGGTGATGACGACGCTCTCCTTCGTCCCGAGCAGCGTCTGGACGAGCTTCTGGTTTTTTGCGTACAGATCGTAAAATTCGGTCTCCAGATCGGAGCTGCCGAAGTCGGTAAGCCACGCCTCGCGAATCTTCCGGGGCACCGAGACGGGGCCGGGCACGAGGCCGATGGGATAGGTGTTCATGAATTTCGCTTCCTTTCATTTCAGTCGGAAATGCTTGTTCGGGCGGAACGATTGTCCTGGGCCCGGCGATGCGGGGCCGTCACCGCCCCTCGAAGAGAAGGATGACCTGCGTGGCGAACTCGGTCAGCTCCTCCTGCGACGCGCCCGCGCTCTCCAGGGTCAGGGTCCTGTCCTTCCCCAGCTCGATGGCCAGGGCCGTCCCAAGGATGTCCTGCCGCTCCAGAACGGCCCGGCGCCCCGCGACGTCGAGCGTTTGGTATTGGGCCCCGAACCCGAGCGGAAGGTCGTCGGCGCTCACCGCACCCTGGGGGACGAGGAGCGTCCCGGGACCGGGGCCCTCCATCAGGATCGCCTCGATGCGCCCGGGAGGGGCGCTGCGCGTGTAGATGCGGTTGTGCCAGACCCCAAGGTCCTCCGATGTCGTCCTGAAGGGAATGGCGTCCCCGGATTCCGCGCGCCACGGCCCCACGGCGTCGGGCAGGGGGCCCGATGCGGCCGAAGACGACGGACACAGAAGCATGAACGTAAGGAAAAGCGTCAGACAAAGGGACGAACGTCCGCAAACCATCGCGATTCGCTCCTCTTCACGGAAACGTTTTTAGAAAGCGCTGAGGCTTTCACGATTATACCGAAGTTTTGACGAAACGGGGCTCAGCCGTTCGGGGTATCGTGAGGAAAGCACATCCGCGTCAGGTCAACCGCGCGGTCGAACGCCGCCTCGTCCATCCACCCCAGGGCGAGCACGGCCTCTTTCAGGGTCGTCCCCTCGTCGTGGGCCCTGCGCGCGGCCTGAGCCGCGCGGTCGTAGCCGATGAGGGGCGTCAGGGCCGTCACGTTCATCAGGGAGCGTTCGGCATAGCGCCGCAGGCGCTCCTCGTCGGGCTCGATGCCGCGGACGCAGTTTGTCGTGAAGGAGGCGACGGCGTCCTTCAGAAGCCTGCACGACTGAAGGAAGTTGTAGATCAGGACCGGCATGTAGACGTTGAGCTCGAAGTTCCCCTGGCCGGCCGCGAAGGCTACCGTGACGTCGTTGCCCAGGACCTGGGCCGCGACCATCGACAGGGCCTCGCACTGCGTGGGGTTGACCTTGCCGGGCATGATGGAGCTGCCCGGCTCGTTCTCCGGCAGCCTCAGCTCGCCCAGGCCGCAGCGCGGGCCCGAGGCCAGCCATCGCACGTCGTTGGCGATCTTCAGCAGGTCCATCGCCAGGGTGCGGAGCGCCCCGTGCGCGAAGGACAGCTCGTCCTTGCCGCTCAGAGCCTGGAACTTGTTGGCTGCGGGATGGAATTCAAGCCCGGCCGTGCGCGACAGCTCCTCCGCCGTCAGCCTGTCGAACCCCTCGGGCGCGTTGAGCCCCGTGCCCACGGCGGTTCCCCCGAGGGCGAGGGACGAGAGGAAGGGGAGCGCCGCCTCGATCATCCGCGCGTCGCGCTCCAGGAGAGCGGCCCAGCCGCTCATCTCCTGCCCCAGGGTGATGGGGGTGGCGTCCTGCAGGTGCGTGCGCCCCGTCTTGACCAGGAGCATGAAGGCGTCCGCCCTCTCGGAGAGGGTCGCGCGAAGCTCCTCCAGGGCGGGGAGCAGGTCCCGAATCGCGCGCGCCGCCGCGATGTGCATGGCGGATGGGAAGACGTCGTTGGAGCTTTGGGAACGGTTGACGTGGTCGTTCGGGTGCACCTCCCCGGGCGTTCCGGCCTCCCTCAGCAGCTCCGTCGCGCGGTGGGCCAGCACCTCGTTGACGTTCATGTTGGTCTGGGTCCCGCTGCCGGTCTGCCAGACGGACAGTACGAACTCGGCGTCGAGCCGGCCCGAGAGCGCCTCGTCCGCGGCGCGGACGATCGCGTCGGCCACGGCCCCGCTCAGGCAGCCCAGGCTCGCGTTGACGCGTGCGGCCGCACGCTTGATCAGGAGCAGGGCCTCGTGGACCTCCCGGGGCATCCGTTCCGTTCCGATGCGGAAGTTCTCCAGGCTGCGCTGCGTCTGCGCCCCCCACAGCCGGTCCGCGGGGACGTGCACCTCGCCTAAGGAATCCCTCTCGATGCGATAGTCCATGATGTTCCGTGTCCTTTCGTTGGAAGATTCAGTAACCTCTCCCGCAATATCTCGAGTGGAAGAGGAGAAACGATTTCGCCATTATCTCACGGAGCCCCAAGGAACGCTGCAGCGTCGGGACAACAGAACTGTCCTCTAAATTGCCTTCGTCCTGCCTAATGTGTAGCTGGGCAAAATCTTCTGTCTGCTCTGCGAGGGGGCATTTTCCCTGCTTGACAAATAGCCACAATATGGTGTAATCTTTTCTTGATTAAGAGAGATATTCGTCACGCTGAAGTGACGGATGGTTTTTGGGCGCTGAAGTCTGGAGTGATGAATCCATCATGGCCAGACTTTTTTGTCTTTCTAAGGAATGAGACGACATGGCGCTGAAAAAATTACGCATTCTGATTGCGGATGATGAACCTATTACGCGTATGGACCTTCGCGAAATGCTCGAACAGGCGGGGTATCCGGTAGTCGGAGAAGCCTCTGACGGGTTCGATACGATCCAGTTGTGCAAATCCTTGTTGCCTAATGTAGTCCTCATGGACGTGAAAATGCCTCTTTTGGATGGACTTGCCGCTTCCCGTGATATTCATGAGGAGCACTTGGCAGATGCCGTTGTGCTGTTGACCGCTTACAGCGATCCCGAATTTGTGGAAAGAGCGAGGGACGCGGGGGTCAGTGTCTATATGGTCAAGCCCGTGGATGAAAGAATCCTGATCCCCAATCTTGAGCTTGCGGTGGCCAGGGGCAGGGAGCAGGCACAGCTCAGCAGGGACTTACAGACGATGTCCTCGCGTCTGGAATCCCGTAAGCTGGTGGAGCGTGCCAAGGGCCTGCTGATGTCGGAGAAAGGCATGAGCGAGCAGGAAGCTTTCGATTACATCAGGAAAGTCAGCCGTGATAAAAACATATCCATGAGGCGGGTTTCGGAGATCATTATCCTGAAGAAATGAGGTGAGTTTGGAGGTCGATGAAGGGTGAGGGAGGAGATTGAACGTCTCTGCCAGAAACATACGGATTTGTCACGAAAAGAGATAAATTATATCAAACAGATTTCCTTGTCGTTGCCGTTTCTGGCGGATACGGAGGAGGCGGATGTTTTCATCAACTGTCCGTGTCCCGGCGGGGATAGCGTAGTGGTGGCTCAAGCCAAGCCCCGGAACGCCTCGTCCGCCTATCGGAAGTATATTTTAGGCATGTTCGCCAGGCGGCTGAACGAGCCTGCGGTGGACAGAACGTTGCGGCTCGGGTGTGCGACCAGGAGAATGAAGGCCTTGAATCAGGAGAACGTCCCTGTCATCCAGGTCGCTACTCCCATCCGATACGAGGGAAAGACCATCGGTGTGCTGACGTATGAGCGCTTTGCCGATGGGTGGGAGGACGGCCAGCCGTTTCACGAGCTGTTTGGCGGAGTGGGCAGGAACACGGAATGCGATGCTGAAAAATGCGCTGCCAGGACGGACTGGGAATGGGTGGTAAATTGCATTGAGGAAGGGCTAATCTTAATTGATTGCAAGGGATTTGTGATTTTCCGCAATGCGATCGCCCGGCAATTATACAAGAGGCTGGGATATATGGAGGATATCCTGGGTCAGGAGTATCGAAACATCTGCCTCGATAAGATGGACATGGAGCGGGAGGCTTTTACCGAGGAGCTTCAGATGGGGCGGTACTCCCTGAGGATCCGAAAGATCCCTGATCCGATGGAGGGAGTGTCCTTCGCGGTATTTGTCAGTGACGTCACCCATATTAAGAATCAGGAGAGGGAGCTCGTCCTGAAGTCCGTGGCCGTGCAGGAAATGCATCATCGAGTTAAAAATAACCTCCAGACGATTGTTTCCCTGATTCGGCTCCAGGTACGGCGTATAGAAAATCTGCAGGCTCATGAGCTCCTGGAGGAGACCGCCGATCGTATTCAGACGATTGCGACGACGCATCAGTTGCTGGCAAAGAAGGGGATTGACGGGGTGTCGCTTCAGGAGGTCCTGGGGGGCATCGCGGACAACGCCATTCGGGCCAACAAACCAGAGCAAAAGGAGGTATCAATATCCGTTGCGGGAAAGGATTGCATGGTGAACTCCAATCTTGCGACTACCATTGCCTTGGTCGTCAATGAGCTTATACACAATTCCTTGGAACACGCATTTGTCGGAAAAACAAAGGGAAGCATTCGGATTCGGACTGGCAAAGAGATGGACTTGTACGGGACCGTCTCCGTAGAGGACGACGGGAGAGGCTTTGACGTCAGTCGCCCCGGGCATCTGGGCCTGAACATCGTCGAGGTGCTGGTTAAGGAAAAACTGCGGGGAAGCCTGACCATCGCATCCAACAAGAACGGGACTCATACTTCATTCGGCTTTCAGATCTAACGATTCTGTCTGATGGATTAAGGACTTTTCCAACCGAATAGGGCCGGTACGGTGAAGTATCGGCAATAAGGCGCTGAAGCCCAGATACAGCAGACTGTATGTGGGCTTTTGTTTTTTGAGCTTTTGAGTGAGGGGAATTATTACCCTCGAACGAACAGGCTCCATGAGAAGTGAAGGAGGAGGAAAATGGTACGGGAATTAATCGATAATATAACGAATTTTCGATGTTTCACGGATAGTGTTTCCTTATGGGTACAGCAGCTGTCCGTCAATTCCTTCATTATCTTCGTCATGATGATCTTCATGCTCTTGGGAGCCGTAGATCGGATGCGCGGAAATAAATGGGGATATGGGGCATCGTTTGAGGAGGGTTTTCAAGCGATGGGGCCGCTTGCGCTGGGCATGGCCGGGGTGGTGGCCGCTGCGCCGGTGCTCTCCATACTTCTGCGGCCGGTGATAGTCCCTCTATATCGTCTGCTTGGAGCGGATGCCTCCATGTTCGCGGGGACCATTCTTGCCTGCGATACAGGCGGCTACCCCCTTGCGATGGAGCTTACCTCGGATCCTTCGGTGGGAAAATTCTCCGGCCTGTTGCTGGGCAGCATGATGGGGCCTACGATCATCTTCACCATCCCGGTGGCTCTCAGCCTCATCAAAAAAGAGGACCGCCCGTATTTGGGTTCCGGAGTGTTGGCGGGAATGATCACCATTCCCATAGGCTGCATTGCAGGCGGACTCGTCATGAACATGACCCCTCATAAAATAAGTATCGGAACCATATTGGTGAATCTGCTTCCCGTCATCATCATTGCGGGGTTGATCGTTCTGGGCCTGTGGTTCGCTCCGGGAAAGATGATTGAGGGCTTCAGCAAATTCGGAACCGGCGTCACGGTCGTCATTACGTTTTTTACCGCCATAGCGGTCTTCGAATACCAGACTCAGATTAAATTCCCATTGCTCAACATTATGGTGGAAGAGGATGCAAACGGGGAAATTCCTCTGTTGACAGGACTTCTGATCTGCGGCCAAATCTCCACCATTCTCATCGGGGCCTTTCCAATGGTGAAGTGGATCACAAGGCATTTCGGCAAGGCGCTTGGTTATTTCGGGAGTGCGCTTGGCATGGACGAAAAAGGATCGGCGGGCTTGGTCGCCTCTTTAGCCAACCATATCGCCATGTACACCATGTTGGGGGACATGAATTCCAGAGGAAAGCTCCTCAACGTAGCCTTTTCCGTCTCGGGAGCCTTCGTCTTCGGAGATCATCTCGGTTTTACCGCGGGGGTCGACTCCGAGATGATTTTCCCCGTGGTCCTCGGGAAGCTTACGGCAGGGGTTACGGCGTTATTGCTGGCCAATTTCCTCTACCCGAAGCTGACGGCCAAGATGCAGCCCAATTCCTGATCCCCAAGGATCTTTTCGCCCATTATGAAAGTGCTCGAACGGGCATTTTGTTTATGGGATAAAACTATTCTGAATCAAGGAGATGAAGAGCGGATGTCGAAACAGGTTGCAGCGAAGTTGAACGGAAAGGCGGCGTTGGTGACCGGGGCCGCGATGGGTATGGGAGCGGCTATATCCGAGGTATACGCAAAGTATGGTGCGAAACTTTGCATGATCGACATGTCGCCGAAGGTGGAGGAAAAAGCGGAGGAACTTCGCAAAAAACATGGTGCGGAGATTATTACGAGGATTGCCAATGTAACGAAGCCGGAGGATTTAAAGGCGGCTGCGGAGGAGATGGTGAAGACTTTCGGCCGTATAGACGTGGCTTGCTGCAACGCGGGCGTCTGTCGTCTCGGGAACTTTTTGGAGATGAGCGAAGCGGACAGAGACTTCCACATCGATGTCAACATCAAGGGCGTCTGGAATACCTGTAAGGCCGTAATCCCCAATATGCTCGAGAATGGAGGCGGAAATATCGTCATCGCGTCCTCGGTCACGGGGGACATCGTGGCGGATCCCGGAGAATCGGCTTACGCCCTGTCCAAGGCCGCACTGGTGGGACTGACGAAGGCCCTGGCAATCGAGTTCGCGGGGAAAAATATCCGTGTCAATTGCTCACAACTGGGTTATGCACGCACGCCGATGGCGGAGAGCATCGCCAAGCAGAGCAATCCGGACGATCCTGAGAGTGCACTTGCGGATATGGCGAAGGGGATCCCCGTGCATCGTCTGGCCGACCCGTCGGAGGTGGGCGAGCTGTTCGCCTTCCTGGGCTGTGAGGAGTCCAGTTATCTTACCGGCTCACAGATCGTTATCGATGGCGCGGCGACGATCAGGGAGTCCAATATGGGAGTGTAATTTCCCCAATGTCCCATTTGGATGAAAACTTCATTCGGTTGAAAGCTTCGGTTGAGAATTTCAGTTGAAGATCAGGAGGTCGACATAATGAGCAGAAAGCAATTTGTCCATCCGTATATCCCGAATTCCGAGCCTGGAATAAAGAGGGAGATGCTTGACGCGATTGGGATGAAAAGCGTTGAGGGAATCTACAAGGAAATCCCGGATCGGCTCCGTTTTAAGGGGCGAATGGACCTGCCGGACCCTATCATCTCCGAGTACAGCCTTCAGCGTCATGTAGAGGGGCTTCTGGCCAAGAACAGGAATGCCAAGGATAACATTTGTTTCCTCGGAGGAGGTACGTGGAATCACTATGTTCCTGCGGTCGTCGAAACGATTATGGAGCGGGATGAATTCCTGACCTGTTACGTGGGGGAAGCGTATACGGATCACGGAAAATTTCAGACGCTGTTTGAAAGCAGCTCCATGATTGGTGATTTGACGGGCTTTGAAGCCTGCTGCACGCCTACCTACGACTGGGCAAACGCGATCGCAATTGCCTGCAGGATGGCGAAGCGTACAACGGGCAGGGAGGAAATCCTGGTTGCCGGCAATATGGCTCCCGATAGGCTGTCGGTGGTGAAGAATTATTGCAAGCCCGAGATGAAGGTCGTCAAGGTCGCCTATCACAAGGAGACCGGGATGATGGATATGACGGATCTGAAGTCGAAGCTCTCCGATCGGGTCGCCTGCGTTTATTTCGAGAATCCCATCTATCTTGGCGCCTTGGAAGAGCAGGCCGCCGATATCGTCAAGGCGGCGCACGGTGCCGGAGCTCTTGCAATGGTCGGCGTGGACCCTACCAGCCTTGGGGTGCTGGAAGCTCCGGGCGCGTATGGCGCGGATTATGCTGTCGGCGACCTCCAGCCTCTGGGGCTGCACATGATGTATGGGGGCGGCGTCGGTGGATTCATCGCGACGAAGGACGAGAAGGAATTCCTCGGAGAATATCCTGCCCTTCTGTTTGGGATCTGCAAGACGCAGAAGGAAGGGGAGTACGGTTTCGGCGAGGTCTACTACGAAAGGACCTCTTACGCCTCCCGGGAAAAGGGAAAGGACTTCATCGGAACCACGACGGCTTTGCATGGAATGGCGGCAGCGGTCTATATGGCTCTCATGGGGCCGCAGGGATTCCAGGAACTGGGCGAGGGGATTCTGCAGCGGGTCGAGTACGCCAAGGCGGGGCTTGCCAAGATCAAAGGAATCAAGATCCCCCTCAAAGGATACAGTTACTGCGATTTTATGGTCGACTTCAACGGGACGGGAAAGACCGTGAAGGAGATCAACAAGGCTCTGCTGGAGCATCGAATCCTGGGCGGAAAGGACATCAGCGGAGAATTTCCCGAGTACGGACAGAGTGCCCTTTACAGCGTGACGGAAGTTCATACGCAGGAGGATTTGCACGCGCTGTTCGATGCACTGAAGAAGATTTGCGCATAGGGCGTCGGGATGCTGCCTACGATAACTGCAGTGATGGACAAGGAGATGGAGGTTATATAAATGGCTAAGGTGAACGTCAGAAAAGATTTTCATCAGGCAAGATGGAATGAGCCGATTATTTACGAACTCTCCACCCCGGGCCTGCGGGGAATCATTCCGCCGCTTGTCGAGGACGGAATCGTGAAGGAAACGGGGGATGTCATTTCGAAGCTGCCGGTCGGCCTGAGAAGGAAAAGCTCCCTGGACTTGCCGGAGGTTCCGCAAAAGCATGTGCTTGCCCATTACATTCACCTTTCGCAGGAAACTATGGGCTCGAACCTTTCTAACGATATGTCCGAGGGGACCTGTACCATGAAATACAACCCGCGCCTTTGCGAGTCCCTGACCCTCAATCCCGGCTTCGCGGATATTCACCCCGACCAGGACCCGGAGACGGTCCAAGGCATGTTGCAGATATACTACGACTTCGAAAAGGTGGTCAAAGAGGTTTCCGGACTGGACAAATTTTCTCTGCAGCCGGGCGGCGGCAACCATGCCGTGTATACGGCGGCCTCCGTCGTGCGAGCTTACCATGAATCCCGCGGCGAATTGGCACAAAGAAACGAGATCATCACGACGATCTTTTCGCATCCCTGTGACGCCGCCTGCCCTGCAACGGCGGGCTTCAAGATCATAACCATTTATCCGGATGAGCATGGCATGCCGGACTATGAGGCGATCAAGGCTGCTGCAAACGAGCATACGGCCGCGATCTTTATGACCAATCCGGAGGATATCGGTATCTACAACATCCATGCCGATAAGATCGTAGAGGCAATTCATGCGGTTGGAGGCCTGTGCTTCTACGACCAGGCCAACGCCAATGCGTTTTTGGGCATAGCGAGGGCGAGGGAAGCCGGATTCGACATGTGCCACTTCAACGTTCATAAGACTTTCGGAACTCCTCATGGAGGCGAAGGTCCGGCCAGCGGCGCTTTCGGAGTACGCGACTACCTTGCGAAGTTCCTGCCGGTCCCGACCGTAGAGTTCGACGGCAGTAAATACTATCTCGATTACGACAAGCCGGAGAGCATCGGGAGGGTCCGCGAATATATCGGTCAGTCGGCGGTCATCCTGAAAGCCTATGCTTGGAGCCGCATGATGGGGCCGGACGGCTTGAAGGAATGCGCCGAAGTATCGGTCATCAACAATAACTATATGCTGAAGATGATGGAAAAGATTCCGGGCGTGACCCATGCGTTCCAAGGCAACGGAATCGTCCGTCAGGAGCAGATCCGCTACAGCTTCGAGGAACTGAAGAAGAAATACGACATCGGATCCGAGGACATGAACTGCAGGATGGGGGATTACGGCATTCCGTGGTTCTGGTCCAGCCACCATCCGTGGGTCATTCCGGAGCCCATGACAATCGAGCCGTGTGAGTCCTACACAAAGGAGGATATCGAGGAATACTGCAAGGTGGTGGAGATCTGCGCCAAAGAGGCGATGGAGAATCCTTCTTTGCTTAAGAACGCTCCTCATAATACGGCAATGCATCGGAGGATCAACGAGGAGGAACTTGATGATCCCAGCAAGTGGGCGATCACCTGGAGGGCCTATAAACGTAAACACAACATCAAGTGATCGTGCAACAGGAATGTTTCGAGGCCGGGGATACTTTCCCCGGCCTGATTCTCAATGGGGTCGGAATATCGTGTCTGGGGGCCTGTCAAATATGAAGAAGCTGGGGTTTATCGTCAATCCGGTGGCGGGTATCGGGGGCAAGGTGGGATTGAAAGGCTCCGATGGCGAGGCTACCTTGAAAAGGGCGTTGGAATTGGGAGCAGTGGCAGAGAGCGGGAAAAAAGCGCTGGTGGCCATGAGGGCATTGAAAGAGGTGGCGGGGGCCCTGGATATTTATACGTATCCCGGAGAGATGGGGGCGGATATATGCAGGGAGGCGGGGCTGGACTGTACCGTCTTGGGAAGGATAGAGCAGGGGCACACTACCCCGGAGGATACGATTCGTGCCGCCAGGATGCTTCGGGACGCAAAACTCGATTTGATACTATTCGCGGGCGGGGACGGCACAGCCAGAGATATTATGGATGCGGTGGGCACGACGATACCGGTGCTGGGGATACCGACGGGCTGTAAGATCCATTCCGGAGTCTACGCCGTGAATCCTCGGACGGCGGGGATGCTGATGGGGCAATATGCGCTTGGAAAGGTGCGGGAGACCCGAGAGGCGGAGGTTATGGATATCGACGAGGACCTTTTTCGCCAGGGTATCGTGCAGGCCCGTCTATATGGATATCTTCAGGTCCCGAACGAATCAAAGATGGTGCAAAACCTGAAGAGCGGACGGGGGTTCAGCGAAAGTGCATCCGTGGAGCTCCTCTCCAACTATATTGCAGATACGTGGGAAGATGACACTTTGTATATCGTAGGAACGGGATCGACCATCGCCGCCATTATGAAGAGACTTGGTCTTCAGAATACCTTATTGGGCGTTGACCTGGTATATGGCGGCGCCGTCATCGCTTCCGACTGCACCGAGCAGGAAATCCTCCGGACCATGGAGAACTATGACAAGGTGAGAATTCTCGTGACGGTCATCGGGGGACAGGGCTATATATTCGGACGCGGAAATCAGCAGATCAGCGCTTCCATCATCAAAAAAGTTGGGAGGGAGAACATTATTGTCGCTGCATTGAAAAATAAGATGCTCTCCCTCTTCGGAAAATCGCTGTACGTCGATACCGGGGACGAGGAGGTGAATCAGGACCTGGCAGGGTACATTCGGGTCATCGTCGGTTATGGGGAATCCGTCATGGCCAAAGTGTCCGCCTGAGATGCCTCTGCGGAAGAGGGGATGTGAATAAACGTTTTCAAGAGATACCTGTGGACTGTACGTAGTCGATGATGGCGGGTTCCGGAGGGGAATCCGCCATCATTATATTTTTATCCCCATCCGGTTCGGGGACGAAAGTCGAGCGGAAGGCGGCTTTTTGCTGTCTACCGCCCGATAGGAACGCCTTTCCCCGGCACTTGCGCCGTGGTATATACTTTTTAGTGAGATGGCGGCATATGCCGTAAGGTTACGGGAGGGATTGTTCTGATCGACATCAAGGGGCTTCAGCTGGCCTTCGGGGAGAAGGTCGTCTTCGACGATGTCGGCTGCCTGATAGGGGATCGGGCCCGGATGGGGCTCGTCGGCAACAACGGGGCGGGGAAGACGACGCTGCTGCGCGTCCTGACGGGGGAGATCGAGCCGGACGGAGGACGCGTCGAGCGTTCCAGGGGGCTGAGGGTCGGCTACCTGCCCCAGGACCTCGTGGAGCTGGAGCCCGTTCCGGTCCTGGACCTCCTGAAGGAACGCGTGGGGCTCGCGGGGCTGGAGGCGCGCCTGCGCACGGTGGAGCTCGCCCTGTCCCGGACGGACGAGGGGACGCGGGACCTAGGCGGACTGCTGGACGAACACTCCCGTCTGGAGCGGCATTTCGAGCACCTGGGGGGCTTCGGCTTCGAGGCGGCGGCGTTGAAGGTGCTGCGCGGCCTGGGGTTCGCGCAGGAGGATGGGGCGCGGAGCTGCTCGGAGTTCTCCGGCGGATGGAAGATGCGCATCGCCATGGCGGCCCTGCTGCTCTCCGCCCCCGACGTGCTGCTGCTGGACGAGCCGACGAACCACCTGGACACCGAGAGCATGGAATGGCTCGAGGGATGGCTGCGCGGCCATAAGGGGGCCGTCGTCGCCGTGTCGCACGACCGCCGTTTTCTGGAGAACATGGCCGAGCAGATAGCGGAGCTCGAGCACGGCCGCCTGACGCTCTACCCCTGCGGCTACGATCGCTATCTGCTGGAGAGGCAATGGGCCCGGGAGCGGCTCGAGCGCACGGCCGAGGAACAGAGACGCCGCGTGGAGGAGACCCTGCGTTTCGTCGACCGCTTCCGCTACAAGTCATCCAAGGCGGCTCAGGTACAGAGCCGCCTGAAGCGGCTCGAGAAGATGGAGCCCATCGTGCTGGACGGCCCCGACAGGGAGGTCCGGTTCCGCATCCCCGAGGCCCCGGACAGCGGCTGGGAGGTCCTGAGCGCCCGCGGCCTCTCCAGGGAGTACGACGGAAAACGGGTCTTCGACGGGCTCGATTTCTCCATCAACCGCGGGGAGCGCGTCGCCCTGGTGGGCGTCAACGGGGCGGGGAAGTCCACCCTGCTGCGCCTCCTGAGCGGGACCGAGGAGCCGACCACCGGGGCCGTGCGGCTGGGGCACAACGTCAGGGCGGCCTTCTACTCTCAGGAGAGCGCGCAGAACGTGGATTATTCCCATACGATATGGGAGGAGGCCCGGTCGGCGCCCTCTGTCCTGAACGACGTCGGCCGCCGCAGCCTGCTGGGCGCGTTCCTGTTCTCCGGGGAGGACATCCATAAGCGCGTGTCCGTCCTGTCGGGAGGGGAGAAGGCGCGTCTGGCCCTTTTCAAGCTCATGCTGGCCGAGACCAACCTCCTGATCCTGGACGAGCCGACGAACCACCTCGACCGGAGCACCCGGGAACTGGTGCAGAACGCCCTGCTCCAGTACCGGGGGACGCTTCTCATCGTCTCCCACGACCGCCATTTTCTGGACGCCCTGGCGGAGCGGGTCCTCGAGATTCGCGGCGGGCGGCTCTACGACTATCCCGGCAACTATTCCTGGTTCCTGGAGAAGCGGGAGGAGATGGAGCGCCGGGACGGGGGCCCCGATCCCGACGGGGCGCTCCGGGTCGCGGACGCCCGCGAGGCCCGCAGGCGGGTGGCCGCGGAGCGGGAGCGGGCCGAACGGGAGCGGCGCGAGATCCGCAGGGAGCTGACGCCCCTGGAAAAGCGGATCGAGGGCATGGAGTCCCGCAGGGACGCGATCGACGCGGACCTGAGCGATCCTGCGGTGCTCGCCGACTCGGCGCGGATTCGGGAGCTCATGGTGGAGCGCAGCGCGCTCTCGGACGAGCTCTCGGAGGCCTACGACCAGTGGGAATCTCTTTCCCTGCGCCTCGAGAGCATTGCGATTTCGGGATAAACCGGTTGTTCCCGTAAAGAGGGGTGGACAATCGTTACGGAGAGGACGAGTCTTAAGATCATGGCTGATTCTGTGTTCAACCTCGATTTCGAGAAGATTGCCGGCGAGAAGCTGCTGCAGATCCTGGGTGAACGGACCCCCACGAGCATCGCGCTTCTGGATCGGGACTACAACGTGCATTACGTCAATGATCGGCTGGCCAGTACCCTGGCCTTTTCCAAGGACGAGATCCTGACCAAACGATGTTTCGAGCTGACGGGCAAGACCGAACCCTGTCCGGGGTGCATGATGGCCAGGGTGTTTCAGTCCGGGATGAAGGCCGTCTCGATGAAGCGGCAGACCCGAAAGGACGGCTCCGCCGTCATGCTGGAGATCCACGATATTCCCGTGAAACGGGAGGGGCGGGTCGAACGGGTGATCGAGTTTCTGGTGGACAAGACCCGTATCCGGGAGTATCGGGATCGCCTGGAACAGGACTTCATGGCCCTGACCGATATGCTGACCCAGATCCTGGACTCCAAGGATACCTACACGGCGCGGCACTCCCGTTGTGTGCGCGACGTCAGCCTGGCTCTGGCGCGGAAACTGGAGATGCCCAAGGAGCAGGAGTTCCGGATGGAGGTCGCGGGGATGCTCCACGATATCGGGAAGGTGGGCGTTCCCTGGGCTATCCTCAACAAGCCCGGCCGTCTGACGGACGAGGAGTTCGGGGTGATCCGGACGCATCCGGCCCGAGGGGCGGAGATGGTCGCCCGGTTTATCCGTTTTCGTGATATCGGTCCCATCATCCGTGCCCATCACGAACGCTACGACGGAAAGGGCTACCCGGATGGATTGAAGGGGGAGGCGATCCCCTTGGAGGGGCGCATCATCGCGGCTGCAGACTGCTTTCATGCCATGGCCTCCCGGCGTTCCTACAAGGAGCCCAGGGACCGCGAGTTCATCAAAGAGGAGTTTCGCAAAGGGGCCGGGACCCACTTCGATCCCCAAGTGGCCCAGGCCATGCTGGAGCTGCTGGAGACGAAAGAGTTGTCGGAGATCGGAGGCTGATGCGAATGCGCCGGCACCTTCCCTTTACCGAGGTCGTCCAGCACGAATACGTCCGGATGATCATGGAGAACGTGCCTCTGCACTTCCTCGTAGTGCGTGAAGACCGGGGGTTGGTTCACGTCAATCCGACCTTGAGTGCCGCCCTGGGAAGGGAGGAAGGAGTCCGCCTCCCCGAAAGGTGCTACGAGCTCTTTGGCTATGCGGGACCCTGTTGCGATTGTATGTTGGATCGCTGCCGGGAGACGATGGGGGAGGTCCAGAGGCCCCTCGCCACCGTTCCGCGTTTTGGATCGGTCCGTTTCAGCTCGATCGTCAATTTTCCCCTTCGAGACGCCGAGGGGCGGGATACGGGGCTCTTCATGGAGATCCTGTTCGACCGGACCGAAGAGGTGGAATTGGAGCAGAGGCTGGAGCACGATTTTGACGCCATGGTCGAGATGTTCTACGAGATCCTCATCGCCCAGGAGTCCGAGATCGCCAGCCGGAATGAACAGATCGCCGTTTTCTCCCTGCAGCTTGGCAGGGAGATGGGGCTTAGGGAGGGAGAGCTGCGGGAGCTTCGGGCGGCGGCCCTGCTGTACAATCTCGGGAAGATATCGATCTATCAGGAGCGCGTCAAGGCCTCTTCCGATCCGGCTTTCTGCGAGGTTGAGGATTATTCCGTCCAGTCCGCACGACTGCTGGAGAAGATAGAGCGGATGAGGGGAATAGCCGATATCATCCGGTTTCATCGTGCTCCCTTCGATCCGGATGACGTGTCCCGAAAGGTCCCGCTGGGCAGTTCCATCCTGAGGCTGGCGATCCTGATCGTCGATTACCTGTCCTCCTTGAGAGACCTGAGTGCCCTGGACAGCGCTTCGGAACGGATCCTGATCCAGCTGATCCGGGGCCGGGCGGGGTTGGATTTCGCACCCGGGATGACGGAACGTTTTGTCCGGGCGGTGTCGGCCCTCGCCTCCCGGGAGGCTCGATAAGAGGGTGGTGTACCAGATGCACGAGCTGTCCCTGACGGAATCCGTAAACAACGCGATCCTGAACCTCTGCGAGCGTTCGGGCTGGAGGCGCGTCCGCCGCATCGTGCTGAAGGTCGGGGGGATGAGGAAGGTCAACCCCGAGCTGATGTCCTTTGCCTTCTCCGTGGTCTCGAAGGGGACCGTCACCGAGGGGGCGAACCTGTCGATCCTCTCCATGCCCATCGTCTTCCGCTGCAGGGCCTGCGGAAAGGTCGCCGACAGCGAGAGCACGGCCTTCCTCTGCCCCAAATGCGGGAGCCCGGACGTGGAGCTTCTGTCCGGCCTGGAGCTCTCCATCGACTCCATGGAGGTGGAGGCGGGGAATGGGCTCGAGGCTTAGCTTTCCGGGGGATGGCTTCGGCTGCCCGCTCCTGTGCGGGGGCCGCCGGAGGCGGAAAATCTTAAGGAGACGATATCATGTCGGATAAAGGCATTCTGGACCGCCTCTCGCCCAGGCAGAGGGAGGCCGTGACGTACATAGACGGGCCGCTCCTGATCCTGGCCGGGGCGGGGAGCGGAAAGACGCGGGTCCTGACGCACAAGATCGCGTGGCTCCTGGCGGAGGGCCTGGCGAAACCGTGGGAGATCACGGCCGTGACCTTCACCAACAAGGCGGCCGGGGAGATGCGCGAGCGCGTCTCGGCACTCGTCCCCTCGGGGGCCGGGGATGTGCGCGTCAGCACCTTTCACGCCTTCGGCCTGAAGTTCCTCTTCCGGAACCGCGAGGCCGCGGAGGCTGTCGCGGGTGTGAAGCCGGGCTTCGCCGTCTTCGACCGCGGGGACAGCCGCGCGCTGGTCAAGCAGATCCTGGAGGGGATGGGGGTGAACACCAAGGACGTCGAGCCTGCCTCGGTCCTGGACGCCATATCCCGGGACCGGGCGGCCTGGACCCCCGGCAACCGGGAGTCCATCCTGGAGGGGCTCTACCTGGACGCCGCCCAGGCGTACCGCAGGGAGCTGCGGTCCCGCGGCGCCGTGGACTTCGACGACCTGATGATCGTCCCCCTGCAGGTCCTGGCGGGGGACGAGGAGGTGCGGCGGAGGGAGCGCGAGCGGATTCGCTGGCTGCTCGTGGACGAGTACCAGGACGTCAACCGCCCCCAGTACCTGCTGCTCCGCTACCTCACGGGGCCGGAGTGCCGCCTGAACGTCGTGGGCGACCCGGACCAGTCCATCTACGGCTGGCGCGGGGCGGACATCGGGATGATCCTGAACTTCGAACGGGACTTCACGGGAGGGGAGGGGCAGAAGGAGGCCCGCACCATCATCCTGGACGAGAACTACCGTTCGACCGGAAACATCCTGGGGGCCTCCAACGCCCTGATCCGCAACAACTCCGCGCGCAGGGAGAAGGATCTCAGGACCGCCCGGGGGGCGGGCGAGAAGGTCTACACCCTGCTCGCGAACAGCGACCTTCAGGAGGCCGGCTTCATCACCGCGGAGATCGGGCGTCTCAAGTTGGGCCACGGCTACGACTACGGCGACATGGCCATCCTGTACCGCCAGAACGCCATGAGCCGCCTCTACGAACAGAAGCTCCTGGAGGCGGGCATCCCCTACAGGATCGTCCGGGGGACGGCGTTCTACGAGCGCAGGGAGGTGCGGGACGTCCTGGCGGTCCTGAAGCTGGCCGTGAACCCGGACGACCGCACCTCCTTCGAGCGCGTGGCCGCCTTTGCGGTCAAGGGCATGGGGCCGAAGAAGAGGGAGGAATGGGCCGAGTGGCAGGCCTCCGGCGTCGTGCCCGCCTCGCCGGCCGCGGATTTCTGGCGCGCCGTGGGGGAGGGGGCCTTCCCGGTGAGGGGACAGGTCGGGGGGGCGGTCGCCCTCTTCGGCAGGCAGATGTCGGGGCTTCTGAGGGCCGCGGAGCGCGGGGTGGGGGCCGCCGTCGACCACGTGCTCTCGAACATGGGCTACGAGGAACTGCTGAGGGAGAAGAGCCCCGAGGACTGGGAGGACCGCATCGAGAACGTCATGGAGCTGCGGTCCGTCGTCCCCGAGGGGGACCTGGCGGAGGCGTTGGCGGAGGCGGCGCTCTTCACGGACGCGGACACCCAGGACCCCGACGACCGGCGCTCCGTCGGCCTGCTGACGCTGCACGCGGCCAAGGGGCTGGAGTTCCCCGTGGTGTTCCTGGTGGGGCTCGAGGAGGACGTCTTCCCGAGCTCGCGCGCGAAGGACGATCCCGCGCAGATGGAGGAGGAACGCCGGCTCTGCTACGTCGGCATGACGCGTGCCGAGGAGCGGCTCTACCTGACGGCGGCCCGCAGCCGGCGGCTCTACGGCACGACGCTCGACAAGGGGTTCTCGCGCTTTCTCTTCGAGATCCCCGATACGTTCAAGAACCTGGACGACCGGGGCGGCGAGGACCGCCGGGGGGCCTGGGACGGGTATGGAGGGGGAAGGCGGAGCTATGGCGGCTATAACGGCAGTGGCGGTTACCGGGGACGTCGGGGCTGGTAAGTCCACGGCTGCCCGCCTGTTCGAGTCGCTCGGGGGCGTGAGGTTCGACGCGGACGCCGTCGTGGCGGAGCTCTGGAGGCGGCCGGATATCGTCGGGGCTGCGGTCGGGCGGTGGGGATCGGGGATCCTCGACTCCGAGGGACGCGTCGTGTTCGCCCGTGCTGCCGCGCGCCTGTTCTCCTCGCGGACCGAGTACGACTGGGGCTGCGCCCTGCTGCACCCGCCGGTCAAGGCGGAGCTGGCCCGCCGCGTCGCGTCGCTGGACCCCGAACGGGACTGGGCCGTTGCGGAGATCCCGATGCTCTTCGAGTCCGGCGTCCCCGATTGGGTCACGGCGACGGTCTTCGTGACGGCCTCCCGGGACGTCAGGGCGGAGCGCTGCCGGGCGCGCGGGTGGGACGACGCGGAGCTTCCGCGGCGGGAGGCCTTCTTCCTGCCCTCGGAGGAACGGGCCGCCCGAAGCGACTTCGTGGTGCGCAACGACGGCGGCCTGGACGACCTGGAGCGTTCCGTCCGCGCCGTCCATGAGCGTGCCGTGATCGAAAAACTGAAGGGGGCGTCCCTGCGATGCAGCTGATCACCAGTCACCTGAACACCGATTTCGATTCCCTGGCGAGCATGATCGCCGTCCGGAAGCTCTACCCGGACGCGATGATCTGCCCCCCGGGCGCCATGGGCCGCAAGGTGCGGGACTTCATGGCGCACTACGGGCACCAGTGGAAGCTTCTGAAGCCCAAGAAGGTTCCCATGGAACAGGTGACCTTGATGGTCGTCGTGGACACACGGGCGCGGAGCCGCATCGGCACCTTCGCGGCCCTCGCCGGACGGCATGACGTGAGCGTGCATGTCTACGACCACCACCCGCCCACCGTGGACGACATCCCTGCCGAGACGATGCAGTGGGCTCCCATAGGGGCGACGGTGACGATGCTCGTGGAGCAGCTCGTCAGGGAGCGCAAGCCCATATCGCCCGAGGAGGCGACGCTCTTCGCCCTCGGGATCTACGACGATACGGGGGCCCTGACCTACGAGTCCACGACCGCGCGGGACGTCCTGGCGGTGGCCCGTCTTCGGGAGATGGGGGCGGACCTGTCCCGGATCCTGGCGCGGGCGGAGGTCTCCATGCCGGCGGCGGAGCGGCACCTGCTGGACGTCCTGGCGGAGAACGCCCGGGAGAGCTACATCAACGGGGCCAAGGTGCTGTCCACCTGGGCGGAGACGGAGGAGTACGTGGAGGGGCTTTCCCTCTTCGTGCACCGCCTGAGGGACTACTGCGAGTCCCACGTCACCCTGGCGGCGGTGCGCAGCGGGGGGCGCAAGATCAGCCTGATCGTCCGCAGCGCCCCGGGGGTGCTGAACGTCAAGGAGTTCCTGACGCCCTACGGCGGCAGCGGCCACGTCCAGGCGGGCTCGGCAACGGTCCTGAACCGGGACCCGCAGGAGCTGCTGGCGGAGCTGGAGGAGGACCTGCACCGGCGCATCCCCCGGATGCTCGACGTGGCGAGCGTCATGACCTCCCCCGTCCTGGCGGTCTCCCCCGACGCCATGGTGGACGAGGCGTACCGGACGATGATCCGCTTCGGCCACCAGGCTCTGCCCGTCGCCCTGGAGAACGGCGAGGTCGCGGGCATGATGACGCGCAAGGACCTGGACAAGGCGCATCTGCACGGCTTCGACCGCGCGCGCATCCGCGACTTCATGACGGAGGGCGTCATCGGGATATCCTCGGAGGCCTCGATCGACGAGGCGCACCGGCTGATGGCGACCTACAGCTTCGAGCGGCTTCCGGTGCTCAAGAGCGGCAGGCTGGTGGGCATCCTGACGCGGGCCGACCTCGTCCGCGCCCTCTATCGGAACTTCCAGCCCTCGGGGGAGACGGACGCGAGGTCGGGCTTCCTGTGGATGGAGGGGGTCGCTCCGCTGATGGAGTCCTCGTTCTCCCCGCGCATCCTCGACCTGCTGCACCGCATCGGCGCCCGGGCGGAGACGATGGGGATGAAGGCCTACCTGGTGGGCGGGACGGTTCGGGACATCCTGATGGGGGTGAGGAACCTCGACCTCGACATCGCCGTCGAGGGGGACGCCGAGGAGCTGGTCCGCAGCTGGGACGAGCCGGGGTGCCGGGGCACGGTGCACGGGCGTTACAAGACGGGGACGATCACGTTCCCGGACGGGCTGAAGGTGGACATCGCGACGGCGCGGCGGGAGTTCTACGAGCATGCGGCGGCCCAGCCGACGGTCGCCGGCGACTCCCTGAAGCAGGATCTGGCGCGGCGCGATTTCAGCATCAACGCGATGTCCGTCTCCCTGAGCGAGGGGGATTGGGGGACCCTGACGGATTATTTCGGGGGCAGGGAGGACCTCCGGGAGGGGGTCCTGCGCATCCTGCACAACCTCAGCTTCGTGGAGGACCCCTCCCGGATCCTCAGGGGCATCCGGCTGGAACAGCGTCTGGGGCTGCACTTCGAGGACAACACGCTGCGGCTCCTGCACAGCGCGGTGGGGGGAGGGCTGCTGGGACGCCTCTCGGGAGTGCGGGTGCGCATGGAGCTGGAGATCGGCACCGGCGAGGCCCGCTTCCGCCGGATCGTGATGCGGATGCAGGAGCTGGGGATCTGGGAGGCGCTGTTCCCCGGCTTCCGCCTCGGCACCTCCATAGAGCGGAGGCTGCACGTCCTCGAGCGGTTCCTGCCGCGCGCGCGCAGGGTGGGGGTGGACTTCAAGGGAATGGAATGGATCGTCGGCATGGCCGTGGTGCTGGCCAAGTCGCCGCCGGCCGTGCGTTTTGCCGCCATGGACCGTCTGGGTCTGCGCCCCGCCGAACGGCGGGAGATGTCGCTTTGTTTCGACTGCTGGCCCCAAGTGGAGCAGTTCCTGGGGGGAAGGAAGAACCCGAAAAACTCGGAGATCTACCTCTTTTTCAAACCGTATGGCCCGGCGCCCCTCCTGTTCTGGATGACCTGCATGAAGCGTTGGCAGTCCCGGCGTCAAGCCGTCCGGCACCTGCTCTCCTGGATCCCGCTGAGAGGGGAGCTCACCGGCGACGACCTCGTCGGCATGGGGCTGAGGGGCTCCGAGATCGGGGAGGTGCTTCAGGGGATACGGCTGGCCCGCATGGACGGGCGCCTTTCGACGCGGGAGGGCGAGATCGGCTACGTCGAAAGCCGCCTGGCCCACAGACGGTAATTCCCTTGGCGGTCCTGTCCGGCATTTTACGAGGGCGGGTTTCTCCGGCTGGCCTGTACAATGAGTGGGAATCCCCCATCCCGGCTGTCCTGCGGAGCGGGGGGAGCGGGGGCCCCGTTTTCGGATTTGGGGTCCCCGGGAAGGAGTGGAGGTTTTGAGGCTTTTACAGGATCCGATGATGTTGCTGCTGACGCTGCCCGCCGTGCTGTGGGCGATATCGTTCCATGAGTTCTGCCACGGCTATGCGGCCAAGCTGGTGGGAGACCCCACGGCCGAGCGGTCGGGACGGCTTTCCCTGAATCCCCTGGACCATTTCGACCTCGTGGGGACGCTCATGCTCCTGTTCGTGGGGTTCGGGTGGGCCAAGCCCGTACCGATCAATACGCGCTACTTCCGCCACCCGCGCCGGGACCTCGTCATCGTCTCCCTGGCCGGGGTCGCGGGAAACATCCTGACGGCGGTCGTCTGCGTGCTGTTCCTGCGCTTCCTGGGGGACCCCTGGTACCGCCTTGCCGGAAGGGCCGGCATTACGGTTCTGGTTCAGATGATCGCCATCAACGTGGGGCTGGCCGCATTCAACCTGATCCCCATCCCACCGCTCGACGGTTCGAGGGTGCTGGAGGCCTTCCTGCCCTTCAAATACCTGCGGTACTATTACTGGCTGGAGCGGTACGGCATGATCATCCTGTTGGTACTTCTGATGACGGGGATCGTCGACGTCCTCTTCAACCCGATCTTTCGCTTGCTGTGGGGCCTGCTCCCTTTCGGTTTCTCCTTCTGACCCGTGGAGCTGAGGGTTCCGCCGCCAATGTTTCGTGAGGACGAGGGCCGAAGAGAGTTCCAAGAAAATAAATAAAAGTAAACTTTATGTTTGTTTGTTGACTTTTTGTTTATCATTCTCTATACTTCTTGTCGTCGGGGGTGAATCCCTCGGCGCTCCTGTTTTTTTTCGTGGGCGGGATTTCGAGGTCGAAGATGACCTTTCGGCCGTGGAGTTTCGGTCGACCTTCGATAAGGGGTCTTCGATACCAAATGGGTTCTTCGATACTAATCCAGGAAGGAAGTTTTAGAGATGGCGGGCAAGAAGGGCAAGGTCGTCCTTGCGTACAGCGGCGGTCTGGACACCTCGGTGGCGGTGGTCTGGCTCTCGGAGCAGGGGTACGACGTGGTCACGATGACGGCGGACGTGGGGCAGAAGGTTATCGACCTCGAGGCGGCGAAGAGCAAGGCCCTGCACAGCGGCGCCGTGAAGGCCTATATCTTCGATCTGAAAAAGACCTTCGTCGAGAATTATGTCTGGCCCTCGCTGAAGGCCAACGGGATGTATCAGGGGACCTACCCTCTGACCTCGGCCCTGTCCCGACCGCTGATCGCCAAGACCCTGGTGGATATCGCCAACAAGGAGGGGGCCGTGGCGGTCGCCCACGGCTGCACCGGGAAGGGGCAGGACCAGGTGCGCATCGAGGTCTGCGCCACGGCGCTGAACCCCAAGCTGGAGGTCCTGGCGCCGGTCCGGGACTGGCACTTCAGCCGTGAGGCCGAGATGGACTATGCCGTGAAGCACGGGATTCCCGTCAAGGCGACGGCCAGCTCCCCCTACAGCATCGACGAGAACCTCTGGGGCCGCTCCATCGAGTGCGGCATGTTGGAGGATCCATGGAACGAACCGCCGGAGGACGCCTATGAGCTGACGGCCAACCCCCTGGATGCGCCCAACGAGCCGGATTTCGTGGAGATTACCTTCGAGCACGGGCTTCCGGTCGCCCTGAACGGCGAGAGGATGGACGGGGTCAGCCTGATCCTCAAACTGAACGAGCTGGCCGGCAAACACGGCGTGGGCCGCGTCGACATGGTCGAGGACCGGCTGGTCGGATTCAAGAGCCGCGAGGTCTACGAGTGCCCCGGCCCCATCACGCTGCTGAACGCCCACAGGGCCCTGGAGACCATGACGCTGGACAAGCGCGTGCTCATCACGAAGAGGGAGCTCGAGGTGCGCTTTGCGGAGCTGACCTACGAGGGCTATTGGTTCTCGCCGCTCAGGGACTGCATCGGGGCCTTTATCGACGAGACTCAGAAGTATGTGAGCGGCACGGTGAAGGTCCGGCTCTTCAAGGGGCAGGCCGTCGTCCGGGGGATGAAGGCCGGTAAGACGATCTACAGGCACGACCTGGCGACCTACTCCGAGGGGGATGCGTTCGACCACTCGGCGGCCGTCGGCTTCATCAAAATCTGGGGGCTGCCCGTCCGAACCTGGACCTCGACCTTCCCGCGCGACGACAAGGAGGAACTGCCCATCGAGGCGTAATCCCTTCTTCCTGCGGTTTCCGTTTTGAAATCAGGCCCCTCCGCCGACGGGGGGCCTATTTCGTCGGATTGGGAATAGGGGAGAAGCGCCGGCCTCTTCCCGGCGGCGCGGGGTTGGGTCCCCCTCCGGGGGAAAGGGCATCGGAGTTCTTGTTTCCTGCCGATGCCGCGCTTCGCCTCACGGTGTGAAATCCACAGCAGGAATAGACGCGGACGTCGTTCTCCCAAAACCATTTTACGTTCCGGAAATCGTCCCGAACCCGTGATCTCATGCAGACCTTCCATCCCGTTTCCGGCGACGTGCCGAAGACGAGGCGTATCGTCTCCGCCCCGTCCGTGTAGAGAAGTTCGCCCTCACGCTCCGCGAGGACGGTCTCGAGCGCCCTTGCCAGATCGGAAGGTGCGTTTTGCCCCATCGGCCGCATCAAGGCGGCGGGCCGGGAACTCGCCAGCACGGTGCCCGCCCCGTCCAGGACGTCCGCCGTCAGGGACGAAGGCAGGCCCCGTGCCGTGACGAGCTTCTGAATCTCGAAGATATCCGTGTCCAAAACGGCGATCCCCGCCTGCCTCCGATCCGACGTATATACGGGGCAGGCTGCGGTGACCGTCGGAGCTCCGGTCAGCGGCTGCCTTCGGAACGGCAGCCACCGGGGCGAGGCCGGGCCTTTCCCGTCCCATGGCGTCCCGTCGCCGACGTCGCCCGGAAATGCTTCGAGTGTCTCGGGCCGTCCCTCGTCCCGAAAGGCATAGACGGCCAACGCTTCCTTGTCCGGGGACTCCCCTGCGGACAGGCTCAGGCCCAGCCCCGTGGCCGCATCGTAGGACGCGACGTAATGGGCCGGGAGGGCCCTGCAGCCGGACAGGTCCCCGGCCGCCCAGTACTCCCCGGCCTCCCGGGCCGCCTTCCTGAGAAGGACGCTCTTCTGCAGTCCCGCCGCGTGAAGGGCCTGCAGAATGCTCTCCGTCTCGGTTCGAAGCTGTGCGTCCATCCTTCCGGCAACGTAGTTCTGAGCCAGACGGTACCCCGGATAGCGGACTGCGGCCGCGAGGCAGAGGGCCAGCAGCGCCGCACGTCCGAAAAACGATTTTTTCCCCATCGGCCCGATCCCCCTTTTCCCCGTGATTCCGGACGCTATTTTACATCGTTTTTTGAAGGAGACGCGCCGGCTCTCCGGCGGGAGAGGGGGAGAAAGAATTTTCCGTAAGATACGTTATAATTGACAGGAAGCCGCATAACGTCCGGACCTTGACCTGAGGCGTTTGCGCGGGAGGACCTCCAATCATGATGTACGGTTTTCTGATTATTCTGATCTTGGCGGCGATCAGCTCCTTCTTTTCCTTCTCGGAGATATCGCTGGCGGCATCCCGGAGGGTGAAGCTGCGTTCCATCGCCGAGGGCGGCGATGCCCGCGCCGCTCGGATTCTGGGCTTTCAGGATCAGCCGGGGCTGTTCTTCACGACGGTCCAGATCGGGCTGAACGCCGTGGCCATCCTGGCGGGCATCGTAGGGGATTCCCTTTTGTCGCCGGCGATCCGTGATCTGCTTCCCGATATCCTGGGCCCCGCCCTGAAGGGGCAGGTCGCCTCCGCCGTTCCCTTCGTCGGGGTCACCCTCTTCTTCGTCCTCTTCGCGGACCTCATCCCCAAACGCATCGCCATGGCGGTCCCCGAGACCGTGGCCCTGAGGTCGATCGAGGGGATGCGCCGGGTGATCTTCGTCTTCGCCCCACTGTCGAAGGTCTTCAACTCCCTGAGCAGCATCATCTGCAGGGCCTTCAGGCTTCCCGAGAAGCGTCGGGACGACATCACGTCGGACGACCTCTACGCCATCGTGGAGGCGGGAACGATGGCCGGGCTTCTCAGAAAACAGGAGAAGGACCTGATCGGCAACGTCTTCGAGCTCGACGTGCGCACCGTACCCTCCGCCATGACCGTCCGGGAGAACATCGTGTATCTGGACCTCCACGAGGAGGAGGCGCGCGTCAAGGAAAAGATCGCCTCCGCGCCGCATTCCACCTACATCGTGTGCGACAAGGACATCGACCACATCGTGGGGTACGTGGATTCCAAGGAGCTGCTGGAGCGGGTCGTCAAGGGGCAGAGCCTTCAGCTGGACAACGGGCTCGACATCAGGCCGCCCCTCATCATCCCCGACACCCTGACCCTGGCCGAGGCCATGGACCAGTTCAAGGGACGGGAGGAGAACCTGGCGGTCGTGCTCAACGAGTACGCGCTGGTCGTCGGGATCATTACCCTGCAGGACATCATGATGATGCTGATGGGCAACCTGGTGGGGGAGGAGGAGCAGATCATCAAGCGGGACGAGACCTCGTGGCTGATCGAGGGGGCGACCCCGATCGAAGATGCGATGCACGTGTTCGAGATCGAGGATTTCCCCGAGTCCCAGAACTACGAGACGGTCGGAGGATTCCTCACGTTCATGCTGAGGCGCATTCCCCACCGTACCGACTTCGTCGTGTATGCGGGGTACAAGTTCGAGATCATGGACATCGACAACTACAAGATCGACCAGATCCTGGTGACGCGCCTTGCCCCGCAGGAGCCGAAACGGGACGAGAGCTCGGAGGCGCGGGATCGGGATTGACAGGCCCGCCCGCAGCGGAACGAATACAATGATTCTCGTAAAAGTCGAGGGGGGCCGTTCGGCCCCCCCTCGACTTTGCGGTCGTCAGCGCCTGGGCCCCAGGAAGGGGATGGGATCGACGGGTTTGCCGTTGACCCGAACCTCGAAATGAACGTGGTTCGTGGTGGCGCGTCCCGTACGGCCCACGGTCGCGAGCGTCTCTCCCTGGCGCACCCTTTGGCCCTGCCTGACCTTGATGTTCAGACAATGGGCGTACAGCGTGGAGATTCCGCCGCCGTGGTCGAGGATCACCACGTTCCCGTATCCCCTGAAGCTCCGGCTTTTGGCGGAGGCGACCAGCTTGACCACTCCGTCCCTCGCGGCCCGGATGGACGTGCCCTTGGGCATGGGGATGTCGATGCCCGAATGAAGGGATCGCCTGCCCCGCCTGCCGAACCCCGACGAAACGGCCCCGTTTACGGGCCAGATCATCCGGGATCCCGAGAACCTGGAGAACTCCGGCAGAGCGGGCCCATGGGACGGCCTCCCGGGGAAAAGGCTTCGTTGGATGCCGGTCAGGCCGGAGGTGCGGGGAGCCTGCTTGCGGGGAAGCCTCACGACGACCACGTTGTCGCCCGATATGACCAGCCTCATGGGGCCGTTCGAGGAGTCCCCGTCCTCCGAGAGAAACAGGACGGGTTCCTTTGCGTTCGCCCCGCCTTTGCCCTTTTCCCCTGCGGCGCTTTTCTCCGGGGCGAGTTGGAGCGTCGTCGGGATGGGCGGCATCGCCTTTGGGGAGAGCGGCTGAGGGGGAGTCCTGAAGGGCTGGGGCGCGGGGGCCTTCGCCGTCTTCGGGGCCGGAGGCTCGGCTTTGGGGGCGCTGCGGGGAACTCCATGCAGCTTGATGGACACCAGCGTGTCGGTCTCGGCCTTTCTCTCCTTCTGGATGGATTGCCAGACGGGCAGGATGTCCTGTTTGGAGGCGGGGATGATGAGCGTCGTTCCCTCGGTGAGGCGGTCGACGGTCAGGTCGTTGGCCCAGAGCACGTCCGCCGAGGTCAGCTTGTTCGAGCGGCAGAGCTCGGACAGCTTCTTCAGGTCCTGTTTCCGGTCCTTCGAGAGGGACAGGGTCTGACGTTCGACGCGGGGAGCGGACTGGGCGGGAGACGAGACGAGCAAAACGAACGGGAGGAACAGAAACAAAACGGGAATGGCCGGCACGTGGCCGTTCTTGTATTTTTCTCTTTTAAGCGACATGGCAAAGCCTCTCCTCGTCATCACGGGGCAGCAGGATGCGAATGGGGAGCCCGAAAATATTTTATGAAGGCTATTATAACCGAAGATGTTTTCGCCGTCCTCGGGAAGGGGGCCGCACGGATCGGCGGAGCGGACGGACAGGGCATTTTGCCGGCTCGTCCGTCGGCAGGTTTGACGATGAGGCACCAGCATAATACAATAAGCGGAGCGCGCTCCCTGGAGCTTTACGGGTACGGAGGTGAGGATGGGATCCATGAAGGTATCTCTGGATCGCTCGGCCTGCATCGGCTGCGGCGTGTGCACTCAAATAAGTCCGGAATGTTTTGTCCTGGACGAGAATGCGGGGACCGCCAAGGTCCTGCGGGAGGAGAGCGACGATCCGTCCGTCAAGGAGGCAGAGAGCAGCTGCCCCGTAAGTTGCATTCGCGTCGAATGACGGTTAAAATATAGCGTCCGTTTGTGCGTTTTTATTGGTCATGCCATACGAGGGCCCATAGCTCAAGTGGTCAGAGCCGCCGGCTCATAACCGGAAGGTTCCTGGTTCGAGTCCAGGTGGGCCCACCATAGACGATCCGCTCCTACTTTGTGGGAGCTTTTTTTATTTGGAGGAAGCGCCGATTGGAGTTGGAGCTTCCTCGGGATGCCGGAGGTGACGCGCATGAAGTTGAGGTCGGTGCTGGAGGAGATCGATCGGGCTGCGCCCTTTGCCCTGGCCGCCGATTGGGACAACGTCGGGCTGATGGTCGGCGATCCGGATCGGGAGGTCCGCAGGCTGGGCATCGCCCTGGACCCTCTCCCCGAGGCGGTGGCGGAGGCTGCGGACCGCGGATGCGAGGCGCTGCTGACCCACCATCCCCTTTTTTTCTCCCCGATCCGGCGCCTGGATCTCTCCCGCGATCCGGGGCGGGCGGTCCTTGCCGCCGTCGAACGGGGCGTCGCCGTCCTTGCCGCGCACACCAACTGGGACTCCGCGGAGGGCGGCGTCAGCTTTGAACTGGCCCGCCTCCTGGGGCTTCGGGATGTCTCCGTCCTCGACCCCGATGCCAGGCTGGGGGCGGTCGGGAATTTCGAGGAACCCCTTATGGCCGGGGAGGCGCTGGAGCGGGTCAGGCGGGCCTGGGGATTGTCGTGGCTCGACGGTTACGTGTCCGAGAGTTGTAGTATACTGCGGGTGGCGCTCTGCGGCGGATCGGGAGCCGATCTGTGGCCTCGCGCCAGGGCGGAGGGCGCGGACCTGTACGTCACCGCCGACGCGAAGTATCATGTGCTGCTGGATGCGGTGCGCGAGGGAATGCCGGTCGCCGTCGTCGACCACGCCGAGATGGAGCGGGCCTCCCTGAAGGAGCTGGCGCGGCGGCTCGCCGTGCCGGGCGTTCTCGATACGGTCCTGATCGAAGCGGGGGGCCTCGCGTCCCCGCTTCGTCTTTAGCGGACGCGTCGCCCGCCGCCTCCGTTTACCAAATTTTCGAGGGGATTTTTGAATTGCAGAACGAAGGGGTGTCTCGTCGGTGAAAGGACGGATTGTGAGCGGAATGAGGGCGACGGGCCTGCTGCACATGGGGCACATGGCCGGTGCGCTGAGCAACTGGGTTCGGCTTCAGGACGATTACGAGTGCTATTACTTTATAGCCGACTGGCACGCGCTGACGTCCAATTACGCCGACTCCGCAAATACCGCGGGCTATTGCTACGATACCCTGCTGGACTGGCTTTCGGTCGGGCTCGATCCCGAGAAGTGCGCCATCTTCATCCAGTCGCACGTCCCGCAGCATGCGGAGCTCGGCTGGGCGCTTGCCATGATCACCCCTCTGGGCTGGCTCTACCGCAATCCCACCTACAAGGAACAGATCGAAAACATCAAGAACAAGGATCTCGACACCTTCGCGTTTCTGGGCTATCCTGTCCTGATGGCGGCCGATATCCTGCTCTATCGGGCGGACCGGGTTCCGGTGGGCGAGGACCAGAGCGCACACCTGGAGCTGAGCCGGGAGATCGCCAGGCGGTTCAACCACTTCTATGGGGAGGGGCTTTTGGTCGAGCCTCAGGCCCTGCTGACCGAGACCCCCAAGGTCCCGGGGACCGACGGGCGCAAGATGAGCAAGTCCTACGGCAACTCCCTGCAGATCTCGGAGTCGCCCGAGTCGGTGTGGAACAAGCTGCGCACCATGGTCACGGACCCGGCCCGCATCAAGAGGTCGGACCCCGGAGATCCAAACAAGTGTCCGGTGTGGGACCTGCACAAGGTCTTCAACCCCGATGCCGCCGAGCGCGCGGAGATCGACGCGGGATGCCGTTCCGCGTCCATTGGGTGCGTGGACTGCAAGAAGATGCTGAATGCCCATGTCCAGGAGATGATGGCGCCGATCCACGAACGGCGTGCGAAGTATGCCAGGGACAGAAAGCTTATGGACGATATCCTCGCTCACGGGGCGGAGCGGGCTCGGGCGACGGCACGGGAGACGATGGATACCCTCTATCCCGCCATGGGGCTTGTCCCGGCCTTCTCCCGGTAGGATCCTGCCCTGAGGCTCCGGGGGGACCGATGCCCAGGGAGGTCTTCGAGGTCTCCGTCGACGGATTCTCCGGGCCGCTCGACCTCCTGTGCCACCTGGTGGAGAGCCGTCAGATGCAGGCATCCCGCATCAAGGTCGCCCACCTCGTCCGCATCTACGGAGCGTATCTGGCCAGGACCCGCTCGGCCTCGGCCGAGACGATCGCCGAGTTTTTCTTTATGGCCGCGGGTCTTCTGCTGGAGAAGACCCGCTCCCTCCTGCCCGAATCCGCCCCTGGGGCCGGGACGGACTGCGAGGATCCGGACTCCGATGTCGACGAGGAGGCCTTTCTCGAGACGCTGGCGCGCTATCGTCCCTACAGGGAGGCCGCGCGGTGGCTCTGGGAACGCAGGGAGCGGGAGATGCGTTACTTCCGCCGCGTCGTCGAGGAGGACGAGGTCCCGGAGGCCCCCCGTCCGGAGGAGCTGGAATACGACATCGGGGACCTCTACTTCCTTTCTCGGGTGTGGTGGGGGCTTTTCGAGCGCTGGACGAGGTCCCGCGGCCGGGATGAAAATGCGCTCTGGAACGAGGTGGAGGACGCCGAGTGGAGCGGGATCCCCGAGGCCCTTCCCGAGGAATCCCAGATCCAGGCCCGCATCGGAGAGCTCGAGGAGCAGCTGGCCCGGGATTCTTTGCTGTCGCTCCGCACGTTGTGCGGGGCGGCCAAATCCGTCAAACTGCTGGTGGTGACGCTGTTGGCGCTTCTCGAGATGTGCCGGATGGGAAAGATCAGCATAGAGCAGGAGACCCTTTTTTCCGATGTCACGGTCCGCGCGAAGTCCTGAGTGCTCCGATCACGCCGAGGAGCGGAGGAGCCTGTCCGTCCTTGCGGCCCAGATCGAGGCCGTGCTCTTCCTTGCCGTCTCCCCCGTCCCGTCCGGGGAACTGCAGTCCGTGCTCGGCGTTTCGGGGGGGGAGGTGTCCTCCGCCCTGTCGGAGCTGGCCGCGCACCTCGAGGGCGGACACGGCCTGGTCCTCAGGTCCGTCGCGGGAGGGTGGGTCCTGGAGACCAACCCTCATTTCGCCGAGGTGCTCGCCCTGTTCCGCGATACCTCGCGCAGGGGGCGCGTCCGGCTCAGCCGGGCCGCGGTGGAGACCCTGGCCGTGATCTCGTACAACCAGCCCGTTACGAGGTCCGAGGTGGAGGAGCTGCGCGGGGTTCGTTCCGAACGGGTCATCGAGACGCTTCTGAGCCATGGGCTCGTGCGCATCGCGGGGCGCAAGAAGGCCAGCGGGTCGCCCCTGCTCTATCGGACGACGCCGCGTTTCCTGGAGCTCTTCGGCCTCGAGGCGATAGCGGACCTGCCGAGCCTGGAGGAGCTTGGAGAGCTTGGGGCCGACCCTCTGGAGGATGCCGGGCCGGAGGGACCGTTCCCCGAGGGGGAGGAGGAGACCGGTGCGTCTTAACGCTTTTTTGGCGGCGTGCGGCGTGACCTCGCGGCGCAAGGCCGAGGCCGTGATTCTCGAGGGGCGGGTCCGGGTCAACGGCAAGATCGTCCTGCTTCCCTACCTCGAGGTCGACCCGGAAAAGGACGACGTGCGGTGCGACGGCCGCAGGGCGGTTCCGTCCGCACACGTCTACGTGGCGATGAACAAGCCGGTTGGGGTGGTCTGCGCCGTGGCGGACAAATACGACCCCGTCGTGGTGGACCTTCTGCCCGAGCGGCTGCGCCGGGAGCGCATCTACCCGGCGGGGCGCCTCGACCGGGAGAGCGAGGGGCTGCTGATCCTCACGAACGACGGCTCCTTTGCCCAGAGCATCCTTCATCCGTCCAGGGGTGTGACCAAGGAGTACGAGGTGCTGCTCAACATCGAGATAAACGAGCGGCAGACGGAGCGCTGGAGGGATGGGTTCGAGATCCAGGGACGCCATGTCCGGCCCATCGCCCTCTCCGCCCTCTCCAGGGAACCGCAGGGGCGATGGCTTCGCGTCGTCATTGGAGAGGGGCTCAAGCGCGAGGTTCGGACGATGGCGAATCTGGCCGGCTTTTCGGTTCGGGCACTGATCCGCCGCCGCGTCGGACGGATGGTCCTGGAGAATCTTCGTGTCGGCGAGTTCGTGGAATTGTCTTTTTCCGAACTCTACACTAAAATATTTGAAGGTGGCGCAGTATAGCCCTCACGCAAGGAGGACATGTCCGTGAGTGAAATCGACGAGCGTTCAAGGGAACTGATCAAGACACGTATCATCAACAAAATGAAGGAGATAAAATCCTTCCCTCAATTTGTGGTGGAGACGCTGCGAAAGCTCAACGACCCTACCAGCAGCGCGTCGGACGTCGCTCAAAGCCTCTCCCGTGACGAAGGGTTGGTTCTGCGCATCCTGAAGCTGGCAAACTCCGCCGCCTACGGGATGACACGCCACATGTCGAACATCTCCGAGGCGATAGCGCTTCTGGGCTACAAGAACGTCAGCAACATCGTCCTGGCGGCGACGGTCTACTCCGTCATGGACAAGGGGCTCTCGGGCTATGCCCTGGACCGCGGGGAGCTGTGGCGCCACTCCCTGACCGTGGCCTACGCCTCCCGCTACATCGCTCAGGTCACGAAAAAGGTCTCCCCCGAGGAGGCCTATGTCGGAGGGCTTCTTCACGATGTCGGAAAGGTCGTCCTCAACGACTACGTGCGCTTTGGATACGGCATCATCGTCAAGATGGTCGAGGAGGAGCAGATCCCGTTTACGGAGGCGGAGTTCCGGGTTCTGGGGTTCGACCACGCCATGGTGGGGGAGATCCTGGTGGAGCGGTGGGACCTTCCCAAGGGATACCAGTGCGCCGTCGCCTACCACCACAAGCCCAACGAGCTCCCGGAGGAGTTCGCGGAGTTTCAGCCGCTGCTGGACGTCGTCAGCGTGGCCAATTCCATGTGCCTGATGCTGGGGATCGGCATCGGGGCGGACAGCATGCAGAACTACATGTTCCCCGAACCGCTGGAGCGGCTGGGCATCACGAACTTCGAGGCCCTGATGTCGGACCTCGTGGATTTTGCGAGCAAGGCCACCGAGGAGATGGCGGACATGCGGGGGTTCTGAGCGTGTCCTTCGTCGTCGCCATCGACGGACCGGCCGGAGCGGGGAAGAGCTCGGTCGCGAAACGGCTGGCGCACCGGTTGTCCGTCCGCTACCTCGACACCGGGGCGATCTATCGCGCCATAGCCCTCGACCTGGACCGAAAGGGCATCCCTCCCGACGACACGGCGGACCTGCGGGGGGCTCTGAGGGGAATATCCATCGAGCTGAGGGAGGGAGGCGTCCTCCTGAACGGCGAGGATGTGAGCGCCGCGATCCGCACGCCTCATGTGGACGGGATCGTCTCGGCCTATTCGGCTCTGGGGTGCGTCCGGGAGGCGCTGCTGGATCTCCAGCGAGGGCAGAGACAATATGGTTCCTTGGTCGTGGAGGGGCGTGACGTGGGAAGCGTGGTTTTTCCCGATGCGCCCCTGAAGTTTTTCATGACGGCCTCGCCGGAGGCCCGGGCCCGCCGCCGCTGTCTCGAGCTGCAGCGAAGGGGGGAGTCCGTGTCGTTCGAGGATGTCCTGTCCCAGATATGCGCGCGGGACCGTTTCGACAGCACCCGGGCGATAGCCCCGTTGACACGGCCCGAAAATGCGGTCCTCGTCGATACCTCGGAGATGACGGAGGACGAGGTTCTGGAATATCTGGAGCGCCGCGTCCGGGACACGCTGGAGCCGGAGGGGAGTGAGGGGACCCCGTGAAACCCAACCCGCTCTTCTACTGGCTGGTCCGAAATGCCTTCCGTCTCATCCTGAGGGTTTACAATCGCTGTTCCGTCCGTTGGCTGGAGGACCTCGACCCGGACGAGAGGGTGGTCGTGGCCTGCAACCATGCCAGCAACCTCGATCCCCTCGTCGTGGGGTCGTTTTTCCCGAGGCGCCTCCGCTACTTCGCCAAGGAGGAACTCTTCCGCTCGTGGTTTCTGGGAACCTCGATCCGTGCCCTCGGCGCCGTGCCCGTTTCGCGGGCGGACAACGCCTCGGCCGCGGGCGCCCTGAAGGGGTTCATGAAGCTCTACCGCGAGGGAAGCGACATCCTGATCTTTCCGGAGGGGGGGCGTTCCCCGGATGGCCGCCTTCAGCCCCTGGAGGCGGGCGTCGCGCTGATCGCCGCCAGGGAGCGCGCTCCGATTCTGCCGGCCTTCATCCACGGAAGCTTCGACGCCATGCCTACGGGCTCCCGTTTCGTCCGTCCGTCGAGGATCACCCTGACCTTCGGGCGGCCTCTGCGCTTCCCCACGGAGGTCTATGAGAGCAGGGGCGGCAGGGACGTCATTATGGGGGCGTTGACGGACGCCATGAGGGCCCTTGAGTCGGCGCCGTCCTGAGCGTGGGACTCCCCGCTCGGGGGCGATTTTGGTGGGGCTCTCCCTCCCGGACCGGGAGGGAGAGCCCGAGAACTCCCTCGACGAGCTGGCGCTGCTGCTGGGTTCTCTGGGCATCGAGGTGCTGGGGAGCGTCGTGCAGCGCAGGGAGTGTCCCGACCCCGCCTGCCTGATCGGCAGGGGCAAGGCGGAGGAAGTCCGCCTGTTCTGCCTCTCGCGGTCGGCCCGTTACGTCGTCGTCGACGAGCGGCTTTCCCCCGTGCAGAAGAGCACGCTGGAGAAGCTCACGGGGGCGACGGTCTGGGACCGGCCGTTCGTCATCATGAAGATCTTCGAGCGAAGGGCGGTTACGGCGGAGGCGCGCCTTCAGGTGGAGCTGGCCCTGACGCGCTACGAGATCCCCCACCTGAAGGGACTGGGGCTTCAGATGTCCCGGACGGGGGCGGGGATCGGGACGCGCGGGCCCGGCGAGACGGAATTCGAACGCCACCGCCGCCGGCTGGAGCGGCGCGTGCGCGAGATCTCCAGGAAGCTGGAGAACGTGAGGCGGCAGCGTCGTCTCGTCCGGGATCGGCGGAAAAAACGGGGAATCCCGACGGTGTCCCTGGTCGGGTATACGAACAGCGGAAAGTCCACCCTGCTGAAGGCCCTCTCCGGGGATGCATCGATCCTCGCGGAGGACCGGCTTTTTTCCACGCTGGACACGTCGGTGCGGCGCATCGTCCTTCCGGGCGGGGGCGCGGTGCTGTTCTCGGACACCGTGGGGTTCATCCGGAACCTGCCCCCTGCGCTGGTGGCCGCTTTCCGCGCCACACTCGAGGAGATTCGCGAGGCGGAGCTCCTGCTGTTGCTGCTGGACGCCTCCGCCCCCGAGGCCATGTCCACCTATGAGGTGATCGTGGACACGCTGACGGAGATAGAGTGTCGGGAGCTCCCACGCCTGCTGGTCCTGAACAAGCTGGATGCCATCCCCCCGGAAGAAGCGGAGAGCCTGGCTCTGGCCCTGAGGGCGAAGGGCGAGGACGTCCTGGGGATCAGCGCCCTGCAGGGGACCGGCCTCCGGGGGCTTCTGATGTCCGTGGAGCGGGAGCTGTCCTCCCGCAGCGAATGGTTCACGCGCCCGGCGTCCTTCGATGCGCTGCGCTTCCCCGGGAGCTGACTGTTGGGCCCTTTTCGGGATGCTCGGATTTTGTTTCGGGACGAATAGAGATGGACGGAGGTCGCGATGTTTTTAAGCATGACGGGATTCGGCCGTTCCTCACGGGATTTTTCCTGGGGGGTCGTGACGTTAGAATTGACGTCGGTCAATCATCGGTATCAGGATTTCTCAGTGCGGCTGCCCCGTGAACTCGCCTCGCTGGAGAGCTGGATGGTCGCCTCCCTTCGTTCCGCCGTCAGGCGCGGCAAGGTGAGGCTTTCCGCGGATATCGCCTGGAACCCCGGGGCACGGAGCCCGGTGCTGGACGAGCGGGCCCTCCTCTCCTGCTTCGAAAAGGTTCAGGCGTTGTCGAAGGGGATGGGGCTTTCGACGCCCTCCGACCTGACGGCGTTCCTGTCCGTCCCGGGGGTCTGTGACATGCCCGACGCCGCGAGGGGGACGGAGCTCGACGCCGAGGCGTGGAACGAGCTGCTGAACGAGGCTGTCGCCTCTTTGATGGAGATGAAGCGTTCGGAGGGGGCCAAGCTGCTGGCGGTCGTCGAGGAGGAGCTGAGGTCCTTCGAGGCCGTCGCGGCGTTCCTCGCCGAGCGGTGGAAAGTTGCCTCGGACGGGGCCGTCGAGGCCCTCAGAGCCCGAATCGAGAAGGTCGTGGAGCACTTTGGCCTGGGACTCGACGACGGACGGCTCGCTCAGGAGGTCTCCCTCATGTCCGACCGCTGGGACGTCTCGGAGGAGCTGGCGCGTCTCGCCGCCCACATCGCTAAATTTCGCCAGACAGCCGGAGGCCGGGAGTCCGAGGGACGCAAGCTGGACTTTCTGATCCAGGAGATGAATCGCGAGGTCAACACGATGGGCTCCAAGGTGGGGGACGCCGAGTTTCGATGGGGGGTCGTCGAGGCGAAATCGTGCCTCGAGCGGATCCGGGAGCAGATACAGA
>ERZ773099.428-NODE-428-length-36293-cov-18.812572_pt1 | contig 36293 bp, 33 predicted proteins | sample MGYA00511120_ERZ773099 | MGnify/ENA primary metagenome ERZ773099 (study PRJEB29015, sample SAMEA2738012) | human oral metagenome | biome: human oral; feature: human-associated habitat; material: dental | place: China | collected 2104 ... | reverse complement strand
ACTGGGCAAACGTCACTGGGATAGTGCCCCTCAGATTCTGGGGCACTATCCCAGATGTTAAGGAAAAGTGGGCTTCTCGCCCTTGAGCGCACAGGCGTCCCACTCGGCCGCAAACTTTGGGTCCTCCGGGGGGTTGGCAAGGCGCTTCCTGAAATCACTCATTTTTACATTGTGACCCCTTTTTGCGTTCACGTTCGCCCTACTGACCACCAGAAAGAATGTTGATGCTTACATTATCGGTCTTCGCAGATGCTGCTAGACCGGCTATCACGGGTGAGCCAATGCCGATTAGCAGGGGAAGGGATATAGACAGAAAGGAAAGGTGGCCCGCCCATCCCAAGGCATATTCTGCTGCTTTAGAGAGTCCGATTCCACATATAAGCCCAAAGACCGTACCAAGTAGCCCGATGGCAATACTCTGGATAACATAGATCGTCTTGATTTGTCGCCGAGATGCGCCAACGACTTTATAGATGGCGATATCGCGGTACTTCTCCTGAATAGTGATAACAAATATGTTAACAATATTTATTGTGCAGATTATTCCGATCAACGCTGCCACTGCATAAATGAAGAGAGAGATGTAGCCAAACCACGTGCCGAGCATATCCAGGACGTTCTGCCGGGTGGCAACGAGGGGCCTCAAGCCCGTGTTCTGAAGCGCAGCAGTGAGGTCGTCATCCTCGCCAAGCTTACCCTCTATCTCTGCGCTAATTTCGGAAAGTCTCGATGTGTCATTGGCGATAGCGGACAAGTACATGTAATCACTGCCGGCAAACAGGGGGTTATTGACATTCGTCGCAACAAGTTGGTTGACCTCCGCAGGGAAAGTGGAGAAGAGCTGCTCTTCCTGTCTATCCAGGATTCCAGAAACCCTTAGTTCGCGTCTCTCACCCTTGACAGTGGCCACCAACGTGTCCCCTATCTTGAGGTCGGATGCGCTGGCCATCGATGCGCCTATGAGGACTTCTTCGTCCGTATTCGGGAAACTTCCCGAATACCCCACATTGAAGTTAGTGAAAAAGTCTGCGCTAACTCCCTTGATCGTTGAGGCGAGCATTCTCTTATTGCCACCATATACTAAAGACTCAATGCCCACCCCCTTAACGCCAGTAACATTCGACACGTCTTTGACTTGCCTAACGAGGCTGATGTCACGTTCGGTATAGAGACTCTGATATGTATAATTGAGGGGATTTGCCCCACTACCAAATGCGATCGTGAGGACGTTTGCATCCGAGACCTTCATCTCATCCAACATTTTCGCATAGAATGACTCGGACAGCGCGAGTACTGACGAGACGAGAAACACCGATATCCCGACCGCGAGTATAGTCAGCCTATTGCGTCTTCCGTTGATTTGGTAGTCCCTGCGAGCGAGAAGGAGCAGGCCTGTCTTCATCTGATTTGTCACCCATCCTGACTGCATAAGCGGCTAGACAAGAAAGTCATCAAGAGAAATCTGGCGAATGTCTCCCTCAATGATTGAGAAAAGCATATCAGCACCCTCGGCCACGGCATGACTATGGGTAACAGAGATGATGGCAATGCCCATCTCATCGTTAATGCGTCTAAAGAGCTCGATGACCCTGCGTTCGTTGTTAAGATCAAGGTTACCGGTAGGCTCATCTGCCAGGAGAACAGTAGGGTTATTGATAAGGGCACGTGCTATAGCAACGCGCTGCTTCTCGCCCCCGCTGATAGTCGAGACATTTTGCTTCAATATAGGCTTCGGCAGATCAAGGACCTTCAGCAGATAATCAAGCTCCATCATGCCAGGGTCGTGCTGGCTGAAGAACCGTGGAAGTAGGATATTCTCCTCGACCGTCAACGCGTTAACGAGATTGAATGTCTGAAACACATAGCCTATGGTACTGCGCCTGAGATCCCGGATAACAGAAGGACTCGCAGACACAACATCAGTCCCATCGACTAGAATCGATCCACTGTCAACTGACTCAATACCAAAAATGAGTTTCAGGATTGTCGACTTGCCCAACCCAGATCTGCCAACAATACTTGAAATCTTTCCTTGGGGAAACATGACCGAGGCATCGCGCAGGATAACATGCTTGTAGGCGCCGTCCGAAAACGATTTTGACACATTGACGAGCTCAATCATTGCGAGAGCCTCCATTAGACGATATGACCCGAATCGAGGAAGTGGAACCTGTTCCGGGTTGGGGTCCCAAGGGGGACCTCCTGTGAGCCGGAATGGTTCCGTCGCGACAGGACGATGCCGAGGCGCCACAACCGGCAGGAGGGTTCCCATGGCTATCTATTGTACATACTTCGAAACCGACAACCATCTGAGAACCACGACGACATGCACACTGACGCCAGAGGTCGGGGAGCTGTCTTGTTCAATAGGAACTATGCAGAAGGGACTGCGATGGGAATAGTATGTACTTCCGAAGTCAGGGAGCGCAGGGCTGCGACCCTACGGAACGAACGTTACAGTCTGTATGATACTCTCATGTAGAGATACTATGCTTTACGTAGGGGCGTACGTCTACGACCTGCCGGGCACCGGCTGCCGGATATGGGTCAAGATCTACTACTGGATCACTGCGGATCTCAGCGACCCCATACGCGCAAAGCTGTCGGACGGCGGCGTTGACATACTCCCGCCGGGTGGAGGGTGAGGCCGTATGCCCAGGGACTACGTGGCCGCGTACGAGAGGATCGCGCGCGAGGAGCACCGCGAGCATGGCGCAGCCATACATGGGGGGTGGGACACGGAGCCGGTCGAGGCGCTCGTGGCCGAGATAGAGGCGGACCCCGCGCTCGCCGAGGACCGCGAGGCCTGCCGCGCCCGCATAAGGGCGCTCCGCGACCTGTACCACGGGGACCGGGCGTTCCCGAGCGACTGCCCCTCGGGCCGCAGGCTGGCCGCAGCGGCGCGCTCCTACCTCGGGCGCTGGCCCTACGACAGGGAGGTGCAGGACATCCATGACCTGGTCATGACCCTCTCGTGGCGCTACGGTGAGGCCTACGACTACTACAGGGAGCTCAGGAAGGACCCGCGCGCGAGGCTCTACGCCGTCTGGCGCATACGCAACCTCGCGGACGACCTCTATCATGAGGGCCTCATCGGCACGCGGGAGCGCATGAGGCTCTACGACGGCGCGCGCAGGGCCGGCGTCAGCCCCGACCCCAGCTGGATGCCGCCCGACGTGCTGCCGTACGGGTGAGCGCGCACGCGTGCAGGGGACCGACACCCCGCCTCGATGCGGATACGCCTAGCGACAGGCTCGGACACCGCCTCGCGCGCCGTTGCCGTTTTCGGTTATCCGCACGAGACCCCTGCGCGTTGCCGATCCGGGCATACCCAAAGAGACGCCCGACAGGCGGGGGTAGGCCATGACAGCCAACCGAGCCGGGCGCGCCAGGGCAGAGGGGATGCGAGAACCCCCGCAAGGAGGCCGGGCGCCTAGCCTGAGCCCCGCCGTGGGCCGAGGCGGAACGGACGTGTCCGCCTTCCGGCGCGTCCGGGGCGTTCGCACGACACGCTCAATTATCGCCTCCGTAAGTTTGTCGTCACCCAGGGCCGTGCCCCACTCCCCGGGCTCGATATCGCCCATGATGGCCAGCTCCCCCCTCTCGTGGCGATCCAAAGGTATGGACGACGAGGTGCTCCTGGCTGAGAGGCGCACGCTATGGCGCAGTTGGTGAAAGAAGGGTTCGAGAGGCTGCACGGACCTTTGCTCTGCGATTGCTACCAGGGAAGGCAGCTATCGATCCTTTTCGTCGGGCGAGGCGTATACTTAGGAAGGTGCAGAGTAAACCGGTCTGGCCAGCCGCAGAGTCTCTTCGGCCTACGAAGATATACGTTTACGACTTGTTGAAAGCCGTTTGTTATGCGTCTCCTTAAATGCAACCCTCTTGGATGGGCTTAGTAAACGGAAGGAGGAAGCTTGATTCCAGAACTGCAGGAAATCGGCGCGCTTCGCAAAGTTCTTCCGTATGGCAGGTACCTGACGACCATGGATGAGCTTGGGGAAACATACGCACCGACAGACAATGCCGTCCGTCGAATGATTTGGGATGCGTTTCAAGAGGTCACCGCAGTTGTGCGGCAGGCATATGGCAAGTTGGCCGCAACATGGATCGGCGGAAGCTTCATAACTTCCGAAGAGGAGCCGCATGACATTGACGTAGTCTATCTCGTAGACGAGAGCAGCTACAGCAACGGCATCTCAGATCCACGCAGTCAATTTGTGACTCAGGTGCTTCTCAGGAGAAGCCCCATTACAGACAAGCTCAACCCTTTGGTTGATGCCTATTTGTTCCCAGTGCCACCTACGACCATTGACAACAACTATAACTATTCGGCAGCGAGGGGGTATTGGGACCAATTCTGGTCTAAGACCCGTTATAAAGAGGGGAACTGCCGATGGCTCTACCCATCGGCAGGGTATCTGGAGGTGATGATCGATGGCTACGACAACTAAGCTGGATGACTATCTGGCGCTACTGGGTTTTGACCCAGAGGCCACCTATGATGTCCCAGAGAACCCGGCAGATGCCGCTCTTTCTGGCGTCGCTGCCTTCGTACGCGAGCACAGCGCGGGGCAGGAGCCAGAATCGACGGGCATCATACACATCACCGGACCCTCCGCCCTCGGCAATTCGGCACCAGTTAAGGCCGTCGGCAACCTGTTGACATCCATCCAGAGCACCATTGACGCCGTAGGCGCATCGCTTATGGGAAATAGGTCTGCGGAGGGCTCGCTTCCCTCGGCCATCACGAGCCGCACAGAGATGTCGCTGATAGCCAGTCCTATGCCTGGTTCGGTTGTCATACAAGTCGCCCCCTCCTTAGCGCGCATGGATGACCTCTACCCAGAGGGCCTTGGCCTCTTCGACGCGGAGGCGGAACTTGATGCCAAACCCCTTGCGGACCAAGCGTTCATCGAGTTCTCAACGCTTATTAGCGAACTGAGAGAAGATGACCCCGACAATTCCCAGTTCGTCGATCACCTGACCGACCTTGGCCCGCGTGTCGCCACCGCCATGAAGAGCTTCTGCGAATCCATCGATAAAGGTGTTCTTGACCTGGAGCTCGAATGGACTGAGTCCAGTAGAAAGGCTAAGACTGCGAGCATATCGCACAGTCATGCTGAGCGTGCCGCAAGGCTTATCGCGAGTGCGAACATCGAAAACGAAGAGGTGGCCATCGAGGGCGTGCTTTTGACCGTCACGCAATCTACCAAGGACAAACTGCGTATCCTGGAAGACGACGGTCAAGAAGCTGTCGTGACGATCGGTGACATACCTCCTGCTGCGACGTATCCGCTCCATACGGGAGAGAGGGTGCGGATACGTGCCGAGAAACGTGTGAGCCGAAAGCTTGGCGGCACGCGTAGCGAAAAGCTTGTTGGCAAAGCAGTTGAGCCTGCGACGAAGCTCGAAGTTTAGCTTTAGCTCACACTCATTCACTCGTGCGACAGTCCTCCAAGTGGTTCACAGTGTTAGCCTGGATTCCCGCATCCTACGGTGTGACCCAACTCTCAATGTTAGCGAGCAATTTCAAGGCGATGACATAATGATACTCGAGTACGCTTACGACCTGCCGGGCACCGGCTGCCGGATATGGGTCAAGATCTACTACTGGATCACTGCGGATCTCAGCGACCCCATACGCGCAAAGCTGTCGGACGGCGGCGTTGACATACTCCCGCCGGGTGGAGGGTGAGGCCGTATGCCCAGGGACTACGTGGCCGCGTACGAGAGGATCGCGCGCGAGGAGCACCGCGAGCATGGCGCAGCCATACATGGGGGGTGGGACACGGAGCCGGTCGAGGCGCTCGTGGCCGAGATAGAGGCGGACCCCGCGCTCGCCGAGGACCGCGAGGCCTGCCGCGCCCGCATAAGGGCGCTCCGCGACCTGTACCACGGGGACCGGGCGTTCCCGAGCGACTGCCCCTCGGGCCGCAGGCTGGCCGCAGCGGCGCGCTCCTACCTCGGGCGCTGGCCCTACGACAGGGAGGTGCAGGACATCCATGACCTGGTCATGACCCTCTCGTGGCGCTACGGTGAGGCCTACGACTACTACAGGGAGCTCAGGAAGGACCCGCGCGCGAGGCTCTACGCCGTCTGGCGCATGTCGGACCTCGCTAGCTCCCTCTATCACGAGGGTCTCATCGGCGCGCGGGAGCGCGAGAGGCTCTACGCCGCCGCGCGCAGGTACGGCATCAACACGAGGGGGGACTGGCTGCCGCCCGACGTGCCACCGTACGGGTGAGCTTGTGGGGCCGATGTCCTGCCCCTGCCCAGCGCGGTCGCTAGCCGCCCGCTCGCAGCTCCTGCGCCAGGTAGCGGCCCGTGACGCTCCTGGGCTCGGCCGCCACATCCTCGGGCGTGCCCGCGCACACGATGTGCCCGCCCTCCTCGCCGCCTCCAGGTCCCATGTCCACCACCCAGTCAGCGTTCGCTATCATGTCCAGGTCGTGCTCGATCACGATGACCGTCGCCCCGCTCCCGATGAGTCCCTGCAGCACGCGCAGGAGCGTCTCCACGTCGAGCGGGTGCAGGCCGATGGTCGGCTCGTCGAAGACGAAGAGCGCGTCATCCTGGCGCCTGCCGATCTCGCTCGCGAGCTTGAGGCGCTGCGCCTCTCCCCCGGAGAGCGCCGGCGTGGCCTCTCCCAGGGTCAGGTACCCAAGACCCAGCTCGCAGAGCACCCTGAGGCGTGAGGCGACCCTCCTCAGTCCCGAGAGCCTCTCCAATGCCTGGCTCACCGTGCAGGCCATGAGCTCAGGGAGGGAGACGAGGCCCTCTCCCTCGCCGCCTGCGCCATGGCGCGTGCGCATCCTGACCTCCCATGCCTGGGGGGCGTAGCGCGATCCCTCGCAGTCGGGACAGGGTATGTCAACATCAGGCAGGAACTGCACGTCAAGAGATATCTGTCCCGTACCGTCGCAGGTGGGACAGCGGAGCGTGCCCGTGTTGTAGCTGAAGTCCCCTGCGCGAAGCCCCAACCGCTCGGCGTCAGGCGTCTTCGCGAAGCTGCGGCGCAGCTCGTCGAGGACGCCTGAGTAGGTGGCCAGCGTGGAGCGCACGTTCACGCCAATGGGCGTGGCATCGATGAGGTTCGCGCGTCGCATGCCCGGCGCCGCGACGCTCACCACGTGCTCGGGCAGCCCCTCGCCTGCCAGCTGGGCTCGCAGGGCAGGTATCAGGCTCTCGAGCACCATCGTCGTCTTGCCCGAGCCCGAGACACCGGTCACCGCCGTGAGTTTGCCTTTTGGGATGCGTAGCGTAAGTGGCCTCACGGTATGGATGCTCCTGGTGACAAGCTCGATCGCCCCCTGCTCGAACACAGCCTCGCGCACCGTCGCCCCTGATCCTGCGCCTGCGCGCTCACGCATCCGCACCCGCCGCTCGCCCGTCAAGAAGGGCGCGATGCGAGAGGCTGGGTCACCCCCTACCTCGGCGACACGACCCTGGGCGATGATGGTCCCGCCGTCGGCACCGGACGCCGGCCCCACCTCGATCAGGTAGTCCGCCCGCCCAAGGACGCGCACGTCGTGGTCAACGACGACGACCGTGTTGCCATCTGCGAGCAGGTCGTCTACCACCTTGAGAAGGCCGTCCACGTTCGATGGGTGAAGGCCTATCGAGGGCTCATCGAGCACGTAGAGCACGCCCGTCGTCCGGTTGCGCACCGCTCGGGAGAGCTGGACGCGCTGTAGCTCTCCCGTCGAGAGGGTCGAGCTCGCGCGGTCGAGCGAGAGGTACCCCAGCCCCAGCTGCTGAAGGCGGAGCAAGGGCTCGCACAGCCCGTCCACGATGGCCTCTGCCATGGACCGAAGCTCCACGGGAAGCAACCCTGGCACATCGGCCACCCACTTCGCGAGCCCATCGAGCGTGAGCGCCGAGACCTCGGCGAGGGTTACACCCCGGATAGTGACGGAGCGCGCCCGCTCGTTGAGACGCGTGCCCGCACAGTCCTCGCAGGAACCCACCTTGAGGTACCTCTCGACGCGCCTCATGCCCTTCTCGTCCTTGACCTTAGAGAGCGCGTTCTCGACGGTGCGGACGGCGTTGTAGTAGGTGAAGTCAAGCTCGGCGAAGGTCTCGCTCTTCTTCGCACGATAGAGGATGTGCCGCTTCTCGGCGGGGCCGTGGAAGACGATGTCGCGCTCCTCGGGCGTGAGCTTTGAGAAGGGCACGTCGGTCCGCACGCCCATCTCCTTGCACACCTGCTTCATGAGGTCCCACATGAGGTTGCCCCAGGGCGCCACCGCGCCCTCGTCTATGGTGAGGGACTCGTCCGGCACGAGCTTCGACTCGTCCACGACGCGCGTGACGCCTGTACCCCCACAGCTGGAGCAGGCCCCCTCGGAGTTGAAGGCGAGCTGCTCGGCTCCCAAACCCATGAACTCGACGTTGCAGCGGGGGCACACGAGCGGTCGCTCGAGCGCGACAGCCATGCTGGGCGGGACCTCGTGCCCGTTAGGACAGCGATAGGTCCCCGCGCGCGAGAAGAGCAGGCGCAGGTGGTTCAAGAGCTCCGTTGCGGTGCCGAAGGTAGACCGCACGCCCGGGACCGTCGGACGCTGACGTAGGGCGAGCGCCGCAGGCACGTGCAGCACCTCGTCCACCCGTGCCCTCGAGGCCTGCGACAGGCGGCGACGCGTGTAGGTGGAGAGTGCGTCCATATAGCGGCGCGACCCCTCCGCATAGAGCACACCCAGCGCAAGCGAGCTCTTGCCCGAACCCGATACGCCGGCGATGCCCACGAACTGCCCCAGCGGCACGTCCACGTCGACACCCTTGAGGTTGTGGACGCGAGCACCACGCACCTTGATATGGGTGGGCGGACGGTGGACGTGGGTCATGTCTCTCCTCCTCTGCGAGCGATCGCTCCTCTGCCCGATGCCTCAGGGCAGCTTCTACCCGTTTTATTCGAGTGTCCGTTGCGAAGCAAGGCAAAAAAGGCGAAAATAGGCGAACAAGGCGAAAATAGGCGAACAAGGCGAACGGAGCTGACCCACCCATGGCAGAGAGAAACCCATTTACGCCCGCCTTCGGCACCGTCCCACCCATTATGGCAGGTCGAGACCGACTCCTCGCAGAGCTTCATGCCGCCCTCGAGCAGGGGGTCGGCGACCCCAACCTCTCGAGCATCCTCGTCGGCGCCCGAGGTACCGGCAAGACGGCCTGCCTCACGCGCCTCTGTGAGGATGCTAGCGACGTGGGCTGGGTGAGCGCCAGCTCCTCCGCCATACCCGGGTTGCTCGATGACATTCTGCAGCAGGCACAGCGTGCGAGCGCGCAACTCGTCAAGCCGAAGCCGCAAAGACAGCTAACGGGGCTGAGCGTTGGCCCCATTGGTGCAAGCTGGGACATGGGTGACGAAGAGAAAGGCAACTGGCGCACGAGGATGTCTGCGCTGCTGGAGAGGCTCAACGCGCGCGACGTGGGCCTCCTCATCACCGTGGACGAGGTGGACGCCTCGCTTAGCGAGCTCATCACGATGGCCGTGGTCTACCAGCATTTCGTACGGGAGCGCCGCAAGGTCGCTCTTCTCATGGCGGGACTGCCCAGCCACGTGCACGCCCTGCTCAACGACAAGAGCGTCTCCTTCCTGAGAAGGGCGCAGCGACACCCCCTGGGAACCATCGCCGACGCCGACGTGCGCGACGCGCTCAAAAGGACCGTGGCCTCAGGTGGCAAGACCATAGACGAGGAGGCACTTGGGATCTGCGTCGAGGCGACAGGGGGATTTCCCTACATGCTTCAGCTCGTGGGGTATCGAAGCTGGCAGTCGGCGCTGGGCAAGGCCGAGGTGGGGAAAGAGGACGCGAGAGCGGGGATGCGGGCTGCGCAAGAGGATTTCAGGGAGCACGTCCTGGCATCAACGTATCGAGAGCTGTCTGCGGTGGACCTGCGCTTCGCAAAGGCGATGCTTCCTGACAAGGCCGAGAGCCGCCTCGCTGATATCGCGAGGCGCATGGGCGTAACGAGTCGCTACGCGTCAAAGTACCGAGGTCGCCTCGTGGCGGCCGGTATCGTCGAGGAGCTGTCGCGTGGCGTGCTCAGGTTTGCTATCCCGGGCTTCAGGAAGTACCTGCAAGAGATGGAATAGCCGCGCCCGGCGCGGCGGAGGGGTGCGCCGGCAATTCTCCTCCCCCCATTTTGGGGAGGAGATGTCCGTCTGAGGATAAGACCTCTGCCATGTACGCAAGAGACAGTCTAGCGTGTATAATCGCTACAGGGTGTATATATTCTAGCAAATTTGTGTACATGATGGGCTAATTGAGTACGAGGTGGGACATGCAGGCAGAAGTTCTGAGGATCATCGAGGGTGGTCTGACCGGTAACAAGACCAAAGTCCTCAATTATGCGAACACGCTTGCCGACAACCTTGAGCAGTCAGGAGATGCCCGCTTCGCCAAGAGGATTCGGAGCACCATCGCCGGCAAAAGGTCGAGCATCGCCACGCTCGACGGCCTTGCGGCCAAGCCGGTGGACCAGGAGAGCCGCATGAACATTGTGGATGTGCAGACCATCCTCCCCGATGATGTGGACATCGTGCTCGGCTCCTTTCTCAAGGAGGAGATCGACGGCGTAGTGGCAATGCGCGGCAAACGCGACGTGCTTGCTCGCCATGGTATCGATGCCCAGAACTACCTGCTGCTCTATGGACCTCCCGGCTGCGGCAAGACGAGCATAGCCCGATACGTAGCGGCCCAGACCGGACTGCCGCTCATCACGGCGCGTTTGGATAGCCTCGTCTCATCGCTTCTAGGCAGCACCGCAAAGAACATCCGTAAGGTTTTCGACTACGCGGCCCAGCAGGAGTGCGTTTTCCTTCTTGACGAGTTCGATGTGGTCGCCAAACGCCGTGATGACGAAAACGAGCTGGGGGAACTCAAGCGTGTCGTCAACAGCCTACTGCAAAACATTGACGACTTCGGTCAGGGCGGCATCCTTATCGCGGCCACCAATCACCCGGGCCTCCTAGACCCAGCCGTATGGCGTCGTTTCAACAAGGTGGTGGAGGTGCCCATGCCCGGCAGGGCGGAGCTGGAGGAATATGCTGAACGGTTCATCCAGCCCCACATGGCCACGAAGTTCAAGAAGAGGCTCTATAGCGTGCTGGAGGGCCTCAGCTACTCCGCCCTCAGCACAGCGACGAAGAACGCGTTCTACAGCGCTGCGCTTGATGGGAGCGAAAATGGCTTCACGGCTTACCAGCTGGCCAGAGAAGCCTACACCTTGACGCATCACAGTCTCGATGATCAGGAGGGGTACATCCGCCACCTCATTGAGGCGGGATGCACGCTTAGGGAAATACACGATAAGACTTCCATTTCGATGCGCAAGATTCAGGCAGTTTCACGGTCGTTCAAGGAAGGAGTGTAAACCATGGCAGAGGAATTCCTTCCCATAACGGTCTTCCGCCAGCGGGAGATAGATGAAACGCGCGTCGAGGGCATGGGGAACAAGGACAAGCCGAAATGGGTGCTGTCAGGCGCGGATCTTCACGAACATGCGCAATCGCTCATCGCGGGGCTGAGCGATGCCTATGAGGGCGTGCTCCATAACGAGGGACTTCCCTATGTCTACGACGTAAAGCTGAACGAGAGGGACACATCCAAGACCAAGCGCAAGCCAATCGTTGACATGCTCAACGTCGATGGTGCCAACGGCGAAGCTAATGTCATAGGCATGCGAGGTGCCAACAGCCTCATTGTCAGGGCAAAGGACGCGGGCCAAGTAAGAGCCATGGAAGAGCGCCTATCCGATAAAGAGCGTTACGACCTGCCGCTCACGTGCATCGAGTCCATCAGCCGGTTTGTGCCCGAGATCAAGTCTACCCCGGATGAGACCGTATACAAGGCGCGACTCCTCGACTTCGGGCCGGACGCCACCTTATGCGAGCAGGTATTTGAAGATCAGCTCGATTTCCTATGCATCGCATTCCAGAAGGTCAGCTACGCGCAAGACCTAAACGTGTATCGGCTTGAGGCTAATCAGTCACAGGTGGAGATGATTGCGGATGGCGTAGCCAACGAGACGCTCTTCTTCATACGCCCTATGCCACGATGCGTTGCAACGCTCGATGGGATGCCCAGCACGGAAACACCCGACCCCATGAAGCCCGACTTGGACATGGAGTATCCCGTCGTCGGAGTGCTCGACAGCGGAATTGCGCCGATCGGCCAGCTACAACCGTGGCTCATGGAGAAGCGCCTGTCGATATACACGGACAATGAACTCGACAAACGGCACGGCACGTTCGTGGCGGGTGTCATCACCTATGGCGACAGGTTCGAGCATTCGCAGTGGGTCGGAGGCCTGCCGCCGAAGCTCCTGGACGGTGCCGTGTTCCCAGCAGATGGGAATATCGATGAGTCGACGATGGTTGACTCCATCAAAACCATCGTTGGCGCGATGCGCGATCGTGTGAGGGTGTGGAACCTCTCACTGAGCTTCATGGACGAGATCTCAGACAACGAGTTCTCGGAATTCGGCATGGCGCTGGACGCAATCCAAGATGACTACGGCGTCCTCATCTGCAAGTCGGCGGGCAACTGCGATGTAAGGGCGAATGGAACCAGGGGCCGCCTCTACGTTGGATCGGACTCGGTGCGCGCCCTCACGGTCGGTTCTGCCGCCCAGGTGAAGGCCCCGCTCGATCAAGCAGGAGTTGGCGAGGCCTCGCCCTTCTCGCGTAAGGGCCCAGGTCCCCAGTACATCATCAAGCCCGAGGTGTCGCATTATGGTGGCAACGCGGGAAGGACGCCAACGGGCTGCGTCAGATCGGAGGTCCATTCATTCGACGTCATGGGAGATCCTGCGGGAGCCGTCGGCACGAGCTTCTCGACGCCTCGCGTGTCAGCCCTGGCGGCAAACCTCCAACTTGCCTTGGCAGGAGAGTTCGACCCACTGCTCATAAAGGCCCTCATCGTACACTCGACGTCATTTCCCGGCGACAGCCTCATTCCCAACACCGAGAAGGTCGAGGAGATGGGGTTCGGCATCCCGGCCAACCTTCGCTCGATACTCTCGGACGAAGAGCATTCGTCGACCCTGGTACTGCACGGATTTCTCCCGAGAGGACAGAAGATCGAGATCAACGACTTCCCCATGCCAAGCTCACTGGTTCATGATGGGTACTACACAGGCCAGATCATCCTGACTGCCGCATTCTCTCCTATCAGGGAGCCAAAGGAGGCTGCCGAATACTGCCAGTCCGACATCGAGGTGAAGCTCGGTACCTACGACCACAAGGAGCCGCGTGATATCACCAAGCGGGGAATACTCAATCCCATCGGCCGCAAGGACAATAAGAATCTGCTGAGTCCAAGTCGGTACAGCAGCCCAAAGCTCAGATCGGCCGAGGACGAGTTTTCCCGCCGGGAGAAGATGCTCATCAGGTACAAGGGCAAGTACGCGCCGATAAAGAAGTATGCTCTCGACCTGGCCGACCTTACCAGGAAGAACCGTGAGGCCGTTCGCGCCGACCGCCCATGGTACCTAGACATGAAAGGAACCTACCGCGACAGCGTGGAACGAAGGGCACTCCAGACAAACGAGCCGCTGAGGCAGGAGTACTGCGTCATCATCACCATCCGCGACCCAAATGGTCTTGCCCCTGTGTACAACGAGGTGCCGCAGCTCCTCGAGCATAAGAACTTCTGGCACCAGAACGTCCAGCTAGCTAACCAGGTCAGAGCCATGGTTGGACAGTAGGTGGAAAAGCTATGGCTTAGGGACCTCCTACCTCCCAAATCTATATTCCCCGATGTGCAGCGTGTTGCAGCTTTCGCTCATAACGCGCTGCGTGGTCATGAGAAACTTATATTGACAACATGTCGTCAGTGATTTAGACTTCCTCCCATGATAGATGGCATAAGATCATTTTCTATCCAAGGAGGCGGCATGATTCTAGAAGAGAGCTACAGACTGAACAACGGCGTTGAGATTCCTAAGCTGGCACTGGGAACGTGGCTCATCGACGATGACAAGGTCGCTGACGCCGTGCGCAGCGCGGTCGAGATCGGCTACCGCCACGTGGACAGCGCCCAGGCCTACGGCAACGAGCGCGGTGTGGGAGAGGGCGTGCGCACCTGTGGTGTTCCCCGCGAGCAGCTCTTCGTGACCTCAAAGGTGGCAGCGGAGCACAAGACCTACAGCACTGCGGCCGCCTCGATCGACGAGACGCTACGAGTGACGGGGCTCGACTACCTGGACATGATGATCATCCACTCCCCACAGCCGTGGGTCGAGGTCAACCAATCCGATGACCGCCACGAGGCGGGCAACGTCGAGGCCTACCGCGCGCTGGAGGACGCCCTGGCCGCCGGCAAGCTGCGCGCCATCGGCGTGTCCAACTTCTTGGAGAGCGATCTGCAGAACATCCTGAACCATTGCGAGGTGAAGCCTGCGGTCGACCAGCTGCTCGCGCATATCGGCAACACCCCCTTCGAGCTTGCCGCGTTCTGCGAGAACAACGACATCCTCGTGGAGGCCTACTCGCCCATCGCCCATGGCGAGGCGGACAAGATCGGCGCTATAGTCAAGATGGCGGAACGCTACGACGTGTCCGTGGCGCAGCTGTGCATCCGCTATGTGCTGCAGCTTGGCATGGTCGCCCTGCCCAAGACGGCCAACCTTGAGCACATGAGGTCCAATGCGGACGTCGACTTCGAGATCAACGCACAGGACATGGAAACACTGAGGGGCGTCGAACGCATCAGCGACTATGGGGACAGCTCGTTCTTCCCCGTGTTCGGCGGCAAGCTGTAGGCGCCGCGCCGCGATGCCTCCTTGGCAATGCAGACCATCAGACGTTAGGAAAGCACTATGAGCAACATCCTTGTCGCATACTTCTCTGCAACCGGCACCACCAAGCGCGCCGCAAAGGGCCTGGCAGAGGCACTGGGTGCGGATACCTTCGAGATTGTGCCGCAGACGCCCTACACGAGCACCGACCTCAACTGGAATGACAGCACAAGCCGCAGCACCAGCGAGATGAACGACGAAGCGAGCCGACCGCCCATCTCGGGAACGGTGGATGGCATGGACTCCTATGACGCCGTGTTTGTGGGCTTCCCCATATGGTGGTACACAGAGCCCCGTATCATCGACACGTTTTTGGAGTCGTATGACTTCTCGGGAAAGACCATCGTCCCGTTTGCGACAAGCGGCGGCAGCGGCCTTGGCAAGGCGCCCGAACGCATGCAGCGCATCGCCACGGGCTCCACCGTTGCGGCCGGCAGGCTGCTCAACGGCCACCAGAACCCCAATGAGCTACGTGATTGGGCGCAGCGCCTGGGCCTCATGCGGTAACGGGAGGTAGGCCATGCCACGCATCTCCGAAAAGGAGTCAAACGCCCGCCGCACCGAGATCATCGACGCCTGCGAGGCGCTCTACCAGCACACCAGCTATCGCGACATCACGATGGCGCAGATAGCAGGCGAGCTCAGCTTCAGTCGTGCCAACACCTACAACTACTTCCAGTGCAAGGACGAGATCTTCTTGGCGCTGCTGCAGCGCGAATACGAGCGTTGGACGGCTGACCTCGAGGCACTTGGAGGCTCAGTCGACTCGCTCGACGACAGGGCGCTTGCCGACGGGCTGGCGAGAAGCCTCAAGAAGCGTCCTCAGCTCCTGAAGCTCATGACCATGAACCTCTACGATATGGAGGAGAACAGCCGACTCGAGAAACTGGCGGAGTTCAAGGGCGTGTACGGGCGTGCGGTCGAGGCGATCCGAAGCCTGCTCGTCAAGCTCAAGGGCAACTGGGACAGCGAGCGGATGGATCGCTTTGTCTTCTCGTTCTTGCCGTTCGTGTATGGCATCTACCCCTATGTCTTTACCTCTAAGAAGCAAGAGGCAGCCATGAGGGCCGCAGGCATGCATCCGAAGCGCCTCGGTATCTATGAGTTGAGCTACCCGTTCATCCTGAAGATGCTCGAGGACGACACGAGAGGCTAGGGTGTGACGCGGGCGGGCGTGACGCGCAAAGGCGACGAGGGAGGCGCCATGAGCGAGCACGAGAAGCTTGAGGCCGGACTGGAATATAGCTTCGAGGATGCTGGGGTGGCTGCGCGCAAGGCAGAGGGCGTCGCTGCCTGCGCCAGGCGTGCGGCCGCCGACCAGAGTGACGCTGTGGGCTATGAGGCGACGGCACGGTCCATACTTGCCGAGGCGGGTCCCGGCCTCGATATACAGCCTGGATTTCGCTGCGACTGGAGCAAGAACATCCATGTGGGCGACAACTTTACCGCCAACTACAATGTGACCATACTCGACATCGCACCCATCACCATTGGTGACGGGTGCATGGTTGGCCCGGGAGTGACCATCTCGACCGTCACGCACCCCATCGATGCAACAAGGTGTCGGGACCGCATAGCCCAGGCGAAGCCCGTCACCATAGGCAATGACGTGTGGCTGGGGGCAAACGTCCTGGTCATGCCAGGGGTGACCATAGGCGACAACGTGGTTGTGGGCGCAGGCGCGGTAGTCACGCACGACATCCCCTCAAACAGCCTCGCCATGGGCGTCCCCGCACGCGTGGCCAGACGGCTCGACCACCGCGAGCGCGAGGCCACGAAGTAACGACGGAGGACAGCACGCAGAAAGGAAGCGCATCATGATCAACTTCAAGATGAACAACGGCAACACGATACCCGCCCTTGGCTACGGAGTCTTCCAGATGACGGGAGAAGAGGTAAGGCAGCACCTGCCCGAGGCCATCGAGCTGGGCTTTCGCCACATCGACACCGCAAACGCCTACTTCAACGAGGTTGCTGTCGGTGAGGTTGTAAAGGCAAGCGACATCGCGCGCGACGAGTTCTTTGTGACCACGAAGCTGTTCCCACAGGACTACCCGTACGACAAGTGTAGGAGGGCCATCGACGAGACTCTCGCGCGTCTTGGCATGGACTACGTCGATCTGCTGCTGTTCCATCAGCCCTACGGCGAGTACATAGACGGCTGGAAGGCCATGGAGGAGGCGGTACGTGCGGGCAAGGTCCGCGCGATCGGGCTCTCCAACTTCAACGAACGGAAGGTCCGCCAGATCCTGGGTGTGTCCACCATCAAACCCTCCGTCCTGCAGGTCGAGATCAACCCCCGTTGGAACCAGCACCCCCTCAAGGAGGCGCTTGCCGCCGAGAACCTCGTGTACGAAGGCTGGTATCCCTTGGGACACGGCGACAAGGAGCTGCTGAGCCTCCCTGTCTTCACCACGCTGGCCAAGAAGTACGGAAAGTCGGCCTCGCAGGTCATCCTGCGCTGGCACATACAGGAGGGCAACGTCGTCTTTCCCAAGACGCTGAACCCCCAGCACATGGCCGAGAACATCGACCTCTTTGACTTCGAGCTGACCGACAAGGAGATGGCAGAGATCAACGCCCTGCCGCAGGAGCCGTACTACCACGTGCCCGACGAGGCGCCGGCGTGGGTATGGGGCCCGAACGACTACCGCAAGCAGCGCTAGGACGATCAGTGGCAAGGCACCTCTCGGCTGAGGAAGGTACCCCGCAGATTCTGGGGCACCTTGAAGAGGATCCCAACTGGGCAAACGTCCCTGAGAAGGTACCCCACAGATTCTGGGGTACCGAGATCGTCCTTCATGGCTGGCGAGAGGACAGCCACTGTTCGTGGGAGGGTCTCAGCCAGAGAGGCGAGAGAGGTCGGGTGGGGGAATGACGAGGGAGCGCTCCGACAGGCCGAGCCGCCCCAGTTCCTCGCGGGCTCCGATGTCTTCCGCCACGAGCATCCGCGCCAGGAAGGGCACGAGGTAGAGAGGGATGTAGTGCACGGGCTTTCCCGCGCGAAGCTCGGTGGAGACGTTGGCCTCGGAGACTACGAATGCTTTCTCGATGCCGAACTCCTCGACTGAGAGCAGGTTGTTTAGGGCGACGTGGCGCTTATAGGTCTTGCCGGACTTCACCTCGATGGGCAGCACCTTGCCCTGCAACGCCTCCCCGATGAAGTCGACCTCTCCCCTACCGCTGTGCCGGTGGTAACGTAGGGCAACCCCTGCCGAGGCAAGCTCCTGTGCCACAACGTTCTCGTAGATACCGCCACAGTTTACGTCCCGCTCCCCCGCAATAACGGCAAGGGAGACGGGCACAGGGTAGCGGCGCATAAGCATACCCGTATCAGAGAGGTAGAGTTTGAAGCGATTGGGCTCCTCGGTGCGCCGGAGCATACTGCGCGGTTCGGTAACGTTCACGGTCTTAAGCGCCGCTCGTGCGGAGACGAGCCACTGGAAATCATTGGCGTATCGCTCGTAGGTGGCCTTCTTGCGCAGCGACCGCAGCTTGAAGCGCTTGTTCTCCTTGTCGAGCTGGCTGGGGATGTCGTCGTAGATGGACGTGACCTGCAAGGCCCGCTCCCCCGCGTAACGAGATATGTCCGCGCGATAGAGCTCGATGAGGTCCCTCTGCGTATCCCGCACCGCACCGAGGTCATTGCGTGAATCGATATAGCGCTGGACGGAGGCGGGCATGCCTCCCACCACCACGTAGAGATGGAAGAGCTGGAGGAGTTGATCGTGCAACGATTCCTCGACGGGGGAGAGGCTCGTGAAATGCCGCTCGAGCCGGGTGATAAGCGAATCGGTCGCCCCCTGCGACCAGAGGAACTCCTCAAAATCGAGGGGATACATCGTCTCGATCCTCAGGGAGCCCACGGGGAACGAGCGCACACGGCGAAGCTCGACTCCCAGTAGCGATCCCGACATCACGAGTCGGAACCGTCCGTCCTGCACAAGGTATTTCGAGAGCGTGACGAGGTTTTGCGCCTCCTGCACCTCATCGAAGAAGACAAGGGTCTTTCCTGACACAATCTCGTGGCCCACCATCAGGGACAAACGCTCCACCAAGGAACGGACGTCCTGTGCCCCAGAGATAGAACCGGCCTGCGCATCCCTAAGGAAGTCCACTTTCACATAGTCAGCAAACTCCTGCCGAGCGAACTGCTCGATAAGGAAGGTCTTTCCCACCTGTCGCGCCCCATCAACCAGAAGCGCCTTCTCAGGTGCCTCGGCCTTCCAGGAGAGGAGCTTCTCATAGGCTCTTCTTTTAAGCATATGTACCTCGTATTTGTTTCTAACACAACCTATTCTGGCCTACAATTATAGTTCAACTCAACCACCTCACGACCTCTGTACCCTCCCCGATGCAATCCCCTGCTCCCAAAGAAGAGTCATATTCCAGGCGAAGACCACCTCCTGGTCAGAGTGCGTCTTTCCGTGAGGGTGCCGACTCAGAGTGTGCTTTTCCGTGAGGCGGTGCCGCGTTTGCGCAGGTGAGAAAAAGCGCACTTTACGGAAAAGCGCAGTCTGGCTCCTGCGGTGTACGGAAAAGCGCAGTTTGCGGTAGCGTTGTCACCAAAGTCGCATCCTGCAACCCACGCAGACCATAGAGTGCGCCTTTCCGTGAGGTCCGACGCACAGAGTGCGCCTTTCCGTGAGGCGGCGACTCAGAGCGCACTTTTCCGTGAGGCGGCGCCGCGTTTGCGCAGGTGAGAAAAAGCGCACTTTACGGAAAAGCGCATTCTGTGAGGCCGGGCTCACGGAAAAGCGCAGTCTGGCTCCTGCGGCTCACGGAAAGCGCAGTCTGGCCATTTACAGGAGGCCCGATAAGCTGGGGATAACCGCGTTGCCCTGAGTCTCGTTACTGTGAACATCAAAAAATACACTGGCTTTGCGATCAAGAAGGGGGCAGAATCCCTTTGAGAGCAAGACGGGAGCAGGGAGCGAGGCAGAAGCAGGAGGGGGCGTCCCATGTGGATGTCCGACTTCCTTGAGAGGAGCCTTTCACGATGAACACGCTTGCCCGGGGCATGGCCCTTGCGGGCGCCCTGTCGGCTGCGCTGGCGCGTGAGCTCAGGGCAAGGACGTCCAAGCAACGAGGTGGCGAAGCCGGAGAGGCCCTACGTCGTGTCTCGACCACATACCACGAGAACGAGTTTTGGGTAAACGTGGACGGACAGAACGTCTACGGGCTGTCCTATGTCCCCGACGTCGGAGGCAGGTTGCCCCTCGTCATCCTCTCGCACGGCCTGGGTTCCGACCATGCGATCGCGGGGCCTTACGCACGGGAGCTCGCATCGCATGGGATCGTCACGATGACCTTCGACTTCAGAGGAGGCGCCGAGACAAACAGGAGCGACGGCACGCCTCGGGACATGTCAGTCATGACCGAGGCCCACGACCTAGAGACCGTCCTCGCTATGGCGCGCGGCTGGGACTGCGTGGACGAAAGGCGCATCGTGATCATGGGAGGTAGCCAAGGCGGTGCCGTGACTAGCATCGTAGCCGAGCGCGAGCAATCCCAGGTGGCTGGCGTGGTCCTCCTGTACCCGGCGTTTTCCATCTTTGACCACGTGCACCGAGCCTGCAGCTCCCTCGACGAAGTACCCGAGAGCAACGACCTCCTCGGCTGGCTGACGGTCGGCTCCCGCTATGCGACGGACGTATGGGACTATGACTTCTACCAGCATATGAGCTATGAGGGACCCGTTCTCATCATTCACGGCAGCGATGACAGCGTGATACCCATCTCATACAGCAGGCGCGCCGCCCGAACCTACCGCAACTGCGAGTACCACACCATCAGGCACGGCACACATGGGTTTTCCGGCCCTGCATACGATGAGGCGATGTCCTACCTGCTTGACTTCGTGGCACGCGTGTGCGCGTAGGGCCAGTGCGATCCTCCGGCAGCCCTTTGCCCCCTATGTCCAGACCTCCCCATCCGTGCGCCAGCCGATGAACGCCCACACCACGGGCAGCGAATAGTCCAGACGCCAGCCCTCGCTCGCCTCGCCCCCGGCACCCACGTGCCACACACGCTCGAGGTGCTCGGTCGCGAACGCGTCGAGCAGCGTCCGCTCCCGCCCGTCAAGGGGCTCGGGACCCACCATCTTCCGAAGCTCTGCCAGCCCATCGTCCAGCGTGGCGAAGGTCATCGGACGAAGCGTGGGCAGGTACGCCATCACGGGAAGCCGCCCCAAGTCGCACAGGATGCCCACGGCGTCCGAGACCCTCTCTGGGCGCTCGTCGACCTCACGACCCAGCAGCGCAAGCAGCTTGGGGTCACGCGAGGGCGTCACGCCAGCCGAGACGGTGATCGCCGCCTTGTGCCTGGCAACGCCATCCAGCCTCCGAAGGCACTCTCGCATGCTCCCGGACCCGAGCGAGCGTGACGCGATGGCCACGTCGACGCTGTTCTCTCCCAAGCCCTCCGCAGCCCAATCGTCTTCCCAGGCCAAAAGATGCGCCGTCACGGGCAGTCCCTCGTCAGCAACGACCCTGCCTAGGACCTCCAGCATCCTCTCGGCAAAGTCGCAGGCATGCACCACGTGGCCCCGCCGGCCGAGCGGCACGGCGAGGGTGCCGGTCGCACAGCCCATGTCAAGCACCGTCTGTCCCGGCTCAAGCGCCAGCAGCCCAAGGAGGCGGCTCTCATAGGTCCCGTCCGACCCTTGCGCAAACGTGGCGGCGCGCTTGTTCCAGTAGGCCCTGCCATCCAGAACCGACCCCTCCGCAACCGTCGCCCTCACCCCCATCGTCGTCCCCACACTGGTGTCATCTGCTGCCTCGCTACCCCAGTATAAGCGCGGACGTATGGATTCGACACGATTGCTGTAGGCATGGCTCTTATGCCGAGGGCATATGATATATCTTTGGTGCTGTAGGCTGCGCTCTGATGCGGGAACGGTGAGTTCGATGGGCATCACGTCTGGGAACAGGGAGCGGGGCTTCGGCCCGCCGCCTTGGCGGACCTTCCTTTCCGTGCGTCGCACCCTGCGGGAGAAATAGGAGTAGAGCATGACGCGCGCCAACGTACAGGCAGCCACTGACGTAGAGCAGCAGGCCGACATGGCTGTCGCCCATCAGAAGCTCGAAGACCTCAAAGACTATCTTCGCGAGCTGGGCAGTGTTGCCGTAGCGTTCTCCGGCGGGGTCGACTCGACTTTCCTCATGAAGGTCGCGCAAAACACGCTGGAAGACCATGCCTTAGCCGTCACCGCACGCCTCAAGTCGTTTCCCGAGCGTGAGTGCACAGAGGCGATCGACTTCTGTCACAAGGAGGGCATCCGCCACATCGCGGTCACCTTCGACGAGCTCAGCATTCCCGGTTTTAGCGAGAACCCGCCTGAGCGCTGCTATCTCTGCAAGAGAGCGCTCTTTACCCGTCTCATGGAGGACGTGCGCAAGCGGGGCTTCTCCCATCTCTGCGAGGGCTCGAACATGGATGACGAGGGTGACTACCGCCCCGGCCTCAAGGCGGTTGCTGAGCTAGGCGTCAAGAGCCCGCTGCGCCACGCCCAGCTCCACAAGGCCGAGATCCGTGCGCTCAGTCACGAGATGGATCTCCCCACCTGGGACAAGCCGTCCTTCGCCTGCCTCTCGTCGCGCTTCCCCTACGGGGAGGAGATCACGGATGAGAAGCTCGAGATGGTGGGCAAAGCCGAGCGGCTCCTGCTCGATCTGGGCTTTCGGCAGGAGCGCGTGCGGATCCACGGCGGAGGCGACCATAACAGCATCGCCCGCATCGAGGTGCCCCCCTCCTCGCTCCAGCGGCTGCTCGACGAGCGAGAGAGAGTCTCTGAGGCCCTGCGCTCATATGGGTTCGCATATGTCACGATGGACCTCATGGGGTACCGCACGGGATCGATGAACGAGATTCTGTCACAGGACGGGAGGGCATGAGGCAATGGAGCGCGACGAGCTGAGGGCCCTTCTCAGGGCGGTGGCGGCAGGCCAGGTCGATGTGGACGACGCCTGCGCGCGCGTGGGCGAGGCACCTTTCGTCGAGCTGGGCTATGCCAAGCCTGACGTGCAGCGCGGTGTACGGCAGGGTGTCTCGGAGGTCATCTACGGCGCCGGCAAGACAGCCGAGCAGATAGCCGGCATCATGGATGCACTTGAGCAGTCGGGGCAGAGGCGCATCATCGTCACGCGCCTCAACGCGAAGAAGGGCGACGAGCTCGAGACGCTCCTCAAAGAGGAGATGCCGAGGCTCGCAGACGGCTACCGCTACCTCGCCACCCCGCGCATGGGCATCCTCGGTGAGGCGCCCAAACCTACGGGTGTAGGCTACGTGTTGGTGATCGCGGCAGGAACGAGCGACCTCTACTGTGCCGAGGAGGCCGCCGTCACGGCTGAGATGCTCGGTAACGAGGTGCGTCGCGTGTACGACGCGGGCGTAGCGGGCATCCACCGGCTGCTCTCGCATACAGGGGACATCCAGCGCGCCTCGGTCATCATAGCCGTGGCTGGCATGGAGGGGGCGCTCGCGAGCGTGGTGGGCGGGCTCGCGTCCTGCCCCGTGATCGCATGCCCGACGAGCGTGGGCTACGGCGCCTCGCTCGGCGGCATCTCGGCACTTCTCTCCATGCTCAACTCTTGCGCGAGCGGTGCCTCCGTCGTGAACATTGACAACGGCTTTGGGGCCGGCTACCAGGCGAACCTCATCAACCACGTGGGAAGGTAGGACGACCATGGGCAAGACCCTCTATCTAGAGTGCGAGAGTGGCATCAGCGGTGACATGGTGGTGGGGGCCCTGTTGGACCTCGGCGCCAACCAAGAGAGGCTCCTCACCGCCCTGGAGAGCCTCCCTATGGATGGCTTCTCCGTACAGATCACGCGCAGGGAGGTGAGCGCCATCGACGTCTGCGACTTCGACGTCGTCCTCGACGAGGGGCACCAGAACCACGATCATGACATGGCGTACCTCTATGGCGGCCTAGACGAGGCAGAGAGTCACAGCCATGAGCACTATCACGAACACCATGGGCACGGCGAGGGCCACCACCATCACGAACACCACGAACACGTCCACACCCACGAGCACGGTCACGGCGGGGGCCACCATCACGAACACCGTCATCTCAGCGACATCGAGAGGATCATCAACAGCGGTAAGCTCACCCCCCGCGCCCGCGAGCTTGCGAAGCGGATTTTCTCGATCTTGGCTGAGGCGGAATCCAAGGCCCACGGCGTAGCCACAGACGAGGTTCACTTCCATGAGGCGGGTGCCGTCGACTCCATCGTCGACGTTGTGGCAGCGGCCGTCTGCCTTGACGACCTCGATATCACACACGCGATCGTAGGGCCACTCGCAGAGGGCCACGGACGTGTGCGCACCCAGCACGGCGTTCTGCCCGTGCCCGTGCCTGCCGTCGTGAACATCGCAGCCTCCTGCGGCCTTGTGCTCGCGCAGCGCGCCATGGAGGGCGAGTTCGTGACACCCACGGGCGCCGCCATCGCCGCCGCCATTCGCACTGCCGAGGAGCTACCCGCAACCTACGTCGTCAGAGCCGTTGGCACGGGTTCGGGCAAGCGTGCCTACAAGCCGGTGAGCACGCTGCGGGGCATGATCATCGAGCCTCGCGGGACAACAGCGACGGAGTCCCAGCCGGACGCTCACACCACTACGGACGCTGCCCCGAGCAGACTCTGGAAACTGGAGACCGAGGTGGACGACTGCACGGGCGAAGCCTTGGGCCATGCGCTCGAACGCCTCTTTGAGGTCGGCGTGCGCGAGGCTCACTACGTCCCCGTCTTCATGAAGAAGAGTCGCCCGGCCTACCAGGTGGAGGCCCTCTGCGACGAAAGCCTCCTCGAGGCTGTGGAGCGGGTGCTCTTCGAGGAGACCACGACCATCGGCGTGAGGCGTCACCGTGTCGAGCGCACGACACTTTCCCGCCGCGAACAGACGATGGAAACGCCGCTCGGCCCAGCACGGGTCAAGCTCGTGACCCTGCCCAACGGCAGCGAGCGTCCCTACCCCGAACACGATTCCGTAGCCTCGCTTGCCAAGGAAAGGGGCACCTCCTACCAAGAGGCCTTCCGTGCCACCCTACTGGCTGCCGAGGAACGTGGGGAATGTGGCGCAAGGTCTTGAGGGCCGCGTACGTATCTCAATGTCCCTCTGATGAGTCTTGCCCCTTAGTGACTCTTGCTGGTGCTTGCTGGTGCTTTTCCGTACCCTCCGTCGGGCCACCGTCGGCATGACCGACACCTTTTCCTCTTGCGACAGCATGGCGGAGCGTTGCGGGGTGCGCCTTTGCGTGATTGGGCCGCTAGCGTCATCGCAGACTGTGCTTTTCCGTGAGGGCGCCTAGCCAGAATGCGCTTTTCCGTGAGGCGGCGCCACGTTTGCGCAGGTAAGGAAAAGCGCATTCTACGGAAAGACGCATTCTGTGGTCGCGAGGTTACGCAAAGACGCATTCTGCAGACAAGCGGCGGGATTCGCGACGATGGGTCTTCCCGAGACGGTCCAGGCGCGTGGCCCTCACACCGGAGTCCTATAAAGTGCACGTTTTCGTCACCTTGATAGAAGCTCAACTGGGGTTTTATGGATCGACATGACGGAAACGTACACTTTGGAGGGACCCCTGAGCATGAGGGGGCGCGGCACCGCAGCCCCCGGCCGGGCCCGCCGCCCTGCGACCCCCGGGTCGCGCAGACTGCACCTTTGCGTCACATCGCAGTCGCAGGGGAGGCGCGGGGAAACCGCCCGCCAGGCTGCGGGGCACTGTGAAAAATGGCCCAACTGGGCAAACGCACCCGAGATACCGCCCGGCAGACTGCGGGGCGGTTTGCGCCAGGGCCCACAGACCCCGGCGCGAGGCCTGACCTCACGGAAAGGCGCAGTCTGCGTGACTTTCAAGCACAGAGTGCGTCTTTGCGTGCCCTCCGTCAGGCCACCATCGCCATGCTGACGGTGGCATGACGGAGGATTTCATGAAAGGACCGCATCGGAAGAGCCTCCGATGCGGTCCCAAAGCACGGTATCGATGCCGCTGATGACAGAGAGCTGATCGCGCCCGAGCAGGGCCCGATGGGACCCGTGCTCAATCGGCCCTCATGTCAGCGAGACTGTAGCGACGGCCTCGCTGACATCTCCAAGCTATGCGCTGCAGGGCTTCACGATAACGGAGATGCCCTCGGGGATCACGGCTATCTTGGCGTTCTCGCCCTTCTCCTTCACAGCGATGTCTAGCGCCTCCTGAAGGGTCGGCACGAAGCGAATGTGCATGTCCTCGAGGATCTGCTTCGCGGATGGATCCGCCACGTACAGTACCTCATGGCGCGAGAGGATACGGGCAAGGATCTGGCTCTCCCACTGGTCAGCGATGGTGTCCTCCATCTTGACCTTCAGGATCATGTCCTCGACTTCCTTGGCGGAAGCGGCATTCTTGAAGGTCTGGTAGAAGCCCTCTCCCCCGTGCCCATCGTTGCACTTGGACATCTCTATGATGATGCCGTCCTTGTTGCAGCACGCCTCTGCGGCGGTCATGCTCTTGACGGACTGGTAGATGTTCTGGTCCAGTGGATATCCGCCGTTGGTGGTGATCACGATGTCCGCGTCCACACCGTCCACCGAGGAGAGATCCTTCACGAACTTGCAGCCGGTCTCGTGAGCCTCGGTCGGATCTCCCGCAAAGGCGGCGATCACCTTCTTGTCCGCGTCAATCGCGACGTTCAGTATGAAGGCAAGCTTTGCCTGCTCGGCAGCAAACAGCATGTCCTTGTGGATCAGATTGCCATCCAAGACGCCGGTCCGCGACTTGTCGGACGCAATGAAGGTAGAGCAATGGTTCGCAAAGACCGTCTTCTGGGATGCGATGCCCGGAAGGATGGACTTCCTGCCGCCGGAAAAGCCCGCAAAGAAATGGGGCTCGATGAAGCCCTCGGAAACCAAAAGGTCAGCCTCTACGGCGAGCTTGTTGATCAGGAGGCTTCCGCCCGAGGGAAGGGTGCCAAGGTGAACCATGTCCTCGTCCTTCTCGGACTCGTGAATCACGAACTTCTCGTTCTTGACCAGGTCCTCGCCGAACTTGTCGATCATCTCTTCCTTGGTCGTGGGCCTGTGGAACCCGGTGGCAATCAGGATCGTAATGTTACAGTCGGGATTATTTTTCCTAATTTCCTTCAGATAAAGGGGAAGGGTGACCTTGCTGGGGACAGGCCTTGTGTGATCAGACGTGATGATCACAATGTTCTTCTTGCCCTCTGCGAGCTCGCAGACGCGCGCACTCCCGATGGGATGCTCCAAGGCCTCCTGCACCAGCTCCTCCTGGGAACCCTTGGGGACGTACTCCACCGCCTTCGACTCCAAGACCGACGTGGAGTCCGGAAGCGTAAGCTCGACCTTCTCTCTTCCAAATGGGAATTTGACTAGCATGGCTACCTCCTTTTTCGAAGCACCGCCTGAAACGTGCAAAGACTAAACACCCTTTTGCATCCCTATACCCACACCTCCATACTATTATGTTTTGGAAAAATGTACGTCAAGAAACCATGTGATTTGGCCTGCAAGCACCTGAAGTCGAGGGGCCTGCCGCTACTGCATGGGTCATCTGATCTTCCCCGTATTTTTCAGAGGCTTCGTGAGTTCGTGTGGGCAGAGATCACGTCACCACCGCCCTTCCCGGCAGCGTTGGCCTCAGGCCCGAGCACCCGGGAATCACGAGGGCTATGAGGTTGTCGATGTCGTGGGACCCGTAGCCCTGCCTGATCGCGACCTTGATCTTGTTGCTCGCCGCCTCGACGCGGGCGTCTGGGACCCCGAGCTCGATCGACCCCGGGATGCCCTCCCGCCTGCGCCCCGCCTTGCGCGACAGCCCCGCGAACGCGGGCGTCCGGCAGCGGCTGCGCCCACGCGAGCCGACGGCCGGACTCGCCCGCCGCGTCGGCGGCATCGGCGCGGAACACCGCGCGCAGCCCTCCTCGGGCAGGTAGCCGCGCCACAGCGCCGTCCCCGCCCACGCGAGCCGGCGAGCGCCTGCCACAGTGCGGGCACCTGTGGCCGCAGCGAACCCTCGACCCCGCGGACGCGACGCCGCCGACGTCCTCCCCGTTCGCATGCCCTGTGACAGTCCCGCCCAGGCCAAGGGCTCTTCGTGGCACGCCCTTGCCCGACACGGCCTGTCTCCTTCGGCACAGGTTTCGGTCTGGCGACTGGAAGCCATAGCAGAGGCAGGCCGTGCCGCCTGCGATCACACGGAATGGGCGGCCTCGCGACCGCCCACACTAACCCCCGAAGAGCCGTTTTTTGCTATACTGCGCCGAAATCCATCAGAATCCGAAGGGGCACCAACGTGGAACCACCTCTCCTTCAGACAAAGCTGCAGCTCCCTGCCGTTCCCCTGCGCAGCCTTTTCTGCGACCGCATCCAGAGGCTCTCGCTGCAAACCTGCCGGCTTGCCATCCTTGTGGCTCCTGCCGGGTTCGGTAAAACAACTGCCATCCTCCTCTCGCTTCAGAGGCATCGGGACTGCACCCGTTGGTATCGGCTCGAGCGGGAGGATTCCTTTCTCCCCGTCTTTTACCAGCACCTTTTATCTATGCTCTTCTCCGCGCAGGGTCGTGCCCAGACTGACAGCTTCCGCATGTTCAATAGCCTGAGGAACCTTCAGGAAGACTACCCGCTCCTCAATGCCCAGATATGTCAGGAAATGGCTTCCCTTGTTGAGGATTCGGTTGACGATCTCTTCCTCGTGTTCGACGATTACCAGGTGGTCATGGACAATGACGTCATAAAATCGACAATGCAGTATTTTGCCAGCAATATGCCCGCCTGCGTGCACATGATCATCGCGTCACGCAAAGACCCCGGCATCCTCACGGGCAAGCTGCTCCTTCACCCCCGCTGCCGTCTGTTCGATGTGACGAGCCTCTTGTTCCAAAGGCATGAGGTTCAAGCACTCGTGCAGGACGTCTATGGCATGAAGCTCGATGACGACCAGTTCGAATCCCTTGTTCGCATCAGCGAGGGGTGGGCGGCTGGCATCTACATCATCTGCCATTCGGGGATACTCTCCCGAAAATCTGCCCCATCTGCGCCTCCCGAAGGCGTCGATGCCCTGTTCTTTGGGTTTCTCGAAGAATTCCTCTCCTCTGTCACCGACGATCAGAAGGCCCTCCTGCTCGAGCTTTCCCAACTCGACGATTTCTCCCTCGATGAGCTGTCGAGCCTGTTCAAGTGCTCCGACGCGACGGAGTTTCTGCACTGGATAGAGCGTGGCGACCTGTACCTTCAGAGGATACGAGGCAATCCCGTTCGCTATCGCTTTCACTCCCTGTTTCGCGACGGCCTGAGCCGTCTGTACCGGCAGTCAACCGGCCTTCAGGACCAGCGCGCCCTGCACGCCCGCGCTGCGGATTACTATCGGGCGCACGACATGGAGAAATCCATTCTCCATTACCTCAAGGCGGGGCAAGAACAGAGCGCCTTCGCGCTTGCCGCCGACAACATCAAGGACGCATTTGCGGCAGGGGAGCCTGAGAGATGCTTTTTGCTGCTGGGCTTGTTCACGGAAGACCAGCTCAAACGTAGTCCCTATCTTCTCTTCATCGACGCCATGCGGCTCATGAACACCGACAGGGCGGAATCTGAGGCGGATCTCTTTTGTGCCATGGACGAACTGAGGAAAAGAAGGGACTATGCGTTCCTGATGAACTGCTTCGGCATGATCATGGTCATCGCCTTCCAGGTCAACGATTTCGGCGTGTTGCAGGATGCTGCGAAGAGACTTCCCATCCCTGCCATCATATTGAGGGGGGGAGCCGGTCGCATCGCCCTTGTCATCAGCCAGTTCATCTCGCTGACCGGCCAAGACGAGCTCGTTCGCGCGAGACGCTACAGCCGCTATCTCGAGCATCGTCCCATCAACGATGCCATGTGGCAATTCAGTTATCTGATGATCAGGGGCATATTCCTCTACCGGAGCGGCAACCTAGAGGAATCGCGGAAGAACCTCGAGAGGATACTGGCCCACCCGATCATGGCGGCCAACGATCAGTGGCGTATCGTCGGGCTCGTTTCCTGCTGCAGCGTGTGCTTCCTTTCCGCGAGGCAGGACCTCATGCAGTTTTTCGTCAACGAGTTCTCGCTGCTGGGGGAGAAGTATGGATCGCCGTTCTCTTTGGGGTACGCGTTCTACATTCTGGGCTTTCAGAAGTACCTCCAGGGAAACGCGTCGGGAGCTCTGGATGCGTTTCGCAAGGCGCGGACGCAGTTCTTGCGCTATGGCAGCGACACGCTGGTGCAGGAGGTCGTCTCGCTTCTTAGCCTTGTCGACGACGGGGAGCCGACGGAGAGCCTGCTTGCCCAAGCGCAGGAGGCCGCGTCTTTTTTCGCCCGGGAAAGCCCCGGACATGGCATGTTGGAATTCTCGAAGGTCGTCGTGGGTGTTATTCACAAGAGGCGAGGCGAGTACGCGCAGGCCGAGCGTATTTTCACAGAATGCTTGGCCATATGCGACAAAAAGCGCGCCCGGCAGGGCATGTACGGCATATACCTGCATCTTTGCGACCTGTACTTCCTTACAAACGACGAAGAGAACGGGCGTTTGTACCTTAACCTTTGGGCTCACCTGGGAAGGGAGCACGGGTATGTCTATGCGCGGGTGATGGACTCTCCCTCGCTGAACCGCGTTCTTAAGCACGCCGAGGACCTCAGGCTCCAAGGTAGTTATTGTCGTCTGGTGCGCTCATACCATGAGAGGAATCGCGTAGCCCGCAAAGTTGATGCGATTGGCGTGCGCCTGTTCGGTCGATTCCAGCTTTCGTACGGGAACATGACACTTGTGGAGGGCGACTTCAAGACAAAGAAGGTCTGCGGTATCCTGAAGTACGTGCTGGCTCGAGAGACGGCTCAGTCACGCGAGCGCCTCGCTGCCATCTTCTGGCCTGAGTCGGACCGGAAATCGGCTCAGACCTCGCTTCGCGTTGCGCTATACGAGCTTCGCAAGACGCTTGCGAAGGCCAATCTCCCCTTCGAGAGCGACAATGCTCTTCTGGAGGAGACGAAGGACGGCTTGCGTCTCAAGCGGACTGCCGTCATCGAGAGCGACGTCCGAAAGTTCGATGGGCTCTTCCGCCAATGGGAGGAAGGGGATGTTGATGACGCTCAGGCCCTCATCGAGCTCTGCTCCCTGTACCAGGGGCCGTTTCTTGGCGAGAGCGAATGTGACGACTGGGCCACCATACGGCGAGAGTACTACGCCTCCATGTATGCCGAAGCGGTGCACGGGCTTGGTCGTGTGGCTCTCGAGGGCGTATCGCTTCCGGCTGCTCGCGAGCAGCTGGTGCGCGCGCTCGAGGTGAACCCGCTTGACGAGGAATGCGCCGCGATGCTCATCGCCCTCTACCGCAAAGAGGGGCAACATGCTCGCGCAGAGAGCCTCTATCACCAATTCAGGCGGAGGTTTCGGGAGGAGATGGGCATCGACGCGGAGCTTTCCCTCATATGACCCCAACATTGCATAGTCCTGTTTGGCAAGCGTGTCGGAGGCGCTCGCGACGGCGAGTACGTCGGACTCGATTTCGGACATCTGCGAGGCCTCGCGGCCATCGACCACATGCTCAGGTACACGCTGTTGCCGATGACGCTGGACATCGAGCATTTCTCCAAGACCAAGCTCATGTGCAAGCTCGCAGGGCGGTCCGATGAGGATGGCTACTCGGTTGTCGCGGACTGCCTGGTCAGTTTTCCGAGATGGGCCTCATGATCCGAAACAGCGAGATAAGGTGCCACGAAAACGACAGGTACAGCGGTGGCCTGGCTCGTAAGTACGATGGTGTCTACCTGCTGTCCGTCAGATGCCCCGGGCCTCCGCGTGCCCGACACGTGGGAGCCCCGGACGAGGACCTGCACCGCCTCGACGAGGCCGACGGGGTGCCCGTACCCCGCCGCCGGGCTTGGGGCCTCTATGACATCGTCCTCGACGTCGAGGACGTCGACACCATACCCCCTCGAGGTTGCTGACCGCAAGGCCCGTCGCCCAAAGGACGGGGGAAGCGCGCGCCGGAGCCCTCGAGGAGGGAGGTGGAGGGCCAATGTCGCTTCCTGACCCAAGATCGGCATTCATTGGCGTGAGCTATACTTTACTCCTTGTCTATGTGTTCCCTTGGTGGTCTTTTGGCCGCGTGCCCCCCTGACCCCTCCGTTTCACGTTCTATTTACGCCCCTCCTCTACGTTGGCGCCAACGTCAAGCGTCGAGGAAAGGATCATCAATGGTGTTCTGTGCACACTGCGGCGCCCAAATGGAAGAGGGAACCCACTACTGCCCGTCGTGCGGCAGGGCAACCGCGCAGGCCGGGGCCGGGCGGCCCGACGACGCGCGGGTTGCCTTCGAGAACCTCTCGAATACGCCCGACACCACAGGCGACTACACCCCTGCCGAGATCGAGAACGGCAAGGGGATGGCCTGCCTCTCGTACCTGGGTATACTCGTCCTCATCCCCTTCATTGCCGAAAAGGGGAACCGCTTCGTGCGCTACCATGCCTGCCAGGGACTCGTGCTGTTTCTCGTGGAGATTGCATACTGGGTCGCCATGCAGATCGTGAGCGCCTCCCTCTTGGCCATCTCATGGCGGCTCGTGTCCGTGACGATGATACTCAGCCTCGCCGGCTTCGTCTTCCTGGCCCTCTCCATCTGCGGTCTCGTGAACGTCTTCCAGGGAAGGGCGAAGGAGCTCCCGCTCATCGGGAAGATCAATCTGTTTCGCTAGCGGCGGTTATGCCAGAAGTTTTTATAGGGGGTTTTGTTATGGCCGGAGGTGTGCATATGCCTACGGGGGAGGGGGTCAGCCCTGCGCTATGGGTGGGGCTCATGGGGATCGGCATCATGAGCGCTCCGACATGCGCGTACGCGGTAACGACGACCGCGACACCATTCAACTCCAATGCCGTATCCGCCTTCGTGGCGGGCTTCGCCGTGGGCTTCCTGATCACGGCTGGTGCCTTTGTCGCGTATGCGTGCGTGGCTAAGCGAAGGGGACGGGCGGGGGAGAGCCCCGAGGCGACGATGGGCCCGACCGAGTTCAGCATGCCGGTGGGAGACGATCCGCAGGAGGTCGGCGTCGACGTGTTGGGGCTGGACATGGCCCCCGAGGGACAGGCCGCCTCCCTGCGACAGGTGGAGCGCCTCGCTCTTGGCATCGGGGGTGATGTCGAGAGTCTCGATAGTCCCAAGAGCAGTCTATCGGTATCCTGCCGGAGTCGGAGTGATCCTACGGCGGATAGGATCCGGCGCTAATCGCCTCGTCGTTCATATCGCGGGCACCTTGCGTCGCACTTCCTAGATCGTAGCCCTAAAGCGGCCGACGGAGTTCACGATGCTCCTCTGGCCTATCCCCAGCGCAGTCAGCCTGGGGTTTCCCCGTGCCTGATGGCTATGCCTTTCCCTCTCTCGAGAGGCGGGGCGACCTGTCGCGCTCCACTGGGGTAGGCATGGCTGCTGCTAGTCGTCGGGCCGTGGGGCGGCGATCGGCGGTGTCTGGAGTCTGCGGACAACCAGACGTGGAACGACGGCCGCTAGAGCCTGCGCCGCTAGAGCCTACTGTACGCTACCGCAAGGAGGGGTAAGTCGGCGAGGGGCTTTCCCCTAGGGCTTTTGGCTATGTGCACCCCTGGTGGCCCTTTGGCCCCCCGCCCCCCCCTGGCCCCTCCGTTTCACGCTCCTTTTACGCCCCCCTCCTACCGTTGGTGCCAACGTCAAGCGTCGAGGGAGGGATCATCATGGCGTTCTGCGCACGCCGCGGCGCCCAGATGGAGGGGGGAACCCACCGCCGCCCGTCGTGCGGCGGGTCCGCCTCTCGGGCGGGCCCGACGCGACGGGCGGCCACTCCCCCGCCCGTCGGGAGGATCGACCTGTTTCGCCAGCGCTTCCCTCGACCCCGCAAAGGAGGATCGTCATGAACGGAAGACCCCACGTCCCCGCAAGGCTCCACGTCCCCATTCTTGTCGCCCTGCTCCCGCTCGCTTTGGCGGGGTGCTCCGTCATCGATGAGATCACCACGATGGTGGAGGGGGTTGACGGAATGGTCAACGAGGCCTCCGAGGGCGCCGAGAAGATGGCCCACCCCGACGGAGGGGGGTCCCGGCAGGGCGAGGATCGCGCGGTGAGCCTCTCGGGGGCGACGGGGACGATCGCCGTCGGGCAGACGCTCGAGAGGAACGGGGTGAGCGTGACCCTGAGGGAGATCATCCTGTCCGACGACCCGGGCCACTTCAGCCCCCCGCCCGAGGGCATGGTGTTTCTCTACCCCGTCTTCACCATCGAGAACCAGATACCCGAGGAGGGCGTTGACCTGTACTTCACGTCCGGGGCCTCCTGCAAGGTCCGCGTCGACGGGGGCGAGGAGGAGATCCCGCGGTCGATGGACGCGCTGTACTCGTACGGAGGGGACGTCCCCCAGCTCGACATGTCCGTCGGGCGGGGCGAGACCGTGGAGGCGATGAGCGCGTTCGTCGTCCCGGCCGACTGGGGGTCGCTCGAGTTCAGGGTCGAGCGGGGGTTCGAGCCGCGCATCGCGCCCCTCAACATGTCGTTCACCGTGAGCCGGCCCGCGTAGGGCCCCGGGCGGCCCCGCGACCTCAGCGAGCCTGCCCCGTTCCATGGGCAGCGTGGGTTGCGTCGGGGGCATTGCCGCAGTGTCCCTTATCCGACGAGCCGTTCGCGCTCGTAGGAGAAGAGGCGCTGTGCGAAAAGCGTCGTCGAAGTGTCGAAGAGCGGAAACGCGAGGTCCATCCCCGCCCGCCAGAACGGTGTAGTGGGCCAGGTGTCCCAGGCTCCGCTCACAAATGAGCCATGGGGGGCTTCCATGGTCACAGGCAAACGTCGATGATCAAGGTGAGTGCAAGGGAGGTGATCCTCTTTGAACGCTGCCAGACAAATGGTCTGTAGAAGGGGTCTGCCAAAGGTTGCCGAACGCAGTTGCGGGCGAAAGGGAGGTTTCATCTAAGGAGGTGCGGAATATATCATGTTCGATGAATCGCGACTATGCATCTCTGCAGGCTTGAAAGATCCTGCAGTTGGTCAGACCGATTTATTCTGCGTCTTCCCAACAGTGGCTACGCCAGAAATTTTTGTAGGGGGTTCTTGCAATGGAGAGAATATCGCTAGATCATTGGTAAATATATTATCAGTTATAATAAAAGCAATTGAATATCTATTAATAAGAGATTTGGAGATGCGTCGGAGGTGTGCATATGCCTACAGGGGAAGGGGTCAGCCCTGCGATATGGGTGGGGCCCATGGGGATCGGCATCATAAGCGCTCCGACATGCGCGTACGCGGTAACGACGGCCGTGACACCATTCAACTCCAACTCCATATCCGCCTTCGCGGCGGGCTTCGTCATGGGCTTCCTGATCACGGCCGGTGCCTTTGTCGTGTATACGCGCGTGGCTAAGCGAAGAGGGCGGGTGGGGGAGAGCCTCGAGGCGACGATAGGCCCGACCGAGTTCAGCATGCCGGTGGGAGATGATCCGCAGGCGGTCGTCGACGTGTTGGGGTTGGGCATGGCCTCCGAGGACCAGGCCGCCTCCCTACGACAGGTGGAGCGCCTCGCTCTTGGCATCGAGGGTGATGTCGAGGGTCTTGAGAGTCCCAAGAGTTATGAAGCACCAGCCGATGACGCTGCCGGAGCGTCGCACAGCGTGAGGGAGGTCCTCTCCAGGCGCCTCGACGGCAATGGGCTTGGCGCGTCGTCCATCATTGGTCGTGCTGATGGCGCGCTGCAAGGCAGTGAGGCCAAGCACTACCCGTCTCTAGCAGTTGGCGAGCCATAGAATGCGAATACCTTATATTGGGGTCACAGATATCGTAGCTTTCTTTGAGGTGGTGGGTTCTGGTGGACTAACGTGTTAGCTTCTACAGAATATATCCGTATAGTACTAATTCAGGTTTACTAAAGCTAATCATATGCTAGTATATTAGTAAGCTTCGGTTTGTATAAGAGCTGAATCGTAGACTTCTCTGAGGCGGTGGTTCTGGTGGGTTACGGTATAGGAATATCAATACTAAAAATTAGTTTAGGTTTGTATGGACCTGTAGATATGTTGAGACAACCACATATTCTATCTGCCACCGCTAAAGAAACATTTTCCTGTGGTACATCGCATGCTGTCGGACGGGGGCATGAAAGGCATGGGAGATAAACATGGCGGCGGGGGTGGTGGCTGAGGATCTGGTGAAGGCGGGGGCCAAAAAGGGTTGCGATAACCCTACTGCACTATGGCCCAGCACGTCGTTTCTGAATCTGGTGCAGAGTGGGAAGCGGAGAGAGCGCGACTCGCTGGATTTGTTTGCTGTGAAAGCGTCTATGCTTCCGGACGCTGATGTGTATGCCGCCGCAGAGCGGCTTGACCAGCGATACGCATATCGCTTCTTCAAGCGCCTATTCGATATTACCTTTTCCGCCCTCGTGCTGGCCCTGCTCTCTGGACCCATGTTGCTGGTTGCCCTCGCGATCAAGCTCGACTCACCGGGCCCTGCCCTCTTCA
>ERZ773099.422-NODE-422-length-36408-cov-7.584408_pt1 | contig 36408 bp, 30 predicted proteins | sample MGYA00511120_ERZ773099 | MGnify/ENA primary metagenome ERZ773099 (study PRJEB29015, sample SAMEA2738012) | human oral metagenome | biome: human oral; feature: human-associated habitat; material: dental | place: China | collected 2104 ... | reverse complement strand
TACTCATATTTTACGCCAGAAGCCGGTGTTTGAAAACACCGGCTTCTGTGTTTTTTGCACAAAATTGAGGCTACTGCATGTTCGTTTCGTGCAACAGCCCCGTATTAGGCAAGGGGGATGTGCATTAGAAAACAGTTATGGGGGTGCGAATGTTGGAGGAGCAGGAGACTGTCGAATCGCTTCGGCAGAAGAATGAGGTGTTAGAGCAAAAACTTCGATATTTAGAGACTGTCCTCGAACTGCACAATATTTGTACGTTCGAGGAGAATCTACACAAATTTAAGTTAAATGTTCGATCTGGACTTCGACAGGTTGCAGCGGAATTTCAGGCAATGGAATACGATCCGGAGAATGCGGAGCACGTGCGTGATCTCATTGACTATTTGCAGCACGTTATTGCAGAACTGGAACGCTTCCTATATCCTGCCGCAACACAGGACGAATCGGAATATACGGGAGGAAAAAGACATGAAGACACTTAGTTTTATCAATTTGAAAGGCGGCGTCGGAAAGACAACTCTCTCCACAAACCTTTCCTATCTTGCTGCAGAGGCATGGGGGCTGCACGTTTTGTTTATTGACAACGATAAGCAAAGCAACGCTTCCAGATGGTTTGACGCAGACGAGGAAGCAGGGTCACTCACAAATATTTTGATGGACGACGCAAAAGCGAGCGAAGTCATTCAGCACTCCCGCTATGAAGGGATTGACTTTATCGCTGCCGATATGGGCCTTATCGAAGCCAATTATGCAGTGATAGCCGATCAGGAGACGCGGCAGGATGTCATCTTAAAAAATGCACTTACGGAAGTTTCCGGGCACTATGATCTTTGTATCATAGACAATCCACCGGATATAAACATGAGTGTGTTTAACGCACTCACCGTGACGGATGATGTGATTATCGTGACCTTGCTTGAACAGGACAGCATAGAGGGCATCTATAAGATAGTGCAGCAAGTAGAGGATGTGCGGCAGTTTAATCCTAAGATTGCGATCAAGGGCATCCTTACCAATCAGTATATTGCTTACCCGGAAGTATTGAACGTATACAAAGAGCTGTGTGCAGCAAACTTCCCGATTTTTAGGACGCGGATCTCTTATGCCTCGCGCCCTGCAAAACATCATCTGATGACAGCAAGCAGATATAGACAAAGCATTTTTGAGGTATCTCAGAAATGTCGTGTGGCACGGGATATTGATGCGTTTGCAGAGGAACTGCTCACAGGAGGTACGCCATGAAAAAGCGCACCGGCAGCATGGTTTCCTATCTGAATATGGTGACACGTCAGTCCACATCTGAGACTGGGTATACCGTGCAGCAGATTGATGTGACGAAGATCATCCCCAATCAGAAGAACTTTTACTCCATTACGGGGATAGAGGAACTTGCCAATTCCTTCTCGGTATCGGATCAGATGCCGCCGCTTGATGTTGTGGATAACGGCGACGGTACCTATCGGCTTATTTCAGGGGAACGCCGTCTTTCAGCAACGCTCTTTCGGATAGAGCGAGGCGAGATCGCGCATGCGGCGCTTCCCTGCCATGTTCTGCCGGCATTTCGGCAGGAGGGCAGTCTCACAGCAGAGCAGATGGAAACCCTTTCGATTATCTTTGCCAACAATTACAGACAAAAGACCACGCTCGATCAGTTACGCGAAGTACAGGAACTAGAGCCAATCGCAAGAGCCATCTACGAAGACGAAAAAGCAAAAGGAGCGCTTGCGGACGACAATGGAAAGAACACGCCGTTTCGCACCTTCTTTGCCGAGCAAATTCTTGCAATATCTCCTGCCGCCTTGCAGCGTCTCAAAGCGCTGGAAAATTTATCGGATGAAGCTGTGGCAGTCTTTAAGGAGGGGCGCATCAGTAAGAGTGTCGCGACAGAACTTGCCACTCTTCCGGAAGACGATCAGCGTGTATTCGTGGAAGGCGTACAGAAGGGGCATTTTGCAGGAACCATCGCGGAATTGCAATCACTGCATTCTCATGATGAGAAGGAACATCTTATCTCTCCAATGAAGGAAACGACCGTATGGGGGGAACCCCGCACAGGAACATTTCATCCATCTGTCCATCACCAAGGGGACATAAAAATCCCTGATGATGCAGTAAAACAGGAAGATGACGCGAAAGAGCAGTGCTGCACCTTTGCTGCCGTTCTAAAAGAAAATGAACAGGCATCACGCAGCTCTTCTTTGGAAGAACCAAAAAAATCACTTGAAACCATCTTAGAGGAAGTGGAGGGACAAAACAGGCTGCCACTTGCAGAGGATATGGAGGAAACAGATGAAGTTGTTACGGAAATAGAGACATCATCATTCACTCAGTTGACTTCAAATGAGGGATATGGGGAATATATGACAATCGAAGACGCGGCCAAGATTCTTATGAACTTACAGACAGAATTTGAGAAAGATGGTCGGCACAGGGAGGGAATAGCACTCAAAAAGGCATGCACAGCCCTTTATGAATGGAGGAATCGGCATGAAACTTGAAGGGAAAATCGTATTCATCTCAGGTGCAATCACCGGTGTTGTTGGGTACAGGAAGATTTTTGCTGCTGCGGAAGAGTGGCTGCGTGAGCATAATTGCACGGTACTCAATCCTGCTGTGCTGCCGCCGAGTGGTCTGGAATGGGAGGCGTATCTTCGCATCACAACGGCGATGTTACGCGAAGCGGATGCCATCTATGTTCTCCAAAACTGGGAGCACAGCAAAGGCGTTCGAGAGGAACTTGCTCTTGCTGCGCATCTTGGCAAGGAAATCATCTACGAACCACGGGAGGCGGTGATCGTATGAGAAAATTCGTGAAAACGAGGAAGTCATGAACAGAAAACTTTTCTCTGTAGGAGCAGTGCTATTCCTGCTCCTGCTTTTCCCGTTCTGCGTTCATGCAGCCGATCTTCCTGTGACATCGGCGTTCGGATGGCGCGTGCATCCCATTTCAGGGGAGTGGAAATTTCATACAGGCGTTGATCTCGGCTATGCGGCCGGGACACCTGTCCCCGTACTTTTTGACGGTTTTGTGATCCAGTCCGGAGATTATGCAGACGGCTTCGGTAATCAAGTGCTTCTCTATCATCCGCTTTTTGATGGATATACACGGTATGCCCATCTATCGGATGTGTATGTAGCAGTCAATCAGTCCATAACGCAGGGCACTGTGATCGGGCTGGTAGGGGCAACGGGATATGCAACCGGGGCGCATCTGCATCTTGAGTATATTGTTCGGGACGCAGATGGAAACTATATGTATGTCGATCCGCTTGTTTTGTGGCAATAGGAAAGGTGAAGAACGATGGCAGCGACAAGTCTTCTGATTTCGGAATCCCCGCTCACCGTTCAGCCGAGCCTTGCCGTTCTGCTCGGGTTGAATGAGGCGATATTTCTTCAGCAGCTGCAATACTGGATCAGCCGTGAAGCGGGCTTCTGCGACCAATATGGACGCCGCTGGATTTACAATACAGTCAAGCAGTGGAATGTTCAATTTCCATTCTGGTCGGAAAGCACGATCAAGCGGACAATCCGCTCTCTTGAAGACCAGAATGCCCTCCTTTCGACAACGGTCGGTGACGCATTCAACAAGACCAAGGCATACACCATCAACATTGACCGCATTGAAGAACTCAACCAAAAAATTGTACATGAGCAAATGCCTGCGAGTATAGAGAGTGTTCAGCGACGTGTTTCTGCTCCTCCTCCGAAGGGGGGAGTGTGGGAATATACCGAAGAACAGGCTGTTTCTGATGATGCGGAAGCACAGCATAAATCGCCCACTGTCACAGGGCTTGACATGGAAGGTCAAAAAATCAAAACAGGTGAACCGCTCGAAGAGGTCAATCTGACCCAACATACAGTTCAAAATGAACCGCTCGAAGAGGTCAATCTGACACGCTCGAACAGACCAGTCGAAACCCCAACAGTGGCGCGGTTTTGCACGTCCTCCTCGCGCACGCGCGTAACAGAGACTACAACAACAGAGAACACGCATAAAATACGTGAAACAACAACAGACGATGTCCGCAGCCTTTGTGCATCGCTCGGCATATCCGGCACATCGCTGGCACGGTTTATCCATCGCTATGGAGCATCGTCCGTATATGAGAAAGCACGGCTCCTGGAGACTGCCATGCAGACACAGAGCATTCGAAATCCGGCAGGATGGCTGCATGCCGCCCTCAAGAACGGTTATACATTTTCACATCCGCATCCTCTTACCTCCGAGGAATCCGTACAGTCAAAAAGCATGACAGAACGCAGCGGCAAAACAACACCATCTTCGGGATTTCCTGCGATCTGCTCAGACGATTCCAAAGAGGTCGCAGCTGATGACGCTAAGACGAAGAAAAAACGAGAGGTACCGCAGATTCTACAGGATTACTTGGATCGTCAAAAGGGCGATGGGGGAGATTTTGCACGGGAATTCTTGCGTTGGCGTGGGAATGAGGGAAGAGCAAGCCCTAGCCCTTAATGCGTCTGACGAGGAGGGGAATGACAATGAAAAACCCGAACATCGCCCGATTTCTCGCAGCACAGGCGATTCGTAAAGCATTCACAGAAAACTCTTTGCCAACATGTCTTGAAGAGCTTAAAACACTCTGTGCAAGCGAGACGCATCCACGTCTTCTTTCTGCCTATCTGCGCTGGCAAAGGGAGCTGATCAACCGCATCTTGGTATATGCGTTACTGGATGACCTGTCGGAAATAGAACGTGACTTTGTGTATTATCGCTACCGCAACAGGCGCAGTATGAAGTGGATTAGCATGCACATCCCTGTCTCGGAGCGACAGCTCTATTTCCTAAATGACCGCATCTTACTGCGCCTTGAGACACTGCTCTTTTATCAGCCGACTCGTGCAGATGCATTTTCACCGAAGGTGATTCTAAACCTTCTGCGTGTCATTGACGCACGCATTGCGGTATTTTCGCTGCGTGTCGATTTGCCTGTTGATATAGGGTGGTTGGATCACTTGTTCTTGGCGCGATACCGCTGTCACGCTCTTTTTGATCTCATGATGTCGTTCTTGTCCCCCCACAAAGAGACACTCGCGCAGAAGATTATCCGGCAGAAATTTCATGCGCCAAATGCAACAGCTGAGGAGCTGCTTCGGCAGCTTGACATCCCATCTTCTGAACGGGAAAAGAGTATCGTGCAAGGCATTCTGCGTGATTACCTTGGTTGTGCCGAAAAATGTCTGTGCATAGAAAAAATACCGGAATCCGAAAAGTTTGCAGTTTTTTAATTCTGCAATGTGATTCAATAAGAGGGGAGTGAATTTTTCGGAGAAGGAGCTGGGGATATGAGAGAGAGAAAAAGTTTTCCGCGACCAAGAGAGCGCCCCGTCTTATGGTGCATCGGGCTTTTGTCCATCATCATGTTGTCCGCATCCGCATGCGGATGGAAATTTCCGGAGCAGCACATCATTTTTTTCAACCGAACGGAGAGCGTGCCCCTTGGCTTTTACCTTCGCATCCCGCTGCGTCCACTGGTGCGTGGGGACTACGTAGTCTATGAGCCGACAGAACTGACACGGCGGTATGCCACTGTGCGCGGCTACAGTCCAAAGGCAACGAGCAAATTTCTAAAACGTGTGGGCGCAGTTGCCGGGGACACCTACTGCATTGACCCGGACACCCATCATTTTACCATCGAGGGAACCTATATCGGCGAGGTATTTCAGCGGGATCGCATGGATCGTCCGTTGCCGCAGCAGAAAGGCACATACATCGTACCGGAGGATTTCTTTCTGCCCATTGGAGAAACCTCGCGCAGCTTTGACGGGCGCTATACCGGTGTGGTACCGACCGGCAGCATCGTCGCGCTTGTGGTTCCTTTGCTGACATGGTGGTGAAATAAAGCACGGTCGTTTTTTGAATGATAAGGGGGTATTGTGTGTTTACGTTTTTTAAGCAGCCGGAAAAATACTCAGAGACAAGCAGCATGAAAAGTCCTGCAACACCGGCAGAGCGTGCCCGCGCGGAATATGACCGACGGGTTGGCAGTGTTGTCGTGCAAAATTACAATTGGAGGCGGATTGCGCTCGGCCTCCTTCTCGTCTGCATTGTACTTTCTGTCGGCCTTACCGTGCAGTCCCTTACCTCGCGGATTGTACCCTACGTCGTGACCGTGGATAAATCCACAGGGGAAGTACAGCAGGCGGTGGCTGTGATCGCACAGAACTACACACCGCAGGAGGCGGAGATTCGCTATTTCCTTGCGCAGGTCATCCAAAATGCACGGAACATCCAGTTAGACCCTGTGCAGCAGGAACGTTTGCAGAATCAGGCAATCGCCTATCTGACACAATCGGCAGCGCAGAAGTACCGCACGATCCAGCACAACGAGCATTTTCAGGAGCGCTATGCAAAAGTCACGGCGCAGACGAAAATCACGAGCATCGAGAAGATCCCGGATACAGACTCCTATCATGCGGCTTGGGTAGAGGAAGAATTCGACATTGCAACAGGAGCGCAGCGGCTGCACAGCTATCAGGGCGTATTTACCGTCACCATGATAGAGCAGAAAGACGAGGCGCGGCTTCTCGTGAACCCGCTTGGACTCTACATTTCCGATCTCAATTTTTCTGAGGAAATCAACAAGAAAAGCCCGACTGCCGGAGGAAAGTGAATAAAAAACCTCCTTATTCAGATGTTCAATTTGAACATCTGAATCAACCGATTAAAAATTCATTTATGGAGGAATCAAGCGATGAATTTGCTTCAGAAGAAATTAGCACACCTTGCTCTGATCGGTCTTTTGACGTTCAGTTTTACGGGCAATGTCTTTGCAAGTGAACAAACAAAGACACAAGTCAAGGAAGAAACCAACGTAAAAAAGCTCTCACAGGAAGTTGCAGACTTGCGTGACAGCCTCGATGAGATAACAGAATCTCAAAGCTCCATCCTACGTATTCTGGATGCACTTGCAGAGCAGCTGGAAACGATGCAGCAGGATCAAGAGTTTCAGCGTACGGCGCTTCCTGCGCCCACAGACCGTGCGCTCATCAATCCTGACCGCTCCTACCGTTCGATCCGCACAACACAGGATGCCATCAATGCGCAGGGCGATTCGACGATGGTATTTACCTATGCGCCGGAACAGCTCTACAAGATCTATTGCCGCAGGGGCTACATCACCGACCTTGCACTTAAAAAAGGAGAGAGCATCCGTTTCGTCGGCGGCGGCGATACGGCTGCATGGCAGCTGGATCAATCCGTGGTGGATGGTGTGCCGCATCTATACATCAAGCCTGTTGTAGAGACATCCACGACCAACCTGATTATCACCACGGAAAAGCGCAGTTACCAGCTGATCCTTAATACAAGTGACTGGTATAATCCCATGGTCTACTGGACATATGGGGCAGAAGACCATGCGGATATGATGCGCCGTAAAGCGCAGGAACAGTCCACGCAGACAGCCAGCGTCAATGTCACCGGCGTGGAACAGCTGGACTTTTCCTTTCAGGTTCGAGCAAAAGGGGAAGCGAAGGAATATCTGCCGGAGATGGTATTTTCAGACGGCGTGCGCACCTATCTGAAATATAAGACATTACCCAAACAGCAGGTACCGCTCTTTGTGACCGAGCGCGGCAAGAAGACCATGACGCTCGTCAACTACCACGCACGGGACGGCTACTACATCGTCGATGTTCCGTTTGATAAAGCACAGCTGCGCGTTTCTGATCGCAGCACTGTGACGATTGCGCATAAGGGGTGACGGTATGGCAGGATTCAATCCACAACAAATTGGCAAATACTTTGCTGATTTCAAGACCTTTTTCAGCCGTCATCGCCGCAAGAAGCAAGAGGACGACACAGAGCGCGATGGGGAGGAGGAGACACAGGAAAATCCCGGCGATGTGAAAATGAACAGCGGGGAGCATCGCAATGTCTACAGCATCCGCAAGAAAATCATCGGCGGCATCGTCGCCTTTTGTATTTTGGTTTTTCTGGGCAGTTATTATCTATCAAAGCCCGCACCGAAGGAACGTCCTGCCAATATGCCGGCGCAGCAGCTTGCGGCAGAAACAAAGGAGCCGGCGCATATCAGCGAGCACAAGAAGGAACTCTCCTATGCTGACCTACAGGAAGTGCAGCGGGAGCGCAGCAAAGCGGCAAATGCCAAAGTGCCGCCGGGCGGCGTAGATGGACAGCCGGCAGGGACGGGTGCGAAAATCTCGCAAGGCGCTGTGTCTGCCCAGCAGATTCCAACGCCGTCCCTCCCGGCAGCTGCCTATCCACCGCCCACTCCTGCAATTCCATCGGCACCGATGGACAGCGGCAATGTCAAGGCGGCATCTCCTCCTACAGAAAATACTGTGGAAAGCCGCGCAGAAAAGGAACTTGAGGAGCGGTACCGCTCGGCCATCGCATTTGCCATCAGCAGCACAGGAGCTGCGGCAGGAACAGCTTCCATGGGTACTGATACGGGGACTGCTGCAACAGAGGAAATGAGGAACAGCAACACGGTGCAGACGGCCATGCCCGCCTCCTATGATACGGGCAGCCCGTACATCCTTCAGGTCGGCACGATGATCCCTGCGATGCTCTTTTCCGGCATCAACACAGATACACCCGGTCAGGTCATCGCACAAGTCAGCAGTGATGTCTATGACAGCGCAACAAAGACCAATCTCCTCATCCCGACAGGAACACGTCTCATTGGGACGTATCAGCAAAGTGAGGGCACCGCAAACGGGCGTATCGGCATCAGTTTTTCGACCATGATTCTGCCGAGCGGCGCTGCCTATGACATTGGCGGCAGCATGGTCGCCGTAGACGGGAGCGGCTACAATGGCATTACCGGAAAGGTGCATCGTCATATGGGGCGTGCACTGGGCGCAGGGCTTCTCACAAGCGCCATCGCTGCACTCGGTTCCTATGCGAGCGGGGATTCCTCGGCGCAAAGCAGTTTCACAGGCGGCCAACTCATGATGCAGGGCGCGATGAGCAACGTTCTTAACTCTGTATCTCAGATTGTGCGTGACAGTACATCTGTGCGCCCGACCGTTACCATCGAACCCGGCTATACCTTCCATGTCTATGTCACGCAGCCCATTTCCTTTGGAGGCTGAGAGATGGACGAGCAGGAAAAGAAAGAACAAACCAAGGTGCTCTTCCTTTGTCTTTTGATGGCCGGCATCACCTATGTTGCCGCCAACTGGCTCACCACCCAGATGGTCGCGGAGAGTGCTGCATACAGTGCGCAGCTCACCGGGGAAATTGCAGGGCATATCTATCAGCCGTTTGCCTATCGCGCATGGAAAAGCGATGCACAGATCCGCACGGCAATTCCACGGGAAGCTGCCAAATATGCGTTTTTGCCGTGGATTGTCTACCTTGTCGGCGGGTTCATCATCTACCGCTTTTATAAGAGCCAACAGCGTATGACGAGCCATGGCACCGCAGATTTTGCAAAAGAAAAGGACATCAAAGAGGCAGGGCTTGCCGTACGGGAAAACGGCTTTGTGGTCGGCATCAATCCATTTAACAATAAGCTCATGCTGCACGACGGCCCGGAGCACATCCTGCTCGTCGCACCCACGCGCAGCGGCAAGGGCGTGTGCAACATGATCCCAACGGGCATCTGTTGGAAGCACAGCATCTTCTTCTTTGATCCCAAGGCAGAGCTTTGGAATTTTACTGCCGGATGGAGAAAAAAGCATTTTGGACAAAGTGTTATGAAGTTTGAGCCGCTCTGTAAGGATGGTTCTGCGGCAAAGTGGAATCCGTTTGCCGAGATCGACTTCCAATCCTTTGAAGAACTGGCCGATGTTTCGACCATCTCAGAAATGATGGTCAAGACCGGCGAAGGCAGCGGCAGCAAAGATCCCTTTTGGGAGAACTCAGCCATTGCTCTTATCAACGGGGTGATTCTGCATCTGCTCTACAAGCATCATCAGGAAAAGCGATTTCTTCCGTGTCCGTCTGATGTCATGAGCTTTCTCTCATCGCCCGGTATGAGCACAGACAAACTCTTTGCCTCCATGAAAATCTATCCGCACATCTCCAAGGAGGAGTTCTTAGAGGAATTTGAGGAAGTCATCAAAGACGAAAAGGGCAATCCGATCCTTGATGATAGCGGAAAACAGCAGACAAAGAAAAGGCACTGCAAGAATCCGCTCAAGGAGATTTACGGTGAGTATATCGAGGATTTCAGACTGTTTACAGAGGTGCTGCCAACGTTTGCCAAGGCGGTCATTGCCAATGAGGAATGTGCAAAAACCTACGAAGAAGCATTGCAGAAGGGGCAATTGGCCGAACCGCCGAAAAGCAATCTGGAACTTTTGCGCATGAGCATCCTTGCAGCAGAGGCAGAGGGGCAGCAGATTGACTTTGATGCACCGGATCTGTCTGAATGCACACAGAAGCAGCAGATTGACCAGATGATCAGCGGGCAGGATGTGACATCGCCGTGGTATAAGCTCCTCGTCCATCCAAAGGTCGCTGAAGCTGCCGCCAATATGTATAACGGTGCGGAGCAGACACGCGCCTCCATTATGCAGACGGCGCAGACCTCGATGGCCGTCTATCAGGATCCGCTCGTTAGAGCCAATACGGCGGTATCGGATTTCTCGCTGCGCGATCTGCTTGACCCTTCGCAGGAAGTATCGCTCTATCTCGTGCTCCAGCCCAATGATATTGACAAACTGCGCCCGGTGCTGCGCCTCTTTGTCAACACCATGCTCTCTAAACTTGTTCGTGACATGAAATTCAGTGCAGACGGAGAAAAGGAGCAAAAAAAACAGCGTCTTCTCCTGATGCTCGATGAGTTCCCGCAGCTCGGGAAACTCGAATCCATCGAAAAGACGCTTGCGATCTGTGCGGGCTACGGCGTTAAAGTTTGTGTTGTCGCGCAGAGCATGGGACAATTAAACAAGATTTACACGAAGGACAACGCCATTCCCGGCAACTGTCATGTGCAGATTTACTTTACGCCAACCCTGGAGGACGGAGGAGGGACGGCAAAGACACTCTCTGATACCCTCGGAGATAAGACCATACACTCCTATTCCAAATCCACAAGTGGAAAGATGTTTGAAGGCTCCACATCGACCTCCAACATGGCACGAAAACTGATGACGCCGGACGAGGTGCGCCGGATGCCCGCTGACCGCGAACTCGTCTTTGTTGCAGGTTTCCGGCCGATCTTCGGCAAAAAACTCTTTTATTTCAAACAGAAATTCTTCACCGACCGCACAAAAACACCGCCGCCGGTATTCAGCGATCTGCGTACGGAAGTAAAATCCTACGCGCAGCTCTTTGCCGTCCACCGTGCAGATAGAGAAGCGGCCGAGGCGCGACTGCGCGAGGTGCAGGAGGCACGCGCGGCCGCGACAGCAGCAGCGCATCCACCGACCAAGGCAGAAACCCGATTGGAGGAATACAATGAACCGGCAGATCAAGAAAATACCGCGGCTCGTAGAGAAAATGAAAAGCGACATACGGAACATGCAGCTGCAGAAGGGCGTGAAGAACCACCGTCCAAAGACACGCAGGAGATAACAAGTTTTGCACGCAGGAAGGAGATGCTGCTTGCAAAGCGCAGAAGGGAAGGGGACGAAGATGGAGCGTGAGGACAAGGTTTACGAGCGCCATCTTGAAATGCTGGAGCATAACATGGGACGCAGCATCATGCACTATATGCATGACGATAACGTGACCGAGATCATTGTCAATCCGGACGGCAAACTTTGGATTGACACATTTGACAAAGGATTTCAGTATACGGGCGTCGTCATGGAGCCGGAAGACACCAAGCGCATCATCTATGCCGTCGCGGATCTTGCCGGGCAGGTCATCGACGTGAAGAACGATCCGGCACTGCAAGCCCACATTCCGGCATCGCGGCTGTTTGCCAGCTGCCGCTTTCAAGGGCTTTTGCCGATGATTGTCGAGGCGCCCGGCATGAATATCCGAAAACATGCAAAGAAAGTCCTCACACTGGATGAATACGTGGCGCAGGGCAGCATGAGCAAAAGCCAGCGTGCGGTGATACAACAGGCGATCCATGGGAAGAAGAACATCGTGATCGCGGGCGGTACCGGCTCCGGCAAGACCACACTTGTCAATGCCGTGCTTGCCGAAATCTCAAAACTCGATGAACGCATCGTCACCATCGAGGACACAAAGGAACTCAAATGCAGTGCAGAGAACTTTGTCGCCCTCACCACCACAGACAGCGTGGACATGGACAGCCTCCTCAGAAAAACGCTGCGTCTTTCTCCAAACCGCATTGTCGTCGGGGAGATTCGCGGCAAGGAAGCATTGACACTGATTGATGCATGGTCAACAGGACACAGAGGCGGCTGCTCCACCCTGCACAGTGACAGCGCCATGGACACCCTTTACCGACTGGAGGATCTTGTAAGCCGTGTCTCTGTCTCAGCGCAGCAAGCGGGCATCGCCCGCGCCATCGACATCGTGATCTACATCGCCAAACGCGCCACAAAACGCGGTGTCGATGAAGTCCTTGCCATTGACGGCTGGGATCGTGCGCGGCATGAATACATCACGCATCGGCTGGATGAGCCTATGACATAGGGGGCAGTGCTATGGACGAACAACTCAAAGCCCTTTTAGGTCAAGATGGTATGGCAGTATATCATAGCGTACAAAAAGAGCTTGCTGCCGGCAATGAAAAAGTTGCTGCGGCCGCGGGTGTCGGTGCAGCGCTCTTTGCCCTGCATGCAGTCACATGGGCAGAACGTGAATCGCGTGCAGCAGAAAGAAAGTTCACAGCGCGTGATTATTACAATAGCGTCATCATTGATGCGAAAGGTGAAGTGCAGGAAGGGGCGCTCAACGCTCTGAGGGCAGGAGTTGATTTGGATCATATGGTTCCGGTCGTGGACATATCAGTTGCACTGCCACAAAAGAAAATGTCAAACAAGGATGTGTTGAATTTTATTCGCGGATTGGTGCAGCAGCAGAACACAGTATCGTCTGCGGACGGACAGGCGATCTTCAGCATTTTGCCGAAAGATGTGCGGCATATCACCTATTCGAGTAACAAGAGAGCAAACGCTTCGGAAAGAAAGGTGAGAGAAGCAAGCATTCTTTCGATTGACAACCTCTTAGAAAACGCTGTTCTAATAGAGAGCATGCCCAATCGAAAACCAGCAAAAAAACCAAACGTGCGTGCGTATCACCGGTTTTATGTACCCGTACAGGCAGACGGAAAGACGCGTACTGTCCGTATCGTTGCAGAGGAGCAGAATGGCGTAGTAACTCTTAATCCGACAGATGTCAACTTGTATGATGTCATCATAGAAAAAAAGACCCCTCACCCCCTAGCAGGAATTTCACCTGTGATAGGGACGGCGGGAAGCCTCTTTGAAATCAGTATACGTGAAATGCTCGCCGGTGTCAAGGATGCCGACGGGAAAACTTACTATCAGATCGCATGGCATGGCTCGGGTGCAATCTTCGACAAATTCTCTATGGATGCTATAGGTTCAGCTAAAAATGGTGCAGGGGACGGATATGGCATATATCTTGCGCTGAATCGGGAACTTGCGGAAGCGTATGCAACAAAAGCCTTGTATATGGTTGATGTCGTCAGCGACTGCATTTTGCGTGATGCACTTCCGTTTCACGAGCAGCATCCGTTCGTGCAGCAAAGCCTCCTCGAAATTGCAGCGAATTGGAGCAGCGTGAAATGCGGCGAAGTGAGTGCGGAGGAAATTTTGCAGAGGATGACGGGGAAGGAAATCTATGGCAAGCTTCTGTCCGAGATTCAGGTGGCGCACGGCGAAGCGGAAATCACCGATGAAACGCATAAACTGGCGTCAGAGCAGCTTTATGAATACGGCATCCTAGGAAGGGAAGTCCGCAACTGGAACGAGACGGTGCTCGTGTATTACATAGAACCGGACATCATTGCACGATACCAAGAAACGAACGGTCAGGTTCAGGGACAGTTTTCAGTTCTGAAAGAAGGAAGCCGCCTTATAAATCTCTTTGAAGAAGCAGATGAAAGCACCTTCCTGCATGAAATGGCGCATGTCCTTTATGACGATATGGAGCGTCTTGCACCGCGCGATGCAGAGACATTCAAGGATTTTTCTGCCGTAGAAAAATGGTCAGCGTGGCATGAGGGCGCGTCTGATGAATATAAAGGCACGCCATGGGAAAAAGAGTTTGCTGCGCGTGAAGCCGCTATTTTAACCGCACGGAAAAAAGGAGATGTCAAAGAGGAGCATGCTCTCATAGAAGAATGGAAACACGAACGCTTTGCAAGAGGTTTCGAGGTCTATATCAAGGAGGGCAAAGCGCCGACAGGCAGACTTGCATCCATTTTTGAAAAAGGAAAGAGATTTCTTCGCGCCGTCTATCACGGCTTTACGGACGGTGGCGGACGGCCGAGTACAGAAGTGGAAGCCGTCATGGCGAAACTCATTACGATGCCGGAGCAGCGTTCTTTGACACACACAACAACGCTGACCCCCGCAGAGCGCAACTTTCTCGCGGAAAAAGAGACGCTTTTAGCGCAGCATAAAAAGTGGAACCCAACGTACACCGTTCGCACGGCCGATAAAATGGCAGAGCAGGGGATGAGTACCGAGGACATCGCAGATATACTGCAAAAGCATGCCCCCGACATACAGAAGCTCCCGCGTGCCGACCTTCGGCAAAAAGCAGCCGAGAAGATTGCAGCATCCGCAGTGAACGTTGTGCGTGCGGAGCAAAAGCAGCAGGAAAATGCAGCATCCCACTAAAAAATACGCTGTCACCGAAAAGTTTGCAGTTTTTTCATTCTGCAAGTACTGATAATAATTTTATGTTGGAAGTGAATGTATACAAGGAGGAAAAGAAAATGCAATCACCACTAATGAGTAGAGAAGATTTTCTCAAGGATGAAACACCGGGGATCGTACTTTGGGCTGAGCGTACAGAGTTCAAATTTGATGAAGAGTGGTTGCGCAACTGGGTCGAGCAACAACCTCAATGGGAGTCCTTTGAACATTTTAATATGCTTTATTCAGCGGGGGATGTATACGATGCAGTGTTTGATGCAGAGGATGAAGGTTTCACAATAAAATATACTCCTGATGGGAAACAGTATCTTAGTGACTATGGCGTGGACGAGGTTTTCATCGAAGAATCTGATCGTATTGCAGAATACTATGCAGAGATGGAAAAACAGAAGGCATCGCCAGACAGCGAACGCAGTGCCGACGAAATGGAGGAATACCATAAGTGGCTGGAAGAAGAGCAGCGGAATGCGGATATATACCATCAGGAAATTTCCGACAGCCTGACAATCGCAGAGGAGTCTCTGGACGCCAATGCCGCGAAAGAGCTACGCAGCGTCGCCGATGAACTCCACATAAGCATGAAGCACGTGGAGGAGGCGGAAGAAACCTGCGGCCCGGATCAAGAGACATGGAACGGCTATGCGCCACGCCATGAGAAAATCCTCCAAACGATTGAACAGGCAGGAGATGCAAAGAGTGCAGGAAAATCCGAAGAAGAATGTAGCACGGCACTTCTTAAAGCGCAGGAATCCATGCGCGAGGGAACCGTCTATATGCAGGAGCGCTGCGAACTTATACTTCAGCGGGAGAAAGAGTATCAAGAGCAGCTGGAGGGGCTTCGTCGGCGCATTGCAGAGCTTGAACGGGAACGGGAACTGCGTGTACAATCGCCGGCAGAGCTTGCCCGCTGCCTTGCAGCATCCACAGAATTTCTGACAGCCATCGAGAAGATCCGTAAAGAGGCAAAGACACAGCCGCGCATCACCGCCTCAAATCTGTTTGCCGCCTCGCGTGATGCTGTAAAAGAAACCTATGACACTTTGAAACGCACACCGACCAAAATCAAAGAGCATCTTGTGCAGCAGACACGCAAGGCGGTGAACAATGTACTCCTCAAAGTCGCAGCCGTCTTTGACAGAGGGATTGCAGCACTGGAGGAACGCCGCACAAAAATTCTTGAAAAAACGATACCGGATCCTGTCCGTGCGCAGGAGGAACAGAAAAAAGAAAATGCCGAACTGTCCCCTGCAGAGCGCAGCTTTCTCGCGGAAAAAGAGGCGCTTTTGGCGCAGCATAAAAAGTGGAACCCGACGTATACCATCCACACAGCAACAAAGCTGGCAGAGCAGGGGGTGAGCGCCGAGGACATTGCAGATACACTGAAAAAGCATGCCCCCGACATACAGAAGCTACCGCGTGCCGATCTCCGGCAAAAAGCGGCCGAAAAGATTGCCGCATCCGCAGCGAACGGGCGATGCGCAGAACAAGCACAGAAAAAAAGCGCGGCATCCCGTTAAAAAGTGGTGTTAGAGTTTTCAATGAGGAGGGGTTATCATGAGTTTTTTGGAAGAATATGACAGAGAGGTGCTACTTGAATCTTATGCAGAAGCAGAAGCTGAAGCGTTGTCTAGTTATCCAACCTATGCGAGAGTATTGGACACACTATCAGATCATTTAGGGAAGTATATAAGTGATCCCTCTTTTAAGTATATGTATGGTTCTTTTTTTCAAAATCCTCCTTCTTTTGAGGGGTTTTATGGTATTTCTTTAAGAAATGAGCCTTCTTTTGAAGATCTGTATACTATATTTTATCCAAACATGTCGGAGATGAGTCCTTCTGACACATATCTTAATGTGCTGTATGTGATCGATCATGCCATCCAAATGGCACGTGCAGAAGAAGATACAGCACGCAGCAGCTTAGTTCATATGCCAATATCATCTGCTGAACCTATCGTAAATCCCTTATATCTAAATGAGGAAACATGGCATAGCTCAGAACCGTATGAGGAATGGGTCGTACATTTTAAGACGCTCGGTGCAGATGATGCGCTTCTTCATGAAATCTTCAATGGATTGAACTTCTATCAAGAGAAAGAGAAGAATCTCGAATCTCGTCCAGAGCTCAAGGATAATACGGAGTTTATGGAGCGCTATCAAGAGAGGCGCGATAAAATTTGCACACAGATGCATCACATCAATCAGTCACTCTCTGACGGGCAGACGGATCTCTTGCCGGCACTTAAAGAACTGGCAGCTTCTTTCCGCGTGGGCTGCTTAGAACTAGACCGTGCATATCTCACACATAGCTACAATCAGGGAGAAAAAGAGCTGCGAAACATCTACGGGGCGGATTTATCAAGGTTTCTCCTCTATGACATTCCAAGAGATATTTTTACAGGAGATTCCTTTACAGAAGAACTCCCTCCCGCTGCACGTTTATTGTTCGATGAAAAAGAGCATCTTTTGGAAACACATGGAAAATGGGATCCATCCTATACCTATATAGCCGCGAAAAATCTGGAGAAATACGGCATTCGCAAACAAGAAATAGCAGATATTCTCATGGAATATGCGTACGAAGACACGAAGCCTATTTCAAAAGAGGATGTCATATATCATTTACGTGATTATACAATCTATAAATATACATGGAATAGGATTTCAGATGATTTAAAAGAACATCTGTACAAACCTTCTCCACACGATCCGGAGATATTGGTTCCTCCAGATATGTCTGAGATAAGCCTTTCTGAGGCGTATGTGACTGCGATGGATGTGATTGATCATGCCATCCAAACGGCACGTGCAGAAGAAGATACAGCACACAGCAACGTCGTTCATATGCCAGTATCATCTGCTGAATCTATCGTAAAGCCCTTATATCTAAAGGAGGAAACATGGTATAGCTTAGAACCGTATAAGGAATGGGCAGTACGTTTTAAGGCGCTTGGTGCAGATGATGCGCTTCTTCTTAAACTCTTTTATGAACCGCAAGTCTATCAAAAAAAGGAGAAGAAAATCGAATTTTGTCCAGAACTCAAGGACGATACGGAATTTATGAAGTGCTATCAGGAGCGGCGCGAGAAAATTCGCACGCAGATTCATCACATCAATCAGGCACTCTCTGACGGGCAGACGGATCTCTTGCCGGCACTTAAAGAAATGGCAGCTTCTTTTAGAGTGGGCTGCTTAGAACTAGACCGTGCACATATCGCCTATTCCTATCATGAGGAAGAAAAAATTTTGAGAAACTTCTATGGGGCAGATTTATCTGAGCTATTTCTTAAGAGCCGACCGAGCGATGCTCCTCGAAAATTTAAGGAGGCAACCACGCTCTCTGATCAAATATTTTTTGATGAAAAAGAAAATATTTTGTTGAGGTACAAGTGGAATCCGACATACACTGTTCGTACGGCAAAAAAACTGGCAGAGCAGGGGATCAGCACCGAGGACATTGCAGATACACTGAAAAAATACGCCCCCGACATTCAAAAACTCCCAAGTGCCGATCATCGGCAAAAGGCGGCCGAGAAGATTGCCGCATTTGCAGCGAAAGCGGTGTGTGCAGAGCAAACGCAGCAGGAAAGTGCAGCGTCCCGCTAAAAAATACGCTGTCGCCGAAAAGTTTGCAGTTTTTTAATTCTGCAAGCCTTTATAATAACTTTATGTGTTCTTAATCTATTTTTTATGAGGAGGTTTTTCATTATGAAAAAGTTCAAAGTCAGCATCACTAAAGCACAGGTCAAGTCCTTCCTCAGGGCAAGCGCACCCGTCGTGCTCCAGCTTGGTATTTTAATGCTCCCAAGCGCCGTGGGATTTGCCTCGGATGCGGGGAAGGTGGGCATCACCCCGCTCCAAAAGCCGCTGGAAGTTATCACGGGAGCGCTCACGGGTCCCATCCCCATCCTTGTCACAGGAGGCGGCATTGCGCTTGCCGGCATGAGCTGGGCGCTTGGCTGGGAGCAGCAGGTCATGTCGCGCGGCGTGAAGGTCGCGGGCGGCGGTGCCGTTGCCATGGGAGCGGGCAGCTTTATGGAATCCGTCATCGGCACAGGTCTTTCGGGGTGTCTGTTTTAATCAAAAGGGGGAGAGACGTATGCAGGAGCAGAAGACACAGCAACCTACAATTTCATGGACACATCTCCCACTCTATCGTTCCTTGACTGAGTATATTCTCTTTATGGGCGTGCCGCGCACCTGCATTATTTACAATGCAGGTGCGGCCGTCTTTACCCTTTTGACACTGGGGCTGCGCTACTGGTATCTGCTCACACTGAACGTGATCGTGCATTTTGTCTTTCGCTATTTCTCGCAGGACGATGCCCAGTTCTTTGACTGCTTCGTAGTCTACACCTATAAACATGATTACTACTCAACCTAAGGAAAGGGCGCACAATGTCTTGGAAGGAATATCAGCTGCAAAATCATAGCGCAGCAGAGCATCTCTCGTGGGGCGGCATCACGCATCCCAATATCCTGCGCTGCAAGGATGACAGCGCCCTTGGGATCATCACCTACCGCCCGTATCCGGTGGAGGAGGAGACACAGCGGATTACACTCCCTGCCTTTCAAAATGGGTGGAGCATCTGGGTGGAGGAGCAGCAGGAGCGCAGCAGCGTGCGTCGATGCTATCTGACCGTTTCATGGATGCCGTTTTGCCGCATGGACGGCAAGGTGAAAAATACGCTCACAGGGGAAAAGATCAAGCTGGACGCATTGGAGCATGCGCTTGCCGGCGTTCTTCAAACGCTCACAGATGCATTTCCTGCCGCGGCACAAGCACATATCCTTTCCTATCAGGAGATTGTCGATCATCTTTGCTTTACGCTCACGATGGGGGAGCGGCGCATGCAGATGCCCGATCCTCCGATCGACTTTGACTTATACCTGACGGACAGGCTGCCGCTGAACTTTGCAGGAAACCATGTACGGCTGGGGGATGATATGTTTCTCCTCTTGAGTCTGCCATCGCTTTTTGGGGGACAAGCAGATATTTATGAGGAGCTGTGGCAGCTCTTTGCCCGGCGCGGCATTCCCTGCCGTCACACACAGCGAATGCTGCTGTTCGGGGAAAAAGAGGCAGAAAAAGAACTGCGCAGCTATACGGGCAAATGGTGTCCGTCGCGCCGCTATATCAAAGAACTCTTAACGGACGGCATTCTTAAGCGGCTAAACGGGTACTATACGAACGAAATCATCCTGCGCATCCCCAAAGAGGACTTTGCGCACACGGCAGAATATCTGCACCATCTCATGTATGCCCGTGCACTCCCCTATGTCATCGAGGATTACAACGCCAAAGATCTTTGGTGGGGCAGTCTGCCCGGGATGTTCATGGCGGGGCTTGTGCCTCCGATATGCGGGTTTGCAGCACTTGAGGATTTGCTTGCGGTCGTGCATCCTGTGCGCACAGAGAACGAAGAAATGCAGCAAGGAGAGGAGGAAGAACTTGTACCGGCTGAATCTGTTTAAGCGCAAAGTACATCGCCTTTTGGATGTGATGCCGTTCGGCAAATTCACATCCGTATGGGTCGATGATGATCGCGTTGCGGTCTGCATCAACAAGGATGGCTCCTTACAGGCAACATGGAAGTATCGTGGACCTGATCTTGATTCCTCGGTCGAAGAGGAACTGGAGGTCATTACAAACCGCCTCCATCAGGCAATCGCAGGACTAAAGACGGGCTATGTGCTCTACTTTGAGGCGCAGCGCACCCCATCGACTGCCTATACATCAACGGATTATTTTCCGGATCCCGTCACGCGCGGCATGGATGCCGAGCGCTGCAAACTTTTTTCTTCAGGCGTCTACTATGAGTCCACATTCTACGGGACACTTTATTTTCTGCCGCCCAAAGACAGGCAGGAACAGATCAAAGAACTCATCGTCGAAGGACGTGAAAAGCAGGTCACAAAAGCGGAAGACGTACTTTTAGGGTTTGCCGAGCAGATTGAAAAACTCTACGACATGCTGCAAGGGCTGCGCATTTCCGTGGACTTTTTGGATGAAGACGGACTGCTCACCTATCTGCATTCGACCGTTTCGGACAATCATCGGCCGCTCAAATACCCCGGGAACAAATTCTTTCTCGACAAATACCTCTATGATACGCCGCTCTACGGCGGCCTTGAACCACAGCTCGGCAAAAAGCATATGCGCGTCATCGTTCCGCTCACCTACAGCAAAGAAACCGTATTTGGTTTCTTTGACGAACTGAACCGACTGGATTTTCCTTATCGTTGGGTCACGCGTGCCTACTGCCTTTCAAAATCGGACATGCTGGATGAACTGGACAAACTCAAACGCCAGTGGAAGGGTAAGCTGCAATCCATTACGAGCACCATCGGCGATGCTGTCATCCGTGAGGGGGCAGCAAGTGCCGAGAACATCGACGACGTTGCCATGGATCGCCTTGCCGAGGTGCGCGATGCAACCAATGCCGTGGAGGGAGATCACATCTCCTTCATCTACACAAGCATCGCTGTTGTAGTCATGGACGAGCATCGTGAGCCGGTCGAGGAGAAAGCAAAACTCATCCGGCAGATCTTCATCGAGCGCGGCCTGAAGGCAAAGATTGAAGACTTTAACGCCGTGGACGCATGGATGGGCAGCATCCCCGGCATGGTCGGACACAACATACGCCGCCCCATGATCTCAACGGGCAACCTCGTCCACATGATCCCCTTGCCGTCGGCGTGGGCAGGAGAAGAACGCAGTGACCATCTGGAAGGGCCGCCGCTGCTCTACGCGCAGACAGCCGGCGCATCTCCCTATCGGCTGAACCTGCACGTACGCGACACGGGGCATACCCTCATGATAGGCCCCACGGGAGCGGGCAAATCCGTCCATCTCAACTGCATCGAGGCGGCATTCCGCAAATACAAAAATGCACGCGTCATCATCTTTGACAAAGGGGCAAGCTCCAAAGTTCTCACCATGGGCGTTGGCGGAAAATTCTACGATATTGGCAGAGACACCAAAGAACTCTCCTTTCAGCCACTTGCCCATGTCGATGATGAGAGCGAACGCCAATGGGCGCAGGAATGGCTGACAGACTATCTGCGCGAAGAGGGGATTGACGTACTGCCTGAGGATAAGACCCTCATTCGTGATTCGCTTGCAACACTTGCAGGTACGAAACAGAAATTCCGCACCATCACGAGCTTCATCTCCTTCCTACAGTCACGCAAACTCAAAGAGGCGTTCTATCCGCTTGCATTAGAAGACAATCAAGGCAATAAGGGCGAGTATGGAGAGATCTTTGACAGCGATGAGGATCATCTTTCCATCACGAGCTGGCAGAGCTTTGAGATGGAAAACCTGATGAACTCCAGACGCATCGTCGGCACGACACTCATGTATATCTTTCACCGCATTGAAAACGTGGTGAAAAACGTGCGGAGTGCCGAGGCAGGGCCGACCCTCATCGTCCTTGATGAGTGCTGGGTATTCTTTGAAAATCCGATGTTCGCCGAGAAAATTAAAGAATGGCTCAAAACGCTCCGAAAGTACAACACAGCCGTGCTCTTTGCCACGCAGTCCTTGGACGACGTGGCAAAGTCTTCCATCTTCGATGCTGTTCTCTCCTCCTGCAAATCACGGATCTTTCTGCCGGATGAGGGGGCACGCAACAAATCCCGCAGCGAACTTTACCGCGCATTTGGACTCAACAGCCGTCAGATCCATCTGCTCGCACACGCACAGCCCAAACGCGAATACTACTATGATTCGGCACGCGGTTCCAGACTCTACAGCTTAGCCCTGGAACACTGTCCTTTTACGCTCTCCTATGTGTCTGTGGACAAGGCAGCACTCACAAAGTGCCAGCGCATCCTCGACTGCTATGGGCAGGAGGACTTTAATGCACACTGGATAAAGGAGAACGACCTCGTACTTCCAGACTATCCGAAGGAGGCGGCACATACATTATGATCGAATCCATTATCGTCCTTAGCTGCATCATGATCTGTTACTTTGCCATTCGTGTCAATCGCATGGAGATGCGTATGAACCTCCTAGAGAAGGAGATGAACAAAATCCGTAAGCAGCGCGGCGAAGACCTGCTTGACACCGAAGACCTCGGCAAACCATTTGCCCCCGATGCGACCGTCACAGATACGCTCAGGAGCGTATGGAGGGCACTGAGATCATGAGCAGCGAAACCTTGCAGCGCACACGCGCGGCATATACAGAAAGCATCTCCCATATGGATTATATTTCCATCCTGCGCCATGTTGAGGCGGGAATCATAAAAGATATGGCACAGCAGGGCTATGGCAGAACGCAGCTGCAAGAAGCACTGCAAAAAGCCAGCCGTTATCCGAAAGATGAAGGAACGGACGCACGCAGATATTATTTTGACAGCATTCTGCCAACCGGTGAGGAAGCGGGCAGCACGCAGCTCCCGTCCCCGGCAGATGTCTTTGCACGCGCCTATCCCGCACGCACGAGGTATCCCGCACGCATCGAGGAACACGCATACGCGCCTCTCAAAGAGCAGGACGTGCGCATTCTCTCGGAGATGCTAAGAGAGGGGCACGCGCCCGGCGACATACAGGAAGCCTATTTTGGGCACAGCCTGTTTCGGCATCTTTTAGCAGAGGAGAATACCTGTAACCGTTTTGAAAGCGATGCGTTTTCAGGTTTCATGGAACTTGCGCAGACGCGCAGTGCACAGGAGCGCACATATGCCGGGGAGCGCTTTGCAGAGGAAATGCAGCGCCTTTGGATGACCTATGAAAAGGAGGCACAGGATAGTCTGAACCTCATCCCGTTTGCCGAGGGGCGCGTCACGGCAAAACTCATCGGGGAGGAAGGGTATTCCGCATATACCATGCAGAGCGTCCTCCTTGAGGAAAGCCGCTATGCGGGAGACGATGAAGAGCGCGAGGCATATGCAGACAAACTTGTCATAGAGGCGCTGCAAATGAAAGCCGCATATGACAGATTGGACGACGCCCCCGATATAGTGCATGCAGAGAACGTGGACGAACTCTATGCAGCCATGCTGCGTGAGGCACGCAAAAACGCCGACGACGGACTTCTTGACGATACCGCAGAGGAACGAACGATTGCAGAACTCGTTGCCGAAGACTTTGCAAAAGAAGAGATTGCCGCAGCCATGCTTCATCATTCCCCCTTTCTCCTTGCCCCTGCACGGGATAGGGAAGCCTACATCGACGGCATACTGCACAAAAAAGGACAGGGGAAAGCCCCCTATCTGCACGATGCAAAAAAAGCCTATATCACGGCATATGACCTTTATCGCCGCCGCCGCCTCGCCTATGAGCGTCTGCTCCATGCGCAGGGAAAGAGCATCAAAGGAGACGATCCCGATGCGTGCACTCGTATCGTACGGCAGCTGATTGCCGAAAAAAAGGCGACGCAGGATGACCTGAAAGACCTAATGCGCATCAACCAAGATATGCACCTAGGACATGGGCAGAATGCGCGTGGGCAAACATCAAAAGAAGAAATGCGGCAGGAGGAGCGGGTACGCGTCCGCAGCATAGATTCATGATAGAAAGGAAGTGCAGTATGAACCACAAGAGACTTCAGATGACTGTTATTGTCGGCTGTCTGCTCGGCATCACCGTTCCCTTTGCGGCGATGGCGCTCTCCCATCATCCTGCCAATGCGGCGATTGCTGTCTTTGACGAACGCAACATCGCAGAGGCAGTGAAAACGGCGATCACAACAGCCAAAATCCTAACAGCAGAGCAACAGGCGCTTTTACTAAAGCTCCTCGATGCCAAAAAGCTCGATAAGAGCATCCTTGCAGACTTCTTCCAAAAGCAAATGACCGCATCAAAGACAATGCAGGATGGAAACTTCTGCAAAACGCCGGATGTGCTGAAGGATCTTGGCCTAAGTCCCGGAATCCTCAATCAGCATACGACCGTCCAATCCGTCCTCATGGAAGAGATCGGCACGATTGAATCCGTCCTCGATGAGAAGGCAACCCTCGTTGACCTCTACCATGAGACGGTCAAGAACCACAAAATTCTCGACGCCACCTATCAGGATGCAGCAAAGACCGCACAGAACGCCCAGCGTTCCGGTGAAACACTGAATAAAGGGGTGCAGCAAGCAGTCGAGGCATCGAATAACGCCGAGGGAGAGCAGCAGCTCCTCCAGTCCGGCATCCAGATTGCCGCAGCGAACTACTATATGAACCGCAACACCAACGAACTTTTGGCCAACCTCCTTGCCATGCAGGCAGAGGAGGCCTATGTTGCCAACCGTGAGCGGGCAATCATCGAGCGGCGGGAAGAGACACACAAAGAAAATCTGAGAAAATTCGTAGGAGATAAGTGAATATATTTGAGAAAAATTCAGATGTTCAATTTGAACATCTGAATAAATTTAGGGAGATATTCACTTTTAGAAGGGAGTTCCTATGACGAAGTACCTTCCTGCCGCAATATTTGCCGCGCTCGTTCTTGTGCTGCCCGATACGGCACTTGCGTTTGGAAACGATACCATCATCAGCGCCGGCACGGGACTTGGCGGCACATTTGATACGAAACTGCGCGAGATTGCCGGCGGCATCGTCACGGCAATGAACATCGTGCTCATCATGATGACCGTCATCTCAGGGATGATGATTGCCTTCGGGCTGGAAGAAGGCAAAAAATTCATATGGCAGGTCATGCTGGGCGCAGGGCTTGCCGCAAATTTCGGCGCATTCATGATGGATGTGGGGTTCTGGGACTTTGCCGAGCGGTACACAGACACAACAAAGGCTGTTACTTATTTTGAGCCGGAATTGGTGAGCACATCAAGTGAGTGGAACATCCTCGGCAAATTCATGGACAATTACACCCAGAACATCATTACGCCCGGCGCGGCCAACATCATGCCGTACTGCCTCAAGCTCCTTATCGTGCTGGCCGTCATACAGGCGACATGGGAGATTACGATGAAATTCGCCTCGGGCGACAAGATGCAGTACATCATCCAGATGACACTGAAAACGGGGTTCTACATGTTCCTCATGGTCAACTGGATCAGCCTTATGGGGGCGCTCTCAGACGGCTTTGAACTGCTCGGCTACAAAGCGGGCGGCAATCATACGGCAAGTGCGAGCAATATCATCGGGAACAACTGTGACCAGATTGTAAAGTTCTCCATAGATATGGTCAATGCCATATGGGGAGAAACATCCTTTGCGAGCCTTGGCATATTGCTGATCTCTGTCTGCGGACTTGTCGCCATCGTCTACTGCCTCTTTATGACGGCACTTGAGATGTTCATGGCACGCATTGAGTTTTACACCATGGCACTTCTCACCATCCCACTGCTCTCCTTTGGCGTGACGGAGAAATTTGCGTTCCTCACGGAGAAAGCCATTGGGGCGATGTTCAACATCGCCATCAAGATCTGCGTCATTGCCTTTATCAGCAGCATGGCCGTCCCTTTCATCGAGAGTTTTACCAAAGATTTTAAGGCATCCAAGGGATTCGGTACGGATGTTGGCATCATCCTTCAGGCAATTCTTGCCTGTGCCGTCATCTACTTTCTCACGAAAAAGATCCCTGCGCTCGTCACGGGACTTCTCAGCGGCTCTCCGCAGCTTGGCGGCAGCAGCATGGTCGATATGGCAAAGGGTGCGACAGGAACGGCGGCAAGTGTTGGAAAGGCAGCAGCCACAGGCGGCGCATCCCTTGCAGGGCAAGTGGTAGCAGCACGCACGGCGGCAACGGCAAAGGGCGATGTCGGCACACTCGGCACACTGACCCAGTTGGGGCGTAACTATGCGATGAGCCGCAGCCCTGTACAGTCGTACAGAGGTGCGATGCGGTCGTTTAGTGAAAATCTTACGAATACAGGAAGCAGATACCAACGTGAAATAACGAAAGAGGTCAAAAAACAACAGCGGCTACAAAGAATGTTCGGCTCGAAGCAGGATGATTCTTCCAACGGTACAAATAAACAGTAAATAAAGAAGCGGCAGTTTGAGCTGCCGCTTCTTATCAAAAACTATCGGAGACTTGCATCCAGTGCGTGTTCCTTTGTCTGTTCGAGATCATCCTTCAAAAGTCTGTTGTTCCGTTCCAGCTGATCGACCTTCCAGATAAGACGCTCTATGTCTCGCGCCATCGCATAGATGGTATCGAGCATCATATCTTCCTTTTCGGCGCGTGTCATATTGTCATAGCGGGAGGGGGTCGGCGGCTCTGTGCAGTTGCGGTTAAAAATTTGATTGATACGTTCTTCTTCTTCGCGAGCGAGTTTCTCAACGTGCTCTCTTTCGCCGGGAAGTTCATCTTGAAGCCCCAACATATACTTGAGCCTACCCATAAAATCATCCTCCTGTTCCTTCCATTTGTTTTCATCTTTATTCTATCGCATAGCCGTATTCTTGTCAATTTACAAAGGAGCGCCGTGTATGAAACGCAGCATTTTCGTTCTCCTCCTCGTACTGGTTCAGCTCGCGCTCTCTGCGGCGGCAGCGTTTGCCTATACCGAGGACACGGGTGCGCTCGACCGTGAGGGCAGGAAGGGCATGCGCGGCGCGATGATCTGCCCCGTGATGAAGGGCGGGCAGCCCTATATGGTGGTCACATCCCCACAGGGATGGCGCACGCATCCCATCACGGGACAGCAGAGCTATCATGCGGGCGTTGATCTTGATGCAGATACAGGAGATGATATTGTCGCCGCCGCAGCCGGCACCGTGGCTCTTGCCGGATGGGTGGACGGCTACGGCAACACCGTCATCATCAGTCACGGCGGCGATCTTACAACACTCTACGGACATAACAGCAGCCTTATCGTCAGTGTCGGGCAGTCGGTGCAGCAGGGACAGCTGATTGCAAAGGCGGGGTCAACGGGCAACTCCACGGGGCCGCACTGTCATTTTGAAGTGCGCCCCGATGGCAATTCCCCGGTTGATCCGGGGCTGTATATCAATGGACTGCTCGAACTTGAGCGCGCACAGGGCGGTGGTCATACCGACGGCCATGCGCCGCATACGGATTCCCACGGCAGTCTTGTGGACTTTACGGTGGCCAACGACTTTGCAAAACCCATCTACGACGTCATCGAGAAGATTGTCGATCTGGCACGCAAAGGGATTTCCCTCGTGCGGGAATATATCGCCTCCATCTTCTTCGCGCTCATCACGATAGACCTCGCACTCGGTGCGATGGCGAAAGTGACGGACGCAGAGGGCGACCAGGAACCGCTGATGAAGTGGCTCATCCAGCGCAGCCTATTCTATGCACTCTGCGCATTCCTTCTCTTTACATGGAGCGACGTAGTGGGCAATCTCTCCCTCTCGGGACTGCCCGTGCTCGGCGGTCTTGCCGGCGGGCATGGGATGGAGGGGGTACAGGCGTCACAAAACGCCCTTTCCGATCCGACGCAGATCATTCAAAAGGGCGTTTCCATCATCGCGCCCGTCATCAACGAAGCGATGAAGATCGAGGGCATTATGGATCTCGTCTTTCATGGACAGACAGCGCTGATTTGCCTCATCTTCGGCAGTGTGCTCTTTCTCCTCTTTTGCATCATCGGCTTACAGATCGCCATTGCCTATATCGAGTTTTATCTCGTCATTCTTTTCTCATTCACGTCCTTTGTCTTTGCGGGGGAAAAGCACGTCCGAAAATACGCCTCCAATGGACTGAACGGCGTCTTTGCCGTCTCCATCAATATCATGTTCTTTTGCCTCTTTTCCCTCATGCTCCAGACAACGCTCGAAAAGATGGCCGTGGAAGGACTTGTATCGCAAAATACCGTTGTCGAAGCACGTTCTGCGAGCGGAGAGATGGGCGCAGCAGGTGAGCCGATTAAGAGCATGCAGGATCTCATGAGCCGCATCCGGCAGGTGGAATCCTACTACGGCAACTACCACTGCGACAATGGCCTTGGTTACTATGGCGCGTATCAGATCAACAAGGACTACTGGGACAACTGGTGCGGCAGATTCATGAACGCCGCGCCGAGCACCTCTCTTGATACAGACGCGAACTATACACGCTGGACAGAGTACGGAGCCTATGATACCGCTCCCGAGCCAACATATACATTCTATCCATGGTCACCGAAAAATCAGGATCTTGTCGCAGAGTTCGTCCTTACGGGCTACTATCTCGACTACGGCAGTTATGAAGCCGCAGCGCGTGCATGGACACGCGGCACAGGCAACATGTGGGATGCAGAGGGTACGCGGTACTGGAACGAAGTGCTTATGAAACGCGGCGACGGCGGCGGCAGCAGCGAAGTCATGCGTGTCAAAGCCGTGGCCAACATCATCCTTTTGATGCAGCTGACACTCATCACCCTCATGTTCATGTTCTTTGCTGACCGTGTGTCAAAATTCATACTGACACAGTTCGGACAGCCGGGCTTCCGTCTGACGAATGAGTAATAAAAATGAACGCGCACAGAAAATATTCACATGTTCAAATTGAACATGTGAATAAAACAGAGATATATTCATGAAAGGAACATACCGATGAAGAAAAAGAAGATGCTGCCCTTCAGTTTGAGCGGCAGCATAAAATGTGCACTGATGGCAGGCGCTGTTGCTGCAATACTGGCAGGAGGCGTTCGAAGCAGTTTTGCCTGGGATATTCCGGGCATTGATGAGCCGTATGACCCGCCGAACTATTACAGCCTGACGAGCATTTCATGGCCGGACAGTGCACCGTCCCCTTTTGCCCTGCGCGATCTTGCGGATCAGGGCGGAGCTGTCTATGACTATACACGTGAAATGAAGTCCATCCTCTTTGGAGATAATTTTAAGAGTATCATCGGGGCACTGATGGAAAAACTCGGCATCGACATCATCAACCACAAGCCTCTCGCAGCGGATATTCTGGATCATGGCATCGTCATCGTCGGTGAAAATCAGCGGCGCGTTGATGAAATCTATCGAATGGAGGCGTGGAAGCGTATGGAGGAAACCCCGCTTTTCCACCATTTTGATGAAAGCGAACAACATCATGATGCGCCGCGTGAGCGGGCAGCGCAGCGGCGTCTGCTCTCTGACACCTATACTGCCTACGCAGAGGGCGCACAGCTTTCCATCAGCGACCATGCAGAAAGTGATGCCTTGATGCAAAAGCTCCTTAAAGCACTGGAACATGCACAGGGAGAGAAGGAGATTCGTCAGATTGCAGCGCAGATCGAAGCCCTCAGTGCAGCAGAGGCAGCAAAGCGTACGGCACTGATTGGCGCACTCACAGAACTGAAGGCAACAGTGCAGCGCGAAGAACTCGACAAGGCGCTGGAACACCAACGCCTTGTCGAGCGGGCAAAGGTCATCGTTGCCGATCCATTCGATAAGGAAGCCGTCAAGGTAAGCGGCTACGAGCGGCGTAAGCCGCTGGGGTTTGTACCGTTTGAGTGAGGCGCCCTGTTGCCCCTTTTCCTCGTTCGCGCTATAATTGGAACAGGAGGCGAGGATGATGAAGACAACGTATAAGTATAACCCCGTGGATTATGACGATGTGCTTTGCGAATATATGACAGCGTTTTATCGGGCGTATGAGGAGAAGAATCGCCCCTTTATGATTTCTGAAATGGAGCACCTTTTTTCTGAAACGAAATATGCCATGAAAGAAGGGGATATTTCATCTGATGATCGCGAGGAAATGTTGGTGTATTTTGGAGGATTGATGGATGCTTGATTTAAGAAACGCAGAGTGGCTGTCGAATCGTTTCGGCGGCTCTGAGAGCAAGTGGGCTATGGAATATGAGGGGAAACTCTACATGGTGAAGTTTCCAGACCCAAACCGCGCACCAAAGCAGACGGTATTAAGCTATATCAACAATCATTTTTCAGAGTATATCGGCTGTCATATCTTTCAGATACTTGGGATTCCGGCACAAAACACCTTTTTGGGGCGAGGAACCCCGCCGAACAGCAAGAGAGAAAAAATTGCTGTTGCCTGTGAGGTGTTTTGCCAGGATAAGCCCGGCGTCCTTATCGAGTTCAGCAAGTTTTTCCTGCACGAAACAGACAGTCAAAAACGTAACAAGACCACGATTGAAGATGTCATGCGCGTTATTGAAGAAGATGTGATGATAAAAAACAAAGAGCAGCTTAAAAAATTCTTCTGGGATATGTTTGTGGTGGATGCGTTGATTGGAAATGGTGATCGTCACTTGGATAACTGGGGCGTTATAGAAGCCCCGGACAGATCGCTTTCACCCGCTCCTGTATATGACTGTGGGTCGGCACTTTCTCCGCTGTCCTCGGATGAAAAAAAGGCAACGCTGTTAGAGAGCGCAGGAGGCTTTAAGAACACGGAGTACAATCTGTGTTCTGCTTATCGCTATCAAGGCAAACGAATCTTTTATCACGAAATCTTCAAGAACCCGCCGGAAGACCTGCGCCGCGCCATCCAGCGCATTGTGCCACGAATCAAGGCAGCAAGTGCACGGATCGACGATCTCATCGACCGCACAGAAGGGCTTTCGGACATCTCCAAAGAATACATGAAAAAGTCCCTCGCTTTGCGTAGGGATCAGATTCTCCTTCCGTCGCTCAAGAAATGCAACGAAAAAGACTATCTGCCTACGCGCGGCGCGGGCAGATAATTCCACTCAAAACACACTGCAAACCGAAAAGTTTGCAGTTTTTTAATTCTGCAAGCCTTTATACTTTAGGAGAGGAGGCTGGCAGAATGACGAGTATACACACACTTACCGAGGAGCGCAGGATGTTCTTTTCTGATCTGCGTTTTAACAAACACAGGTTCATCGACTTTCTCGGCATGATGGCAAAACATCATCGCCACCCGCTCAGCGCACAGATTGGACTGTTCTTTCATGGGCGTGCGGCAGACGAGGCATATGCGTCCCCTGGGGTATGGGAATCCCTGCGGACAGAGGTGCGCAAGGAGGCACGCGGCGTTCCTGTCCTTATGGGAAAGGAAGGACAGGAGGAGATTGGGTATCTCTACGATATAAGCGATACCCGCGATCCGGCGCGAGAGGATTTGCGGACACTCCTTTGGCATTATGACGATATGCTCGATGGGGCTTTTCTAAGGGCGCAGCTTGGCAGCAAAGCACACGAGACACAGGCCGCTGTTATGGATGCCTGCCGCGTACTGGCAGAGGAAAGCGCAGATGAAAAGGAGCGGGCACTGGTCGCTCTTGGTGCGGCGTATGTTGTGCTCTTGCGTCTTGGACTTCATGCCGAGGAGGAGGCAGGGCTTCCCCTCATCCTCACAGAATATAACGATGTGGACGCAGAAAAGACGCTGACAGGGATTCAGAGAATCGCACAGAGGATTCTAGGCCCCGTCGCACGGCATATTCGTGAGGAGGCAAGAAATCATGAAAAAGGAAATGATCTCTCTGGAAGAACACATCCATCTTTGGCAGACGCTGGCGGATCCGGCAGCGACCGAAGCAGAGAGGGAAATGGCAGAAGATCGGCTCTGGAGGGCACGTCTGGAACAATCGGGAGCATCGAAGGATTTGTTCTATCAGCAGGAGGAGCAGCAGGTATTTCCCGCAGTTTTTCCGGAGATGACCAAGATCCCGCTGCGCCTGTGGGAGGCGCAGCCGAAGGAGACGTTGTGGACGCTCCTCGATCAGCTGACGGTGTACCTGAAGTTCTGGGGAGAGTACGACGCAGACGATCCATGGGAGGCACGGGAGCGGCTCATGAGGGAGTCGTATCTTTACCCGTGGGGGGGACTGGACGAGATCCTAAGGGAGGAGAACAGAAAGGAGAGCGAGCGGATCGACAACGAGATGTGGGGGAATCCGTACCCGGAGGAGGACGAGGAGGAACCGGAGGACGAAGTACCGTTCGTCTCGGGCGAGTGGGCACGGATGCGCCGGAGATTCCTTCAGGTACAGCGTCCGCAGGAGTGGAAAAGGATGCTGAAGGAGCAGGAAGCGAGCGCGTATCTGACACAAATCGAGGCGCATTATCAGGAGAGGTACCGACGGATCTGCGAGAAGGAGGAGGAGAGCATCCCGCAGGAGGAGCTGACCTTTCCGGAGAACGTGCAGAGGCGCAACGCAATCGGGCAGATGGTGAAGGAGTTTTTGATGGAGGAGCTTCAGCACTAACGCCCCTTGATCTCTCGGGCATCGACTACGCGGCAGATATGTCCTCGACGCGCGGCAAGCGGGCGGTCTTTGCCCGCAATCTTGCGGCCATCCGTGTGATGAAGCACCTTGAGGAGCAGAAAACGCCACCGACAGGCGAGCAGCTGCGCCTACTGCGCAGTTACAGTGGATTTGGTGGGATGCCCGAGGCGTTCGACCCATCCAATAAGGTGTGGGAAAAGGAATACGATGCCCTGCGCACCCATCTGACGGAGGCAGAGTTTTCATCTGCACGCGCATCTATCCTAAACGCCCACTATACACCACCGGAGGTCATTGAAGGGATCTACGAAGGGCTTTCCCATCTCGGCTTTCAAGGCGGCAATGTCCTGGAACCCTCGTGCGGTGCAGGACGATTCTTTGACGCGATGCCAAAGGAGATGCGGGCAGGAAGTCGTCTTATCGGGGTGGAGGTCGATGCGCTCTCAGCCCGCATTGCGCGTCTTGCACATCCTGATGCAGAAATTGCGCAGCAGGGCTTTGAGCGGACACGTTTTGCTGATGGCTCGTTTGACCTTGCCATCAGCAACGTGCCGTTCGGCGATGAGATCATCACGGGCGATCCGAAATATCTGGGGGAGCGGCTGCGCATCCATGATTACTTTCTCAGCAAGATGATTGACGAGGTGCGTCCCGGGGGACTTGTGGTCGCCATCACGTCCAAGGGAACAATGGACAAGGAAAATGAGCGCGTGCGCAGCAAGCTCGCAGACAAGGCGCATCTCGTGACAGCGCTTCGTCTTCCGGAGACAACGTTTTCCGCTGCGGGCACGCGTGTCATTTCCGATCTGCTTATCTTCCGAAAAAAAGATCCGGAGCGCACACATGCAGAGGAACGAAAAGATACCTTTGCTGCCGTGGACTGGGAAAGTGTTCTTTATCTTCCTGCGGCAGGGGAGAATATCAACAAGTATTTTTATCATAACCGGGCGCAGGTACTGGGAGAATTTTCCACGCGTTCAGGGCCATATGGACGTGAGCAGAGCGTTATCGCACCGGAGGGACAGAACCTAAAGGAGGCAATCACAGAGCGCCTCTCATCATTTCCTGCTGCGGTCTATATGCCGCGCGGGGAGCCTTTGCCGATACCCATACAGGATCAGCGCAAAGAACGTGCATCCATGGGCTTTTATGTCGAGGATGGGGTGCTCTCTTTCGTCGATACGGATGGCGTAAAAAAAGAGACGGAGCTAAAAGAAAAGGAGCGGGCACACATCGTTTCTGCCGTACATCTGCGCGATGCGGGGCACGCACTCCTTGCTGCGCAGCAGGAAGAATGCACGAACGAGGAACTCTACGCGCTTCAAAAGAAACTCTCGCAGCTCTACGAGGATCATGTGCAGCGGTACGGGCGTATTGTGCAGGATAAGACACTCAAAAGGACGTTTGAAACGGATCCGGGCTACAACTTCATCCGTGCATTTGAAATCTATGACAGCAAGAAGAACTTCATCCGCAAGGCGGATATTTTCACGGAGCGCACCATCGTCCCGCAGCACATGCCGACGGAAGCGGCGAGTGCCGCCGATGCGCTCGCGATTTCCATGCAGCAAAAAGGCGGCGTTGATCTCTCCTACATGGCAGAGCTGACGAAACAGCCCGCAAGCGATCTTATCGCAGCGCTCGAATTTCATCAGATCTTCTACGATGAAAGAGAGGGCTATGTGCTCTCGGACGCCTATCTCTCAGGAGATATTCGGGGCAAGATGGAACATCTTGAGAAAATCCGTACGGCCATCGAAAAGGAGCTAAAGGAAGATGCAACGGGAATGGAGGAGCAACAAAGAGCAGCCCTTGCGGCACGTCTTTTCCGCATACAGAAAAATTACGCGGCACTTGAGGAGGTACGGCCAAAAGATCTTGAGATCGGGGAAATTTCCTGCGGACTTGGCGTATCATGGCTGCCGCCGCGGTATATCGAAACGTTCATGAGCGAGCACTTTCAGCCGGCGGGCGCACCTGTGGTGAACCATTCTGCGGAAACAGGCGCGTGGGAGATAAAGCGCCCCGCAGATGCCCGCTATAATCCTGCGACAATGGCATGGGGGACGAAGGAAAAGGATGCCTACGAGCTGCTGGATGCGGCGCTGAATTTTCGTACACCCATCGTAAGAATTCCATCGGCAGACGCTCCCAAGAAAACCGTTGTGGATCACGAAAAGACCATCGCGGCGCAGATGAAGCAGCAGGAAATCAAGGACGCATTTGAGGCGTGGCTCATCAAAGATCCGCAGCGCGTGCAGTTCGTTACAGACTACTATAACCGGCATTTCAACAACATCCGTCCGCGTCAGTACAGCGGCGCACATCTGACCTTTCCGGGGATGTCAAATGCCATTTCCCTCAACGAACATCAAAAGGATGCCGTGGCACACAGTCTCTATGGCGGCAGCACGCTCTTTGCACATTGTGTCGGTGCGGGCAAGACATTCGAGATGGTCGCATCCATCATGGAGGCAAAGCGGCTCGGTATCTCCCACAAGGCGCTGATGATCGTGCCGGGACACCTGACGGAGCAGACGGGCGAGGAGTTTCAGCGGCTCTATCCTAGGGCAAAAATTCTCGTAGCAACGAAAAAGGACTTTGAAAAGCAGAACCGCCGCGCATTCATCGCGCGTGTTGCCACACAAAACTTAGATGCCGTCGTGATGAGCTTCGAGCAGTTCAAGCGGATTAAGATTTCACAGCAGCGGCAGGAGGCACTTTACCGATCAGAACTCAACCGCATCAAAGAAGCACTCGAAAATGAGCGCAGCAGTGCGTGGGGCAAGACGTACAGCATTGGGCAGCTGGAGAAAAAGGAGAAGAAGCTTAAGGCAAAGCTTGAGACACTTCAAAAGGAGGGCGAAAAGGAGAGGGATGGCGTGATTGACTTTGAAGAACTTGGCATTGACCGGCTCTGCGTGGATGAGGCACATTATTTTAAGAACCTCTACACCCCGACGCGGCTTTCAAGGGTCGCGGGCGTCAATGCGAGCGAATCAGACCGCGCATGGGATCTTTATCTAAAATGCCAATACATCAATGAGATCACAAATAACAAGGGCGTAATCTTTGCAACCGGTACGCCCGTCTCCAACTCTATGACGGAACTTTTCACCATGCAGCGCTATCTTGCCGCACCGCGTCTTGCCGCGCAGCAGCTTTCCCATTTTGACGCATGGGCGGCCAATTTCGGTGAGATCACCGTGGGCATGGAGCTAAAGCCGGAGGGCAGGGATTACCCAATGCGCCGTAAAGCCCCGCCCTTTAGGGCTGGGGATATAAGGCGCGTCCGCCGAATTTGCGCAAGCATTTGAAGGCGGACAAATGTTTTTCGTTTCTTCTTGTATTATGTTATGCTTTGTTATATGATACAAATATGAGAGAGGTAAAATATCATTCGAGCAACAATATCGTCTATTCATGCAAGTATCATGTCGTTTTTTGCCCCAAATACCGTAGAAAAGTACTGGTCAACGGCGTTGACACCAGACTGAAGGAGCTGGTCATGTCAATCTGCGACGAAATCCATGTCGAGGTCATCGAAATGGAAATCATGCCGGATCATGTAC
>ERZ773099.420-NODE-420-length-36587-cov-4.650224_pt1 | contig 36587 bp, 40 predicted proteins | sample MGYA00511120_ERZ773099 | MGnify/ENA primary metagenome ERZ773099 (study PRJEB29015, sample SAMEA2738012) | human oral metagenome | biome: human oral; feature: human-associated habitat; material: dental | place: China | collected 2104 ... | reverse complement strand
AAGTTAGAAAAAATAATAGTGGGAGTTAATACATTTTTATTAACTGGATTGATTGGAAGTAATGTTTTTGCAGAAAATATTGAAATTACTTCAAATGGTGGAAAGATAAGAGAATCTGTAATTGGACAAGGAATTTATAATTTAATAATGGATATTTCAGGTACTTTAAGGTGGTTGATTCCTGTGTCATCAATACCATTTATATTATGGTTTATATTAAAAATGATAACAGGAGAAGAAAACGAACAACCTAGATATAAGAAAAGGTTATTTGTAACTCTTGGAGCTGTTGCTGCATCAACATTTGCAAGTTTTATTGTTAACTTAATTTTAAATTATTTTAAATAGGAGATATATTGTAAAATTTATGAAAAAGATAAATAAAGAAAAAATTATAATTTTAGGAGAAGATAAATTTGTAAAATTTATGAATATGAAGTTTAAAGATAAGTTAGAAATACTGGAAAATAAAATTTACAGAGATTTTATAAGATCTTTAATGCATATTGAACTTAGTATTTATAATGAAAAAACAAATACTATTTTAAAAGATCTAAATGGAAAAGAATATAAAAATAATGTAGAAAATCTAGATTTAAATGATAGTTTATTCACAGACAAAGTAGATTTTTATAATTCGATATATAAACATGAAATAAAAAAAGAACTTTTCCACAATTATAATAATTTTTATAAATCAATTATAAGGGAAAAAATTCCTGATTTAAAAGAAGATAAAATAAATAAAATTATGGATAGAATATTAAATAAAGTTATATATGAGTGGAACAACTTAAGTATTATAAAACAAGACATTAAAGAAACTGAGGAAGTAGAGGAATTATAATGACAAATCAGATAATTACATTGATAAAAGATTTAATTGAGTCAACTGGACAAACATTAAATAATTTTTTAAAAGATTTATACTATTTTGTATTTTATTTTGAAGAACAATTAAAGACAGCTTCAGGTGACTATATTATTGATTTTGATAAAATTTATAAAACAATTTATGTATGGAGCTTAATATTTATTGCAATTGTATTTATAAAAAAATTAATTCAATCTTATTTTTTATTTAAAAGTGGCGAAGAAGACCAAAATCCTTTAAAATATGTTGTTTCTTTATTTGAAGCAATTATCATATCAATTGGTTTTGGCTGGACTTATACATATCTAATTAATTTAGGATTTGAATTTTATAATAGTGTATTAGACGCTGGTGGACTTACCACCTTAAATATGACTAAATTAGTGCAAAATGTAGGAGATGGTATATTTCAAGCTATTATTATATTGATAATTATTGGACAAATTTTAGGAATAATATGGAGTTTTATTAAGAGGGGACTTCAAATATTGATAATGCGTTGTGTTATTCCTCTTACAACAATTGGATTACTTTCATCGAACGGTGGAGCTTTTTCAGTAGTAATGAAAAAGTTCACACAAAACTTTTTTGCAGTAGTTTTGCAATTAATACTATTATCAATATCTTTAAAATTAATTGAAGCTCAAAGATATATTTTTGCAGTCGCAACTTTAATGCTAACGAATAGTGGAGTTGAAATGCTGCAAGATTTTATAGTATCAATTGGTGGTGCTGGACTTACAACACTTGCTTCAAAAGGAATGTCTACTGCTAGAGGTGGATTAAATATAGTAAATCAAGCAAAAGGTGGAATGGAAGGAGTTCAAAGAGGAATTACAGGAATAGGAAATATAGTTTCTGGAGCAAAAGGAGTTTATAACTTATCTTCAAATAATGGCTTTACAGATGATAAAAGTACTTATGGTAATTCATCTTTAAATGGAAGCCCATTTAAAGCAACTGCTGGTTTTATTGCCGGTAGTATTTTAAAAAGTGCTTTTACTACACAAAATTCATCATCAAGATTAAATTCTGTTAATAAAGCTCTTAATAATGTTCATCAATCTTTTAATGAAACTAAGTCACAAGCAAATCCAAATAATCCACCACAAGATCAACAATAAAGAAAGGAGATATTTATGGAATATGCAAAAGAAATAGTAGGCTTTTTACAATGGATCGCAGGAATTTTCTGTGTTGGATCAATATTGGTATACATATTCAAAATAGTAACAGAAGAAGATAGTAGAGGAACTTATATAATAAGAATAAAACATTCTTTAATAGCACTCGTATTAATATTTACAATAAGCATTATCATTAATTTAGTTCCAACATATTTTACAAATGCAAACATTGGAATAGGAAAAATTGATAAAAATAATAAAGCTTTAATGATTAGTGATAGTGTTGAAGACAAAGATAGTCAAAAAAGAGAAATAGTATACATCGCTGGGCAAAAATGTGTTGTTACAGATGTAAATCAAGAATTATTTTATAAAAAAAATGGAGATGATATAATTTTTACCCCTTTTCCATTTATGGCAAAAAATACAGGAATAAAAGTTGATATAATTAGAAAATTTAGTAGCTCTCAAGGAATGTTTAAAGGGATTGATAGTCAAATTGTTGCTTATAGAGTAACAACAGGACATCAAAATGCTCAAAATCAAGATATTAGCTTAAATTTTTATGAAAGCATATATTTTTCAAAATTAGCAGATGGAAATTATAAAGCAGTATTAATGCAGAATACAACAAATAAAATATGGAGTCAAAATATAGGAGATCTAATTGCATATACAAAGTCAAATGGTGAAACAGTTAGATTAAAGAATTTTGAATAAGGAGAAAAAATATGGATTACACATTTTATATTCCTAAAAATGTATCTACAAGATTTGAACTTGTAAAAGGAATAGGAATAAAAGAATTAATATATACAGGAATAGCAACAATTATAGGTGTTATAATAGCATTTATTATAAACGCTATTACTAAAAACTATTTACTTTCAGTTAGTTTTGTTGCTCTCTTTGGTGGATTAACATTTTTCTTTAATATGAAAGATAATAATAATCAATCCATTTTAATGCAACTTCAAAATGTTGTAAGATTTTTTAAAATACAAAAATTTTATAAATATAGCGTGAAAGGAGATGAAAACTATGAATCTAAACTTTTCTAGCACAAAAAATAATAATGAAAACAAAGAATTATTAACTGTTAATCAATATATTAAAATTAAAGACATTAGAAATGATATTTTATATACAACTGATGGTTTTGTGATTACATTTTTAAAGGTATACCCACAAAATTCAAGGCTAAAAACTTATAATGAACAAGTCGGAATAATTTTAAGACTTGCATCAAACTTTTCAACAGAAAATTCACCATTTTCATTTTATATAACAAATAAACCAGTTGATGTATCAAAAATGACAGATTATCAAATCGAGTTGATGAACCAGGAAACAGATCCTCAAATTCAAAGTTTATTAGCACAAAGAATTGAAGACCTTAATAGAATTGCTTCTTCTGGAATGGCTTTAGAAAAAGAGGTTTATATAAAATTGTTTGAAAAAGTAACAGTTACTTCAGTTGATGATTTAGATAAAAGAAAAAACAAATTAATAGCAGAACTTCAAAATTCAGGATTTAATTCTTCAATATTAACAGAACAAGAATTACAACAATTAATTGATACATATAATAACCCTGAAACATCAACAGAAGAATCTCAAAATTATTATCATTTAAAATATTAAATAAGGAGAATAAAATGAGCGAACAAAAAATGTTAGAAATGGGAGTGAATGAAAAATTAGTTGAATTACTTGCCCCTCAAGGTTTAAAAATAGGTAAAGATACTATTGAAACAGGCGAAAAAATATCAAAAATTTATTATATTTCTTCATATCCTGACCAACCAGCGTTAGGTTGGATTGATACAATTTCAAATATTCCAAACACTATAGTTAATGTTTATATTAATCCTGTTGATCCACAAGATTTTTTAAATGGATTAAAAAAAGGAACTAATTCAGATTTAAATATAATGAACACAACAAGAGATGAAGTGGAGAGAATAAGAGCAGAAGCAAGATATAATTCATCTATTCAAATTATTAAAGATATTGAAGATAATTCAAATATGTATGTATATATTTCAATTTTAGTACAAGTAAATGGAATAGATAAACCTGATTTACTTGAAAATTGTAAAATGTTTTTGAATAAAGTCAGTGGTATGGGAATGAGAGCAAGAGTATGTAGCTTTATTATGGATAAAGCATATAGACAAATTGCACCTTTTGGAGTTGTTGATAAAGAAATATTTAACATATCAAAGCAAAATTTACAAATAGGTACTTTATTTTCAGGACAACCATTTGAAGATTCAGGATTTATTGACAAAACAGGATTTTTCTTAGGAAATGATAGTTTTGGTAGAATGATAACATTAGATCCTTTTCATAAAGAAAATGATAGAACAAATTCAAATTTTGCAGTAGTTGGACAGTCAGGTGGTGGCAAGTCTTATGCAGTAAAGAAAATCATTTTAAATGCTTATATTTCAGGAACTAGAATAGGTATTATAGACCCGGAAAATGAATATAAAGATATGTGTAAAAAAATAGAGGGTTCAAAGTGGATTGATTGCTCAGGTGGACTAGGAGAAAATGCAGGTAGAATAAATCCACTTCAAGTTTATAATTTAGCAAAGATTGATTTAGAAGATGAAGATGAAATTATAAATGAATATTCAAGCATAAAATCTCCTTTAGCACAACATTTTCAAAATTTAGGTACATTCTTTTCTTTATATTTTAAAAATGAAATGTCTGTAAGATTAACAGCTATATTAAATGAAACATTAGAAGAGTTATATAAAAAATTCAATATAACCTGGGAAACTGATACAAGTAAATTAAAAGCAGCAGAGTTTCCAATTATGAAAGATTTATATGATTTATTAATTTTAAAATATGAAAAAGAAACAGAAAAAAGTAAAAAAGATAATTATGAAGAATTATCAGCAATTATAAGAGAGCTTGCTATTGGCTCTGATTCAGCTATATTTAATGGACATACTACAATTAAAGCAGATTCAAAATTTATTGTTCTTGATACTTCAAATATGGCAGAAAGCAAAGAGAATGTTAAGAGTTGTCAATATTATAATATGCTTCGTTTTCTACAAAATATTGCATTTGAAGATAGAAACGAAAAATTTATGGTTGTTGCAGATGAATCTTATTTATTATTAGATCCTAGAGTTCCACAAGGCACAGAGTTTTTAAGAAATTTTTCAAAAAGAGCAAGAAAATATAATTGTTCATTAGTTGTTATTACTCAAAGTATTGTAGACTTTTTAGCAGACTCAATCAAGCAGTATGGGCAAGCATTGTTTGATAACTCTACTTATAAATTATTTTTTGGTATGGACGGACAAAATTTAATACAAGCAAAAGAAATATGGAATTTAACAACACAAGAAACAAATATGTTAGCAAATAAACAAAAAGGACAGTGTTTATTATTTATTGGAGCAAGAAGAATGCTTTGCAGAATTAGAGGGCAACACTTTGAGCAACCTTTTTTAACAGGTGGTGGTAGATAATTGTTTAATAAAAAATATATTAAGTTTATTGCAGTTGGAGTAGGAATCGTTGTTTTAACAGCATATTATCAAATTAGTAATTTTGCAAATAATATAACTAATCAATCTAATGAAATAAAAACAAGTAATATTGAAAAAATCCATTATGATAATATGATCTACTTTAGTCAAAATTCAAAACTTCCTTTACCATTTAGAAATAGAGAAGTTATAATAACTTCCCTTGTAAATTTGAATAGAATTCACCCAGTTTTACATATTAGAAGACCTCACAATGGTACTGATATTGTTGGAAAAGGAAAAGGTTGTGAGATTTTAGCAATTGCAGATGGAAAAATTAAAGCTAAAGCTTATCAACAAGGTGGTGCAGGTAATTATATTATTATTGATCACGGAGATTTATTTCATACAGGACAAGATATAACAACTTCATATTTTCATATGAAAGATCCATCACCTTTTAATGTTGGAGATAATGTTAAAGCTGGTGATGTTATTGGGAATCAAGGTAACACTGGAATTGGAACAGGAGAACATTTACATTTAGAATTAAGATTTAATGGAGCAGTAAGAGATATTAGACCTTACTTGTTCGGAGAGGAGCTTGGAATTGGATATCATCGATAAAAAGCTATTAAGTATTGTTTTAGGAATAGGAATAATAATTGTTATTATATTTACAATTTTTATGTCTAAAAAACAAAAAAGAAATAACTATAATTCTATTTCTAATCAAATTGTTGCGAATAAATTAGAAGAAATACAACAAACAAGTCAAAAAGAAAAAAGAATTGATTATTTACAACAAACAAATCAATTACATTTGTATAATCAAAATGGAATTGAATATTATGATGAAGATTAACTTGCAACTTTCGTTTAGATATGATATAATAATACCGAACGGAGGAAAGCGAATGAATCAAAAAGATATGGTTTTAGAATTTGCTAAAAAGAATAATGGTATTATTAAAACTGATGAATTAAAAGAATATAATATTAATAGATCAACTATTAAAAGATTAAAAGATAAAGGGATTATTGAAAAAATTAATCGAAGTTTATATATTACAGCAGATACTTTTGAAGATGAATATTATTCATTACAAAATAAATGTCCAAAAGCAATCTTTTCACACGAAACTGCTTTGTATTTTCACGATTTAACAGATAGAACGCCTATTAAATTAATGGTTACAATTCCATCAGATTCAAATTCAAGATATGTAAAAGATGAACGATATGATTTTACATATATTAAAAAAGAATTATATGAGCTAGGAAAAATTAAAGTAAAAACTCCATATGGAAATTTTGTTTATTGTTATGATATGGAAAGGACAATTTGTGACATTATTAGAAATAAAGAAAAAATTGAGCGTTTTCAATATGTAGATGCCTTAAAGAGATATGCAAAACTGAATACAAGAAATTCAAAAAAATTATATAATTATGCAAAAAAATTTAAAATTGAAAAAGAACTTCAAAGTTATATGGAGCTTCTAGTATAGGAGTAATTAAATGATAAAAAATGCAACTCAGCTAAAAGCAAAAATTAAAAATTTTGCTAAAGAGAAAAATATGGATTCAAGAACTGTTTTACAAGAATATGTATTAGAAAGATTTATTGATAGAATTTCAAAATCAAAATATAAAAATGATTTTATATTAAAAGGTGGAGTACTAATCAGCTCAATGGTTGGAGTTGATTTAAGGAGTACACTTGATATTGATACAACAATAAAAGGATTTGAATTTACATTAGATAAATTAAATGAAGTTTTAAACGAAATTATAGAAACTGATATAGGAGATATGTTTAATTTTAAAATTTTGATGAATAAAAAAATAATGGAAGAGACAGAGTATCACGGTTATAGAGTAACATTGGAAGCAAATTTTGATACTATTTTTCAAAAATTTAAAATAGATATAAGTACAGGAGATATAATTACACCAAATGAAGTAAAATATAATATAAAACAAATTTTGAAGATACGATTAAATCTTTAAAAAATATAGTAAGTGTTTTTAATATACAAAACCAATCAAAAAAATTTATTAAAGTAACAAAAAAAGAAAATTTAAAAGAACAAGAACAAGAAAGTGATGATGAATTAGAATTGTGAAAAATAATAAAAAAACAGACATAAAAGTATATTACTCAAAAAAATAAACGCTTTAAAAACGATTTTAATGCATCAAAAAAGTGAGCGTTTTATATATAGTTGCAAAAAACACGCAAAAAAATGTGCATACTTTTTTTATTTAATATGTGATATTATTTATAATAGAATTAGATTATAATTCAAACCACTAAAAATTTTTATAAAATACGATTAAAGAAGAACTAAAAAAGTTCTTCTTTTTTTAATCTAAAAGAAAGGAAAACAATTTTGGAAGAAATATTAACTAAAAAAATTTTATATATTGGTAAATTAAATAATCAATTAGAGAATATTATAAATTCCAATAGAAGAAAATATACTATTATTTTGAGAATTGAAGAAGAAAAAAATATAACAGATCTATATCAAAATAAATTAAAAAATTTAGATCAAGTAAACATTTTAATTATAGATTTATCTAATATTATTCATTCCTCATCAGAAGCAGAAATAAAAAATGTACTAGATAGAATAAGAAAATTATATCCTGATTTAAGAATCATATTAATTTTAAAAGGGGCTACTAAAGGAAATATGATTTTTGCAAGTGCTTTTTCTATGGGCATTTATAACTTAATTAATGGATTTACAGATAATGAAATGTCTGATCAATTAGAATTAGCATTAAGTGATAAGGGAATGAATTACGGACAATCTTCACATTATATTGTAGATAACTTAAGTACTTTAAAGAAAACTCCAGGAAAAATTATTGAAACTAGATATGAAAAAATAAAGCAAGATGTACTTATTGCAGTTGCTGGACTTACAGATCACATTGGTACAACCACTTGGAGTATTAATTTATTAAACTTTTTTAATCAGTTACCATCAATAAAATCTTGCTATATTGAAGCAAACAAAAATAATGATATTAAAGCCTTAATTGAAGATGAAAAGGCTCAGCATTTAGAAAAATCTAAAATGATTCAATTTAAAGGAATGGATTTTTATTATGATATGAATAAAATCGCAGACATTAAAGCAAAAGAATACAATTTTTTAATTTATGATTATGGATCTATAGAAAAAATGGACATAAATGATTTTAATAGCTTTTTAAATGCAGATTTTAAATTTTTAGTATGTGGTAACTCGATTTTTGAAGAAAAATATATGTTTAAGTTTTTTGAAAAAATAGCAGGACAAAAATTAAATAAATTTTATTTTATTTATAATTTTGTTTCTGAAGAAGATAAAACGAAAGTAAAAGATGATATGAAATATTTTGAATTATATTTTAATGAATACCAGCCTAATATGTTTGAATTGAAGTCTAAAATGTTTTTAGAAAATATTTTTAGAGAGTATATTACAACTACTGATATTACAGAAGAAAAAAAGAATAAGATTGATATTATAAATATATTTAAAAAGTTTAAAAAACAATAACTGAATAAAAAGTAGTAATTTTGCTGCTGAAAATAAGCAAGTGTCTAATTAGACAGTTGTTAGACAACAATTAGACACTTATTTTAGACAGTTATAGAAAGGAGGAAATTGTGAAACAAAAAGGGGTTTATCAAAAATATTTAGAAATGGAAAAACAAAAAGAAAAAGAAAAGAAGATAAAAGAAAAATACGGTATTGATGAAAATACAACGATTGTAATTAATGAAGAATCTAATTTAAATAAAGGTGCTAAAAATATGTTCAATGCACTGATGTTTATTTTAAGAATTGTTTTTTATATTTTTATAATTGTTACTTCTATTGTTGGAACAACAATATTATTAAATTTAAATTTAAGAACATTCTTTTTTGATTATATTGCTAAAATACTATAAAAACTGGAGGAATTATGAAAAAAGAAGCGAATAATAATAAAAAAGAGGTAAAGCATACACCTTTTATCATATCTAATGCTAGATTAGATGATCTAAATAAAGAGATAGAAAAAAAGAAGAATAATCAACCATTTAATAGAACAAAACTCACAAAAGGTTTGGTAGATATTTTTAAATATTTAAATTACATAGAAAGAAAAAAAAGAAAGGAATTATAAAATGAAAAAAGAAAAAATATTAAAGTCTTTAATTATAGCGAGTACAGGCATTGTAATGTTTTCAAGCGTGTATGGAGCAAATAAAACAATTAATAAAACTATTAATGCTACTACAGAAGATAATGTAAGAAATAAAATTGAAAATCAAATAACAATAGATAAAGTTAAATATAATTTAAGTACCTATAAGTTAAAAAATATTGAACCTGAAAAGATTGAAAAAACATATAAGTCAGAAACAAAAATATTAAATTCTGATAATGAAAGTTTTTTAAAATCTCAATTTAACTCAAATTATGATTATGAAGATGAAAAATATAAAGGAGAATTGAATTTAAAAGATTTCAATATTGAAATTATTCCAGGAAATAAATATGAAGAAATAGATCAAAAAACAATAGTAAAAAATGGACTTAATAAGTATAACGATTTAGATAAAATAGCTAAAACTACTATTATAAATGGAACAACTTATTATTTAATTGATACAAATTGGATTGAAGAGGAAAATAAAGTAATTGATAATACTGAAGTTCCAAAAACATACAGAGCTACATCTTTTTATAGAGCAGTATTAAAGAAACAAGAACCAAATAAATATAAAGTAAGTGCGAATTATAAAGGAATTGTTACTGAAAAACAAAGAAAACAAAACTTACAAATAGATTATATTGAAGAACAAAAAGCAGAAGTAAAAGAAGAGAAAAAGAATAATGTTCCTCAAATAGTTATTGGATTTTTTGCAATGATAATTGCTATTCTAGGATTTTTAATGAGGAAAAATGCAAAAATTATTTTAATAAATAAAGATGAAGAAAAAACATTAAAAAAATTAAGAATAAAAGATAATTCAATAATAGATATATCAAACTTTAATATAACAGATAATGATAATTTAGTTTTATCAATAAAAGAAAAAGATTTATATAAATTAAAAGGCAAAAAAATTACTATGAAAAGATTTAATAAAACAAAAACAATAACAATTTTAAACAAAAATAATCCTTTCGTATTATAAAAAGGAGTTAATATGAAAAAGAAAATAATGATTTTAAGTATATTAATCATTTTAAGTATATTATTAATAATTGCTATATTTCTTGATAAAAATAAATATATACCTAACCAGGAAGAAATTAATAAAGTTTCAATTTCTTCAGTTAAAAAGGAAATTATAAATAACGAAGATAAAAAAGACGATACAAAAAGTAGTTTTGAAGAAAAGTATCAATGGCAATTATCAATTCCTAAAATAGGTTTAAATGCACCAATAAAAGAGGGAAGTGATAATAATACATTAAAAAGTTTTGTAGGGCACATTGAGGGAACTGGAACAAATGGATCTAATATATGCTTGGCAGGACATAAAAATACAGCAAATTATAAAGGAATTTTTTACTTTAATGATTTAGATAAATTAGAAATTGGAGATTTTATAATATATAAAAATAGAAATAATATTTTTAAATTTAAAGTGACTGATAAATTTGAAACTGATGAAAATAATGTTTCTATTTTAAATGAAAGTATAAACACTAAAATCACTTTAATTACTTGTATTACAGGAAAGCATTCAAAAAGGTTGATTGTCGTAGGTGAGAAAGTTGATTAAAGAAAATTATAATAAGTTTTTAAAATTAATTGAGAATATATTTAGTAAAAGTCGAAAGAAAAGAAGTAAAACTCGTAATATTATAACAATAATAATTTTTATAATATTTATTATTTTAGGAATAATTGAATTATTTTTAAAGAAAGGAGTTTAAAATGAATAAAAAAAGAATAGTATTTTATATTATTTTTGGAATTATATCTGTTGTTATATCTAGTATTTTAAGTTGTATAATAGCTAATTTGATAGCATATGTATATTCTCCAAATCCTCAAGAAATAATAAATTTAACACCTAAAATAATGTTTACTAATCTTATTGATAATAAAAATCAATTTCATAGAGCTATAAATCAATTATTTTGGGTAGCTATGTGTTGTTTTGGATTTTTAATTATGGCTACTAAATTAAGAAGATTGTTTGGATTAAAAGATTATAAAACTGATGTTTATGAAGTAACTAAAGATATTAAAATTCCTGTCCCTGTTGGAGATAGACAAACACAGCAAGGATCGAGTTGGTGGCTAGATAAAAAAGATTTTGAAACAACATTTAATTCTAATAATATAAATCCTACTAATTCAACTATTAAAAAAATACTACATAATGCAGATATAGAAACAAAATTAATTAAGGAATATCAAATACCATATAAAATAATTGATGGCGTTAAAATAATTGACGAAGAAAAATTAAGAAGCGAACTTAAAGAAAAATATAAAAACTTAGAAAAGATTGAAATTTCACCTGATGAAATGAAAATTTTCAAAAAAGGTGGAATCGTTTTAGGAAGAAATATTAAAAAAGTTAAAGGTGTTGAAACAGAAAATGTTTTGTTTGTCGCAGATAATGTACATACATTAACTGTTGGTGCTACTAGAAGTGGTAAAACTCGTTGTTTAGTTATTCAATCGATAATGAATAGTGCTTTAGCAGGTGAATCAATGGTTATGTCAGATCCAAAAGGAGAACTATTTGAATATACAGCAGGTGGTTTAAAACAACTAGGTTATAATGTGGTTACATTAGATTTTAAAAATCCAAAGAAGTCATCATATTATAACTTTTTACAACCTGTTATTAATGAATTGAAAAAAGGAAATTTAGCAGAAGCACAAATGAAAGCAAGTGATATTTGTGAATCTATTGTTGGTGAAGCTAAAGGCGAAAAAATATGGAACGATGGTGAGAAAGCAACAATTAAAACAGGTATAATGTCAGTTTGTATGGAAGCTCCTGAAAATATGCAAAATATGGCTAATGTTTATTATTTTCTAGCTAATCTATGTAAAGAAAATGAAAAAGGCGAACTTTTGATGGATTACTTTTTAGATAGATTGAAAAATGGTTATTTTGATGAAGAAAAGCAAATTGCAGTTGAGGGAAATCCTAATCACCCTGCTATTGCAAGTTTTGCTCCATCTTCAATCGCAAGTTCTAAAACAAGAAGTTCATTTTACACATCAGCTTTAAATAGTTTAACATTATTCAGTGATAGCTACATTGCTTCAATGACCTCAAAAACAGATATTAAAGCAGAAGATCTAGCAAATAAAAAGACAGCATTGTTTATGATTTTACCAGATGAAAAACTTACTTACTATTCTTTATGTTCATTGTTTGTAAGTCAAATATATCAACAATTAGTTAATATTGCAGATAATAATGGTGGTACTTTAAATAATAGAGTAAACTTTATATTAGATGAGTTTGGAAATTTTTCAGCTATTCCTAATTTTGGTGGATTCTTAACTGTTGGTGGTGGTAGAGGAATTAGATTTAATTTATTCTTGCAATCATTTAGTCAGTTAAATTCAAAATATGATGAAAATACAGCTCAAAATATTTTAGATAATTGCCATATATGGAATTATTTAAAAACATCTAATGATACAACAGCAGAAAAAATAAGTAAAAAGCTAGGAACATATACTTGTGCTTCATATTCAGAATCTAATAGTGCAAATAAAGGTAGTTCAAGTATTAATCAAAGTAAGTCTATGAGTTTAACACAAAGACCATTATTAACTCCTGCCGAAGTTTTGATGATTAATAGACCATACTTGTTAGTAATGTTTTCTGGAAATAAGCCAGCAATGACTAATTCTCCTGATTTAAGTAAATGGCTATTTAATAGAATGCTCTCTTTAGGTGATCCTGAATTTTGTACTAAAGTTAGGATTGTAAGGGAAGCTATGAGAGATGAAGTTGAAGATGTTAAAATTCCATTATGGAATATTGAAGAACAATTACTTAGACAAAAACAAAAAGAAAAAGAGGGCAGAAGAAATAGAAGTGAAAGAGCAGATTTAATTAGACAAAATGCTCAAATGAGAATTTTACAAGAAGAAATGCAAAAAAAAATCAATAATGAATCAAGCCCCAAAAAGCGAAAAATAAAAGGATTTAAATTATTTAAAACAATATAAAAGCAAATTATATTACTTTCAAAAATAAACGTTTTAAAAACGATTTTAAAACGCCTAAAAAGTAATAGAATATACAAAGCGTGCAAAAAAACACGCAAAAAAATGCGCATACTTTTTTTATTTAAAGTATGATATTATTTATAATAGAAAAATTATAAAATACAGAAAAAAAGGAGCAATATTTATGAAAACTAAAGGTGGTATTACTCATTGTTTAGCTATTCAATCAATAATGGATTGTGCTTTAGCAGATGAACCAATGGTTATATTAGAACCGATAAAAGGAGAACTAACTGAATATATATCAGGTAGGCTAAAACAACTAGATTATAATGTAGTTACATTAAATTCTAAAAATCCAGAGAAATCATTATCTTCTAATTTATTACCTTCTGTTATTAATGAATCGAAAAAAGATAATTTAGCTAAAGAAAAAATAAAAGAAGAATTTAGAAAGAAAGAATAAAATGATTGCAAAAAACACGCAAAAAAATGTGCATACTTTTTTATATTAAGGTGTGATATTATTTATAATAGAAAAATTATATAAATACAAAGAAGAAGAGAATTTTAAATTTTCTTCTTTTTTTGTATTTAAGAGATTTCAAGATGAGAGGAAAACACTAGAACTTTTAAATGGTTGCAGTTTGTTACTTAATGAAGAATCAAGTTTTATTGATGAATCTCAAAATAATATTTCTAAAACAATAAAAAAGGAGAGAAAGAAAATGAAAGATGAATTAAAAGTAAAGGTAAATGTTGTTAAATTAGAGAATGAAAACTCAAAACTTAAAGCTTTAGCAACAGTAATCATAGGTAGTAAAGACCTAGATTATATTAAAATTTCAAATGTAAGATTATATGAACCAGATTACTTGTTTAAGAGAGAAAATTCTTATTTTGTAGCATTGCCAGAAAAAGAATATGAAACAGATGGAGAAAAGAGATATATTGAACTTGTTACTTTTTCAAATAAATTTAATAAAGAACTTCCTGAAATAATGAAAAAGACTATTTCAAGTGCTGTTATTAGTGCTTATAAAGAAGAGGGAAAAGTAACAAAATTTGAAAAAGAAACTAAAATTCCTTTTGATCCAACTAATGTAAATGCTTATATTTCTGAAAATAAAAAAGGAAGTATCTTTTTTGGTGGAGTTATGCAAATAAATAATGTCTTTTTAAATGAAGGAAAAGAAAATAATATGTATTTATCTTTACCATCAAGAGAAATAGAAAAAGATGGTGAGAAAAAATATGAAGATATTATTGCTCCATTATCAAAAGAATTAAGAGAAGCTATGACATTAGCTTGTTTAGAATCTTATAAAAAAAACATAATTAAAAGTGCAGAAGCAACAGAAGAAAATACTCAAAGTCAAGAAAATCAAGAAGAAAGATAATTGCTGTCTAACAAGTGTCTAAATAGTGTCTAATTGCTGTCTAATTAGACACTTGTTTTATATAATAAAAAGGAGAGAAAATATATGAAATATCTTTTAGAAAAAGTATTAGTACATCATAGTGACAAAAACAAACTTAATTATAACTCTAGAGTAGAAACAATTTTCACAGAATATAATACTTTAGAAAAATTAAGAAAAAATATTATATTAGAAAATGATACAGAATATTTTATTTATTATGTTGATGATAAATTTAAATTGAAAGATAATTCTCTTGATTTTGATGAAAATGAAGAGAATGGATTTGATGATAATTATTTAGATGATCATTATATTGGTGGACTTGCTTTTAACAATTTCTATTATACTATCAATTCAAAAGCAAAGGAACTTGAAAATGAAATTAATGATATTATTAGAAATTATGAATATGAACATGAAAATAATTATAATGAAGATGAATTAAAAAAACTTTTAAAAGATTTTTTTGAAAATAATAAAAAAATAAAAGTTGAAGATATAGATGTATATATTTATGATTTTGATATTGATTTTTTTATTTCTAAATTAATTAATTCATATTCTATTTCGGTAAATTGTGATAGATATGTTCAACAATATCTTGATTTTGAAATAAATAATTGTGAGAAAATAATTGAAGAAAGATTTAAAGAGCAAACAGAACAAGAAGATGATGGTATAGAATTATAAACATTGACAAGTATATAAGAATTTTTATAATATAAAATTAAAAGAAATTTAAAAAGGTTTATAATGAAAAAAGAAGTTAAAAAACAAATATTAAGTGTTGTTTTAGGAATAGGACTGGTTTTTAGTATTAAATTAATTGTTTTTATATCTAGAAAGCAAAATAATTATAATTTTATTTCTAATCAAATTGTTGTAAATAAATTAGAAGAAATACAACATACAAAATGAAAAAATAACAAGTGTCTAACAAGTGTTTAGTTAGACAGTACTTAGACACTTATTTTAGACAGTTTAGAAAATTATTATAACTATTGACATTAAGAATATACTATAGTAGAATAAAAATATAAAGAGGGTGTCTTACTACCGAAGAAGCAAGTGTAAGAGTTTAAAGAGGGTGTCTTACTACCGAAGAAGCAAGTGTAAGAGTTTAAAGGTAAGATAGAGATACTATTATGGTATCTCTATTTTTTATAGAAAGGAAAATAAATGGAATTTGTAGATTTTGCATTTTATAAGATAAATAATGATTATTTACAATATTTATATCAATTTGATAAAGAAATATATTTTAATGAAGAATATTCTAAAAAAACTAAACCTTTTTTAGGAATTATAGTAAAAATGTCAGAACATCATTATTTTATTCCATTAACTTCACCAAAAGAAAAACACAAAAAATGGAAGAACATTGCCGATGATCATTTTATAATTTATGAAAAACAAGAAATTGAAAAAATTAATAATAAATCTATATATAAAGATTTAGATAATAATCATAAATTGGTATTATTATCTGTACTAGATTTAAAAAAAATGATACCATCTCCTGAAAGTGAATATCAAAAAATAGAATTCAATAAATTAACAGATATAAATTATAGAAATCTTTTAATAAGCGAACTTTCATTTTGTTATTCAATAAAAGAAAAGATTATTAATAATATTGAAAAAATTTATAATGAACAAATTAAAAATAATAAGATAAAAAAATATTATTGTAATTTTAAATTGTTAGAAGAAAAATGTTTAGAATATCAAGCTAAAAGTAATGTAAAAAAATTCATTTTAAGCGATAAAAATAAAAAGCAAAGTGCAGAAGCAACAGAAGAAAGTTCTCAAAGTCAGGAAAATGAAGAAGAAAGATAATAACTGTCTAATTAGACAGTAGTTAGACACTAATTAAACACTATTTTTAAACAATAAAAAAGTACCTAATTAAAGGTACTTAGGGGACTTATTAAATTCGTAAAAATATATTATAGTACCACAGTAAGTACCACAATACTAGGAGAAAAAATGAAAAAATTAGATACAAATAGACACAAATAGAAACAACTATAATTACTTAAAAGCTAGAGAATTGCGATAATGCTTACAAAAATAGACTTTTAAGAACATAATAAATTTTATTAATTCAAATCATCCGCACCAAATAAGTATCTGTTCGAATTTTTTGGAACAGACAATATGAAAATCAATCAGTAATGGTTGATTTTTTTTATGCAAAAAAAGTCGTACAATTTTTAAAGAAAATGAAATTTTTTGAAATGAAGATAATTAAAGAAGATTTGTGATTTGAGAGAAACTGAAAGAAAAGACTTTAATTTATATATTAGTTTTCAAATGTTGTATTAATTTTATCAATAGTATTGTAAGAAAAATTGATAAAATTAATATCACATAGACTGAAAAACATAAATTAATTATAGAAAATATTACTTTTCTAGTTTTTAATTATTTTAACGGAGTTACATAATAGACAAGTCATATGATTTATGTTACAATATATATGTATACATATTGTATATGTTCCAAAATAATTTGTGGCGGAGGAAACAAAATGGGAAAAGTAACCAAATTTATTGTCGCGTGGGCTATTATAGCAACAATTGTATTCTGTGCATGGTCGACTGTGCGGATTGTAAAATTTGTGCAGTTTGATATGAATTGCACTCAATACATCAAGAGAGCAGCAGATGCTAATACGGTTGAGCTTGCAAAGGAAGAACTTGCTAAAGCGATTTCTTATGCAGAGAAAAACAACTTGACAGAAGGTGTTGTGTCTATATTTCTACATCAGCCTAAAAATGATGTAGGATACTGGTACAAGAATATGACTCAGTCATATTCAGAACTTGACAAGTTATCGGGAAATGCAACTTCTCTTGAAAAATCAAATGTTCTTATGAGGTTAAGAGAAGCATTAACTGACAATAATGAGTCAGGGGTTTCTGTCACGATTCCTGACGGAATAAGTATTTACCCTAAAAATATTGTATATTTTTGGTGGGGAATACTTTCTTTTGTATTTTGTTTATGTTTCTGGTGTATTGCAATTATAGCTTGGTGGTTTAATTGGAACTAATAGGAGACAGAATTGTCTCCTACCCCCTGTGAAAGCAGGGGGATTTTTTGTATTATCTTATTGAATTTTGTTTAAATAATGCTTTAATAAAGAAAAACAATTGATTTTTATAGGAATTGCCAATAGAGCCAGCAAGCGGTAAATTTTTAAATTGTTGGTACCACAAAAGAGTTCTTCGGAACTCTTTTTTTGCCATCATTACTAAAAATAAATCATTGTAAATAAAAAATAATTATGAGATAATATGAGCATAGGAGAACAAAAGATGTTATTAGAGAGTTTTATAGCAATGTATGGAATTTCTTTTTTTGCGACAAAGGCAATATATACAAAATTAGATAAATCAAAAGAAATCCATGAAGAAGCTTTAAATCAAGGTTTATATCACATAACTAGTGAGGAAAATTGTGATAAGATATTAAAAAGTGGCCATATAAAGCCAAGTAATATAATATCATCATTAGGCAGAAGGAAAACATTTTTTTTTGCAGGAACACCGAATTTTGATTCTCTATCTCAAAATGTAAGTATAACTCAATACGAATTTAATGCAATAAAAGTTAAACCAACAGAAGAGCAGCTAAAACATTATAAAGTAAGAAAATATATAGATAATGCAGTAATATATGACGGGCAATGCAATTTAGATGATAAGCAAGTAGAAAAAGTAAAATTGGTTTTAGATATTGATAAAAATGGAAAAGTTTTTTCTAGAGAAAAAGGAAAAGACGAAGATTACCATCCAAGCAAAGAGCTTTTGGAAAAAATAAATTTATCTAAAACAGGAAGATTTAAAAATTCAATAATTCAAGTAGGAAAATATTTGGGGTCAATTGCAACAGGTATGTTAGAAATGGGAAAAGATGCAATCAATAATGTTTTTCCAAGAAAAGAAGAACCAAAATTATTAGCAGAAAAAAATCTTGAAATAGAAAAAAGTGAAAAAGAAAAATATTTGTAATCATTAAGAATGCCAGAAACAATAATTAGAGAAAGTGAAAGAGCTGGAATAGAATATGCAAAAACAAAAGAAGAAAAAAATAATGACAAAGACCAAATAAGAGAAGTTAACTTGTTGGGAGATGTATATGAAAAAAATTAGCAAAATATTAATATTAGGAGGGCCTGGTTCTGGAAAGACCACATTGGCAAACAAATTAAAAAAATATTCGAATTGCCAATTATAAATCTAGATAATATAAATTATAAAAAAGACTGGATTTCAAGGGATAAAAAAGAAAGAGATAATATCATTCAAAGAAAAATAAATGAAGATGAATGGATTATGGAAGGTGTATATAAATCAACCTTAAAGCAAAGGGCAGATGTTGCTGATTTAATTATATTTTTAGAACATCCTACATATTATTTGATATTTCGAATAATAAAAAGATACATATGTAATTTTGGCAAAGAAAAGAAAGAATTAGATGGATGTAAAGAGAGATTAAGCTGGAATTTTATAAAATATACATTGCTTTTTAATTCAAAGAAAAAAAGTATATATGAAATACTTAATAAAGTTGAAAATATAGATAACAAATTAATTATATTCAAAAATGGTAGAATTTCTTAAAGAAAAGAATAAATAAAATTACTTTAATTGATTTAATAAATAAAAAAGATAATTGCAACTTAATATCAATATCGGAGGAATAAATTATGAATTATCAGGAATTAGAAATTAAGATACTAAACATCGATAAAGAACAAATCAAAAAGAAATTAATAGAAATTGGAGCAGAATTTAAAAAAAGTCGAATACAAAAAATATACACATATGACTGTTATAGCCCAATTCTAATGTATAAATTAGCGATTGGTGATTATAAAATAACTAATTCAAAAAATTCTTTACAAAAACTAATAAACATTATTTCTTATATCAAGCCAACATTTACTCAAGAAGAAAAAATATATTTTAAAGAAAAATTAGGATTTGATGAAATAGATAAATATATAGAAACTAATATAAATAATATTGATATTTCAAAACTAGAAGATGAAAAGTTACTTAAGATCATTGAAGATACAGGCAATAGATTCTTCAAATGGATTAGATTAAGGCAAGATGGTAAAAAAGTAGAAATAACAATAAAATACATATATAGCAATAAAGCAAATTATCAAATAGATGATGTCAAAGAGGTAGAAATTAACACAGACAATTTTGAAGTAGCAAATAAACTCATTGAAGAAATGGGATATTATAGAAAAAAACTAGCAGAGAAGAAAAGAGATACTTATTCATATAGAGGCATGGATATAGAAATAGATTAATGGCCACTTTTAGAACCATATATCGAAATAGAAGGACCCAGTGCTGAAGAAATATATGAACTAGCAAAATTGCTAGGGTATTCAAAAGAACAAACAAGAGTAATGAACACAGAAGATGTATATCTTGAAAAAGGCATAGACTTATCAAAATATGAAGAAATGACATTTAATATACAAAAATAAAAAAGCGATGCAAATGCATCGCTTTTGAAATGGAGCCAATAGGCAGAATCAAACTGCCGACCTACGGGTTACGAATCCGTTGCTCTATCGACTGAGCTATATTGGCAAAACTAAAATAATTATATAACAAAAAATAAAAACAATCCACAAATTGTTCTAAAAATGTGGATTGTTTTTAAAAATATAGCTAAATATAAATTTTTAATTATTGAAGAAAGCTAAATAGCCTCTATAAGCAGTATAAATATCATATTTACTAGTCAATTCATAAGGAGAATGCATTGATAAAACTGGAACGCCACAATCAATAACATCGACACCACGATTAGCTAAAATATAAGCAATAGTACCGCCACCACCAACATCAACTTTACCAAGTTCGGTAATTTGGAATTTAATGTTGTTGTTATTAAATAAAGTTCTAATTTCAGAAACAAACTCAGCATTAGCATCAGAAGCATTGTATTTTCCACCAGAACCAGTATATTTATTTAAACTCATACCATGTCCCATAAAAGCACCATTATTCATATCAGAAACTTCAGAATAAAGAGGATCAACACCCGCATCAACATCAGCAGAAAGCATCTTTGAGTTACAGAAAACTTTATCAAGTAAGTTAGGACGATTAATACCTAACTTATTCAAAAGTTCAGCAACAAAAGTAGCAAAAACATTTGATTCCATACCAGTATTACCCATACTACCAATCTCTTCTTTATCAGAAAATAGGCAAACAGCAGTCCTTTTAGGATTATTAACATTTAGAATAGCTCTTAAAGAAGTATAAACACAAACTTTGTCATCCTGACCATAACCAGCAACCATTGATTCATCAAAACCAGAGCTTCTAGCCTTAAAAGCAGGAACAATTTCAAGTTCACTACTAATAAAATCTTCTTCAGTAATACCATATTTTTTATTTAAAATTCTTAAAATGTTTAATTTAACTGCATCTTTTTCTTCTTCACCATCATCCTTAACCGCAGGAATATTTCCAATAGACAAATCCAGTTTTTCCCCAGGAATAGCTTCAGACAATTTTTTAGAAGATTGATCTTTAGCAAGATGAGGAAGTAAATCAGTAATAACAAAAACAGGGTCAGAATCATCTTCACCAATTTTAACTGTAATTTTCTCACCAGACTTAGTAAATATAACTCCATGAATGGCAAGAGGAATAGTAGTCCACTGATATTTCTTAATACCACCATAATAATGAGTATTCAAAAAAGCCATATTGCCAGCTTGATATAAAGGATTTGGCTTTAAATCAAGTCTAGGAGAATCAGCGTGAGCACCGATAATATTGATACCATTTTCCATAGAATCCTCACCAATAACAGCTAAAAATAAGTTTTTACATCTATTAACAAAATAAACTTTATCACCGATTTTAAGTTCAGTTTTTGAAGAAATGTCAACAAAACCATTTTCTTGAGAGATTTTTAGGGAAGTCTCCACAATCTCTCTTTCTGTTTTTGAATGATTCAAAAAATACATATATTCATCAGCAAACTTAAAAATATTGCTTTTATCATCATCAGAAATATTAATCCAACCAGATTTATTTTCATATAATAAATTATCCATAATATCATCCTTTCTTTTGTGCGATTTAATAAAGTTATATCATAAGAAATTCAAAAAATAAAGATTTGCTTTATTAATTAATTTTTTGTATAATTATGACGATAAAAAGAGAGGGAATTTGCATGAGTAAGAAAAACCAAAAGAGAAAGGTTAAAATAGAAAAACTTAACGAAGAAGATGCAAAAGTTTTTGAAAGAGCAGAGAAAATAGTAAAAATGTATAATAAAAAGAGAAACACTGCAATACTAGCAGCAATAACAATACTAGCTGTTTTAGCAGCAATTGTAATCGTATTTTCTACAATATTCGCAATAATGAATTTCAATAACACAAAAATTATAAAAGGTGTATCAATTTTAGGCGAAGATGTATCAAATTTATCAAAAGCTGAAGCAATAAATAAGATAAATCAAAAAATATCTGAAAGAATTACAACAGATATAGTATTAAAACATAATGAAGAAACATATAGTTTCTTACCAGAACAAATAGAGCTAAAATTCAATGTAGAAGAAGCAGTTGAAAAAGCCCATGAATTAGGAAGAAATGGGGATATATTTACAAACAACTTTACTATATTAACAACAGATAGAAATAAAAAAGATTTCAATGTAAATGTAACAATAAATCAAGACAAGTTACAGGAATTAATGAACGAAATAAATGAAAAGTTTGCAGACGGAATAAAGCAACCAACTTACAGCGTAGACGGAAATACATTAACAATAACAGCTGGAACAACTGGAGCAATTGCAGACGTTAGCAAATTAGCCAATTTAATAGTAGAAAAGGAAAAAGCAAATGAATTTTCTACAGATTCAATTGAAATACCAACAACACAAAAAGAACCAGATGCAATTGACATAGACAAAGTACACAATGAAATCTATAAAAGCCCAGTAGATGCAACATTTACAAGAAATCCATACAAAATAACATCATCTGAAACAGGATTGGATTTTGCAATAAGCGTCGATGAAGCAAAAGAAATGCTAAAAGAAAACAAATCAGAATATAAGATAAAATTAAAAACTCTATACCCATCAGTAACAACTGACTCAATTACAGCAGAAGCATTTCCAGACTTAATAGCATCATTTAGTACAAGTTTTGCATCAAGTAATGCTAATAGAGCAACGAATGTAATATTAGCAACAGCCAGATTTAATGGAAAAGTAATAATGCCAGGTGAAAAACTATCATTCAACTCAACAGTTGGTAAAAGAACGCCTGCTAGAGGATATAAAGAAGCCGCAGTATATGTAAATGGTGAAACATCAACAGACTATGGCGGAGGAATATGCCAAGTATCAAGTACACTATATAATGCAACATTAAGAGCAAATTTAGGAATTAGTGACAGAAGTAATCACATGTTCACAGTCGGATATGTACCAATTGGAACAGATGCAACAGTATCATGGGGAGCACCGGATTTTGTATTTAAAAACACAAGAAACTATCCAATCAAAATCGTAGCCACATCATCAGGAAGAATAGTAAATTTCAAAATTTATGGACTAAAAGAAGATGCTGATTATGATATTGAAGTAAAATCAACAAAGACAGGAACAATACCATTTAAAACAACATATACAACAGATCCAACATTACCAAAAGGAACAGAAAAAATAATACAAAAAGGATCAAATGGATCAACTTCAATAACTTATAAAATCTATAAGAAAAACGGCGCAACCATTAAGACAGAAGTGTTATCACGTGACAGTTACAATCCACACAATCAAATAATTGCACGCGGAACAAAATGAAAATATTAAAATAATAACAAAAACCAGTAAAATTATAACAATTTTACTGGTTTTTAATTGTTTTATAGATCATACAAAAAGTTATTAATATATAGCTAAGTAAGAGTAAGATATAATATAAAAAAGCAAATGAGTAAAAAACATTTTTTATATTTAATAATATATTCAACAGAAATCAATATTGAAAATGATAATAATATTATTAAAAAATAAAGAATTGTAAAATGAAACTGAATTTATTGATACCTACTATACAGTTTGATAAAATGACAACAAAAGGAGGTCAAGTATGAAACATTTAATAGATATAAAAGATGTATCAGTAGAAGAAATTGAAGAGATGATTAAAGTTGCAAAAGATATCATTAAATCACCAAGTAAATATGAAAATAAATGCAATCACAAAAAACTAGCAACACTATTTTTTGAACCCAGTACCAGGACAAGATTAAGCTTTGAGGCAGCAATGCTTGAACTAGGGGGAAATATTTTAGGATTTTCATCAGCATCAACCAGCTCTGCAGCAAAAGGAGAAAGCGTATCAGACACCATACAAGTTGTAGGATGTTATGCAGATATTATAGCAATAAGACATCCAAAAGAAGGATCACCACTCGTCGCATCGCTAAAATCAAAAATTCCAATAATAAATGCAGGCGATGGAGGACATAATCATCCAACACAAACTTTAACAGATTTACTAACAATATCATATAAGAAAAACAGATTAAGCAATTTAACAATTGGTTTATGCGGTGACTTAAAATTTGGAAGAACTGTTCATTCTCTAATCAGCGCACTTTCAAGATATACCGGCATAAAATTCATTTTAATTTCTCCAGAGGAACTAAAAATTCCAAATTACATTAAAGAAGATATTTTAGAAAAAAATAACACACAATATATTGAAACAAATGATATCGAAGAATTTATGGAAGAATTAGACGTACTATATATGACTAGAGTTCAAAAAGAAAGATTTTTTAATGAAGAAGACTATGTAAGATTAAAAGACTACTATATTTTAAATAATAAAAAATTAGAAAAAGCAAAATCAAATTTATGTATCATGCATCCACTTCCAAGAGTAAATGAAATATCTACAGAAGTAGACAATGATCCAAGAGCATGTTATTTTGACCAGGCCCTATATGGTAAGTATATAAGAATGGCATTAATCATGAAGATGCTAGGAATTAAATAATAAATAGGAGAAATAAATGAATATTGATAGTATAGAAAATGGAATTGTAATAGATCACATACAAGCAAAAAAAAGTTTTGAAATATATAATGCATTAAAATTAGGAACTCTAGAATGTTCTGTCGCAATAATCACAAATGCAAAAAGTAAAAAAATGGGTAAAAAAGATATAATAAAAATTGACAAAAACATTGACCTTGACTTAAACGTATTAGGGTATATAGATCCAAATATGACAATAAATATAATAAAAAACAACATTATACATGAAAAATATCACGTAAATTTACCTTCAGAAATCATAAACATTGAAAAATGTAAAAATCCAAGATGCATAACATCAATTGAGAAAGATCTTGATCAAGTGTTTATATTAAAAGATAAAAATAAAAAAATCTATGGTTGTAAATACTGCGAAACTATTAAAGAAGATTAAATATATTAAAAAAGAATACCCTAGTGATAGTTACATAGTAGTACATGAAAGAAAACGTAACAATTAAAAATATTCAATACATTCTATATTAAGGAAGGATAGCAAATGGGAATACTAGACTTTATAAGTCAACTATTTAAAAGTAAAGAAAAACAAGCTCTACCAAAGCCAGAGGAGGCTAATAAAATTTTTGAAGAATTACAAAAATTTGGAAAAGAAATAGAAACAGAATTAAATATTGATGAATTAATAATAAATTCAGAAAATATTAAACAATTGCCAAGATTGAAAACAAGGTTTTCTAGAGAGCAAATAATTAATATAGCAACAAGATTTTATGAAAGTTTAGGAATTAAAGAAGATATTAATATTGACACGACAGTAAAACATGGGGATATTAATTATTTAGTTCAAGCAGTAAACAGAGTTTCACAAAGATTTTCAAAAATTGAAACAAGTGATGAATATAGTAAAGTTATACCAAAATGCATGGAAAAAATATTCGAAAATTATTTGAAAAGTTTATCAGATGATGAATGTATAGAGTTAAAAATAAATAAAGAAGAGATAAAACATGATGTTATATTGAGAAATATTACTGAAACTCTTAAACTAAAAAAAGATTTAATAAACCCAAATTCAATAAATATAAAGCATATTTTGGGTAAATTTTATGCAACAAAATTTGATGAAATATGCAATAGAAATCAATTAAATAAAGATGGTCAAATTAGATTACTATTACAAACTATAAGAGATATTAAATCAAATCAGAAAAAAATATTGGAATCTGATAAAAGTAATATAATGCAATTAAGGTCTCTAGAAAGTGGAGTGATTCAAGACACAAAAAATAAAATTAATCAATTTGTCTTAAATAATAAAATTGAAAAAATAATGAACCAAATAGAAATGAATCAAAATGTAATAGAAAATATAATGGGACAAGAACTTTATATAAATTTAAAAACAGAAATACCATTTATATTATTGATTCCAGATCAAATTAAAGAGAAAGCAACATTAATCATGGAATCAAATAATTTAGAAACAAATAATAAGCAAAAATTGTTTAGCCAAGGTTTGGAGACAGCAAGAAGTTTGTCAGAACTTTCAAAAGGCCAAAATCCAATAATAGTTCCAATCCTTTCAAGTGATAAAAATGATCAATATTGGCAGCAATTATCAGCAGAATGTTTTGAAAAAGATAGAAATTTTAATGCAAAAATGTTAGAAACAATAGAGAAATCTAAAGAAATTATAAAACAGAAGAAAAACATAGAGTTAAATGAGAAAATATTTTTAAACGGATACTCTTCATCAGGAGTTTTTGCACAAAGGTTTTCTTTAATTAATCCTGAAATAATAGATACTGCGTGTATTGGTGGAGCCAGTGGAAGTATACCAGTTCCAGATACTAGATTAGATTATCCATTAGGAGTAAAAAATTATGAAGAATTATTTAATAAGCCATTTAATATAGAAGCATATAAAAATATAAATTTTGAATATTATGTGGGAAGTTTAGAAAGTTATGTGAAATCGAATAGAAACGGAATAATTGCACCAATGCATGATATGAGTTATTTTGCTATAAGTGTACCAACAGAAATAGGAAAACAGCAACGTAAGTTGTTTGGATATGAAATGTTTGAAAGAGCACAAAAAACAATTGAAACTTTAAAAGAACAAGGCGTAAAAATAAATCATAACATATTATATAATTGCATTCATAATGATAAAGAAGCAGAAAAATATAATAAAGAAAATCTAGGAGTCCCAATAGTAACAGGAGTAAGAGAAGAAAGAGATAAAATAATAAAAACAACAATAAGAGAGATAAATGAAAGACAAAAAAATAAAGAAAAAGAAGAAAAAAACATTCCAAATTAAATGGAATGTTTTTTATGTTAGCTATAAAATTATATATAAAATAAAAAAAACATCTTACATGTGTATTTTATGTAAAAAAATATTTAATTTGTTGAAAAGAAAAGCACTAATATGATATATTTTTGATGATAATTTACATATACACATTAAAGTGGAGGACGTTCTTTTGATAAAAGTATGCAATGTAACAAAAAAATACAATAAAAATGATATAATAAAATCAATAAATTTTGAAGTCAAAGAAAATGAAATCGTTGGATTTTTAGGTCCCAATGGAGCCGGAAAAACAACGACAATGAATATGATAACAGGATACATTGAACCAACAGAAGGGGAAATATACATCAATGGGTATGATATCCAAAAGCAAGCAAAGCAAGCAAAACAGCAAATTGGATATATGTCAGAACATTCTGCATTATATCCAGATTTTACTGTAAAAGAATTTATTACATATTTAGCAGAATTAAAAAAGGTAGCTAAAAAAGACAAATCAATTGAAGTGGATAAAGTTATAAACCAAACAGGATTATCATCAGTAGAAAATAAATTAATTGCAAATCTTTCAAGAGGATATAAACAAAGAGTAAGCTTAGCGGGAGCTTTAATAGGAAATCCAAAGGTTTTAGTGTTAGATGAACCAACAGTTGGATTAGATCCAAAGCAAATCGCAGATATACGAAAATTAATTAAATCATTAGGAAAAAAGCATACTATATTAATGAGCACACACATATTGCCAGAAGTAAGTTCAATATGTTCAAGAATAATTATATTAAATAAGGGTGAGATAATAGCAGAAGATACACCGGAAAATATTGAAAATATGGCATTAACAAAAAATAGTGTATTAGTAACAGTTGAAGATACAAATAATAAAATTGAGAAGATAAAATCAAAATTACAATCAATAAAAGAAATTAAGAAAATAAAAGTAAATGAAGACAGTACAATATTATATGAGATAATAGCAGAAGATAATGATACAGATATAAGAAAACAAATATTTGAACTATTTCCAAAAGAGGATATAACAATATTTGAATTAAGAAAAAGTGAAACAACATTAGAAGACGCATTCTTAAAATTAATAAGCAAAAAAGGAAAAAAATCTGGAGGAAACGAATAATGTTAGCAATTATAAAAAAAGAGCTAAAATCATATTTTTTATCACCAATAGGGTGGATATACATTGGCATGTTCTTAACATTTTGTTCATTATTCTTTTTTACAGACATATTCAGATATAAGAGCTCAGCGTTTTCAGATTTGTTTGGAATAACAGTATCAGTTCTATCAGTATTAATACCAATACTAACGATGAGAACATTTGCAGAAGAAAGAAAAAATAAAACAGATCAAATACTATTAACAGCACCAATAAGTGTAAGAGAAATAGTTTTAGGAAAATTCATAGGAGCATCAATAGTAGTAATAATTTCAGCTTTATCAACATTTGTATATTACTTTATATTAATGCATTTTGGAAAACCGGAGTTTATTACGACAATAAATGTTTTAATTGGGTACATATTATTATCATTAGTTCACATTTCAATTGGATTATTCTGCTCAAGCTTAACAGAAAATCAAATTATTGCAGCAGTTATATCAGTAGGGGCATTAACAGCATTTGGAACATTGCCCAAAATAATAATAGCATTAAAAGATTATTCACCATTAGATGCATTCTTTAATTCATTCTACAATGGGATTAGTAGCTTAAAAGATTACGTTTTACTAATCAGTTATATAATAATGTTTTTAATGTTCACAATGATATCAATACAAAGACGCAAAAATATAAAATAGGAGGAATAATGAAAAAAATAACATCATTAATCAAAAATAAATGGCTAATGAAAACATTATCAACAATAATTCTTATTATATTTATAATTGTAGCGTTTATTATTGTAAATAAAGTGGCTATAAAGTCCAACCCAAAAATAATGGATTTAACAAAAGGAAAGCTATATACTTTATCAGAAGAGAGTAAAGAAATAATAAAAAAAATAGAACAAAATGTAACAATATATTTAATAGGATATGATGAGACATCAACAGAATATATTTTAGGGAAACAATATGAAGAGCTAAACGATAAGATAACATGCGTAATGGTTAATTCAAAACAAAGACCAGATTTAGCTATAAGATTTGGAGCAACAGCTAACGGAAGAATAGTAGCAATAGAAGGTCCAGATAAAAAATATAAAGTCATATCATCAATTGAAATGATTACAACAGATAATGAAGAAAATAAATCATATGATTTAACAGAAGAGAAGTTAACAAACGCCATACAATCAGTAACAGTAAATTATAGACCAAAAATATATTTTACAACAGGATCAAAAGAATATGGTATTGAAGATGGTGAATTATTAGAATTGTTTGGACAATTTATAATAAATGATATAAATGAAGCAATGGAAATTAATTTGCAAGATAAAAAATTACCAGAAGACTGTGAGTTATTAGTAATTTCAAACCCAGTCAAAGATTTTAGTGATGTAGAAACTGAAAGAATTCTAAAATACATAAAAAAAGGTGGAAACATCATGTGGATGCAAAATCCAACTTTGTTAAATAGTAAAGAAGATGGCAAAAAAGATAATATAAATAAAGTATTAGACGAATATGGAATAAGATTTGGCACTGGGATAGTGTGTGAAACAAATTCAAACCAATTGATTGGAGGAAATCCAACAATGTTTTCAGCAATGCTAGTATATCATCCAATTGTAAAAGACATTTATAGCAGTGGAAAAGTATATTTCTTTGGAGCAACAAGAATTGAAAATAAATCAGATGAAGAATTAAAGAAATTGAATGTTGATGTTAAAGTTTTAGCGAAAACAACAAATGAAGCATATTATAAGATAACCACAGATATAAATGTAATAAACGATGAAACAGAAAAAGGAACATTTAATTTAGCCGAAATAATAGAAAAAGATGTTGGAAATAATAAAAAGTCGAAATTAGTCGTAATTGGAACGGCAAACTTTGTGTCAGGATTACAATTAAAAATAAAAGGACAAGAAAGTACAACACCAATCGCACAATTATATAACAGAGAAATGGCATTAAGATCAATATCTTATTTAACAAACAGACACACACAAGTAACAATAAGAAAAAACAATGGTACTGTAACATTTTCAGCACCTGCAGGCTTTGAGAAAGGTGCAGTAGCAATAATAATTTTAATATTGCCAATATCAATGATATTGGCAGGAATGATAATTCCAACCATCAGAAGAAAAAGAAAATAAGGTGATAACTAATGAAAAAAAATAAACAAAAAGTAATTAGGGCCATATTAATTATAGTAGGAATTGCAGCAGTTATAGGACTTGGACTATATGTTGGAGATGAAAAAGCTAGGTATTGGATAGACAAAAACATATTAGGAACAAGTGTAGAAGAAGAAGATTTGCCAAAGATAGAATATGAGCAGGATAAAAACATAAAAGTAATTGCATATCAAGACTATGTTGCAACAATTTTAGAAAACCAACTTAAAATATATAATAAAAATGGAAAGCTTGAAACCGAAATTGCAATAAACGTAACAAACCCAATCTTTGCAACAAATAAAAAATATTTGTTAATAGGGGATACTGAAAAAAACAATTTGTATATGATATATAAAAACACTCTTCAGTGGGAAAAGAAATTAGATGATGAAATAACAAGTCTTACAATAACCGAGAATGGTGCTGTGGGAGTGGTTTTAACAAACAAAACATATAAATCGATAATTTCAGTATACAATATAACAGGGACAGAAGTATTTAAAATATATCTGTCAACAACACATGCAAATAAAATGGCAATATCAAACGATATGAAGTTTATGAGTTTTATAGAAGTTAATTTCAGTGGAACAACAACAGAATCAAAAGTTAAAACAGTAGATGTTTCAAAAGTAAAAAAATCTGAGTCCGATGCAATATCATATACATATTCACCAAATAATGACGAAGTAATAGTAAATATTAAGTATTATAAAGGAAAATTGATAGTATTGACGGACAATGGCGTATACTTATATTACAATGGCAATAAAAATGAAATTTATAAATTTAATGATAGGACCAAATTTGCGGACATCAACTTAGATGGTAAAATATGCATTGTAGAAGAAAGTCCAAAATCAATAATGAATAATGATTTTGAAATAAAGATAATAGATCCAGAAACAAAAAAAGAAAGTATAAATCAATTAAAATCAACAATAAAAAACATCAATTGTTATGGAGATACAATAATAGCAGAAACCGGAAATGAAGCAAAAATAATAAATAAACTAGGGTGGCTATCAAAAACATTTAAGACATCAAGAAATATAAAACAAATTAGTTTAGCACAAAATGTAGTAGCAATTATATACAAAAGTAAAATTGAAATATTATCAATATAGGAGGATAAAAATATGATTGTAGACCTTATAATAATCGGGATACTAGCAGTTTCAATACTGATAGGTGTAAAAATAGGATTAATAAAAAGTTTAATAAACTTAGCAGCAATCTTTTTATCAATAATAATAGCAATGGCTCTATGTAGACCGGTTGCAACATTTTTGATGAACAATACTAAAATTGATGAAACGATTCAATCTACAATAGTAAAAACAATAATTGGTGAAGAGAAAGCAAAAACAGAGCAAGAAGATAAATCAAAGAATGAAATTCAAAAATATATAGAACAAGCAGGAGATACTATTGATAATGCAAAAAGAACAATGGTAACTCAGACCGCACAAGAATTAACAAAACAAATAATGATAGGAATATCTTTTGTTGGACTATATCTGTCATCAGCTGTCATCATCTTTATAATAAAGCAATTATCAAATCTATTGACATCATTGCCAGTTATAAAACAATTTGATAAAATTGGAGGCGGAATAATTGGAGCAATAAATGCAATCATAATTGTATATATTGCACTAGGTATAGTTAAAGTAGTTGGAGTTACAGTAAAAAATCCAACATTAATTAAAGAAGTAAATAATTCAATTATTACTAAAATAATATTTGACAAAAATCCAGTTGAAAGTATAATTACATCAATTAGTAAAAAATAATTTCTATAACAAGGTGGAAATATTAAATGAAAGATAAGAGAAAAAATAGATCATCTGAAAAAGAATATGATGAAATCGAGATATATGTAAGAGATAACGAAAATACTAAATCTATGAAGAAAACAAAAAAGAAGTCCAAACGAGACAAAAAAGAAGATAAAAAGAAAAATAAGCATAAAAAACATACACTAAGAAAAATTTTATTAGCAATATTAGCAATAATTATAGTTGCAGGAATTGTTTTCTTTATACATGTTCAAAAGAATGGTGGAGGATTAAAGGGAATTGTAACAACCGTAATTGGAAGTAGTGCAGAAAAAGAAAAAGAACTACAAGATATCTACATGTTAGTAATGGGTAAAAGCGAAAACATGACAGATACAATAATGGTTGTAAAATATTCAGCTAAAAATCAATCAGCATCAATGTTATCAATACCAAGAGACACTTTTACAGGAAACAATGAAAGTAAAGCAAGTGCTTTTGATAAAATTAACTCTAAGTATATAAATGGTGGAGCACAAGAAACATTAAAAGCAGTAAATGATTTAACAGGATTAAACATCAAATATTATTTAATAGTTGATACAAAAGCCTTAAGAGATTTAGTTGATGCAATAGGAGGAGTAGAATTTGATGTTCCAATCGATATGGATTATGATGATGTAACACAATCACTACATATACATGTAAAAAAAGGAATGCAATTATTAAATGGTGAACAAGCAGAAGGTGTAGTAAGATTTAGACACAATAATAATTACACATCATATCCAGCATCATATGGTGATAATGACTTGGGAAGAATGAGAACACAAAGAGAGTTCTTAAAAATATTATTAAAACAATTAATGAAACCAACCAATATTACAAAAATAAATAATTTATTAAAGATTGCACAAGAAGAAGTAGAAACCAACATCGATTGGAATACTGCAAAAGGATATGTACCATCACTATTTGGATTTGATACAAACAACTTGGTAACAAATGCATTACCGGGAGAACCAAAATATGCAAATGGAGTAGCCGTATTTATAGCAAGTCAATCAAAAACAAAAGAGTTAATAAATAAAATGTTCTTACAAGTTGTAGATAACACAGAAAAGACAGAAGATGGCACTGACACATCTACTAATTCAACATCAACAAATACTACAAAGTCAACAACAACTACAACATCGATAACATTAAAACCAAAATCAAGTATTTCATTACAATTAATAAATGGAACTGGTTCTAAAAAGAAATTTGAAGCAGCAAAAACTCAATTGAAAAATCAAGGGTATAAAATTCAAAGCGAAGCAATAACAACACCTATTGACAAAACAATCATAATAAATCGTAAAGAATTAAATAAAGAAGATGTAGAAGCAGTGAAATCTTTATTAGGAACAGGAAAAATTACTGAAGGCAAAAAAAGCGAAAAAAATAATATAACAATAATAATTGGAAAAGATTATTAATCTTTGTAAATAAATGTAAAATTTATGCATACAAAAATAATTGAATAAATAGTAAAAATAAGCTATCATCAAGATAGCTTATTTTTACTATTGCGTTTTCTTCTAAAATTAGCCCTTTTCTTTTTTATTTGTCTCATTTTAATAAAATATAAGATAAATATCACAACTGTTGAACCAATAATAATTAAAATAATATTTGAAAAAGTTGAAGATTCAACGTCACTATCAGCAATCAAATCTACAGAATATTTAGCACCATCAACATTACATTCTAAATATCCAACAACATCACCTTTTTTTATTGGAGCCAATACTTTTTTCATAACAATATTTCTATTTACATCTATTATATAATCCTGTTTTACTAATATATATAAATCCTCTTTTGCAATTAATTTTAAATCCCTTGTTTTTGGAGTCCCATTAATTATTTTAGAAGTGGAAACCAAACTACCTTTATTTACAATTGTTTGATAATTGTATTTATTGAACCCAAATTCAAACAAACGCATACAATCATGTTCTCTTGAAGAATTAATGTTTTTAATACTTTCAGACCCTAAAATTACAGCAATTAGATTTCGATTATCCTTTGTAGCAGAAGCAATTATACAATACCCAGCTGCATCAGTATAACCAGTTTTAAGACCAGTAGCATATTTATAAAATCCATAAGAATTCTTATTAATCAGATAATTAGTATTATCAAAGACTCTCGGTTCAGAATATTGTTTAGAATATTCTGATGTAGGAGCCAATGAATAATGAGCTTTTTTAGTAATATTATTTAATTCAGGAAATTTTAAAGCATAACTACCAATTAAGCATAAATCATGGGCAGTAGAATAATGATTTTCATTATGAACCCCATTTGGATTGACAAAATGAGTGTTAGTACAACCAAGTTCTACAGCTTTTGAGTTCATCATATTTGAAAAAGTTTGAACATCCTGATCAAATTTCTTTTTAGCAGCGTCAGAACTAGACATATCATATTTATTAGAGCATCCGTTAGCGATGTATTGAGCTAAAATATAAGCCGCATCATTAGCAGATGGAATCATAAGCAAATTAAGTAATTGTTCAACAGTAAGTTCCTCATTTGGAACCAGTAACCCAGTAGAATATGTTCTAGGAATTTCATGAATTGAATAATAACTAGCCTTAACAATATCAGTTAATTTGCAGTGTTCCAGAGCAAGTATAGCAGTCATTGCTTTTGTTGTGCTAGCAGGAAACAATTTTTCATATGCATTTTTTGTATAAAGCAGTTTATTAGTATTAACATCATATAATACAGCAGCTTTAGCATAAACCGTAGAGGCATCAGAATTAATTGAGGTATTTGAAGTACCATGACTAAATACTGCAAAATTAGAAATAAATAATAATAAAATTAAAAAAATTGAAATCTTCTTTTTCAAAATAATCTCCATCAATAAAACTTTCAATATCATATCAATTATATATTAATAAATAAAAAAATTAAAGGAGGAGCATGGATAAAGTAAAATCATTCATTGAGAAATTAAATATCAAACAGAGAATAGGAATCGCTGTAGCAGCATTATTAATAGTAGTTTTAGCTTTTATTTGGCTATATAACATATATGGAAACGATTCTCCTAAAAATGAAAATAAAAAACAAACAGAAGGCAACAATGAAGTGGAGTTTAAGTTTGGATTAAAAGAAAAAGAAAATAAAACTATAATGGTAGATATTTCAGGAGAAGTTGTAACTCCAGGAGTCGTAAAGCTTACAGAAGGAGCAAGAATAATAGATGCGATAACAGCAGCCGGAGGAAAGACGGAAGATGCCGATTTATCAAAAGTAAATTTAGCTTATATACTAGAGGATGGTGTTCAATTATATATTCCAAGGTATAACGAAAAATTAGAGAAAGATATATTGCAAACTGAACCAGGAGTCGGAATTATGCAAGAAGGAATAAATATAACTTCTAAAAAGGACACAAAAGTAAATATTAATACAGCCAACAAAGAAAAATTAACAACTCTGCCAGGCATAGGGCCCGGAACAGCAGATAAAATAATCGAACATAGGAGCAAAAATGGTAAATTTAAGACAACTGATGAAGTTAAGAAAATTCCAGGTATAGGAGAAAATAAATTCAAATCACTAAAAGATAAGATAACAATAAAATAATAATGAAATATAATATTAAAATAAAATATCTTGAAAAAGAATGAATATAATTGTAAAATGTCAAAAGAATACATAAGAAAGGAGACAAAAGGTATGAATTTACTAAAAAAAGGAATCGCTGAGTGTTTAGGAACATTAGTATTAGTTTTCATTGCATGTGGTGTAGGAGCTTTATTTGGTGGAGCTAATTTAGTAGCAACAGCATTAGCATTTGGTCTATCAGTTGTTGCAATGGCATATGCTATTGGAAAAATATCAGGATGCCATATAAACCCAGCAGTTTCTGTAGCAATGT
>ERZ773099.419-NODE-419-length-36612-cov-3.351615_pt1 | contig 36612 bp, 29 predicted proteins | sample MGYA00511120_ERZ773099 | MGnify/ENA primary metagenome ERZ773099 (study PRJEB29015, sample SAMEA2738012) | human oral metagenome | biome: human oral; feature: human-associated habitat; material: dental | place: China | collected 2104 ... | reverse complement strand
TGCTTGGTTCTAATCACGAGATCTACCTTTGGTAATCCTCCAAAATCCATATGCTTCTCTAGGTTATCTTGGGTTATAGATTCACCAGATGAAATCAGACTTTTTATTCCTCTTAAAATTTCGTCCTGACCTCAATAGTTGATTGCTAATACAAACCAGCGGTCAGTCGGGTAGTGATATTCTTTCTGTTTTTCAACAAGTCGATTCCTGAGGTGATCTGGGAGTTTACTAATGTCTCATGCAACTTTAAAGTTAACCTGCTCCTGATGCAGTGTATCATAGAGTTTCTGAGTGATTTGCCCGTATAAAACAAAGAGATAATCAAGTTCTTCTTTGCTTCTATTTTTGAGATTCTCGGTACTGAGCCCCCAAAGAGTGAAGACTTTAACCTCAGTTTGCGTGAAAATATGGATCGCAAGCTCCATCATCCTAGTGAAGCCTTCTAAATGCCCAATAAATTGCTCAAGTCCTCTTTGTTTTGCTCGAGTTCTATTCCCATCGGGGATTATTGCAATATGTTGAGGTGTTTTCATAGATGATCAAAAAGCTAAAAAACTGACTTATATTCATGAAACTCTTGCTAGAGAGGGTAATTTGAGATGCTCCAGGAGGTATCTCATTCCCAGCTCCACTATACTAGTGAATCACTTCTTATTTTCAAATCAAAATCTCTATCTCAATCCAGACCTAAGTTTCTTATCAGATTTTTTTCTATTGACTTATATCTGGTTTTATATATAAAGAGCGAAGTTTTATTTTTTTTCTCTACAAAATGCCAACATTGATACTTGTTTTCTTTTGGATTATCGTAATTTGACTTCTGATTTTTCTTTTTTATCTTCTCAAAAAATATCTCGGTAGAATAATTATTATCTGTGCATTTGTACTTTTACTTTATGGAATCTACTGGATTATCAATCCAGCTGGAGCAAGAGGAATCTTCAACGGAATCATTTCGCTCCCAACTACGACAATTAGGGCAATAAATGGTCGATTTTCAAAAGATGCTTCAGTAACTGGACAAAATAATCAAGAAATCTGATCATTATCTGGTGATATGTTACTTCATTCAGGAACAGTTCAGTTAAAGGAAGGTGTAAACTGAGATACTAGTGGGAATGTCCAGTTAGCAGTTAATCCATCACCTGCTCAAGATACTGCTTCACAGACATTAAATCAGTCAGAAACTATTATACTCAACGTTGAACAGCCTAATCATCAGGTAGTCTCAGGACAGAACACATCTCCTTCAGTTGATCAGTACAAAATAGGGGATAATACCTACCTTTTCCCATCAAAAGAGTATAAGGTATCAGCATCTGCGAGCGGAGATATTCTCGTTCAGAAGTTAGATGCCGGTGATCTATTAGGAGAAGATGAAGATGATGGAAGTTTCGATATCATTCCATCAAATCCAAAAAAGTCGAAGAAATCTGATTCAAAGACTACAGATAATTCAAAATCGTCTACAAACAAAAAGTCTTCTGGATCACTCTCAGCATCTGATCTGAATGAAGCGAGTCAAATCTTTAATATCTAACCAATAGAACTCCCCTAAAGGGAGTTTTTTTAGAATAAATTTTCTCTGAGAGAGGAATCTGATTCTTCGCAACTGAGGTCTAAGGCAATCCTATTTTTATCTTAATCTGAATCGCCACATTCATTTTACTCATTTTCAATGACAAACAGTCATTGCGAGCGATAGCGAAGCAATCCAGATATCCTCAAACTTACTCTAGAAACCTAGATCATTGCATTGGTTTCCCTCACTCCTGATGACTGAAAAAATGCTCCCTACTAGGGGAGCTGGCGAGCGGTAGCGAGACTGAGGGGCTTTAGTACTCAACCGCTTATGTCCTTTGGATATCTCCTCTTAAAAAAATAAAAAACCGCTATGGCAGCGGATTTTTTATATCAAAAGGAGAAATCTCATATATTCCAACAATCTTTTTCAGGAAAAGTTTTCTATGCAGCGGACAAAGTCAGATTTTTTCTATTGCTTGATAGTGGGCTTTTGTCCCATATCCCTTGTGTTTTGCAAAACCATATTCAGGAAATTTTCTATCCAAATCTGACATAATATGATCTCTCGTTACTTTTGCGAGGATAGAAGCCATAGAAATTTGCATCAATGCTGCATCACCATCAATAATTGTCTGAGTTTTGATTCCTAGTTCCTTACTCAGTCAAAAGTCCTGCTTCCCATCAATGATCAAGGTAATTTGATCAGAATTTTGTTTTTCCCAAGTTGCAAGAAGTTTCTTTACACCATCAATGCGGATCTTTTTCTTCGCTTTGATGTTCAAAAAATTACAAAAAATCTGATATAACCCTTTTGTGATAGCGATATTCAGGCTTCTTGTTACTCAATACTGATCGATTATTGCTGGTTCAACGCTCCAGCTCCCTCAGCAAATCAGTTGCTCAGATAGCAAGTTTTGGATATGTTGATAGGCATTTTCTCTTTGCTTTTCAGTCAGTTTTTTGCTATCTTGAAAAAGAGAAGTATCGCCTCGGCTTTCCTTCTCTTCTCAGATAATAATTCCAATCCTCATTTCTCCAGCGAGTGGTCATCTTCCCACCTCATCAATATAGATTTTCATAGTTGCTTATTTTAAATTATAGTTTTGCGGCCAAAAGAATGGAGACTTTGAGCATCACTTTGTGGTACACATGATCTCAGAAATCTGAGTTTTGTCTCCTGAAAGATTGATCAATGTAACTTTCCAATCTTCATTAAAATGCTGATTTCAGCTGATAGCATAGCTCAAAGTATAGGAATATTGTCTTGTGTTTTTCGCATCATTTACGCTTCCAGGGATCAAAAAGATTGAACTCAGATTGAGATCTCCTACAAGATTTCTTGTGAAAATGCTAATATTCTTTTTATTCCAGTGACTGTCCCGTGTTGTGCTATTTTTGAGTGGTGCATGTACGAGACGGTTCATCTCAGTGAAATTTTCACTTACCAGATACTGATAAAAATCCTGAATCAAATTACTGTCTGCTGTACGATCAATATGCTGTGTTGAAACAACTTTCACTTGATTTTGCTGATTCCCAGTTGTTTCTCCAGAAACTGCTCAAGAAGCTTGATTAGCTGCTGAAGTTCCATCTGCTAGTGCCCCAGAGTTGATAGTGATTACCTCTGTGTTTTCTGGAGTTAGGAGATTGATACTCTCAGTTGGTGTCTGAGGAGTATTATATCCTCTACCGTAGATAAAAACCTTGTAAATAGCGAATAAACAAAATACGAGAGCAAACAGAAATACTACGATAATCCAAGCAGGAACCTGCTTTTCTTCATCTCTTTGAGTCTCATTGGAGTTGAGCTTTTTCTGAGTAAAGCCACTAGTGTTCTGCTTTTTTTCTTTTTTCTCTCTATCTCATCGTGTTTCTTGCTTTCTTGGAGTCATGATTACGAGGTTAGTAGATAAAACATCTTTCTCCTGACTATAGCGACCCTTTTTGAGAAATCAAGCCTTTTTGTTAAAAAGGAAAAAAAATCAGATTTTTTACTTCTTTTGGAATCAAGAAATTTCCCCAAAATTTGCAAATTTCTGAAAATTGGCTATAATTAAGCTATGTTTTTATATTATGATGATTGTCGAGATGGGACTTTCTAGAGAAACTCAATCGCGAAAATGATACTATCGTTTACTTTTGATTTTGATAATTCTTGGGGGAGGGACACGAGCCGGACTTTGGGGATATAAACGGTATTTAGAAAAACAATCCTTACTTCTAGATGCACAAATTTCCTCAAAAAATTTAGAAATCCAAAAGGTTCTTGAAGATAAAACCTTCCAGCAATATTTACAGGTTCAGAAGCTTGAAAACCAGAGATCACAGATCCCTTGGAGCCAATATATTCATAAGATCCTTGAGATCCTAGAGAGTATCAAGTCTGTAGAAGCGAGTAGAGGAGGGGTAGAACTTTCAGATTTTAAAGTAGATCTTAACGAGCTTTCTCTCAATGGAGTCGTGAACAACTTAAGGATTCTTTATGGAAACAGACAGGGATCCGGAGGACTGATTGATAGTTTTAATCAACTTGACTTCTTAACTGATATTTCAATCAAAAATTATGAAAAAGCTGAACAAAGCCAGAGTCAGCGTGCATTCCAATTTACTTTATCCGCTAAAGTTCAAACTAATGCTACAACAGGATCAACAACTCATAAATAGTCTTCTTGAGCAGCAAAATTCCTCAGCATATGCTCAACAAACTGCCCAGGAATCCACAGAATCCCAGATCTCGATTTCTAGGGTAGTGACTGCAAAATATAAAGTATATGTGATTATCTTGCTCATTTTGTGAGTAATCATGGGAACAAAATTTTTGCCAAGAGCTCGATCTGATTTTCAGAAGGCTCAAGAGGATTTTGACCAGAGAGGAGTTAAAATTCAACAATTAGATACTGAAGCTAAGGAATATACCGCACAAAAGGCAAATCGAACAATCGTGAACAAGATGAAGGACAGAATTGTTGCCTGTGTAAATGATGGAGGAGATTGTGAAAAATTGCCTGCAGTTCTGCAGCCTCAACTCAAGACGATCATCGCATATCTTCAGCTCGGAAACTTAAATGCTCCAAAGATGTGGATCGATGAAAAGAAAGTGCTAAGGAACCTTGATCAACTCATCACGAGAAATAATCCATCTGAGGCTTCTTCTAGTAGGAATGGAGAAGTGCAATGAATTAAGCTTTGAGAGCCTAAACTCATAGATGAAAAAACAGGTTTCTATCAGCTACCAATTGATCTTCAGATGGTCTTTGGAAGTAAGGATGATCTTATCTCTTTCGTGGATAATATTGAACAATATATTATCCCATCAGAGAATGACCGTATTCTCTACCATATTGATCAGGTTTCCTACGATATTATGGCATATAATGAAGAACAAACTACAGAAATCAAACTCAGTGCCTACTATTTTAAGTAGGGAGATTTCTTAAATACATTAGCATATTAGAATCAAAAAAATCAGACTTTTTATCCTTTTTATCTCTATTGATACATAAATGAACGAAAAGCATCAACCAAACTTCATTGAAAGAATGCTGATGGGTATCATGCAAGCTGTAGATACACAGACTTTTTCTGAAAAGGATAAAATTCTTTTTTACAAGCAGCTTGTCTATATGCTCAAAGGAGGTGTCTCTATCCTCCAAGCCGTAGATACGCTCAAGAGAACGACCAATAACTACGCGCTCAAAAAGGTTACAACGAGTATTATCTTTTATCTCAATGAGGGAAAGAGTTTTTCGTATGCGCTTTCTAGATTACCAGAATATTTTGATGAGTCAGATGCTGCGATTGTAAAAACAGGAGAGAATACTGGAACACTTGATGTTGTTCTTCAGGAACTTGCAAACGAATATACCTATCTTGGTTCTATCAAAAATAGATATAAATCAGCCTTGACTTATCCGATCATTTTGATTATTATGGCATTTGGTGCTGTGATATTTTTGTTTTCAAGTGTGCTTCCCTCTATTTTGGAGATGGTGGCAGGGGATCAACAGCTTCCACAGATTACCTTGATTCTCAAGTCAGTTTCAGATTTTTTTGTCTGATATTGGAGAGAGATTATCATCTGTGCGATTACAGGTTTGATTGTTTTGATGATTTATGCGAGTACAGAAGTTGGAAAAAACAGACTCTCAAAAGTGCTAATATGACTGCCGATGATTGGAGCTATGACCAAGACCTATTATCTTATCAAATGGGTAAGATATACTAAACTGATGATCGGTTCAGGACTAGATTATCTTCAAACCTTTAGATTGCTGAGGTGAGTATTGGATATTCCGCTTTATAGAGAGATGATAGATAGTGTGATTGCTGGACTCCAGCTTGGAAAAACTATCTACGATGCGATCAAAGATCAGACACATATTATTTATCCAAATGTTGCCGTGATGATTAAGGTTTGAGAAGAAACCGCACATCTGGAGGAAGCAATGGAAAATATTATTAGTATGTATCAGGAAGAACTTGATACTTCGATTACTCAGTTCTCAAAAGTCCTTGAGCCAGTAATCTTGATCTTTATGGGAGTTATTGTAGCTTTTGTAGCGAGTGGAATTTTTGGAGTAGTCTTCTCAGTGATGGAAAATGTCTGAGTTTAATCGTTAATTTTGGTCTTGATGTCAATAAAAAAAGGGTTTACATTAGTTGAAATGCTGATTGTCGTTGTGATAGTTGGAATTTTAATGTTGATCTGACTTTGACTCAATCGAAATCAGCTCGCACAGCTTAAAGCAGCAACGGTTGTTGAGGAGGTTCACACAAGTTTTGATGAAATTTTTCTTCAAATTTTAAACTCTTCTTCCCATCAGACAAAAGATCCAAATAATCCTGATGGACCATGGATCGCTAAACCGTATTCCGCACTAGAACTCGTAATTACCCCGAAGGATTCTGATTCAGCTGGAGTAAACCAGATTTCTCAGTCTGATATGCCAATCAAATACCGCATGCTTTCCGATCAGAATTCTTCAGAGCAAAATCTTGAGGAAACTTGGACTCCTCTTGGAGAAAAATATGAACTCACATTCCTCTCTGGAACAACAACCAACGGGGCAGATGGGGAAGTTCATTCTCCAGTTATAGTAAAATTCACACCATTTCAGACTTCATGTGAGATTTCTTCTCAAGATGCATCAAACCTTCAATACAAAAGCCTCTTTTTTACCATAAAACCAAAAGGCTGAAATGAAGCTAGCTTTTCTCTTCAAAATACCTACTGTAGACTTGCTCCGCAGTCCTCATCTGATTAAAATGAGGCAGTGTGAATATATTTTATAATTATCGATTCTCATCTCATCTATGATACCAATTATTATGCAGATTTTACCACATACGACTTGTTCTGGTAGAGGAGAAGTTATGCTCAGATGCGAGAAATCCAGTTTGACACCAAATTTACAGATTCAGATACAATCAGCATTTTCTACGCTTTCAAAAAGTCCAGATGCGCATATCGTTTTTGATATCCACAAAGATCCGATTGCTGATTGGATCTATATCTATGCTCAGGCAAAGCAGCTTGATACCTTACTTAAAGGTATCTTAGAACCTAGTATTTCAGAACTTAAAAATTGAATACTGAGTTCAATATATTTTGCTTATGAGGAGTGAGAAATGTGAGACCCTGAGGAGACAATCAAGCTCCTTTCTGAAAATGCCCTTGAGAGCTATCTGCTCGCTGCCTAAAAAATCCAAATCTTAGTCTTGAAAAATGAGGTATTTTCCTTATTTTTTTTATATTCGTTTTTCTTTGAAAAAAGAAAAAATCAGATTTTTTATCTTTTTGTCTATTAGGATGTATCGTTCTCATACCTGTTGAGCCTTAAACAAGGCAAATCTCGGTCAGCAAGTGCAATTAGCTGGTTGGATTAATAAAATTAGAAATTTAGGAGGAATGGTTTTTATTGATCTCAGAGATAGATACGGAATTACTCAACTTACTATTGATCCTTCAAAAAATACTTTTCAGCTCCCAGAGCTTAAGCCTGAGTATGTGATTCGTATCACAGGAACAGTAATCCCAAGACCTGATTCTATGATAAATGCAGAGATGGCGACTGGTGAAATTGAAGTTGAACCAATTGAGCTTGAGGTGCTTTCGACTTGTAAAGAGCTGCCATTTTCTATTGATCATGAAAATCCAGTAGGGGAAGATCTTAGACTTGAATATCGTTATCTAGACCTTAGAAGAAAGTCTATGAAAGAAAACGCAATCATGAGACATAAACTTTACCTAGAATCAATGAACTTTTTTGATGAAAGGGATTTTATTCACTTGGAAACTCCAACTTTTGTCAAAAATACTCCAGAATGATCAAGAGAATACGTTGTTCCTGCGAGGTTTGAACCAGGGAAATTTTTCGTCCTTCCTCAGTCTCCACAGCAGCACAAGCAAATGCTCATGGTTGCAGGATTTGACAAGTATTTTCAGATAGCTAGGTGCTATCGTGATGAGGATCCTAGAGGAGATCGTCAGCCTGAGTTTACACAGATAGACTTTGAACTTTCTTTTGTTGAGCAAAAAGATATTTTGGCGCTTATTGAGGAATATTTTATGCATATTGTATCAAAATATTATCCTCAAAAGCAAATACAGCACTCTCCTTTCCCAGTTTTAAGCTGGAAAGAAGCAATGGATAAATATGGAATAGATAAACCTGAACTCAGAGTTCTCAACTTTGAGATGAAAGATGTGACTACTTGGGCAAAAAAGTCAGATTTCGCTGTTTTTCAGTCTGCACCTTGTATTAAGGCACTCGTTCTGCCAAAAGAGATGGGAAGATCTGAAGTTGAGAAAAAATATGAATCCTTTATCAAATCTAAAGGCTCTAAAGGAATGCCTTGGCTTGCATTAACTGAGTCTGAATGAGTAAAGTGAAGTATTGCAAAATTTTTCTCAGAAGAAGCAATCCAAGAGCTTAAAAACCTTACTTGAGCAACTGAGGGAAATACAGTTATTTTCCAAGCTGATACCTGGCTTAAGGCGAGTGAATATATGGGAATGCTTAGAAATGAAGCAATTAAAGAACTTGAGCTCCTTAAGGGAAAAGAAGAGGAGTTGGCATTCTGTTTTGTAGTTGATATGCCACTATTTGAGGAGTGAGATGATGGAGGACTTGGGGCTACTCATCATCCATTTACAAAACCAAAGGATGAAGATATCCCATTTGTAAAGCAGCTAGCTGAGAAGATTGCTAGAGGTGAAGAACTATCATCTGAGGAGAGAGCACAGCTTCTTGAAATTAAGTCTGATACCTATGATATTGTCCTCAATGGATATGAACTTTGAGGAGGAAGTATTAGAATTCATGATGCTGAACTTCAGCATGCAATTTTTACCCTTCTTGGGCTTACAGAACAACAGATTGAAGTCAGATTTTGACACCTGCTTAAATGCTTTCAATACGGGGTTCCACCACATGGAGGATGCGCATTCTGACTAGATAGGGTAGTGATGCTCTTGCAAGATAGAAGCAGTATTCGTGAGGTAATTATTTTCCCAAAAAATCAAAAATATCGTGATCTTATGCTTAATGCACCAAGTGATATTGATGATTCACTGCTCAATGAACTAGGACTTGAGATTGTTATTGAAGAGAAATAAAATTCTGATTTCATTTATTTGGTAACCTGAAAACTACTCATGACAAATAGAGTAAAAATTCTAGAAGGGGAGTTGGTTTCTCTTGTCGTGCCAGAAAAGGAGGATATTCAGCTCTGGTATCAGGGGGTAAATGATATAGAGACTCAGCTGTATCTTTGATCTTTGGCTAGGATTACTTCACTAGCAGCAGAGGAAGAATTTTTCTCCGTTATTGCAAAAGATAGTTCCCAGAGAGTCTTTACGATCTATGCAAATCAGGATCAGAAAAATATCTGAAATGTATCTCTCATGGAGATTCACCAAATGAATAGAAATGCAGTCGTTTGAATTTCAATTTTTGATAAAAACTATCGATCAAAAGGTTATGGAACAGAGGCATTATCATTGCTTTTGAAATATGCTTTTGAGATCCTTGGACTCCATAAGGTAAATCTGAGTTACGTTATTTATAACGAGAGATGAGCAGCTTGTTACAAGAAACTTGGGTTTCAAGAGATTGGTAGGAGAAAAGAGCATTGGTATTCAAAAGGAGAATATCATGATAGTATTGAGATGGAATTGATGAGAAGTGAGTATCTATTGAGAAAACAGAACTAATCTCTTCTGCTAACTCTCTCCTATTGGAGAGAGTTTCTGTTAACTAAATGAGTTTTCTCATTGCAGGTAATAGCAAGACAAACTATAAGAAAATAAAACTACTTAAAAAGTAGACTTAAAGCCGAATTTACCCCCCCTCTATAGAAAAAATCGGCTTGTAAAAGGAGATTGCATCTCTATAAGATAAAAATCTCTTGACTTTCTCTAGTAGATACATACTCTCAAGTTCAATAGAGTTGTTTTACTCTGTTTTTTATCTTCTTATTTCATATACAGATGTGAGATCTTATTGCAATGGTTAAGGAATTTCTTGGAAAGGCCTTAATGCGAATTCTAATTATCGCTGTGATCGTAGGAGCATGGATTGGATGGAACTGGTTTAATGCTGGTAAAACAACTATCGACAATCCAACAGATCAAGCAATTACCTTTACTCTTGATGGTAAAGAGTATACTCTTCAGCCAAATTCTTCTCAAAATGTTAAATTATCAAGAGGAGAACATACTTTGGTATACAACGGAGAAACTACTAAGTTTGAAAAAGGAAAGGGAGAAACAACAACAGACGATCTTCTTGGAGGAAAATATGCCCTTCTTAATCCAACTAAGTCAGAATATGTTTTCTACAAGCAAATCTATAGAAGCGGAATTAGTGAAAGTGCTGCATACGATATCGTAGCGACCTACGACTGTCCAACAACAGGAGACTTCGCAGCAAAAGGGGAAAAATGTCCTTTCAAATTTTACAATGATGCTTTCATTGAGGTAGTTGCAGATTACGGAATTACATCAGACCTTCCAGAAAGAGCTTCTGCTCGTAGAGGAGCAACATATGTTATCAAATCAAAGCTCTTCAGATGAGCAGACTTCAAAAAGTATATGACTGAAGAATAATCCTATTCTTTGATAAAAAAAGAAAAAGACTGAATTCAGATATCTCTGATCAGTCTTTTTTTTATTATTATTTTTCCATCCTATTCTAGTAGATTCCCCCCCTATTTTAAAGTGTCGGAGTAATTTCACAGCTCTTTGTTGAATCGACCCACAAAAATCCCTCAGGACAGAGTGGTGAGACCTCAGGCTTTTCTTCTACTGGAGCTGATTTGCCACAGCCTGTAAGCACAAGGAATCAAAGAACTAAGCAGAGAATCGCTGTTTTCTTTTTCATGGTATGGTAGAATGCGAGTTAAAAAATCTGATAACTAGACTCTGAGTATAAGTATCTCACGCTCTTTTTCAAATCAATTCTGTCGAGAGCTTCCTTGTTATCAGGGAGGTAAGAGACAAGAGGGAAAAGAAAAAAGCTGGAATAACTCCGGCTTTTTTTCTGTTGCATTTCCCCTGTGATTATTTCATAGCCTCACATAGTTTCCTCTTACTGAAGCTCAAGACTGATAATCTGACTGCTTCCAAAGATGCTACTCTGCAAAGTAGAGAAGAGAATATTCTCAAGCTGGGTCTTATCTACTCCAGAGAGTGTCTTTAAAAGACTTAAATACTGAACTAAAACAAGTCTTTCATCTTGAGTTAGATTCTTTGCGTCCAAGCTTCCATTTGCAATATATCCTGCAGCGATAGAGAAAAGTTTTGCACTATCAACTTGCTTATTTACAAGATTAGCCATATCATCAATTCCAGCTGCAGATTGATATCTTGAGAGGAAGAGATTGAAAATATGGGTTAAGAGACTCATATCCTCCTGAGTAATAAAGAACTTTGCTACAATCATCTTTGCTCTGATGAGTAAGAGTTCATCATCATTAAGATTTCAGAATTCTTTACGAAGTTCTGCATCACTAAGTTCAAATCAGTATTTTGCACCGATATTATTAGTAAAGAGAAGTTTTAGATAGCCTTCTTGACTAAACTTTGCAAGCATACTGATTGCTCCAGGAGCGAGAATTTCAGTTTCATTACTATTAAGCTTTGCAAAGAATCTATGGAAGAGACTCTCATTCCCTTGACCAACTCTACCTACTGTTCCAATATTTGGATCAATGATAAGATATTTGATATGCTTATTTTTGAGTCTATTGTATGATTTACAGCTATTAAAGTCTGAAAACTGTTCCCAAAGCATAGTCAAAAGTCCATCAGATCGCATATTCCTCTGATTTTTAAGGAAGTATTGAATATAGGTTCCAGCGACTAATACTCCATCTTCATCTGCTCTGTTTTCTACTGCCTTCATAAACGGAAGATACGCTCCAAACTGTAATTCAAAAAGCTTATCTGCTGTAAATTTGTACGTTTTTTGGTTTAAGACTTCAAGGTTTTCACTTAAGATCTGTTCTGTTCACACATTTGATTTATACCATCCAAAAGCTCAACTTCCAGCTTGAGAAGAAATTCTTGACCAGTTGAGGTAGGATTGAACGAGGATAAAACAGGTAAGAATTCAGATTAAAGTCGAAAATGCCATCTGGCTTTTTGCAGTATCTTTGTGCTCCATTTCTTCAATGAAAATCATAACTGCTAGGATTGACCAGATAATAAGCCCAAGTCCATACCAAAGAATACCTGCAGCAATAGCCCACCAAATCGCCCAACCACTAATAATTGAAAGTGAAAGGATCAAAAGCACCCTTAAGCGAGTAAACAATGCATAAATAGCCGCAGCAACAAGCAAGATCAATACAAATATCCAAATCAAACCAATATCAGTATAATAACTACTTAGATTTTGCAAAGACCAGTTATAAATTGCGTTAAGTGGAACGATGTACCTATATGGGATATTAACATTGCCATTATCAGTTGAGATACTATGTTCTTTCCCGTAAGTTTGCAATGCATCAAATGCAGTATCAATTTGTGCATGAGTTCCACTACTAATCGCATCAATGGTATTTTGAATAAGTGTTGCGACCTTTCCATCTTGAGTTCTAAGTTTTGATTTGAGCTCAGATAAAGAGGTTGAAATCTGATTTTTTGAACTTTCTGTTTGTGCACTTGCAGCGAGCTTTTCAAGGAGAGTAGTGTTTTCACAGAGGAGAACCGCATCAGCATTGAATCCATAGCAAGCATTATCTTTCCAGAAGAAGAGTTTAAGAACAAGCCCAGAAACACCAGTCTTTGGGAAAGCTCTTCTACCAAATCCGACATATCTTCCAAAGTCTTCATTTACTGCACTTCCTGGAGCTTTTTGAAGGTTAGCCGTGAGATCTGCCTCATCAAATTTTTCAGCCTTACATTGATGATAGTTGAGGTCTGAAGTTGCTTGATTGAGATGATTAGTATCAATAATTCTTTGAGTTTCCAGGCTTTCAAGTCCTCCGGTCTGCTGTACAAGCAGAGGCTTTATCTCCTTAAGACTAGAGTTTTCGTCTTTCTGAGCTGAAAGATTAGAAGGAGCCTGTCCCAAGATTATTGATTGAATAAGTTCTACTGGCTTAATCTGTTTATCTACAATAGATTGTCTGATGAGTACCCATGGTCACTTGAAGATTAGCATACTCACGAGCATACAAATTCCCCAGAGAAAGATATTTTTTAGTTGAAGCCCAAAGTGTGCTTGCTTTTTTATAAATCCTCTCACAATACCAATAAGGAAGAGCACTGCTCCAATAATGATCAGAATTTTTCCTAATGCTGGAGAGATAAAGGCAGCAGTGAAGAGCGGCTGTAAGATTCCCATTGCTCATAGCACCAAAATTCCGGCTCAGAAACTGGCCAAAGCATTTGTCAGAAGTCCAAGCAAAAGGAGTCAAAAAATTACAACATCAATAAATGCTGTTGGTTTCGCCATTGTGGCAAAAGCAAAGAATACCGCAGAAATAATCAAATATTTTGGAGTATCGTTTCTTGATGCATTTGTTGCTTTTTCTCGAAAATGATTAAGGGCAGTAATCCCGGCTAAAATCGCAAATACTGTTAAAGCCAGCACTCCCATATCAGTTTTATTGTCTACAAAGAGGAGGAATGCCCCCATCCCGCTCGTAAGCCACAAAATAAGAAGTCCCCATCAGATCATAAAAGAAGTTTGAGATACTGATTCAGGTTTTTCTTGACCTTTTTGTGGTTTTCTAAAGAAGGTTAATATTTCTTTTAGCAGACCGATCCCTAGTAGTAAAACAAATACTCAGCTCCAGAAGTTCATAATTACTGCAAAAGAGTCCTTTGCAATATTAAGGAATTTAGTTAGTGGAGCGAAAAAAGAGAAAGCAAATGCGATAAATCCATGCCAAAGATATGGCATTGCACCAGCTGTTCATGTGTTCCCTCGGAGAATTCCACCATGTTCAGCGATTACCTTTGGTGTATACATGTATTCGTGATTCGCATCTCGTGCTGTTGGATAAGGAATGTAAGAGTGATCAAATCCAAAATAGAAATACCCAACAGAACATAAAGCAAGGAGTACAATAATCCATCAGATTTTTGGGTTTTTTGTCAAGGCTTGAAAATCGATAAAAACCTGACCTAGTGCTTGAGTATGTGGTTTCAAGTGTTTTATCTCCCAATAGCTAAGTACCGCGAGTCCAGCAATGATTATCCAAAGCAATCGAGAACTAAAGATTCCTACCCCCATCAATATTTGCATCAAAACAAGAAATACTACTAGCCCAATTCCAAATGTGAGTAATGTCTCTTGCCATCTAATAGTTTTAAAGATGTGAAGTTTTCTAACGATAAAATTTCAAAGTACAAAAAGAAGAAAAATCAGACTTACTCCTAAGGTATACAGTAATGCAACGTTGAAACTTTGAAGGAGCAAAGCTCAGAAACCTAGTAAGGTTCCATTGATCCATGCATGCAAAAAGCTAAATCCAACAAGTCCTCCTCAAAGTCTCAATCCAAGTCCGAGGAACGAAGGTGTTTTTGCTTTTTGTAGATAGTAAATAGGGAAATAAGCACACAAAAGCATACTCAAAATCATCGTAAAATGTTTTCCAGAGAATACCATTTCACCATAATAACTATGATTCCCCATAAATGAGATAAATCACTCTATCCCAATCAACACAAAGAGTGCGATGAGAACATAGAGCATCCATTTTCTTAGTTTCATAACTATGAAAGAAAAAATAAAATACTCACAGAATATAGTGTTTTGGTGCTTTTTTTCAATAGTTTAGAATGAGCTTATCAAGTGAGAAAAGTCAGATTTTTTTCTTTTTATCTAGATTTTTCTTTGCTATTGGTGAGGAATTTCTTATACTTCTGAGGTAAATTTTTAAACGCACTATGAGAAGCTAATGACAGAAAATATGCCATTACATAAACCAGCACTTTTCAATGAAGGGAAACTCAATGAGTGGGCAAAAGAGCGTAAACTCCAACCCTTCAAGGTAAAGCAGATCTTTTTTGAAATGTATAAAAATCAAAACATTGAGCGAGATGCGATGACAACGCTTTCAAAAGATCTTAAATCTGAATTACAAAAAGATTTTGTTCCGCTTGCGATTGAGCTTGTTGAGACGGTTGAAGCTGAAGATACGACCAAGTTTGCATTCAAAACAAAAGATTGAAACCTGATTGAAGCAATCCTAATGTACCATTGGCAAAATGAAAAATATGTCAAAGGTAATCAGCCAAAACTCAATCGTATTACGCTCTGTATTTCTTCTCAGGTCGGATGCGCAATGAAGTGTATCTTTTGTGTAACAGGAAAGCTCTGATTTAAAAAAGACCTTACTCGAGAAGAAATTATCTCTCAGATTCTTTTTGCTAATGCCTATGTTAAAAAGAGGTTTGGAAAAAAAGAAGATGGGTCTAATCATGCAGTCAGAAATGTGGTATTTATGGGTATGGGCGAGCCACTTCTCAATTATGATAATATGAGAAAATCGCTAGAAATCATGCTTGCTCAAGATAGACTTTCATTGAGTAGGAGGCATATTACGATATCGACCTGTGGTATTGTCCCATGAATCGATAAACTGATAGAAGACAAGGTAGCAGTAAAGCTTGCGGTTTCTCTCCATTCCCCAGATCAAGAATTAAGAAATCAGATTATGCCAATTGCGAAAGCTTATCCTTTAGATCAGCTCATGGAGGCAATCGACCGCTATGTAAAGGCTACTGATAATAGAATTTTTTACGAATACATCATGATCAAGGATATGACAGATAAGCCTGAACTAGCTCATGGACTCGTAAAACTGCTTAAAAATAGACTTGCTCATCTCAACCTCATTCCTTACAATGAGAATCCAGCTATTGATCTTCAAGAAAGTGAAAGAAAGACTATTATGAAGTTTAAGGATATTCTTGAGGCTGGTGGGATCACGGTTACTGTCCGTGATTCTATGTGAAGAGAGGCAAAATGAGCTTGTGGACAGCTCGGATATGAAAAGGTAAAGAAGCAAAATGAAAAAACTGAATAATCGCTTGTTTTCAATAACAAAAAAAGCCAAAATCTGGCTTTTTTCTTCTTTCTGAATCTCTATATCAAAAACTCTATATTTAGAATGAGCAATAGTTTTTTAAATCTTCAATCTTCACTCTAACTTGTTCCATTGAATCTCTTTCTCTGAGTGTAACGGTATTGTCTTCCTTGCTCTGATGGTCAATGGTGATACAGTATGGAGTTCAGATTTCATCTTGTCTTCTATATCTTTTTCCAATTGCACCACTATCATCATATTCACATTTACATACTTTACTGAGAGATCTGAAGATTTGTTCTGCGAGTGCAACTTGATCTTCATCCTTTTTGATTAGTGGAAGGATAGCGAACTTGATTGGAGCGAGCTGTTTTGGAAATCTTACAACAACACGAGATTCACCATTTTCTAGTGTTTCCTCATCGTAAAACTCAAGCATTGCAACCATTACTTGACGACCGAGTCCAAAAGAAGCTTCAACACATCGTGGAATATATCTTTCTCCTGTGAATGGATCAGAATATTGCATATCTTTTCCGCTAAATTCTTGATGTTGAGAGAGGTCAAAGTTGGTTCTATTGTGAATTCCTTGAATCTCACCAAATCCTCGAGGGTATCTATATTCTACATCAACTGCAGCTGCTGCATAGTGAGCAAGTTTTTCGTGATCTTTGAATCTTAGATTTTCTGGATTAATTCCGATAACTTCAGTCCAATACTGCATACAGTCAGCTTTCCACTGATTGTAAATTTCCATGGCTTTTTCTGGATCAGCTGGAACAAAGTATTCAATCTCCATTTGTTCAAATTCCCTTGTTCTGTAGAGAAATTGCCCTGGAGTAATCTCATTTCTAAAAGCTTTTCAAACCTGAGCTAATCCGAATGGGATTCTAGCTCTCGTGGTATCCAAGACTGCTTTGAAGTCTGTGAAAAGTGATTGACAGGTCTCAGGTCTCATGTACACTTTGCTGGCATCATTTGCTACAGGTCCAAGATGAGAATCTAGCATAAGGTTGAAATTTCTACATTCAGTCCAGTCTGCAGGTTCTTTTGTATCTGGATTATTTGGAATATGTTCAACGATAAATGCTCTCATCCCTTCATTTCCTCGTGATTCTGGAGAGAGGTTTTTTACTCAAAGCTTTACCGTTAGTTCTTCATCACTAAGCCCATTTCTTACCTCTTCAAAGTAGTTCTCTATGATCTTATCAGCTCTAAATCTCTGACCAGTTTTTTTGTCATCAATCAATGCATCAGAAAAAGAATCCAGATGACCACTAGCTTTCCAAGTAGTTGGGTGCGCAATAATTGCAGTATCCATAAAAACTACATCATCTCTCTGCTGAGTAAAGTGTTTTATCCAAAGATCAGAAATATTTTTTTTGAGTAATGCTCCATAGGGTCAAAAGTCCCAAGCATTTGCTAGTCCTCAATAAATTTCAGAGTTAGGGTAAACAAATCCTTTTCTCTTTGCCCAAGATACGATGGTTTCCAAGCTTGTTGCCATTATGCTAGTTGATAGAAGCTAAAATACTGACTTATTTAGATTGTTTTGACTTTTTTGTTTTTCACATATCTCTTTGCATTTCATCAATCCCTGACTGAAAAAAAGCTTGTATTCTCTTAATCCTAAGTTTGATACAGTCTTTAAGATTTGAGAGCATACCTTTTTTTTCTTTTTGTGGAGTTTCGAGCTTGACGACGCCACCGAGCATTATTTTGACCATTTTTTTGTGAAGCTTTTCTTCAATGGACATTATCTAGACCGATAAAATAAAAGGTTTTTCATACTGATTTCTGGACTTTGAGTATACTAAAGCTACCTATAAAATCAAGTAAAATTCTAAAATCAGAGTTCTTGTTTTATTTTAGCTATTTTTGATACGTTCAGCTAGGTGCTCTGCATCAAACTCAGTTTGTTCTAACTGATAATCTGTAAGTGTAGTTGTTAGTTTTGTGTAAAGAGGGGAGAGAATTCTGATTTTTTCTCCTTGAGTATTGAGCTTTTGTGCGATCAGATTCTGGAGCTCAGGAGAGGATTCTTGATCAAGAAGAAGGATAATTTTTTTAGCTTTTTTAGCCTGAAGTTTTATCTCTTCAGAACTTAATTTTTCTATGCACGCGAGGGCTAGGAAGTGATAGCTCTCTTCCTGATGAAGAAGATATTCAGAGAGTTTCACCAGTTCTTCAAAGTAATTTCATAGTCCAATGACAAGGGTTTCTGCTTCAGGATTATTGATGAGATGAATCTCTTCTGGTTGGTCTATTAAGGCCTTGTCTACAATTGCGAGCTCTTCTTCTGCTTGAATCTCATAGATATTCTCAGCGATTTCTTGGTTGACGAGATGGATGGCATGCAGTCAGTCTTTTTTCAGAATTTTGATCAGCGTTTGCATATCAAAAGGGAACCAATTCTCGACCTTTTGTCTCTCAAACATAGTAATTTGGTTGAGTTCAGGGCTGATTTTATGACCAATACTGCTAATACCAGAAAATGGGCAGATAAAGATTATATTTTCGTATCAAAATATTTCATTTCACAGTAAAGACATAGGAAGCTGATCAAGAATTACACAGATATGATCAGATTTTTTGATTTTATTTTCCAAGAGAAGAGTATCTAAGTTGCTATTGAAAAGAATAAAGTTACTTTGAGGTTTTTCAAAGTGAAAATCTGAAATAATCCAATCAAAATGGATTTTTTCTTCTTTGATAAGTTCAAAAAAGTAGTCGTTGACCATAAGTTTTGAGAGGTTTGTGCTGTACATAACTATAAACTAAGATAAATTCTAGAGATCATAGGTGAGAAGATATTGAGCAATTTGTCTAAAGATAGGACCTGCGGTAGAACCTCACCATTGACTTTTTCTTGGACGACGAATCCAGATGTTAACTACATATCTTGGATCTTCTGTTGAGATTACACCTGCAAAGGTACCATTTGTCCATCCTTCTCCTCTTTGATATCTTCCTCTAAATGAGATTTGCGCTGTTCCAGATTTAGCTCAGAGTTTTTGTCCTGAAAGGTTTGCACTACTAAGTTCTGGGTTGGTATTAATTACATTAAAGAGTCCTTTTTTTATTTGTTCTGAGGTCTCAGATTTAAAGATTTTATTACTACTTTGATACTTATTATAAGTATTTTCGGTATTTGATGGATCAATAATATTTCCGATGATTGTTGGTTTGATGTATTCTCATCAGTTTACGAGTGCTATATAGGCTGCAGCTAGTTGAATTTGAGTCACGGTAAGTCCTTGTCAAAACGCATTATTCAAAAATCTGGCCATAGAAACAAGGTTTACTTTGTCGATGAATCATGGCTTTTCTTCTGCAAGTTCAATTCCTGTTAATTCTCAAAAACCGAGTTTCCCTAGATAGTTATAGAAGACATATTTTCCTACTCTTTGCACAATCTTTACCATTCAGACATTACATGAATAGACGAGTGCATGAAGAAAATTATGATTTCCCATACAGGTTTTTGTTGCATTTTTGATGGTATATATTCAGACTTTTACTGATCCTTCATCAACATAGCGCTCATCAAAGTTCATCTCATCCGTATCGATTCCGATTGCTACTGTAAATGCCTTAAAAATACTTCCTGGTTCGAAAGGAACAGTGATGTTTTTATCAACGAAAACCTGAGCTCAATAGATGTTTTTTGCAATATACTTTTTTAGATTTTCTTGCTTTCTTTCTGTCAAATTTGCTAGCTTATATTCTCCTCCAGTGTGGACATATACAGGAATATCAATGTACGTTTGATTATCAATGATTTCTCTATTTTCTCTGCCGAGTGGAATTAGTGTATATGCGTCGTTATAATTGTTTGGATCGAAGGTTGGGGCACTCACAGATGCTCTTACCTCTCCATTTTCTGCATCCGTAACTAAAATTGCGATAGCATCAGCTTTTACATTTTCTAGTTGTTCTTTTGCCAGTCTCTCAACTTCCCTCTGAAGTCAAATATCAACCGTAAGATAGATATCGCTTCCATTAGTTGGGTTTTGAATTTCAAATTCGTTTGCTCCTACATTCCCTAGCCAAGCCGAGGTTCTACCTTTAATTTCTCATTTCTTCCCTTTAAGCTTTGAATCAAAGTATTGTTCAATTCCGTAATATGCAGTTCATCACCTGTCTACATATCCTAAGATGTTTGCCATAAAATTTCAGTATGGGTAGTATCTTGTTGTATAAGGTTCTAGAACGAGTCCATAGAGTACTGGAATTGCAATCAGTCTTTCTTTTTTACTTTGTGAGGTGTTCTCTTGCCTTGAATTTCTATTTCTTTCAATCTTTGAAAGTTCTCATCTGTGTTTTATTTTTAATTCTCTGATCTCTTGTGCAAGAGCTGGGTTGAGTCCAGAGATGATTTTGATATATTTCCATTCCTGTGGCTTGAAAAGAGTATCAAACTGACTTCAAATAGGATATTTCCATTTTTTTAGTAGAGCCTCGATCGTCGCTTGAGCGAGTCCAGGATCAATGATGGTTGAAGGTTCTAGATATACATAATGATCTGCGATAATATGCACATAAGGAAGCTGCTTTGCAGCGAGTTCCTCTAAAAATTTCGGTTCAGTAAAATATCAAAGATAATTCTGAGTTTTTATTCAGATTTTTATCTTTTGATCAAGTTTGTTTTTTATGAGTTCAAGAGCCTTCTCCTTTGAAAATTGAGCTACTACCTTCTCGAAATTCTTCTCATAATCCTCAAAATTAAAACTCTGATATTCTGGAGACTCAGATCAGCTTCAAAAATAGAAAAGTTCTGGTTTTTTAGGAAGGAGGCTTACTCCGGCAAAAAGTTCAACATTTTTTACACAGTCGGTGGAATTTACTGGAGACATTCCATTAACTTCACAAAGATGCTTATAAAGAACAGGCGTGATAATCTCTATAAAGCGGGTCTTCATAGGGATATTAGACCCCGAGATAATTCCCTCAAGCTCTCTAGGATCCACAGCAAGGTCATAGAGAGTAATATTTTCCGTGAGCTTTACGGGATGTCCTCACTTATCTAATGCATAGATATTCCCTCTTTCTGGCTTGAGAAGTGATTCTCTGTAATGTTGCTTACTCAAAAGGGCATTATATTCATCGTACTCAATAACCTGAAGCTGAAAAAGCCTTAAAATAATAACAAAAAAAAGGAAACAAAAAAAAACAATGAGTTGCATTTCTTTGCTTTCCAAAAAAGATGAAACCCAAGGGTGCGACTTCAATTGAGAAAAAAACTGATTTCCTCTTGCTTTATGCTTTTTTTGGGTGAGTAGACTTTTCATAGTAGAAATAATAGTGTTTACTTAAGGTAAAATCACTTTGTATCATAGACTCCTTTCAAACTATAAGTGTAACCAGAAAGCATATTTCAGAGTTTTTGCTTCCATTTGTTATAATTTAACTCTGTAGTTAGCGAAATACTGAGATAAGGATTGATTTGAATGTCTTTAGTTTTCCAAGCATAGTCAGGATTTGTGCTCGGAGCTACATGGATCTTTCGGCTCTTCACCGAAATATTTGCATCAAAAAGATTAACCCGACCATCATCTATACCGTTCGCAAGTTTGTAATTCTTGTAGGTATCTCATATTGCAGTTCCACAATTGAACCCTTGTCCGTAGTCACACGCCCAAGTATCAATCTCTCAATCATAGGTTTTAGGGTCATTCGGATCGAATTTATGCTCACTACCGGCATCAAATCCCCTAAGTCTCAAAATTTGGATAGATGTTGAGCCATCAGGTCTTGTATTCAGCCTCAAGAAAATCCTTCTTTGCCCATCATGGGAAATGAGGTAAATCTCCTTAGGATCAACTGGAATAGCTGAAGGTCATTCTCCTAGGTCTCTATCGTCTGAATCTCCAACTTCTTGAAAGTTATTGTTAGGATCTGGGATTCCTGTATTATTGATGATTGGATTGATTCTATCTTTTCCGTCGGTGTCGGTTCCTACATCTCGAAAAAGCATTTTGTATTGTCCAAAAGATTGCACATCTGTAGCAGTTTCTCCAGCCTTACATTTTGCTAAGTCATAATATTTTCCTTGTATGATGTCATTATTGCTAGAGCAGTATTTGATCCTATGCTTTGCCTGCTCATTTTCCCCTCAGACAATAATTTTATTCTGATTTCAAAAGGCAGAAAAAGCTGAATAATGTCAGTTGGTCTCTCAGAGTCAGACTTTTGACCTATTAAAATATTCTTCATAATCAATGGTATAATCCTGAAAAAGCTCAGCAAATCTGCTTATCACACTGTTTGTCTCTTCAATAAGTGTCTGTCTTGCATCATTAAAATGCTTTACTCTTGGCAGAGTAATCATAACGGAATAAATCGTTGTTAAAAGGCTCCCGGATATGATGACAACCAGGAGCATTTCTAAAAGAGTAAATCATTTCTTATATTGCATGAGATGGCATTATTCTTAAATCATACTGTTGATTTTTGCTCTAGTTTGTGGACCAAATCGTCCATATCCAGACTTATTTTTTTCTTTCCCCGTAATTACTCCGTTTTTAAGCTGGAATTGATATACTGCTTCGATTGTGGCTCTATCATAGACTCAATTAATCGCTCCTTTATAGAATCACCAGTTAGTAAGGTAGGTCTGAAGAGCTTTTACCTGCTGATGATATTGCCCTTTCTTAAAAGTCTGAGTAAATGTTGCAGCTTTTGAAGGGGCAGGAGTTTGCTCTGACGGAGTAGGTTGCTGTGGTTGAGCAGGGATATCTGTTGATTGAGAACCTGTTTCTGTAACTGCTCATGTATTGGTTTCAGGTTTTTGAGCTGGTGTGTCACTTTCTAACATTAACCTGAAATCTCTTCTTAATTGCTCCCCAAGTCCTGTGATTGTTTTATTAAAAGTATCCATTGCGATAGCTTCTAAATCCTTCAGCTTTACCTTTCAGTTCTTGATACCAGCAGTAATTTCTTCCAATCCTTTTTTAAGAGTATCTGCTGTTGATTCAAGGTCTTGCGTATAGCTTGCGAAATTTACGCTTGTTGTTAGGAGAAGACTGCAATTTACCTCTCCAGATGTGGTATAAAACTTCTTCCTGATATCTTCCTGCTTTCCCATAAGTTCTGCATATTTATCATAGTCGAAGAAAGCTGAAAAGATATAATATACTGACTTATTTGCCTCAGATGTCATCTTTCTCATAAAATTATCCTTATGAATCTGATACTTTGCCTGAATGTCGGGACTAGGATTGCGGGTGCTGATCATCTCTCCGATAGTTGTATCAAAATCCATACTTATATTTGAGAGAGTTTGATCTTTGATTTTATTCATATTTGTCCAAAGACTTGAGTGGTTATTGATAGCATTGTTTAATCCAGAAAAAGCACCGCTTACAGCATCAGCATATTTGTTTACATTCTTGATGATATCAAGTTTCTGAGCAAGCCCATTAAGAAGATCTTGATTGTTTTTTACATACTCTAAGAAGGTTGCCTTTGTTTTCCCAGACTTGAGGTAGTAGTCGTTTTCTAGGTTAGTGATTTTAATGGCATTTTGATTATAGAAATTATCCAAGGTATTACCTAGCAGAATAGGATCAGTATCCTTTAATTGTAGTCCATATCTCTTGATATCTCCATCTAGTCCAATATATTCGTTGAGAATACTGGTTTTGAGATTGTCAGTTAGTTTATTGTAGTCAAGATTCTGATCTTCTTTTGGAATCGCACCGAGGCAACTTGCAGCATCAAAAAGTGTTGTGTCTGCGAATTTTTTCGCTTCATCTGCAATAGATTTAAGCTTATTCTTGCTATTTTCCAAACTATTAAGTAGCTTAGTCTTATTACTTTCAAGTTTCGAACTCAAAGAGTTGATCTGAGCTGTTGTTGGTTTTGTAGTGTTTGTTGCAAAAGCACTTCATCAAATAACCAGCATAGTTCAAATAAGACCTATTCAGAGTTTTTTCATTTTTTTCTTTTATAAAAATAAAGGTTTGAATATCTAATGAGTATCGTTTTTGTTCTAAATTTCAAGTTGAAATTTGAAAGTAAAACGCTACTCTCAAAAAAATGAAGAAATCAGATTTTTGATTCGTTTTTTATTTTGTATATTTATGGCTTATGACCTTGATCCCTACAATTATTGAAAAAACTAAAGCTTGAGAGAGAGTATATGATATTTATTCTAGACTTTTGGAGGATAGAATTATCTTTGTTGGAGAGGCGGTGCATAGTGCGATGGTAAATACTGTGATTGCTCAGATGCTCTATCTTGAGAAAAAGGATCCGGATAAGGATATTATTATGTATATTAATTCTCCTGGTGGTGAAGTATATTCCGGACTTGCGATTTATGATGCGATGCAGGTTCTTAAATGTGATGTTCAGACGATTTGTACAGGGCTTGCCGCTTCAATGGGATCTGTATTTTTGACTGGAGGAACGAAAGGAAAGAGGTTTGCTTTGCCAAATTCTAGGATTATGATTCATCAGCCATTGATTTCATGAGGTGGAATCTCAGGTCAAGCTACTGATATTCAGATTGAGGCAGAAGAAATGCTTAAAGTAAAGAAAAATCTGACTGAAATTATCGCAAAACATTCCGGGAAAAGTTATGAAACGTGTCTTGCGGATATGGAGAGGAATAAGCGAATGAGTCCGCAAGAGGCGCTAGAGTACGGTTTGATTGATAAGATTATTTGAGCATAATTTATTTTTGTTTGCTATGATGTTTTCTGTAGCATTATTTTGAGCTTCTGCTCGCGAGGAGAGTTTAGCACTTAAGTTACAAAATCGTTTACAAAAGGAATGAATTCAGATTTTCCCTATTAACCCTCGTTATCCAGAGATTAATTGAACTGCTTGTTATCCAAGTTTTGAGGAAGTGGATAAGGAAGTGCAGAGAGTGGATCTTTTTGTTTTTATGACAAATCCAGAGCTAACTCTAGATCTTCTTAAAAATAATTTGAAGTTTTGAGTAAAAAAAGTCTGGTTTCAGCCTTGAACTTTTGATGATGAGGTGCTTGAATTTTGTAGAGAAAATGGTTTAGATTTCAATACAGAACATTGCATGATTATTGCTCCATTGAGTATCGTTGAGGAGTTTTTGAAGAGATAGTTTTTTTTAATTTTGAACCATGATAGGCAAGATGAAAATTTTGGTGGGACTTTCCTGAGGTGTTGATTCTGCTGTTGCTGCCTATCTTTTGAAGGAGCAGGGGCATGAGGTCGTGGCTGGGTTTATGAAAAATTATATTTCAGAGGAAGGAAACTGTACTACATATCAGGATTCTATTGATGCGATTAAGGTTGCTGAGTATTTGTGAATTGAAATTCGCGCTTACGATCTCCAAAAAGAGTATCAAGAAAAAATTATTGATTATATTTTTGAGGGATATCAGAGAGGGATTACTCCAAATCCAGATGTTCTTTGTAATTCTCTGATCAAGTTTGATGTTTTTTTGCAAAAGGCTTTAGCAGAAGGTTTTGACAAGATCGCAACTGGACACTATGCACAACTTCTTGGACCTGGTGAGGTTTTGAGAGGAAAAGAAAAACCTGATTCTAATTCTGAGTTTTTTCATTTGCTTCGTGGAGTTGATGAAATTAAGGATCAAAGTTATTTCCTTTCTGGGCTAGATCAATTTCAGCTTTCTAAGTCTATTTTCCCATTATGAGCGATGAAAAAGTCTGAAGTTAGGGACTTGGCTGAGCGTATTGGCTTGCCAAATGCGAAGCGCCGTGATTCTCAGGGACTTTGCTTTATTTGAAATATTCCAATTAGGGAATTTCTAATGAAAAAGCTTCCTCCAAAATCTTGAGCAATAAAAACGCTTGATGGGACAAAAGTTTGAGAGCATCAAGGAGCGTATTATTTTACGATAGGTCAAAAACAGGGACTTGGACTGAACTTTAAGGCTTATGTCTATCGTATTGATATAGCGGAAAATACTGTGTATGTTTGTGATAAAGACGCTGAGGAGCTTCAATCTAGAGAATGTTTGCTTAAAGATTGGCATTGGATCGCAGAGGAGTATCCAGTTTGAAGCCAGCTTTCTGGAAAGATTCGTTATCGTCAAAATCCTCCTGTTGCTTGTGAGATTATTGGAAAGCAGTGATCTGATTTGCAGGTTCGTTTTCAAGATCCTCAATGGGCAGTGGCTCCAGGACAGGTATTTGTTTTGTATGATAGAGAAATCTGTTTATGAGGAGGAATTATTGCTTAAAAATAGGAAAAAAAGAAAAACCTGAGTTATTTCAGGTTTTTTTAATATTTCTTCTATTTTCCTTCAGAATCTTTTTGAGTTTCTTTCTTAGCTTTTTTTGTATCAAGGTGGTGTTTATATCGTTCAATAAGAATTGGGAGATTAGAGAGGACAATAATCCCTACGATTAGTAGACTAAAGTGCTTTTGAATAATAGGAATGGTCCCAAAGAAGAATCCTGCGTATACGAGTGATGCTGACCAGAGAAATGCTCAGAGAAGATTGTAGTGGAGGAATGAGGTGTATTTCATGCTTCCGATTCCAGCTACGAATGGAGCAAAGGTTCTCACGATTGGTACAAATCTCGCATAGACGATTGCTTTTCCTCAGTATTTCTCATAAAAGTGTTGAGTTTTTTCAAGGTATTCTTGTTTGATTCGTTTTGATTTCATTTTGAAGATTTTGGGTCCGATGAATTTTCCAATTTCATAGTTAAGGCTATCTCCAAGTACTGCAGCTCCGAAGATCAGAAGCCAGAGTATATGAACATTGATATGATTCATAGGGTTTCCTGCTAGGGCTCCTGAGGCGAAGAGGAGCGAGTCTCCAGGAAGAAATGGCATAACAACGAATCCTGTTTCAATGAAGATAACACCGAAGATGATTGCGTATACCCGCAGTCCATATTGGTGAAAAAGTCGTGCAAGATGCTTATCAATGTGAATTACAAAATCTAGAAGAAAACCGATATGTTTGAGTATTCGATTGAATACACTGTAAAAATGGTCCATACTTTTGGTAAAAGGTTTAAAAGTCAGATTTTTTATATTTTTTAGTTTCTTAAAGCTCGCATCATAATTGCTGTACTTTGTCCAATGTTCATGCTCTCTTTGATACCCTGCATAGGAATATATACCACTTCATCTACTGTTTGGAGTGTCTGAGGAAGAACTCCTTCAACTTCATTTCCAAAGATGATTGCAAGATTGTTGTTTTCTGGTGTATAGGAATCAAGCGGCTTTGCCTCATTAGTGATTTCGGCAGCTATGACCTTGATATTGTGTTCTTTAGCATACTTGATGGCATCACAGGTATAGTCAAATTGTTTTAGTCCAACATGATTTTCAGCTCCTAGTGAGGTTTTGCGAACTTTAGGGTGATCAATAGGTGATGGGGTATATCCAGTGATCCATACATTCCGTCCAAGTGCATCTGCTGTTCTCACAACATTTCCCACATTATAAGCCGAACGGATATTCTCTAAAATGATAATCTTTTGTCCCATTAATCACGAAAAAGTAATAATAAAAAAGTTTGACCTAAAAGCAAGTTATTTTATTTTGATAGTTTTTGTGAGTTGATGATTTCTTGTCACGAAAAAATCTGCAATTCCTTGAGCTATGAGTACTGTGTATTTCTCCATATTTATGTAAAGATCGAGATGTTTCAAATTGCTGATAACCGGATAGGTTCTTTTGAAAAGAAGCTTTGCGGTTTTAGGTTCTCAGAGATCATAGCCTCTCAGTGTAGTTTTCCCGTTTTCACGGGTTATAAGAGAGAGGATCTTTTGTTCACTATTCCAATATATGTTATCAAGCAATTCTGCATTATTTAGAGAAAGCAGAGTTTCTCCTTTTGATTGTCCTATTTCAGTGCTAGTTATCGTGATTGTATTGTTTTTATTTTGTATCGTGATGAGGCTATTCCCTAAAGTGAAAAGCTGTCTTTTTTCTCGTTCACTTGTTGGGAGTAAGTATTGATTATTGTTTTGAGTGATGATCAGTGTAGTTTCATCATTGGATAGCTCATAGGATCAGCTTTCTTTTATTATATTTTGATAGTTGGATCCAGTTTCAGCTAAGATGGTTGTAGTAAAAGTGCTGAGCTTATTGTTAGCTTGAAGTAGGCGATATTGTTTCATTTTCCCGCTGGTTTGGTAGAGTGGGATTTCAAGTTTGAAGTCTTCTGTCAGATAATTTTTTGATGAGAGGAGCGTTCAAGAAAGAATCGCATTGTTGCTCTGGTAGAGTTTTGGATCAAGTGAAAATCACTGAATAAGTGTTTTTTCTCCGCTTCATTCAGCTTTTTGAGAACAATTTTTGCAGGTGATGTCTGTATTGTTATGTGGTTTTAGAAAATAGAGATACTCTGGTCAGATGGCAATATGTTTGAGTTGCCCGAGTAAAAATTTGATCTCTGGCTGAGTATCTAGACTGTTAAGATTGAAAATTGCTAGTGACGTCAGGGTTGGGAATTCTCCATCAGTAATATTGTGAGCGATTTTTTGACAAGTTGCTTGTGAAATTATTGAGGTTTTGAGTCAGTATTTGATTGCTTGTTCAAGTTTTGGTAGAAAAGTATTGTCTTCTCAATTTGCTTTGAGAAGTGCCTCTAAGCTGTCTTTGGTTGTTTGTTTTTGTGTGATGAGGTAGAACTTATCTCATACTAGTTGAGCTTGTTTAAATGGACCGCTCATTTTATAGTATTTGAGTGGCTTAAATGATTTATCCTCAATAGTATAGATAGCGATTAGAGAGTTTTGATTTTCTTCTGCTGAGATAATCAGCTTTTTATCTTGATAAAAAAAAGTCTGAATATGTTTTCGTGATTTTGGCAGATGGAATTTTGCTAAAAGTGTTGGGATTGCAATATTTACAGTATTGGTCTTTGATTCTTGAGCTCATTTGAAAAGATAGAGGAGCTGCTGATTTTTATCTAAATAAGAAAAATAGGTTTGTGAGGTAGTTTGTTGGTTTATTAGAGGATTTTTATCTGACTTCGCATAATTACTCTTCACTAATCGTGCAGATAGTTCAGAACTTGCGAGGTATTTTTTGAGAGACGTTGTTAAATCAATACATGATCTATAGTTGGTCCATTCAATAGAGGAGTCTAGTCCTGTGCTTGCAGAAGCTGGTGTTGTGAGAAATATGGCTCCTAGACCGATCCATCAATATTTTAATATTTGCATGTGGTTTTGTATGCAAAAGGTTAAAAAACTTGTTTATTTGTATCGTTTTGGTCTGAATTTTCAAGTGATGATTATGGTCGAGTCGAGGACGAAAAAGTTCTTTTATTTTTTATAAACTATAGTTATCTCCTATGAAGTTATGCTAAAAAATACATAATATCATAAAAAACGAAAATGAGAAGTTGAAAAAGGAATAAGAAATCAGATTTTTTTGTTTTTTGTAAAAAGTCGTGTATAATTGAAGTGTTATATTTTATTCTCTATCAGAATCTAAAAATGAACGAATTAAACAGTCTCGATACCGTTGCAAGTACAACAACAAAAATGAACACTCTTTTGGATAAGATTGCTTCTACTTGTGATGCTTTGATTGGAGCTTTAGATTGTACTAGAGAAGCAACAAGCCAATATGGAGGAGGGATTGTTCAGGATTTTGATACTGAATATGTAGATGTTGTGATTAAAACGCTTGTTCAGCTTAGACTTTATACTGCTAGACTTCAAAAAGAAATTAAAAACTGACTTATTCGTTCTCAGTATGATTTGGAGTTGTTTTTGTCTGGAATGCAGGAATTGTCTGATAAACTCAATACTTTGATGAGGGAAAATGGAATGATTAGAAATAATTTTGAATATGGATTGAGAGAAATAGATCAAAGTTTGCATATGATGATCGAGGAAATCGCAATTAAGTAAAACAATGCTCTGTGTAAAAAACTCAAGATAAAAAAGGCAGGTTGTCTCCACCTGTTTTTTTGTTTTTCGGATTGTTAGCTTGAGAATTTTGTTATTTGTAGAGATAAACAAAGGTTGCCTTTTTCAAGAAAATTCCTATTATCGGGTAAGTCTTTATCTATAAGAATGAGAATATGCGTATTTTCTTGGTTTTGGTGGTTATTTTGTGAGGTATTGTATATTTTGGTAGAGGAGAGTATTATTGAGAGCTTGCAATCAGTTTTTTGCCATATTGGATGGTCCTATTTTTTATAGGACTTATAATTTCAATTTTTTCTTTTTTTAAGGTTGCTTCAGATAAGTTCTTTTCTACGATTGAATTTTGGATTATGATCTGATTTATTGGTCTTTTTTGGTGATTTTTAGCACAGTTTTTGCATTTTTATGGCTTAGAAAGTAGGAATCCACATCAGACAGATAATCCAATAAGGGTGATCTATTCAAATCTTTACAAGGAAAATAGTGAATATCAAGAGATTTATGATATTATAAAAGATAAGAAATCAGATTTAATTCTTTTTGTGGAATATAGTCAGCACCATCAGAATAACCTTTGAAAAATGCTTGAAAAAGACTATCCTTATAAAATTATGAATATGAGTGTAAAAGGTCAGATTTGAAGTGCTATATTTAGTAAATATCCACTGAGAAATGTCTCAAAGACCTTTGAAAAGGGGGAGCGAGGGTATTTGCATGCTCAAATGACGAGGTGAGATAATGTATATCAGGTATATTTGATACATACGACTTCTCCGACAAGCTTAGCACATTTCCAGAGAAGGAATGTACAGTTGAACTCTTTAGCAGAGGATCTTTCAAAGACTTATCATTCACAAACAAGAGAAAAGGTACTTGTTATTTGAGATTTTAATGTGAGTCCATGGTCAATATATTATCAGCAGTTTGCTCAAAAGATTGATGGGATTCTTAGAAATACTACAGCTCGTTTCCCATTTATGATGACACGAAGTGCTTCTAGACTTTTGAAAATGGAGAAAGAATTACCAACACTTTCTTCTCGTCTTAAGCGTATTTTAGCATTTGCTTTGCCTATAGAAAGTCATATTGATCATGTATTTATCAGTCCAAAGGTTGCAGTAGATGGTATTCAAACTGTACAATTTCCAGGTTCTGATCATAAGGGATACAGTTTTGATATGCAGTAGGAGAGGTTAGAAAACGGTTTTTCAAGACGGACTTGCAATTTGAGTTCAGATAGCTATATTTGAACCGTAATTTTAGAGTTTTTGTGAAATATATTCAGTTTTTTTATTCTTTTTATGTTGTTTGTCTAAAGATGGACCCCTTATCGCTTTTGCTCTTTGTGATTTTAATTTTTTTGTCAATGTTTTTCTCTGCGAGTGAGACGGCTTTTACCTCAGTTCCAATGCACAAGGCTTCAGTCTTCTTGAAAGAGAAAAAAAGCTGAGCAAAGTCTCTTTATAAGCTTAAACTCAAGCCAGAAAGGGTTCTAATAGCAATCTTGATCTGAAATAATATTGTAAATATTTTTGCCGCTTCTTTGGCGACTGTGATTGCTATGGATATTGCAGCTAAAGTACAGTTTGATCAGACATTAATTATCTCTATTGCAACTGCTGTTGTGACGATTTTGGTGCTTTTGTTCTGAGAAATTTTCCCGAAAACCCTTGCAACGCGTCATGCAGAGAGAATATCGCTCAGTATTGCTCCTATCTATACGGTATTGATAAAGATTCTCTTCCCATTGATATTTGTTTTGGAGCGAATGATGAAGGGATTAACAAAGAAGGAAAGGAAAAATCTGATTAGTGAGTCAGATTTGGAGGCTTTTATTGAGCTTTCTAAAAAAGCTGGTGTCTTTACTGACTGAGAGGATCAAAAGATTAAGAAGCTTTTGACTTTGGATGAATTGACAGCAGAGGAGATTATGACTCCAAGAATCAAGATCAAGTCTATAGATGATCAGTGTAGCTTGGATGATGCAATAGAAAAACTCAGTGGATACCATTATTCTCGTATTCCTGTGTATCATGAGAGTATTGATACGATAGATAGGATTGTTACGCTTAAGGAGCTTTTGAGGCTTAAAAAGGAACATTCTTGATCAACATTACTTTCACAATTGACGCTTAATCCAATTATTAAGGTGCCGCGTAGTCAGCCTATTGATTCGCTTCTTCAAAAATTTCAAAAGACACATAAGCATATTGCTGTTGTGTTAGATGAGTATGGAGGGGTTGATGGAATTGTGAGCTTGGAAGATATTATTGAGGAAGTATTTTGAGAGATTCAAGATGAGTCTGATGAAGAACTTACTCCAATCAAGAGAAATGAGGACTGAACTCTGATTTGTCAGTCGTATGTAAGAATGGATGAGCTATTGAATGTGCTAGGTCTCCATCCAGATGAGATTGAGCTGGATGATGAGTATGAGGCAGAAACTTTGAGTTACTTTATTACGAGTTCTTTTGAGAGATTTCCAAGTAGTTGAGAGAAAATTAGCTTGGATATTCATCTGCATGATGATTTGGAGAATAAAACGCATAGTACTCTTGAATTTAAGGTGCTTTGGGTTAAGAGGAATGTGATTTGAGAAGTGCAGGTTGTGGTTAAAAATCAGGAAGTTGAGCAGGAAAAGTAAATATGTTTGATAAAACAAGGAGAGAAATCTGAAATGAAACTCAGGTTTCTTTTTCTTTTCTAGCTTCATAACTAAGGAAAATTTTATCTCTAAAAAACTCTCATAAAAAATTGCAATCTTGACAAAAATCGATATAATGATATCGCAATATTTATCATCTAACAACAAACTGCAATGACAAAAACAAAAACGACAGAGGATTTATTGAAAGATTATCAGCAACTCCTCCAATTTACTCAGAATGCTTTGACTAAGGTATCACTAGAACTCAAGAGAGTGAAGGTTGCTGTAAGTCAACTTGCAAACTTTGATCCTAATGATCCAAATTCTTTGGATCCATCAAGTCTTGGTCTTGGTGAAGCAGAAGCTAATGAGCTTAGAGAAGCGTATACTGATGAAGAAATGGAAGTAATTGAGGGAATTTTTGATGGATATTACATGGTTTGAGTAGATCAAAAGAAGTACCTTGTTCCGCTCAATTATTCAAGTAAAACTAAGTTGATCCCTGGGGATACCCTTAAGCTTAAAATTACTCCAGAGGGAAAGATGATTTACAAATTGATTAAACCAGCAGGAAGAAAGCATTTGAAGGCGATTCTTTCAAAGACTGATGATCAAAAATTTACTGCTCACTCAGAAGAAGGGCAGATTTATTTCCTCAATCAAGCTGCTGTAAATTTCCATCATGGAAAGCCAGGTGATGAGGTATATATCATTATCAACGAGGATGGAGAAGGAATGTTCGCTGCGATTGAAGCGGTAATTAAGAAGTAAAATAGTATCTTTAAGATAAAGAAATAAAAAAACCTGAGGTAATATCAGGTTTTTCTTTTTTATGTTGAATTTATTTAGATTTTACGAGTTGTCCATTATCTAATCTGATAATATGGTCAGCGAACTGAAGAATATCTTCATCGTGTTCAATCATCAAGATGGTATCTCCCTTTTCAAGGAACCTCTTGATCACCTTCAAAAGCTTTTCAATGTCTGCTGGGTGGAGTCCTACTGTTGGCTCATCAAGGAAGTATACAGTATTTCATCTATATTCTTTGAGGAGGTGTTTTACGAGTTTGAGTCTTTGAGATTCTCCTCCAGAAAGGGTATGTGCCGGTTGTCCCATTTTGAGATAACCGAGTCCGATTTCTACCATCAGCTCGAGTTCTTGTTTGATATGATCCATTTCTGAGAAAAAGTCTAATGCTTCATCAATATACATATCAAGGACTTGGCTAATCGTTTTTCCTCTCCAAGTAATTCATAGGATTTCAGGTTTATATCTTTTTCCCTGACAGAGTTCACACGGAACATAGGTATCAGGAAGGAATTGAAGTTCAATTTTTTTGTATCCGTATCCATTACAAGCAGGGCAGGCACCTTTGTCTGAGTTAAAACTGAAATGAGAATTGTTAAAACCAAGATATTTGGCATCGCTGGTTCCAGCATACAAGAGCCTAATTTTATCAAAGACGTTTACAAAGGTAGCAGGACAGCTTCTTGGAGTTTTCCCAATGCTAGATTGGTCTACGTAGATGGTATTTTTAATTTCTTCTTGTCCCGTTACTCTTTCTACTCAGATATCTTGATAGAACTCTTGGAGTGCAAGGTTCTCAAAGTGGGCATATTCCTCAGCTCTCATTACAGGTGCGGCAAGGATTTCCTCCCAAGTGAGTCCTTTTTTCAAAAGCTGAAGCCTGATATAACTCTGAACAAATTTTTGTCTATCATTGAGAAATCTGAAGAGTGTCGTATACATTAATGTTGTTTTCCCAGCTCCAGAAGGTCCTGTAATCACTGTAAAACTTCAGAGATTGAATTTTACATCAATATTTTTGAGATTAAATTTGCTGGCCTTTCTGATATCTACTCGTTTCTTGCTTGGAGTATGAGAAAAGTCTATACTGACCTTTCTTTTTCAGGTAATGAAATCTGAGGTCAGTGTTCTTGTCTTGGTAAATTCTTCATAACTACCATTGAAGATGAGTTCTCAACCAAAATCTCATGCTCAAGGTCAGATTTCTACTATTCGGTCTGATGCTCTAATAAATTCCTCGTTATGCTCTACAACAATGATAGTATTTCCCATTTCTTTGAGTTTGTTGATTGAGACGATTGCTTTTTTGATTTCTCAGGTATCAAGCCCAATAGTTGGCTCATCCAAAACATAGATGATCCCTGTGAGCTTGTTTCAGAGCTGCTTTGCGAGTCTTAATCTCTGAATTTCTCCTCCAGAAAGGGTATCAACACCTCTAGTTAGCATGAGGTATCCGAGTCCAAGTTCTTGGATTGTCTTTGCTCTATCTAGGAGTGGATTGAGGATTCTTTCAAGGAGGTTGATCGGCTTCTCACTTGTGGATTTGTAGAGCTCTAGAAGGTTGATAAGTTCGTTAAGCTCAATTTTTTGAAGATCTCGGATATTAAATTTTATCAGATCTTGATCTTCTGGTTGGGCAAAGGGTAATCCTTCTTGTTGAGTGAAAAGTGTAGGTAAAAGGTTTGAAAAGTCAGATTTTTTTTCAATATCTTGCTTTTTAATTGTTAAGAAGCAATGCAGACTCTCTTTTTTTAGTCTTGAACCGAAACAGTGAGGACAGGTCTTCATATTGAGCATTGCCTGAAAGTCAACGGTCAAAAGTCCTTTTACATATTGGTCTTTGATGATTTCTTCGATTCCATTGTATTTGATACTGGTATATTTTCCTCAGGTGTTGATTCTTAAAAGTTCTTGATCTCCTTCGACCACCACATTGAGAAATCGCTCTGGCTGTTCTGCTCGTTTTTTTTCGGGATCCATACTATATTTTTCGCATAGTTTTTTGAGGACTCACTGTCCTAGATTGCTATCTCTCCATGGAAGAATGGCATCTATTAGTGGACTTGCAGGATCAATTACTTTATTATAGTCGACTTGCAGAATTTCTCAGATTCCAAGACAGTGGCTACATGCTCCTTCTTGTCTATTAGGAGAGAAGTGCTGTGTTGTAAATTCTGGATAGGTAATATTACAGTTTGGACAATACATTTTATCAGTGAATCGCTGAATACGAGTTCATTGGTTAATTTCTTGGCCATCCGCTTTTGAATCAGCTTTTTTGCTTTTTTTTGCTTGTGTGATTTCAATTCCTGCTCAAAAATTAGCTTCTACTTGTTTTTGAGAGGTGGGTTCGTTTGTGGTATTTCTTTCTGCTAGATAGACTCCAAATTTCTTAGTCTCTGAGAGGATTTTGATGATATCCTCTTTGAGTCTTCAGACTTTTTGCTCTTCTAAGGTCACACGGTCAAAGATTCCATAGCTATTGATTGGAAAATAGTCTGCTGGAATTTGAGGATCTTCGAGGTAGAAATATTCGATAGGATCAGCTTTTTCTGGATTTTGAGAAACAAGGAGATATCTTGTAAAACCGCCTCCCTTTTCAACTTTTTGCTTGTTTGTTTTTACAAATTTGAGCAGATCGGCTTTTGTAGAGAAACTTCAGCTCTCCTTTAGGAGATAGATCCTTTGGTTGCTGTAGAGTTCTTTCATTGTGTGCAAAATTTGATCAACAGTTTGTGGTTTGATTTTGCTTCCACAGTTCCAGCAATAGGTATCTCCTAATTTTGCGAAAAGTAGCCTGATATAATCATCAATTTCAGTGAGCGTCCCTACTGTAGATCTTGAGTTTCAGACTCTTTTATTTTGTTCAATTGCGATGGCAGGGGAGAGCCCGCTACAGTAGTCAATCTCAGGTCTATCTCAGAGATTAAAAAATTGTCTAAGATAGCTGGAAAGTGATTCAATATATCTATATTGTCCTTCTTTATATATGGTTTGAAATGCTAGAGAGGATTTCCCAGATCAGCTCACTCAAGTAATGGTAATGAGTTTGTTTTTTGGGAGTGTGAGATCGATATTTTTGAGGTTATTTACTCTGATTCATTCAAACACGAGAGATCCTTGATCAAAAAAATGAGAAAAATCTGATTTCTCTTTTTGTGTTTTGTGTGAAGTTTTTGCTGATTTTACTGTTTTTGTAGTAGATTTTGGCATAGTGACTTTCGTGTAA
>ERZ773099.417-NODE-417-length-36628-cov-14.821945_pt1 | contig 36628 bp, 17 predicted proteins | sample MGYA00511120_ERZ773099 | MGnify/ENA primary metagenome ERZ773099 (study PRJEB29015, sample SAMEA2738012) | human oral metagenome | biome: human oral; feature: human-associated habitat; material: dental | place: China | collected 2104 ... | reverse complement strand
GGTACGCCCTACTAGCAACGCCAGTCTAACCACACAATCCACCCAAAGTCCAGCCCCCTGTCCAAGGTTCACCCCAAACTTCTACCGCCCTGCAGCAGAGCGACAGCTTGCCCCGCCGAACACAAACAGGCAGACTATGAACATCCCAACCCGGAGGAGACGATGGTTCAGAGCTCACAGACCGCTACTGCGCTGACCCCACTGACAGTCACCTTTGACGATCAGACGATCGACCTGTCAGTTCCTCAGCTCTCTCCACTGGCGGAGCTTATTCCCACGATTTTACGCAGCATCGGGCGCATGGACGTGTACGGAGCATCCGCCGGCTTCACGGTCTCAACCTCGGCCGGACAGGCCCTCGACCAATCCCTGTGCCTCCGCGACCAGGGCGTGCGCGCCGGAGCCTCCCTGAGGCTCGAACGCGCCGGGCAGGGGCGTGACGACCAACGCTTCGACGACCTCGTCGAGGCCGTGGGAAGTGCCGTCGAGAACTCGGTCAACCCGTGGACCCCCCTTGACTCCCTCCAACTCTCGGCCTATGCTTCGGCCGTCTTTGTCGGCCTCTCCAGCGTCCTGCTCCTGTCTGCCCAGTCCCAGACCACCCTTCCTGCAGGAGACCTCTCCGCCCTCGGCAGTATCCGCACCGTCGCGTACCCCATCATCGGCGTCGTCGGCGCGCTGCTACTGACCGGGACCGCAGCCGTGGTCGCACGCAGGCTCGATAGGCCCGCCATCGCGGTCCTCGCCAACTGCGCCCCCGTCCTCCTCGCCTGCTCGATAGCGGGAGCCCTCCCGGCGGGACCTTGGACGGCCAATGGCGCGCTCGCGTCGGGACTCGCGCTGACCGTCGGCGCGCTCAGCTGCCTCGTCCTCCCCGGGCACCTACGGGCCAGCGGCCTGGCGCCAACGATCGTCGGCATCTCACTAACGCTATTTGGGCTCATGGCCGGGGCTCTCCACATAGATTCCGCGCGCAGCGCAGCCATCCTGGCTGCCCTCCTCCTCCTCACCTGCCTGGCCACCCCCTGGCTCGCAATGGCATCGACCCCCGTGCGAGTCACCGGCCCCTCCGCGACCGCGCAGATCGACCCGCGTCAGATCAAGAGGTCCGTCTCCATGGGCGTGTCCACATCCGTCTCCATCCGGCTAGGGACCGGTCTGGGCCTGATGGTGCTCACCCCGATCCTCGCCTCCGACCGCAACGGCATCGTCCTCGCCGCCCTCATCGGCACGGCCCTCATGCTGTCCACGCGCTCTATACGCTCGCGCGTCGAAGTCCTCATCGGCGTCATCGCAGGAATGTCGATCCTCGCATGGTCCGCCTACTCGGCCGCGCAACAGTTCACAGCCACGCTCCTCCTCGTGCTGGTGACCTCCCTGGTCGGCAGCCTCCTCGTCCTGGCAACAAACGTCGTCACCCCGAAGACCCGCCCCTGGCTCTCGCGCACCGCTGACACGATCAGCACCCTCGTCATCATCGCCGTCCCGCCCTTCGCTTTGTACATCTGGGGAATGTAATGGCATCCAACAAGGACATCCTCGAAGCCCAGCGCTACAACCGGCGACGCCTCATCACCTCCTTCGTCGCAGGCTCGCCCGAAGGAAAGGAAGTCGAGCCGCAGGCTCCGACCCGTCCGTTCATCATCGGCGCCGCGCTGGCCGTGGTCATGCTCCTGGTCAGTGTCGGGCTCCGATTCCTCTACTCCGTTGGCGACTCCTCGCAGTCCGCTGGCCTGGCCGTCGTGTCCAGCTCCGGTGCCCGCTACTACCTGCAAGACGGACAGTGGCACCCCATTTCCAACCGCACCTCCGCCCGCCTCCTCGGCGGCTCCTCCGTCGGCACCATGAAGATCTCCGACTCCGACCTGGCCAAGTACAGCCAGGGCCAGACCCTCGGAATCCCGGACGCTCCTGAGGACGTCCCGTCCTTGGCCGATCACATGACCGCCGACTGGACCAGCTGCGCCATCTCGGAACGCACCTTCACCTGGATCGGCAACTCCGCGCTCCTGACAAGCAACGGCCTGCGTAGCGCCCGAAGCGCCTACGTCGCCCCCGTCGGCGGCAACGACTCCTTCATCGTGTCGGGCTCCTCCAAGTTCAGGATCCCCAATGCCGCAGCGGAAACGGTGGCACGCCTGCGCCTCGGAACCTCCCCCATCCCCGTCAGCCCAAACTGGATCTCGCTCTTCGATGACGGCCCCGACCTCGCGACCTGGCACGTGGACGAGCCCGGCGGAGCCCTAGCCTCGTACCCACACAACAACGCGTCGCTGCGCCAGGGCAGCGTCATCGCCGTCAAGGACACGGGATCCACAACCTACTACGTGCTCGTTGCCTCCGGCCACGCCTACCCCCTATCGCCGATCGCAGCGGCCCTCTACGAAGGAACGACGGCCGCGCCAAACGGCACCATCGAAGGAGCGCTCACGCTCCAGCCTGGCGCGTTCGCACAGGCGTTCACAATCGCCCAGACTGACAGCGAGCCTTCCCCCTTCCCCAGCAGTTGGTCTCAGCTCGAAGGCCTCTACCCCTTCGACTCCGACTCCACCGGGGGCGGCGATGACGACAACGCAAAGCTCGTGCGCGTGCGCGACCAGGTCCCCTGCGCGACCCTCGAACAGTCCAATCCCGGCGCGGTCGGCGGCCCCTCCACGCAGGCAACCGCCAACACGGCGCACGCGACCCTGACCGTCCTGACGCAGGAGAAGGCGAGGCGCGCCTCCTGGAACCTCGGTCCCACGGGCGACACACCAGCCTCCTATTCGGCCGGCTCCGCGCTGGTCAAGTCCGGTTACGGCACCCTCGCCCAAGGATCCAGCAACGGACAGACCGACCCGCCCCTCACCTTCGTCTCTGACCTGGGGCTGCGCCACTCCCTCGGCGAGGACCAGAACGACACGCTGCAACGCCTAGGCTGGAACGACAGCTTCATCCAACCCGTCCCCGAGCAGTGGCTCCAGCTGATCCCTAGCGGCGTCGAGCTCTCCAACCGCTCCGCGCGCCGAGAGGTCGCCGGCGAGGGCACCCCATGACGCGCAGCCGACCCAGGGGAACCCAGCGCGCCATCCGCACAGCAGCCTGCCTCCTCGCAGGAGCGTGCCTGTCGATAGGCGGCTCCGCGCCCGCCCACGCTGCCACGCTCGCCCCCGCGGCCGACAAGAACTCCGGCAGCTGCCTCACCGGCACCGAGTACATCCCAACCTACGCACAGACGGTCGACAAACGCATCGACCTCGAGCGCGCCTGGGCGATCACGAAGGGCGACAACGTCACAGTCGCGGTGGTCGACTCGGGAATCAGCCCGTCCAGCAAGCACTTCGCTCCCGTCAGCCCATCAACGGACCGCGGCCAAGACTCCACGCGCTTCCCCTCCGGTTCCGTCGTCCTGCCCGGCCTCGACCTCGTCAACGCGGGAGGCGACGGGCGCACCGACACCTACGGGCACGGCACCCAGGTCGCGGGCATCATCGCCTCGCGCCTCCTACCCGAACAATCCGCCCTCGAAGGCATCGCCCCCCGCGTCGCCCTGCTGCCGGTGCGCGTCTACGAGACCTACAACGAGGACCCCAACAACGGCCCGACCGGCCTCGACCCGGGCAAGACCGCCCAAGGCATCGAATGGGCAGCCGCTCAGGGCGCCCAGATCATCCTCGTCCCGCAGTCGCAGCCCGCCCCGGACTCGCGCCTCGACGCCGCGGTCGCGTCCGCCACCGCCGCCGGCTCCCTCGTCGTCGCCTCGGCCGGCAACGCAGACCCCCAGATCGTCCAGCAGTACGGCGAGGACACCGTTCCCCGCTACCCCGCGGCAAACAGCGACGTCCTCGCCGTGACCAGCGCCACAGGGGGAACCGCCGACGGCGGACAGGTCTCCGGCGTCCACGTTGACATCGCCGCACCCTCCATCTCCTCGCTCACGACCTCCGTCGCGGGAGGCGACTGCCTCACCGGCGACGCCAACAACGAAACCACCGGCAGCTCCTCCTTCGCGAGCGCTTACGCCGCCGGCGCCGCGGCCCTGGTGGCCTCCGCACACCCCAGCGAACCTCCCGCGATGTGGAAGTGGCGCCTCGAAGCGACCGCCCGCCGCGCAGACCCCTCCTCGTCCACGAAGGCAGTCGGCTGGGGCATGATCAACCCCTACGCGGCGATCACGATCGCCGCAAACGCCCGCGTCGAGGGCCCCGTTAACCCCTTGACGAAAACCAGGGGCCAGGACGCTCCGCCGACCCTACCCGTCGCCGAACGCTCCTCCGGCGCCGAGGCTCGAACCCGCACGGACCTGACGATCGGGGGCATCGCCTTCGCCTGCGCGACCTTCCTGGGGTGCCTCGTCGTCATGTCCTGGCTGCAAAAGCCCGGACGTCGGCGCTAGCTGCCCGCACGAGGCCGTGGCGCGTCCGGCCCGAACTGCACCCGCGCGATCCGCGGCGAGCGCTAGTCGACCGCCACGCAGGCGTTGATCGGCTGCGACTGCAATCCCGAGGCTGACACGACCGCGCGAACGGTCAGGCAGTTGTCTCCGCCCGCGGTCGCTGGCAGGGTCACCGACGCGACGGGCGTCGAGGCGCCCATCGGCTGCTCGCCGGGACGGTCCAGGCGGTACTGGAACACCACCTCGTCGCTTCGATAGTTAGAATCCTGCGCGGCGGTCCACGTCCACACGATCGACTCACCCTCTACACGGCCGCTCAGACCACTGGGCGCCGCCGGCGGCACCGTGATCCCACCCGGGTCCTCCTGGTGAACCGTCGGCGTGGCCGTGGGATCGATACGGATCGACTGGCCGCCTCCCGTCAGCATGGCGACCACCAGGCCAGCCACCACGACCGCCGCGACCAACACCAGCGCCACGACCGCCGGAAGCGACATGCGGCGCCCGCCGCGCTCCTCATCCTCTTCGAAGGAGGTCGGCTCCGCCCGCCCCGTCGACAGGTTTCTCGGGTGATGCCAGGAGTCCGCGACCGGGACGACGCCCGACTCCGCGAAATCAAAACCCACGCCCGAGCGGATCGTCTCGTCCTGCGCGGCCGACATCGTCCGGGGCCTCGTCCCCTCGCTCTCGGAAGAGAAGGGCACGGGGAAATCCCCCTGCCCAAACCCACTCGGCTGCTCAGGCCTGGCCACCCGGAGAGACTCTCGGACCTCGATGGGGGTCTCCGACAGGCCCACGAGGCGCTGGATGCCCTGCAAGGACTGCGCGAACGCGAGGGCGGAGCGGGTCCGACGAGCCGGGTCCACGCTCATCGCGGAACGCAGGACCTCGTCGAGCTCGTCGGGCACGTCCCCACGGGCGATTCCCGGCAGTCGCCCCGAGCGCACGCGCATCGCGACCGCAACCGTCGTGTTGTCGCCGATCGGATCCTCAAAGGGGCTACGCCCCACGAGCAGCGTCCACAGGGACGACGCCAGCGCCCACACGTCCTGGGAGGGTTCGGCAACAGCGTTGCCATCGTGCTGCTCGGGCGGCGCCCACAGGACCGAGAAGCCGTCGACGCTGCCGCCGCCCCCCTCGCCTATCCGCGCGCTCACGCCAAAGTCCGTCAGCACCGGCGCCTGATAGGAATCCAACATGATGTTGCCCGGCTTGATATCCCGGTGCACATAACCCGAGCGGTGCAGCATCTCGACTCCCGACGCGATCCGGATCATCAGATCCAGCGCCGAGGCCACATCCATCGGCCTCGCGCGCACCTGGTCCGCTAGATTCGCGACCGGACAATACTCCATGATCAGGAACTGACGTCCGTCCTGCAACGATCCCACAGCGTACAGGTTCACGATCGACGGGTGACTTGACACGCGAGCCATAGCGTCCGCCTCGTAGCGGAGCGCCTCGTTGCCGCCCTCGACGTTGGGGCGCGCGATTTTAATCGCGACGTCGCGCGAGGGAACCTGCTGGTGATACAGGTGCACGTCGGCGAAACCGCCCGAGCCGAGCGCACGAATCCAACGGAATCCCTCGATGTGCGGGCCGGCGCCCATTATCGCTCCACGGGTCACGGCCTACTCCTCACGCTCAGCGGCTGCTCCAGGGGCGCATCCGCGTCCTCCCCGTCCTCGGCCGGGGAGCCGCCTCTTACCTTTTCCTGCGACGCCGCGGGCTTGCGGGTCCACTTGCGTAGCAGCGAACGCAGCGAGAAGCGTCGCCGCAGACGAACCCACACGCTCGCGGAGGAAGCCAGGGAGCGCTTGAGCTGGTCGACGTCCGACCACGCCGACTCCGCCTCCTTGAGCCCGCCCGTCGCCTCCGCAAAGTCGGCGACATCGGCGCGGCGCGCAATCGCAACGGTCATCGGGACCGTCTCCCGGAAGAGCGTCCACCCCGGGATCAGCTCGGACGTCGAGGCCTGGGACGCCACGCGCTCCTCCTCGCCTTCCTGCGCATCGCCATCCTGACCATCACGCAGCTTCCAGAACGAGGCAAGCGCCCAAGCGGTCTCCTGGCGCGTCTGGTCGGCGCGCACTCGCACGCCGGCATCGATCGCCATGTCGACGACCTCATCCCACGACCCGACCAGGGCCACGCCGGGGGACGCCTTGCGACGCACGCGGGTGCGCCTGGCCTTGAGTGACACGATCAGCGCGAAGGGCATGATCAGCGCGAACAGCGAGAGAACAACTCCGCCGACGAGCATCCACGGAACCCCCTCCGGCGGAGGCTCCTTCGCGGCCACATCCTGGTCGCGGTTCGCCGGAGGCAGCTCCACGGGCTCCTCGGGCGGCTCCGGAGGCTGCAACACCTGAGGACGCGGCGAGTTCTTCTTCGTGTGCGACTTATCCTGCGGCTGGCGGTCCTTGTCCGGCGTCGGATCGAACACAGCCCAACCCATGCCCTCGAACTCCATTTCAACCCACACGTGCATGTCGCCACCCAGCAGCGCCACGCCATCCGCCGTTTCCCCAGACGGGTACGCGCCGATCACGACCCGGGCATTCCAGCCCAGCTGATGGAGCATCAGGGCCATGAGGGCCGCGTACTGCTCGTCGTCACCGATCATGTCCCCGCCGTCCGACACCATCGTCGACAGGCGGTTGAGATTGTGCCCGGGGCGAGACTGGTCGGTGTTCTCCGTCAGGTAGAAGCCCTCGTTGCGCAGGTACTGCTCGATCGCGCGAGCCTTCTCGATCGGCGTCGACGCGCCGCTCACGATCCCCACCATGAAGGTGTCGAGGCCGCTCGGGTAGGGCTCAGCCGAATCCGAGTGGAACTTCACCGGCGTGGCGCCCGCGAACTGGGAATCCGTGGGCGTAACGATCGCATCCGCGCGCACCGTGACCGTCTGCGGCTGCGCGGGCACGCCCGTCGTCAGCGCCGCGTCGGCCCACATGTCGAAGCGCAGCCCCTCCTGCTGGGCACGCGCGTTATCTCCCCCAAAGGTCACGGAACGAACGGCGCCGGCAACGGGAACCCACGGGCCAACGACGCCGGACGTTTCGATCGTCGCCGTAAAAGAACCGTCGCCTGGACCGGCGTGCGCGCGCGGCACCTCAGAGCCCACCGAGACGTACCCGTTGCGCACGCTCACGCTCGTCGCCTGTCCATCCGACTGCGCGGACGCCAGCGTCGACGCCTGGCTCTTCGGGGGGCTCATCGTAAACGTCGTCCCGTCATACACGTCCAGGGCCGCCAGCCTCACACGGGTGCGCGCAGGGAGTCCTCGCACCGTCATGACCGTCTGCTCGGCCAGGTCCTTCTTGTAGTGGCGGAAGGCCGACAGCGGCGAGGGATACTGGCGCACGTTAAAGGGCGGCTCCACCTTCTCGCGCGCCACGACGCGCCGCCCCACCGGCCCCCACGAGGCGGTCGCGGGCAAGGCCACGCCCACCGCGAGCGCGATCATGAGGGACGAGGCGAGCATGCGCCGAGAGCGGAATACCGCCTGACGGGAGGGACCGCGCGTCGAAGCGGTCGCGGCGCTGGCTCCGCCCCGGCCTCGTCGGTTCACGGACACATCCAGGCCCAGGGACAACCGCTGGTGCGAGGAGGCCCAGGAGAGCCACAGGAACACCGCGGCGAACCACACCATGAACGGCCACACGGGCGGCACCACACCCGAGGGGCCGAACGCGAGGCCAACGACGCCCATGAGTGCGACGGGGAGGACGCCGAGGAGCGGGCGCCCCCAGCGCACCGACACGAGGCCAGCGGCGAGGGAACAGACGAGGCCTGTGATCCACGGGACGAGCGCGGGGCCCACATAGGAGGCGGCCGGGGGCGTCAGCGTCAGCAGGTCCTTCCAGGAGCTTGCGACGCCCCGCACGAGGGTTAGCAGCGTGTCCGTCGTGGGGACGACGCCCCACCGCACGGTCGTCGGCAGGGCGATGGGGCCGCCCAGGAGGAAGTAGGCGACCAGGACGACCGCGAGAGTCGAGAGGGTGTCCCACGACCAGCGTGCCGAAGCGCCGGCGATCGCGAGGCCGACCGCGACGCCGGCTCCCGCAGCGATCAGGCCCGCGTAGGAGCCGAACACGGCCTCGTGCGTGAGAACCGGCCCCGCGAAGAGCACGGCCAGCGCGAGGAGGGACAGGAGCGGCAGGCGTGGCCTGACGCGGGCGCGGGGATCGACGCTCACCGGATATCACCCACCAGGTGGGGCAGCTCACGCAGCGACGGGCAGTCGAAGAGCAGTCCACCCTCAAGGCTCCTGCGGCGCGCGCGCTGCTTCGGGTTGATGCGCAGCACCTGGACGGTCACGTCCCTGGGGGTTACCTGGGCGAGGTGCGCGGCCTCCTCGTCGCTCACGGACGGGGAGGCGATGACGCTGACGTAGGAGGCAGAGGGGCAGGAGGAGTACGCGCGGCGCACGAGGGCAGTGATATCCGCGCGGCCCCCGAAGGACAGGGACGCGAGCGAGTCGAGCATGCTCACCGCGTTCGTTGAGGGCACCCACCGCTTGCCCGCGGCGAAGGAGACCGTGCGCGAGGAGGAGATGCCGGCCAGGGCCAGCGACGCGGCCACCGACACTCCCTCCTCGAAAGAGTCGCGGTCCCACGACGAGCGGGCCGTGTCGAGCACGATGAGGTGGTGGGAGCGGTGGGTCTCCTCGTACTGGCGGACGATGAGCTTGCCGAGGCGGGCCGTGGACTGCCAATGGACGGCACGACGGTCGTCTCCCGGCTCGTAGTCGCGCAGCGCGTGGAAGGACACATCCGAGCTGGACAGCTTCGCCGTCACGACGCCCTCGACGTCGACCTGGAAGCCGGTCGCGTCGAAGGGGACTCGCACCGTGCGCGGATGCACGTACAGGGTCACCGGGTTGTCCCAGGAGCGCACGCGGCGAAGCAGCCCCAGGCCGTCGGAGCGCACGGTGCGCGCCGGTCCGACGCCGATGACGCCGCGGCGGCGCGTGACGACGGAGAAGAACTCGTCCCAGGTTTCGTGCGCGGATACCCCCGGGATCACGAACTCGGCGACGCCCGCGCCGATGGGCAGCTCGATGACCTCCGAGCCGCCACGGCGCGCCGTATCGTTGATGACGCGGATCTCCCCGAGCGCCGTCTGACCGGCTGTCACCCTCTCTTGGGGCAGGCGCAGCGACACGCGGTACGGCGACGGCGCGGCGACCAGGACGATAGCGATGACGAGGAGGACGACGCATGCGATGGCGACCGCGAATGCCTCCGCCCACCCCACGACGATGGCGGCGACGCTGCAGGCGATCGCGGCGGCGACCACCAGCCACCCGAAGGGCGTGACGATGGCGCAGGCGGCCGCCACGTAGCGCATGCCCGGGATCGATCGGAAGCGTTGGCTCGCGGCGCTACGCGCCGTGGCGACGGCCTGAAGCACGCGCGGCCTGTCCGTCTGGCCAATGTCGGCTTTCACTCGCACCAGGTCCTTCCTCTCATCGTTGCTGTTCCTCTCCGGCTCCGGCGGCTGCTAGCGCGGCTGACAGCTGTGGATGACGACGTGCCCGTTCATCTCGTCCTGGGATCCCTTCAGGGTCGGGATACCCGACTCGACCTCGCGGCCGGAGACGACGACCTCGCGGATGCGACCCGGATTGACGTCGGAGCTGACCCTGCACACGTGCTCCACCGACGCATTGGGCGTGAAGCCGGGTGCCACCAGGTTGAAGGTGTGGCAGGCCTGGCCCTTGACCTCGTTGGCCACGTCGGCGTTGCAGCTGTCGACCCACTTCGCCGACACGTTGAGCCCGGTCGTCGTCGAGTTAGAGTCGACCGCTGTTTCGCCCTGCGAGTTCTTAGCGACCACGTGGGCCGTCACCCACTGTCCCTCAGTCAGCCCATTCACCGTCACGGAACGCTGGCCCGTCATGTCGACCTGCCGGCCGCCCACGGTCACCGTCATCGACGTTATGGCCGGGTTGGCCTCCGCCACCGCGACGTTGACCGTCACCGCGCCCGGCCCGGCCTTGGCGATCGTCACGCCGGACAGGTTCGGCCTGGCGATCGGCTGACCCGTGGCAGCAACGGGACTCGAGGACACCACGTTGCCCGACGTCGCCGTGCCGACCTGGCAGAAGTAGTAGGTGCGCGCGCCGACACCGCTGCCTTCGATGAACCCATTGTCGCTGATCACGGGCCCGGAGGCGCACGAAGCCGGGTCCGCAGCGTAGTGCAGCGTCAGCTCATCCTCGGCGAAGCCGTTACCGGCCGACTTTCGCAGGCCCTTGACGCGGAGCTGGCCGGGGTTGCCCGTTCCCTCCAGAGACGGGGCGCCGATCGTGATCGGCACGGTCGACAGCGAGAACACCCTCTCGCCCGAGGAGGAGTCGCCCTCGGCGTTCGACAGGACGACGCTGACGGCGATGGACCCACCGGGCCTGACCCCGTCGAAGGTGACCTCGTTGGTCCCGCCGTCAATCGACTTGGACTGACCGTCCACGGTCACCGTCGTCTTACCCCAGGCGGTTCCGCCCTTCTCGCCGGTCTTCCAGCTGATCCTGACGGAGGCTGAGGTACCGTCGCTGCTCGAGCCCATGTGCTCGAGGCTAATGGCGCTCGCCGGATCCGGTTTGCCGTGCGGCGTGGCCGAGGCCAACTCGGACCACTCCGCCTGCTTGTCCGCGTCGTTACGAGCGACGATCGATACCGTGTACCTGGTGCCGTTCCTCAGCCCGGAGATCGTCGCCGACCTGGCGCCGCCTCCGGCCCTCTCCTGGTGGGAGGAGCCGTCATCGCCGTTGAGCGCGATCTCGTACGAAGTGATCGGGGAACCCTCGTTGTCCGGTTGATTCCAGCTCACGGACATCGACCCGTCGCCCGCGGACACGGTCGGCAGGGCCATCCTGCCCGGAGCCGCGTCGACCTTGACCGGGCTGGAGGCCGCCGACGGGTCCGAATCTCCCACGGCGTTTCGCGCAACGACGGTGAAGGAATGGAAGACGCCGTTCGTCAGGCCGCTCACCTCGCACACTGCCTGCTCGCACACCGTGGTCCCGCCCGTCGAGGCCGTCACCAGGAACTGGGTGATGCGCGCGCCGTTGTCGGCACCGGGGGTGAAGGACACGCTGGCGCGCCCAGCCCCCGTCGCCGTCACCTGGACGTTCTCGGGGGGTGCCGGCCGGTCGCGCACGGTCACCGACACGCGGCCCTCGACGGTTCGCGACGAATCCAGAGTCTTGTCAATGACCCGGTAGACGATCACCATGTTGCCGTGGAATCCAGCTCGCGGGCTCACGGCGAGGACCGTGCCCTGGGGGTCCACGGTTCCCTCCCCCACTTCGACGGTCGCCCGCTGAATCGTGATCGGAGTGTCGGGGAACGGATTCGTCGTGTACTGAGTCAGGTCCACGTTCACGGTGCTACCAGCGTCCGCGATAATCTGCGCGAGCGACGTCTGGATGAGCGGGCGCGTCGACGCGACGACCTCGATCGGCACCTTCGCGCTCACCGGGCTGCCCGATCCGTCGTCGACGCTCAGCGTCAACGACCCGACGGGCCCTTTCCTCGTCCCGGCGTCGGCGCTGACGAGCAGGCGCGTCTGCGACTCGTTACGCACCGTGATACCCGAGGGAATGTCCGACACCCGGTACGTGAAGGAGGACGGGTCGGGCGTATCCGGGTCCTTGACCATCAGCGGCAGGTCCACGTTCGTTTCCTCGCCGGAAGCGACGCGAATCAGCGTCGGCGTGATCGTCGGCGGATGGTTCTGCGTAGCCTCGACCGTGATAGGCAGGGTCAGGGACGCCGAGGACGCCGAATCGTCGCCCTCGCGCCCGTCGAAGACCTCGACGTTGACGTAGGACTTGCCCACGTAGGACGGATCGACGGTAAAGGAGATGGAGGTTTCGTCAGCCGTGACATCGGTCAGGCCCGCGCCCCCGCGCACCGTCGACGTATCACGAATGTAGGCGTGCGCGTCGCGCTTGACCATCACGAAGTCGTCCAGCGCCAGCCTCTTCGACTCGCCTGCCTTCACGCGGATCGGGACGCGGGCGGGGTTCACCGCGGGCACCTTACGCTCCGCGCCGGGCACCGAGACGACGGCAGAAGAGGACAGCCCGTCCTGGTCCGTGATCGAATACACGACGAGGCGTCGGTCCGTATCCGGGGTGACCACGGCCTTGTGCGCCGTGTTGTCGACGCTGACTCCGCTCGCCGAGGACGAGATCACCAGGTCGGCCCGCGAGCCGTCCGGATCCTCATCGTTGGTCAGCACGCCGACCTCAACCGGCGCCCCGTCGCGGGGCATGTCCGACAGGGACACCACGTCATCACGCGCGATCGGCGCCATGAGGGGCGCGTCTGCCTCGACGTTGACCGTCAGCTGCCCCGTCGCGGAGCCGCCGCGCCCATCTTCGACCACGTAGGTCACGACGAAGGGGTTCTCCTGCGCGGGCGTCGTCAGCGACAGGGACGTCGCGGAGACCACCGAGGCCTGGACCTGCGAGTTCGAAGACTCGACCGATCCCTCCCGCAGCTTGAGGGTGTCGCCGTCGGGATCCACGTCATTGCTCAGGACGTTGACCTCGATCGTGCGTGAGGGGCGAGCCTTGACGACGTCCGGAACGGCGACCGGGTCGTGGTTGATCTCCGAGGGCGGGGTGACGCCCACGCGCACGCGTGCCTTGGCCTGACGTCCCAGGCGATCCTCGACCGTGTAGGTGAACACGTCCGTTCCCGAGGCCTCCGTGGTGGGCGTGTACTCGATCCACTCGGTTCCCAAAGACGCGGCGCCCATCGTCGGGGGCTGGTCGATGCCGACCAGCGTCACGGAGTCCCCGTCCGGATCGATGCCGTTAAGAGGCACCGGGATGCGCGTCGTCTGACCGGCGGCCGCCCAGGCCGTCAGCGCCTTGGGCTGCGGGGCGGAGTTGGCCTGCTCGGCCCCAATCACGTTGAAGGTCACCGTCGCGCTCGCCGTGTTGCCGGCGGCGTCCGACACCGTGTAGGTCACGTCCACGCGCCCCGTGGTCTGCGACGCCTCGAAGCGCACGAGGTTGCCGGTGACGAAGGCGTGACCGTACTCGGAGTCGACCGTTCCCGCCAGGGTCGAGGACACGCTCATCTGCAGGCCCGAGGGCGAGCGGTCGTTCGCGAGGACCGGAACCGAGGCGACGTCGCCGACGCGCACCTTCGCCGAGTCATTCTGCAGCTCAAGCGGAGCACGGTCGTCCTTCGCGAGGGTCGGGATGACGGCGACGGAAGCGGTCGCCACCCCCGAGCCGTTAGACACCGTGTAGGTGAAACGAACGACGTCGTCAATGCCCGCCGGGGCCGTCACGCGCAGCAGGTGACGGTCGATGAGCGCCACCTCAATGCCGGCGTCCGAATCGACCTCGATCGACTGGACGACCAGCACTCCGCCGGAGGGGTCCGTGTCGTTGGCGAGGGGGGCGACGAGGACGGATCCACCGCTCGGCAGGATCGCGACATCGTCCTCGGCGACGGGGGCAGCGTGCTCGTCGCCGGAGACGACGTCGACGCGCACGACACCGACGACGGCTGCGGGGCCGTCGCTGACGGTGTAGGTGAACTCGTAAGACCCCACCTGCGACCCCGTGAAGGTCACCGTCCCCAACTCCAGGTCGGGCACGAGGGTCGTCGAGGGCGGCGCGGTGGAGACCTTCGTGAGCGTCAGGACGTCGCCGTTGGGGTCAGTATCGTTCGCGAGGGGGGCGGCGATGAGAGGCTCCCCGACGCGCGCGAGGTAGAAGTCAGCGTTCGCGATCGGCGCGATGTTGCCGGGTTCCTGGACGAGGACGGTCAGCTCGCCCTCCGTCGTCAGCCAACCGTCGGAGACGTAGACGGACACCTTTCGGGGCCCCGCACCGGCTCCGAGGTCGCGGATCGAGACCGTGCCGTCCTCGGAGAACTGGACGGACAGACCATCCGACGCCTCGGCGCGCTCAAGGTAGATCTGGTCGCCGTCGGGGTCGATCCAGTCCGCGAGTACGTTGTACTCGATCTGGGCGCCGGATCCCAGCTTCACGTTGGCGTCGTGGACGCGCTTGGGGCCGACGTTCTCGCTCCACGGGTGTACGCGCAGCGACACGTTCGCGGTTGCCGAGGCCAGGCCATCCGACGCCGAGTAGGTGAAGGAGCTGGACCCCTGCGCGTTGTCGGCCACGTCGGTGATCTGTAGGGCGCGGCCGCCGCGCGTGACGACGACGCTACCGAAGGATGGCTGCGAGTTCGGCTCGGCGGTCAGGACGTCGCCGTCGGAGTCCGAATCGTTTTGGAGGACGGGAAGCAGCGTGGACTTTCCGGGGCGCACGCCGAAGTCGTCGTCGACGGCGGTGGGCGGCGTGTTCTTCTCGTTGCGCTGGGGATCGCTGATCTGCTCGAGCAGGTCGGGGTTGTCGTCCTCCGACTCGATCTCGTTGTTGTCCGGGTTCTCCTGATCCCAGTTGTCGATCATGATCATGTCGCGATCGGGGAGCCACACTGTTCCGGCGTCGACGTCGTTGAGGACGATGCGGGTGCGGTTGACGCGGAAGACGGGGTGCTTGGAAGCCGCCAGGTTCTCCACGTTCGCGTAGCGCTGAGCGCCGCCCTCGCACAGGCGGATCGCCGCGCCCGAGGTGCCCCACGCCCCGTAGGCGCAGCCCTGGTGGAAGGCCGGGGGTGCGGCAACGCCCGCGAGAGTCGAGCCCTCCTGCGCGGGGGTGACCGTGGGGGTGGATCCGTCCAGGGGGACGCTCACGAGAGACTCCGGGGTTGCCAGGAGGACAGACGAGGAGGCGGGTCCCGCCATCTGAAGGACCGCGCCGGGAGCGATACCGTCGCCGGTGAGCGTGCGAGTGCGCCCCGCGGGCAGGACGAGGGCGTTGGTCGTCGCATCGTAGATCACGGGTTTGTCGCCCACGGCGGTGATCGTCAGGTCGTCTCCCGCCGAGATCCCATCCACTGAGGACTTCGACACAGACCATGTCGAGCCCGCGCGGGTGATAGTGGTGAGCGTGCCGTACTGGGGCGTGAACGCGTACACGGTTCCCTTGGGAGACACCGTCACAACGCCGTCCGCGAGTCCGTCAGCAATTGCCTCGCTCTCGTCGTACTTGAGGGCGTCGGGGCGGTTCGCGTCGCCGACCCACAGCAGGCCGGCCGAGGCGTCGAGGACCGCGAAGGTCGTGCCGCCCTGCACCATCCTGGAGCCCTCGGGGACCGTGATCGAACCGCCGAGCTTCATGCCCGCGACGTCGACGGAGGACACGGAGTGAGTCGTCTCGTCTCCCATGGTCACCGTGCGACCATCCTGTCCGAGGGAGACCTGCGCGCTCGGCGTCGACACGAAACCGTCAAACGTGAGCGCGTCGTAGTTCAGGTGTCCCAGAGACAGGTCGGAGCCCTTGGACACCCAGACGCCGCCGTCGTCCACGTCGAGCTCCGTCACCTCGATCCCGCGGTGGACGATCGCGACGACGACGAGGATCGACGCCAGGAGCAGGACACCGATCGCGGGAAGCCGACGCGACGCCCGACGAAGCACCCCTAATGCGCGGTCACGATTCATCACGCTGTTCACCACTCTCCCAATGACCTTCCCCGCGAGAACACAGGGTCTCCTCAGCCTATCTCAAATCAATCGTGGGCACGAACCACCCTACGGGCCGCGGGGGCGAAATGCCCCGCGAGCGGTCAGGGGACCGCCACGCATGCTCGCGCGGGATCCGACATGCGCCCCGACGAACGCGATACCGTCGCAATCTCCATACAGTTCTCCCCGCTGCTCGCAGCAACACGCACCGTCGTCGCGTCGACGCGACCGCGCTCGGAGGCTCCCGGGCGCGACCCCTCGTAGGAGTATGACATGTCAGACTTCGCGGGCCCATCGGGCGCCGTCCACGTCCAGGTCACGTGGCCGTCCGCGTACTCGCCCGCCAGGTTCGTCACCTGCGGTGGGGCCGCGCCCAGCGGATCCTCCGGCGACGTCGACGTGCTCGTCGTCTCCTCCTGCGGCGTGATGCGCGTGAAAGACCTCTGCCCGCGCAGCATGCTGACCGCCAGGCCTGCGGCGACCACCGCTGCCAACAGCGCCAAGAACACGCCGACGACCGGGCTCATCCCCCGCCTCGGAGAGGAGGAATCCTCCACCACTCGACGGGCCGAGGCCTCGTCCAGCTCCGGGGAACGCTCAATCTTCCACGAGTCGGCGACGGCGGCGACACCACCCGAACCGGCCTCGCCCTCGAAGGAGTAGGGCGACGAACGCAGCCGCGTCTTGTCGGGATCGATGACGGGCGCACCGCGCAGGCGGGTCTTCTGGTCCGCTCCGGCCGGGGAGGCCGACGTCTTGGAGCTCTTCTCCTTGATCTCCATCTCGGTGCGAGCCAGACCCAACTCCTGCTGGACGCGCTGCAGTCCCTGCCCGAACTCCAGCGCAGTGGGCGTGCGTTCATCCGGGTTGATCGCCATCGCCGCGCGCAGCACCCGCTCCAGCTCCGCGGGCGCGTCCGCGCGCCCCAGGCCGCGCATTCGTCCGCGCTGGACTCGGTTCGCGATCGACGCCGCCGAATTGTCTCCGATCGGGTCCTCGAAGGGGCTGCGCCCCGTGATGAACGTCCACGTCGTCGACGCCAGAGCCCACACGTCCTGAAGGGGGGAGGCCGAGGAGTTCACGTCCTGCTGCTCCGGGGGCGCCCACAGCACCGAGAAGCCGTCGAAGGCACCCACCTCCAGGCGCCCGATCCGCGAGGCGACGCCGAAGTCCGCGAGGACGGGCTTACCGTAGCCGTCCAACATGATGTTGGACGGCTTAATGTCCCGGTGCACGTAACCCTGGCGGTGGAACATCTCCACGACGCCGCACACCTTGATCATCGTGTCCAGCGCCGTCTCCAGCGACATCGGTCGGGCACGCACCTGCGTGAGCAGATCCGCGACCGGGCAGTACTCCATGACGAGGTAGGCTCGCCCATCCGCCGTCGTTCCCACGCCGTGCAGCTCCACGACGGCGGGGTGCCCCGACAGGAGCGTCATCGCGTCAGCCTCGCGGTGCAGTTCCTTCGTGCCTCGCTCATCCCCCTGGGCACGCACGACCTTGATGGCCACGTCGCGGCTCGGTAGCTCCTGACGGTAGAGAAACACGTCGGCAAAGCCCCCCTGACCCAGGGGCCGAACCCACCGGAATCCCGGGATCTCCGGGCCTCTCGTGCCCGCCACCACCGGACTCACCGCTTGATCTCCTCTCGCATCGTGCGCTCGACCAGCGTGCTTAGACGCAGCTTACGGCGCATGCGCAGGCTCCGCAGGGACAGCGCCCGCCGCACGCGCGCAAAGAACCCCGCGCGCTTGGACACGTGGTCTCGCAGCGCACCGACCTGAGCCCACGCGGCGCGCGCGCGGTCTCGGGAGGCGCCGTTGGAGGCAAAGTTCGCGACGTCGGCGAAGCGAGCGATCACGACCGGAGCGGGAACCTCTCCTCCGAAGCGGCTCCAACCGTCGATCACGTAGCGTCCCCTATCGGAGGAGTCGTAGCCAGCCGACGACGAGGTCGAGCCATCCTCGCCGTGGCGCAGCTCCCCCGTCACCAGTGCGAAAGGATCCCCCGGGTCCTCGCCCAGATCCCACTGAGAGGACAGGGCCCACGCCGTCTCCTGGCGGGTGCACCCAATGTCGATGCGCAGTCCTGAGTCTGCGGCCAGGTCCACGACCTCGTCCCACGAGCCGACCAGCGCGTCGCCTGCGGCTGCCCTGCGGCGTCGCCTGCGGCGCCCCGCCTTGAAGGTCAGGATCGCCAGGGGCGGAAGCACGAGCAGGAGGACGCCGCCGGATACCCCGGCGATGATTCCCCAGGGCAGGCCCGCCTCGGGCGGCTTGATCGGGTCGGCGTTCTGATCCCGCGTCGGCGGGGGCATCTCAGCCGGGGGCTCGGGGGGCTCCGGCGGCTGCAGGACCTGCGGGCGCGGAACGGAACGAGGCTTGGGAACCTGGGTCTGCGGCACGTGGTCGCGCGGCGGGGTCGGATCGAAGACTCCCCAGACGCCGCCGGAGAACTCGACCTCAACCCACGCGCGAACGTCCGATCCGCGCAGGGTGGCGGCGCCACCCTGGGAGCCGCCCTCGGGGTAGGCACCCATGACGACGCGCGCGTTGATCCCCAGCTGGTGAAGCATGAGGGCCATGAGCGCCGTGTACTGCTGGTCATCGCCGATCAGGTTGTCGTCGGAGACGAGCATGCGTTCCAGCCGATCGGTGCGCACGCCCGGCCTGGAGAATCGCGTGTTCTCATTGAGGTAGTAACCGCTCGTCGCGAGGTAGTGCTCGATGGCGCGCGCAGCCGCGAGCGGGGTCGACGCGTTCTGCGTGAGGTCGGTGACCTTGTCCGCGACGCCGTCGGGAACGTTCTTGTCCTCCGAGGTGGCGGGGAGCGCCACGAGGTTGGCCAGCTCCTCGTCGCGCACGGGCGAGACGAAGTCAGTGGTCACGGTGTAGCTCATCGACCCGGCTGGGCCGACCGTGAGCGCCGCGTTCGCCCACGTGTCGACGTGCAGGCCGTTCTTTTGCTCGGAGGACTGCGCTCCCGTGAAGGAGATCTGCGAGGGGCGCCCCAGGACGGGAACCCACGGGCCGGACATGCCCGTGGCCGTCAGCGTGACCACGGACCTACCCTGAGCGCGGCCGGGGATGGTCGTCTCGACCTGAATGTAGCCGGTGTGCCCATCGTCTCGCTTCTGGGACATGCCGAAGGTCGTGCCGTCGTAGACGTCCATCGCGGCGATTCGCACGCGCTGGTTCTCGGGCAAGTCCGACACGGTCAGGAGCGTCTCGTCCTTCAGGTCCGTGGTGTAGTGGCGGAACGCGGACATCGGGGAGGGGTAAGCCTGGACGTCAAGGGGCGGTTGGATCAGGTCACGACCGACGATTCGTCCCCGAGACGACCCCAGGAGCGCTGCCGCGGGCATGGCGACCGCGACGGAGAAGGCGAGGACAATCAGGGCGCCAACGACTCGCCTCCCCACGTAGACGGTCGAGCGGGCGCGACGCCCGATCGTGGCCTCACCGCCGGGCGAACTCGCTCGGCCCACCAGCACGTCCTGGCCCAGGGTGATTCTCTGGTACTGGGCTGCACTCGCCCACCAGGCGACCAGCACCGCCCACCAGGCGAGTACCAGCGACAGTGGCAGCGGATAGTGCGTCAGTCCGAAGAAGACGGCGATGACCGCCATGATGATGACGGGAAAGGAACCCAGGACGGCGCGTCCGGCCCTCGCCGTGATCAGACCGGCCAGGGCAGCCAGGACCAGGCCGCTCATCCACGGCACGAGGGCCGGGCCGGAGTACACCGACACCGGAGGCGTCAGGGTGAGCAGATCCTTCCACGCGCGGAACGACCCGATGACCAGGATCTGCAGGGTTTGCCCCGTGGGGAGGACGCCGAACAGCGCCTCGGAGCGCAGCGCGGCCGCGCTGCCCAGCAGGAAGTAGGCGGCAACAACGCTCAGGGTGGTCGTCAGGGCGTCCCAGCGCCAGCGGGCGGATGCAGCGGCGATCGACAGTCCGCAGGCCACGCCCGCACCGGCGGCGATCGCCCCAACTCCCCCACCGTAGACCGGTTCGAAAGCGGCGACGGGCCCGGCGAAGAGCAAGGCGAGGACCAGGATGGACCAGATCGGCAGCTTCGACCTGTACGTCGCGAAGCGCTGCGTGACGGTCAGCAGGCGGGACCGCGTCGTCTTGGGACGGGGCCCCTGCGAGCCGACGGGGGGACGGTCGTCGGCGCGGGCGGGGGTGGCACGATCCGAGCCCGTGCGCGCCTGAGTTGCGACGGGCGGGGCCGGCCTGGCCTCCGCCTGCGATTCGATGTTCTTGGCGCGCGGCTTGGTATCCACGCTGCTGGGGCTCATGCGAGTCCTCCAGCGACGATGATGCGTGGCAGCTCCTCGAGGCGCGAGCAGTCCAGGAGGACGCCTCGCCCGAGGTCTCGTCTCGTCCGTCCCTCCGCGCCACCGATTCGGATGATGGAGACGGGAACGTCGATGGGTGCCAGGCGCGCCAGGTGCGCGGCATCGACGTCGGTGACCTTCGGGCCGACGACGAGGGTGAGCGCCGAGACGCCGGGCCGCTCGGCGACGGCCTCGCGCACGCGCAGGGCCAGGTCACCTCCGGAGCTGGCGGCAACCGAGGAAAGGGTATCGAGCAGGCGCATCGCGCTTCCCGACGGCAGCCACTCCTCCGTCGTCGTCACAGACACGGGGCGGGACTCGCGCAGGCTGGCCAGGCCGAGCGAGGCCGCGACGGAAACCGCCGTCTCGAAGGAGTCGTGGTCCCACGCGTCGCGGGAGGTATCCAGGACGATGACGTGGTGGGAACGGTGGGTCTCCTCGTACTGGCGGACGATGAGCTTTCCCATGCGGGCGGTCGACTGCCAGTGGACGGAGCGTCGATCGTCTCCGGGCTCGTAGTCGCGCAGCGCGTGAAAGGACACGTCGGAGCTGGAGAGCCTCCCCGTCGACACGCCCTCCACGTCCAGCTGGAAGCCGGTAGCGTCGAAGGGGACGCGCACGGTGCGCGGGTGCACGTGCAGGATGACCGGTTCGTCCCACACGCGCATGCGGCGCAGCAGGCCGAGGGCGTCAGTTCGCACCGATCGCGCCGGCCCGACGTTGATGAGGCCTCGGTGGCGCGAGGAGATGAGGAACATCTCGTCCCACGACCGCCTGGCCCCCAGCGGGGGGACGACGAACTCGCCGGTGCCAGAACCGATCGGCAGCTCGATGATGCCCGAGCGCACGGGCCTGTGGCGTTCGTTGCGTACCATGATCTCACCGACGGCCGTCTGACCGGCGACGATGCGCTCGTTGGGGACTCGGATCGACACGCGGTGCGGGGGTTTCAAGGCAACGCGGGCGGCCGCGAGCACGAGCGCGACGACGCCCGCAAGCGCGCACGCCAACGCCTCGACCCATTGGAACACCGCGGCGACCGTCACGCCGGCGACGATGAGCACGATGACGGCCCACCCGATGGGCGTGACGGCACCCGCTAACACCGCGAGGGGGCGCGAGGGAGCGGACTGCCCCCCGCGGTGTCGGATCACTTCGCCACTATCCGAACTCTTGCCTTCCATCACTGCTACCGATGCGTTCCCTACGCTCCAACCGCCGGGGCGGGAACCGAGGTGAGGGCACGCTGGATGACGCCCTCGGAGGTCGCTCCCGAGAAGGCAGCGTCGGGGTCGACGACGATTCGGTGGGCCCACACGGGCACGGCGAGCGCCTTGACGTCGTCGGGCAGGACGAAGTTGCGCCCCTGCGCGGCCGCCCACACGCGAGTGCATCGAACCATGCCGATCGCCCCTCGGGTGGACACGCCCAGCATCGAGGACTCGTCCTCTCGGGTCGCTTCTGCGAGGGCCGCCACGTAGTCCAGCACGGCGCGGTCGGTGTGATTGTCCGCGGCGAGGGCGGACCAGGCGACGATGTCCTGCCCGGAGACCATGGGCTGGAGGTTCTTGGAGCGGTCGGGGGAGGCCGAGCCGTCAAGGACATCGATCATGGCGCTGCGCGACGGGTAGCCGATCGAGGTCTTCATGAGGAAGCGGTCGAGCTGGGCCTCGGGCAGCGGGTACGTTCCGGCCTGCTCGACGGGGTTCTGGGTCGCGATGACCATGAACGGCTGGGGGGCCGGTCGGCGCACGCCGTCGACCGTGACCTGTGCTTCCTCCATGACCTCCAGGAGGGCCGACTGGGTCTTCGGCGAGGCGCGGTTGATCTCGTCCGCCAGGACGATCTCGGCGAAGACAGGGCCGGCGTGGAAGACCCACTCGCCGGTCTTCTGATTGAACATGTTCACGCCCGTGATGTCGGAGGGCAGCAGGTCCGGGGTGAACTGGATACGCGAGTGGGTGCCATCGATAACGGCGCTGATGGCGCGGGCGAGCGCCGTCTTGCCGGTGCCTGGGGCGTCCTCGAGCAGCAGGTGTCCGCCGGCGAACATCGTCGTGAGCGCGAGGCGCACCGCCTGGCGCTTGTCTAGGACCGCCGTGGAAACCCCGTTGACGAGGCTCTTGAACACCTGGGCGAAACGCGTCGCGTCCTCAATGGACAGTGACATGAGTATCCTTTTCTCTTTGGTCGTTGTATTGGTTGGCTGTGTGCCGGTTCCCGGGCTTTTCCGCTCGGGGCTGCATCCTAGTGCATGTACTTGATGATCTCTTTACCGGTTGACAGGCTGATGAACAGGGCGACCTTGTAGTCGTCATCGTCGTCTGGCAGGTCGGAGGGGTAGACCCGAAGCGCCGGAGTCTCGGTCGGCGATACGACGGCGTCGCTCTGCTTGTAGATCTTGTGGACATTGTCCTCATCGACGACCTTCAAGCGGCAGCCGTAGGTACACAGGCCTTCAATCTCCTTCGTGCGGCGGATTCCTAGAGCGAAGCCGCCGTCGGGGTAGCTGACGTAGTCCGCGTGAATCGGGATGTTCGCCCAGTCCTTGTCCGGGGGCACGGGGTTGCCGCCGGAGTCGTCCTTGGGCGTGCCGGTGACCCTGATGGCGCTCGAGACTAGGCCCGAGGTGGTGATCTGGCAGAAGTAGAAATCCTGCGGGACCCCGTTGCTCGTGGGCCCCCCGTTCCAGACGAAGTTGGTGCCCTGGACGCGCCGGTTGTGATCGTTCGCGCGCGCCTTCTGATGGCACTCGTCGCTGGTCTTTCCCCAGAACACGGTCAGCTCGTCAGCGAGGTATCCCCTGCCGGGCTTGACGTTGACGTTCGTGAAGTGGAGCTGGCCGGAGTTCCCCGTGGCCCTGACGGTCGGCGGGTCGATCTCGAAAGGCGGAGTGTTCGGGTTCGGGGGGATGCGCACGGTCTGAGGGGTCGACGTGGTCGCGTCTCCCTCGGTGTTGCGCACGGTGACGGTCACGGTCGCGGAGGTCACCGAGTCCTCGAGGACCACCTTGACCTTGCGGGTGTCCGCCGTGACTTCCTGGTCCTGGCCGTTGACGGTGACGGTGGTCCGACCCCATCCGGAGCCGCCGGAAGAGCCGACCGTCCACGAGACGAAGACCTTCGCCACGATCACGCCCTGTCCCTCCCACCTTTCGGTGGTCACGGTGACGACCGGCTCGTCAGGTGGGACGTGCGAGGGGCGGGGGCGTCCCGAGGTCGGCGAGGACCACGGTCCGGCCTGACCCTCGCGGTTGACGGCCCGGACCCGCACGGCGTAGTCGCGCCCGTTAATCACCGGGACCGTCGCCGAGGTGGCGGTGTAGCTGGTCGCATCGTCATCGTTGATCTGGAGCTCGTAGTGGTCGATCTCGGATCCGCCGTTGCTGGCGGGAGCCACCCACGACACGTTGAGCACGGCGTCTCCGGCGACCACGGTGGGCGCCACCATCTGGCTGGGCCTACCGATCGTGGTGATCGTGTTCGATGCCGCAGAGGGCTTCGAGTCCCCCTCGGTGCTCGTGGCGACCACGGCGAAGGAGTACTTGTTCCCGGAGTTGAGCCCCTTGACCAGGCACACCCCGTCATTGCACGTGGCATCCATCGCGGCGCCCGACGCCGCGTTGTGCACCCTGTAGCCGGTGATGGACGCGCCGTTGGCAGCGCCCGGGGTGAACGTCACGCGCGCGGTGCTCGTACCCGTCGCCTCGGCGCGCACGCCGGTCGGGGCGTCTGGCTCGCTAATGACCGTGACGGTGATCCTGCCCTGCCTCGAGCGCGACGGGTCGCGCAGGTAGTCGTTAATGCGGTAGGTCAGCACGATCGTTCCCGCCCTTTCGGGGGTGATCGACACGACCGTTCCCTCGGTGCGAACCCGCGCGCTGCCCATCCCCAGGACCGCTCCCTCGATGGTCAGAGGAGAGCCGGGGAAGGGGTTGACGGCCTGTGAGGCGACGTCCACCCTCACGGTCTCGCCCACGCGGGCGCGCTCCTGGTAGGCCGGCACGGAGACCAGGGGCTTGGAGGATGCCACGACCTCGACGGGAACGGATCCCGAAACCGAGTTGCCGTCCGCGTCGGTCACGCTCACCGCGATGCTTCCGGCCGGGCCGCGGGCGGTGTCCTGGACCGCGGTCACGGTGAGGGTCGAACCCGACACCGAGGCGCTGATGCCGTCCGGGACGGCGCCCACCGAGTAGGTGAAGGTCGAGGGGTCGGCACCCTCCGGATCGGAAACTCCGAGCGCCAGGTTCTGCGTGACAGCCTCGCCTCCGGCCTCGACGCGCACTCCGGTCGGGGTGAAGGTGGGCGGCTGCTTCTCGGTTGCGTGCACCCGAACGGGCACGGACAGGCTCGCCGACAGGGCACCCGAGTCGTCGCCGTCGCTGACCTGGAGGGTGAACGCCGAGTTACCGGAGAATCCCTCGGCCGCGCTGATCGTCAGCTGCGTCGCGCTATCGGCGCTGACCGACGTCAGGCCCGCCTGAGCGACCGGGGAGAAGCCCTGCGCCAGCTGCGGGGAGCGGCCGGATCGCACGATGACGTAGTCGCTCAGGGAGATCGTGCGCTGGGATCCCGCGTCCATTTCTATCGGGAGGTTCGCGTTGTTCAGGAAGGGCGCGGTCGCGTTGCGTCCGGGGACCGTGACGACGGCCGAGTTGGTCAACCCGTCACGGTCCGTGATCGTGTAAACGACGAGGCGTAGCTGGTCGGACACCGGGATCAGCAGGTCCTGGCCGCTCACATCCACCCCGGGTTCGCCCGTGCTGACCTTCAGCTCGTCGATCGATCCGTCGGGGTCTTCGTCGTTGTCGATGACGCGCACGCGCACCGCCGACCCATCCCCGGGCAAGTCCGTGTAGGCCACGTAGTCGTCGCGCGCGACGGGAGCTTTGAGGGGCACGTCCTCGGACACGTAGATGGTGGCCAAACCTGTGGCGGATCCTCCCCTGCCGTCGGTGACCGTGTAGGCGACGGCGTAGCTGCCGGGTTGTGCGGGGGTGCGCACCTGGATGGTGGCGGCGGAGCGAACCCGAGGCTCCAGCTCGGCGGTGGGCGTGGACAGGCCGTTCTCGTCCAGGGACAGCGCGTCCCCGTCGGGATCAACGTCGTTGGATAGGACGTTGATGTTGAGGATGCGGCCGGGGCGCGCCTGCACGGTGTCGGGCACGGCCACGGGGTTCTGATTCGTCGCGGGGGACGGGGAGATGGCGACGCGCACGCGGGCTGAGGCACGCGCGCCCTTTCGGTCCTCGACCGTGTAGGTGAAGGTATCGGTGCCGACCGCCCCCCGGTTGGGCGTGTAGTCGATCCATGTGGCCGAGGCGGTAGCCACGCCCTGCGTCGGTGAAGAGTCCACGCCGACCAGGGTCACCGAGTCACCGTCAGGATCGATGCCGCTCAGCGTCACGGGGATCGTCACAGCCTGCCCCGCGCTCGTCCACGCGCTGAGGGAGCGCGGACGGGGGGCCTCGTTGCTGTCGGAGTCCGGGATGACCTCGAAGGTGACCGTACTGGAAGCGCGGTTTCCTGCGGAGTCGATGACCGAGTAGGTGACCTCGAGCAGCCCGGGACTCGTTCCCGCTTCGAGGCGCACCTGGTTGCCGCTCACGAAGGGCGTTCCGACGGTGGAGGCCTGGTCGTACTGCAGCGTCGACTCCACCTGCAGATTCAGGCCCGCCGGGGAGCGGTCGTTGGACAGGACCGAGACCGTTCCGACGTCGCCGACGCGCACCTTCGCCCGGTCGGGCCGCAGCACGGGAGCCATGTCGGAGCGATCCGAAGCGCCGGGAATCACGGTCACCTCGGCGGTGGCACTTCCCTGACCATTCGAGACCGTATAGGAGAAGGTCGCCGTCTTGTCGAGGCCGGCGTGGGCGCTGACTCGCAGCAGGTGACGCTCAATGAGCGCGACCTCGATGTCGGGCGCCTTCGACGTGTCGACCGACGTGACGGAAAGCATGCCCCCCGCCGGGTCGTAGTCGTTGCCGAGGGGATTGATCAGCACCGACCCGCCCTGGGGCAGGACGGCGGTGTCGTTCTCGGCGACCGGTCGCACCGAGGTGGAGGAAATGACCTCGACCCGAATGATGCCCAGGGTCGTCGCGATGCCGTCGGAGACCGTGTAGGAGAAGGAGTAGGACCCCGGCTGCTGCGCCCTAAAGTCGATGGTTCCGCGATCGAGGTCCGGCGCGAGGGTCACCCCCGACGGGGCTCCGGAGACGGCGGCGAGGGACAGGGGGTCCCCGTTGGGGTCGGTGTCGTTGCTGAGCGGATCCAGGGTGACGGTCTCGCCCGGGTGCGACTGGAAGAGGTCGCCGTTTGCCGAGGGAGGCAGGTTCCCCGCTTCCTCGACGTTCACGACGAGCTCGCCTCGGGTCTCGGCCCCCTGATCGTCCGCGACCGTCAGGACGACGGTCTTGGGCCCGGCCGAGGCACCCTCCTCGTTGATCGTCAGGGTGCCGTCCTCGACGAATGACACGCTCAGGCCGTTAGGTGTCTGCAGGTCCTTGAGGTAGATGGGGTCGCCATCGGGGTCGCGCCAGTCGCTGAGGGCCTGGTACTGGATCTGTGCGCCGGCGCCGATCTTGACCGAGGAGGCGCGCACCTGCACGGGGGCCTCGTTCTGACCGTAGGGGTGGATCGTGACCTGGACGTGGGCGGAGGCGGCCACCTGCCCGTCGGAGGCCTCGTAGTTGAAGGACGTGGATCCCGTCTGGTCGTCTGAGACGTCCTCTATCTGCAGGGCGCGCCCGCTGCGGGCGACGACGACGGATCCCCAACCTGGCTGGGAGGTCGGGCTCGCGGTCAGCACGTCCCCGTCGAGGTCGGAGTCGTTGTCCAGGACGGGCAGGACGGTGGAGCGCCCCGGTCGGATGCCGAACTCGTCGTCGACGGCCTCGGGAGGGGTGTTCTCCTCTCGCTGCTGCGGGTCGGCAACCTCGTTGGTCAGCTCCGGGCTGTCCTTCTCTTCTTCGCTTTCTTCGAGCTCGTTCTCGACCTCGTCCCAGTTGTCCATGAGGACCATGTTCGAGTCGGGGAGCCAGACGTCGCCCTCGGCGACGTCGTTGAGGACGATGGCCTTGCGGTTGGTGCGGAACACGATCTCGCGGGCGGAGGTGAGGGTGTCGACGACCATCTGTTTGTTCGACGAGGCCTCCTTGCAGGAGCGCAGGTATGCGCCCGATCCGCCCCACGCGCCGTAGGCGCAGCCTTCGTGGCGCACGGGCGCCGCGGGGACGCCGGACGGGGATCCCTCGGCTGCGGGCGTGATCACCGGTTTCGCGCCGTTGAGCGGGATGGACGCCAGGGACGAGGCCGTGGCCAGCAGGACGGAGCCGTCCTTGGGGCCGGCCTGCTGGAGGACGCCGCCGGGCTCGACTCCTGCCGCGTTCAGGTCGAGGGTCTTGTCTCCGGGAAGGAAGAGCTTGTTGGAGGTCGAGTCGAGGGCGACGACCTGATCGCCGACTGCCGTCATGCTCAGGCGCGCGTCCTCTGCGATCCCTTTGACCTGGGTGGTCGTCGTCTCGTCGACGGACCCGCGACGCTTCACGGTCGTGAGCGTGCCCGAGGCGGACAGGGAGTAGACGGTTCCGTCCACGCCGGTCACGAACGCGCTGGCCCCCATGTTCGAGGCCAGGGCGGCGGATTCGGCGAGGTTGGAGGGGCTGGGGGAGGCCGCCGAGGTCGTCCATAGGGTGCCGTCGGCGGCGTTCAGGACTCCCAGAATATCGCCGCCCTGCATGGCGCTGGAGCCGGCGGGCAGAGCAGTCGGGGCGCCGAGGGCGACCTGGGTGACGTTGACGGGAGCGACCGTGAGGGAGTTGAGGTCGGAGACCGTGACGGTCTCGGCGGACTGCCCGACGTCGAAGTTGGTGGCCTCGGTGCGCAGCGCGCCGTCAAGGATGCGGGCCTCGTAGTTGAGGTGGCCGACCATCTGTTTCGACTTGTTCGTCACCCAGATTCCGCCGTCGTTCACGTTGACCTGGGTGACTTCGGCGCCCCTGTAGATGACGCCCGCGACGCACAGGGCGACGACAACGAGCATGAGGATAGCCGACGGAAGGCGGCGCCTCACACTGGTCAGGTGTCGTCGTGGTCGCGGGGTCATGACCCTTCTCTCTGTAGATGAGTGGTGCCGTAGACATAGTGTGGCACGAGTTCGCTCAGATCCAATAGTTAACTAGAATCTATCAGACGCTAGATTACTTAACAACTAGAGGGTGTTCTCTCACAGAAAGACGGTCACTTCCCCATCCGATACTCGCTTGTCATCCCAGCTCAACTGGCGAGAAAATCACTCTCCGTTGAACGTGAACGAGCGCTCGCTGCCCTCCCCACGCACGCCGACCGTGACAACCTGACCAGGTTGCAGCTCTCCGAACAGGATGCGTTCGCTCAGCGCATCCTCGATCTCGCGCTGGATCGCCCGGCGCAGCGGACGGGCGCCGAGGACGGGATCGAAGCCGAGGTCGGCGAGCAGCTCGCGCGCCTCCTCCGTCAGCTGCAGGCGCATGTCCTGAGCCTCCATCCGCTTGGCGAGCTTGGCGATCATCAGGTCGACGATGCGGGCGATCTCCGGCTTGGTCAGCGGCGGGAACACGATCGTGTCGTCGACGCGGTTGAGGAACTCGGGGCGGAAGTGCTGCTTGAGCTCCTCGGCGACCTTCGCCTTCATCCGGCCATAGTCGTGCGTCGAGTGATCGGCCGTCTGGAAGCCCGTCAGGACACCCTTATTGATGTCGCGCGTACCCAGGTTCGTCGTCATGATGATGACCGTGTTCTTGAAGTCCACCTTGCGACCCTGCGAGTCCGTCAGGCGACCCTCCTCCAGGATCTGGAGCAACGAGTTGAAGATGTCCGGGTGTGCCTTCTCGACCTCGTCGAAGAGGACGACCGAGAACGGCTTACGGCGCACCTTCTCCGTGAGCTGGCCGCCCTCGTCGTAGCCGACGTAGCCGGGAGGCGCACCGAAGAGGCGCGAAGCCGTGTGTTTCTCGGAGAACTCCGACATGTCGAGCTGAATCAGCGCATCCTCATCCCCGAACAGGAACTCGGCGAGCGCCTTGGCCAGCTCCGTCTTACCAACGCCCGTCGGTCCGGCGAAGATGAAAGAGCCGCCGGGACGGTTCGGATCCTTCAGGCCGGAGCGCGTGCGACGGATCGACTGGGCGAGGGCCTTGACGGCCTCGTCCTGGCCGATGACGCGCTTGTGCAGCTCCTCCTCCATGTTGAGCAGCTTCGCGGTCTCCGTCTGGGTCAGGCGCACGACCGGGATGCCCGTCGACATGGCCAGGACCTCGGCGATCTCCTGATCCCCGACCTCGGCGATCTCATCGGACTCGCCGCCCTTCCAGGCCTCCTCCTTCGACTTGCGTTCCTGCGTCAGCTTCGACTCCTCGTCGCGCAGCGACGCGGCCTTCTCGAAGTCCTGATCGTCGATCGCGCTCTCTTTGTTGCGGCGAACCTCGGCGATCATCTCGTCCAGCTCACGCAGCTCCGGCGGCGCGGTCATGCGGCGGATGCGCAGGCGAGCCCCGGCCTCGTCGACCAGGTCGATCGCCTTGTCGGGCAGGAAGCGATCCGAGATGTAGCGGTCAGCCAGCTCAGCGGCCGCCTGGATCGCGGCGTCCGTGATGATGACGCGGTGGTGCGCCTCGTAGCGGTCGCGCAGACCCCTGAGGATCTCCACGGTCTCCTCGACGCTGGGCTCCTCGACCTTCACGGGCTGGAAGCGGCGCTCCAGGGCCGCGTCCTTCTCGATGTGCTTGCGGTACTCGTCGTTCGTGGTCGCGCCGATCGTCTGCAGCTCGCCGCGCGCCAGCATCGGCTTAAGCATCTGCGCGGCGTCGATCGAGCCCTCCGCAGCGCCCGCGCCGACGAGGGTGTGAATCTCGTCGATGAACAGGATGATGTCGCCGCGCGTGCGAATCTCCTTGAGCACCTTCTTCAGCCGCTCCTCAAAGTCGCCGCGGTAGCGCGAACCCGCCACGAGAGAACCCATGTCGAGGCTGTAGATCTGGCGGTCCTTGATGGTCTCCGGCACGTCGCCCGCCACGATCGCCTGGGCCAGGCCCTCGACCACCGCCGTCTTACCGACGCCGGGCTCGCCGATGAGGACCGGGTTATTCTTCGTGCGGCGCGACAGGACCTGCATGACGCGCTCCATCTCGACGCGGCGCCCGATCACGGGGTCCAGCTTGTTCTCTCGCGCGGCCTGCGTCAGGTTGCGGCCGAACTGCTCAAGAATCGCCGAATTCGAGCGCTCCGGGCCGCCGCTGCCCCCCACACCCGCACCAACCGACTCGCGACCCTCGTCGTCGCCGCGCTGGTAACCGCTGAGCATCTGGATGACCGTCTGACGCACCTGCGCTAGGTCCGCCCCCTGCTTGGTCAGGACCTGGGCGGCCACGCCCTCGCCCTCCTTGAGGAGGCCGAGCAGCAGGTGCTCCGTGCCGATGTAGTTGTGCCCCAGCTGGAGGGCCTCACGCAGGCTCAGCTCGAAGACGCGCTTAGCGCGCGGGGTAAAGGGGATGTGACCTTCGACCGGCTTCTCGCCCTCACCGATGATCTCGATGACCGAGGCGCGCACGGCCTCTCCCTTAATACCCATCGTCTCCAGAGCCTTGGCGGCCACGCCCTCGCCCTCAGAGATCAGGCCGAGCAGCAGGTGCTCCGTGCCGATGTAGTTGTGCTTGAGACCGCGAGCCTCGTCCTGCGCGAGCACGACGACCCGGCGAGCGCGGTCGGTAAAGCGTTCGAACATGCCTCTCCTCATTTCACAGGACAGGCACTTCGCCGAGCTCAGCGTACACCCGTCCCAGTTGACTGGTTACAGCCTACGGAAAGCTCCCGCGCCGTGCGCGCGCTTTCGCCCTGGGCGCAGGGACGAGGCCGGGGCACGGGACAACGGACCAGGGGCGCCGAGGCGGGGGCACGGGACAACGGACCAGGGGCGCCGAGGCGGGGGCGGGGCATGCAGGGCTGCAACAGGCGAGTGCGGGGCCGACACCGGGCGGGACCGCTGAGGTCCGGCGGTCGCAGCGGGGGGTTTGGCGTCATTAGAAGCATCGCGACGGCGTGTCGCCGGCGTGTCGAGCCGCTAATGCTGCAATTGCCCCACAGCCGTATGCAATTCCCCCGCGTCAGATGTCAATAACTCCCGAAAACGTTGGAATTGCAACGACCATTTTTCAATGCATGAAAGGATGCCATGGGCAATTGCATGCGAGATTGGAGAACACGGCGCGGTGTAGCCAGGCTGAGAGTCCGAGGAGACGGCCCCAGAAGAAGCACTGCACCAGTTAGGGAGCATTACACCAGTTAGGGAGCATTACACGAGTTAGGGAGCATTACACCACTTCCCAGCCGGTGTAATACCCCCTAAGTGGTGTAACACTGCTTAGGAACAAGTCCAAACGCGGCATCCAGGTGCATTCAACCTGATCGGGAACATTCCACCCGATCAGAAGGGGCTGAACCTTACCGATCCGGTGTAACACCCCATCGGTAGCAAGCCCGAGCATGGTTCTGCACGAACTTCTCACCCGAAACAAGCACAGTCGCGACAGAACCCGCGATACTACGCCTCAACGAGGACCGTGAACGGGCCGTCGTTAACCAGCGAGACCTCCATCATCGCCCCGAACTGTCCAGTCTCCACGTGCAGGCCCCGGCCGCGCAGGTCGGCCACGACCGCGTCGACGAGGGGCTCGGCCTCCTCGCCGGGGGCGGCGTGCGCCCACGAGGGACGGCGACCCTTGCGGATATCCCCGTACAGCGTGAACTGCGAGATTACAAGGACCGGGGCACCCGCGTCGAGCGCGGAACGTTCCTCGTCGAGGATGCGCAGTTCGGCGATCTTGCGGGCGACCGTGGCCACCTGCTCAGGCCCATCGCCGCGCTGGACGCCCAGGAGGACGACGAGGCCCTGGCGCCTCTCCCCCGCCTCGTGCGGATCAAGAGCGAGACGTCCGACGACGGCTCCATCAACGCGGACCTCGCCCGAGGTGGCGCGCTGGATGACGGCACGCATCAGCGCGACCCCAGGGCCGAGCCGAGTCCGCCAAAGCCCGTGGAACCGCCGCGCTGGCCGGCCTCGCGCGAGAGGTCTGCGCCCGGGCGGGTCTGCGGGGACACGGAGGACTTGCCGTGAACGGGCACGATCTCCTCCTGGGCGGCGGCGACACCGTCAATATCGAAGACGGTCGTCACGGGCACGGCGCGGGCAATCAGCGCGAGAGCGATCGGCCCCTCGTCCGCGTGGCGGGCCGAGGAGGTGACGACGCCGACCTGGCGTCCACCCACCTCGATGGGCGTGCCGGGCGCAGGCAGGTCGCCGCGCGAACCGTCCAGCTGCAGGTAGGTGAGGCGGCGCGGGGGCCGACCCAGATTCAGGACGCGGGCGATGGTTTCCTGCCCGCGGTAGCAGCCCTTCGTCGTATGGACGGCGCTGCGCAGCCAGTCCACCTCGGGCGGGATCGCGCGGGCGTCGGTTTCGCGGCCCAGGCGCGGCTTCCACGCGGCGATACGCATCGCCTCCCACGCCAGGTACCCGGCTCGGCGGCGCAGACCGACCTCAGGGCAAGCAGACAGCCACGCGGCCTCGAACTCATCCGCAGCATCACGTGAAACAGCGTGAAACATCATCGGGGTGCGCGCGCCAGGGTGGCGCTCGCCCTGGAAGTAGGCAGCCCCACCCTCCACGACGCCGGGCCACGGGTCCTCCCAGGTCCACAGGTGTCCGGGCAGGCCGGCCACGGACTCGGGCGCATTGGCGCCCGCGCGGACCGATGAGAACACAGCGACGTCGCACTGTTCAACGCTCACTCGCATTGCAAAACGCATCGAGTCCAGGAACGACACGAAGGACTCGACGTCCGAGCGCTCCACGATCAGGTGCAGGACCTCCCCGTCGTCGCTGGCACCCGCCCAGTGCTCGACGCGCCCCTCGGGCGAGAGGATCAGCAGCTCGCGGCTCGCGCCGGACGCGAGGTCGGTGACGATCTGGGAGGCCAGCGACGTCACCCAGGTGAGCCGGTCCGCGCCTTCAACGGCAATGACGGCCAGGTCCGGGCGGCGCACCAGCGCGCGGCCACCCTCGAGGGCCCACTGCTCCCCCGACGGATCCCCGAAGTGCGGGGTCGCACCGAAGGAGGCCACGGCCTCGTCGACAAACTCGGAATCGAGCGCGGACTCAGACAAGGAAACCGTCCTGGGAATCGTCGATGCCTTCGATGACCTCGCCGGACTCGGTCGAGGCCTGCGCGGTGCGCATGAGGCGGCCGGAGATCTCGACGTCGGCCTCATCCTCGCCGTCGAGCGTGCGCTCCTGCGTCCACATGAGCTCGCCCGCGACCAGGCCGAACATGCGGCCCAGGTGCGTCACGCGGGTAACGCCCACGCCGAGAGCGATCGCATCGGAGACCATCTGCACGCGCGGGCCGACGCTCACGCCGTCCCACACGGCGCTGTGGCCTTCGGTGGATGCGGAGGTCGCCGTGAACTCGCGGGGGTTGTACTGGCCGGGCGGGGGCAGCGGCGCGTTGGAGGGGGCGACGGAGACATACACGGTCTCTTCGCTGATCAGGTCACCCTTCTTGATAGCGGACAGGCCCTTCGCCGCGTCCCACGTGGGGTCGATCGGCTCGGAGGTGACGCCCGCGTACACGCGGGTCACCAGGCGCATCTGATCGCCGACGACGTCGCCGCAGATCTCCTCGACGACGGGGGAATCCTCGGAGGGTTCTTCCTGGCCGGGAGCGGCGGGGGCGGCGTACATGCCCCAGCCTTCCCATGTTCCAAGCATCCACGCGACGGGAGCGACGAGTGCGGGCAGGTCAGCAGGTATCACCATCATGACTCCAGCCTAACGCCTCGGGTGGACGTGGGCGCGCGAGCAGGGGCGCGCGCAGCTGGCAGCGAAATAGGGACGAGGCCGGGGCCCGGCCACGCGGTCGCACGGCCATCCCGGGGTCTCAGATTCCGCCGATGCGGATCATCGCGTAGACGGGCAGGGCGGCGACGAGGAACTTCGCGGCGCCGCGGCCCAGGATGTTCGCAAGCTCAGCAGAGGACGCGCGCTCACCCAGCAGAGCATCGACGACGGAGACAGCGAAGCCGACGCCGAAGCCGGTGACGCCGCCCAAGGTCAGGAAGGCGGCGAATTCGCCGAAACGCTTGGCGATGAAGGGGAAGACGACGGGCAGCAGGTCCGAGGTCTGCCCGAGGAACCATGCGATCGAGGCGACCACGAGGCCCGCGACGAGGCCCGCGATCATCGCGAAGGCAACGCCGGCCTTCGCGCTACGCCCGAAGCGCGCCGAGGCCGCGCCGATGACGGCCATCAGGGCCGCCATGGGCACAATGCCCGACCACCGCTCATGGACGGTGAGGGAGACCCACATGGAGCCAGAGGTGACGATCAGGAGGCAAGTGACCGACGAGGCGAGCGCCGCGCTCAGCGCCGTGGAACCCCAGTGCTCACTCGTGCGCCCCACGGAGTGGTCGCGCGGCGCGGGCGCGTCCAGGATCGTGGCCGCGACCAGCGCGACGAGCGTGATGCCCGTCAGGGGCACGGCGATGTCGAGGTTCTTCCAGTAGGCGACCCCCATCGGGGTCAGCGCGCCACCCAGGGCGAGGACCGCCTGGGCGAGCCACCGCATGTGCAGGCGCGCCAGCGTCGGCCAGCCGATAGCCAGCAGGAAGGACGCGACCGCGACGACGGGGCCGACGCTCCAGCGAGACCCGGGCAGCCACCACGCGACGATAGCGGCCGCGGCCAGCACGGTGACGGTGAGAATACCGATGATCGTGGGCACGTGCCGGGTGGCCAGGGTGTCGCGGCGACGTCCGCGGCCTTGACCGGTGCGGCGCCGCGTGGGCGGGGTCGATGTCATCACGCTTCCATGGTCCCACATCTGCGCGCCTCACGAGGCAGGGGCCGCTCTCGTGGGTCGGCTGTCCCGGGCACGGGGCAAGGTGTCGGCCCCGCTTCACGCTGCCACGGCCTCGGCGATAAGGGGCGCTGTGGCGCATGCCCCGTGTGGGTTGATGCACGCCGCCACGGGATGCGAGCCGGCGTTGACTGGTCGTACAGTTGTGGGGCACGCCGGACCGGTATGCCCCGGGCTCCAAACTCTGCCGCTACGAGCGGCCTTCGCGCCGACAGGCGCATTCGGTTCGGCGTGTTTCGTCGTATCTGGGCTCATCAAACGAGGCGCGCCCGCCAGAACCGCAGCGCTCGCACCGCCAGAACCGCAGCGCTCACGCCCGCGTCGCACCCGCATCTACGAGCGCGGGCCGGCGCCGCACCGCGGCACCGGCCCCCACACGTTTCAGGCAGGCGTCACATCAGCGGGTAGCGCACGATGGTCGCCTCGCGTCCCGGGCCAACCCCGATGGACTGGATGCGGGCCCGCGACAGCTCCTCCAGGCGCTTGATGTAGTCCTGGGCGGTGCGTGGCAGCTCGTCGAAGGAGCGGCACTGCGAGATGTCCTCGCTCCAGCCGGGCAGCTCCTCATACACGGGCACGGCGGCCTCGAAGCCGGCCTGGTCGAGGGGCATTTCCTCGGTGCGCACCCCGTCCACCTCGTAGGCAACGCACACGGGGATCGTGTCGTAGCCGGAGAGCACGTCGAGCTTGGTCAGGCAAATGTCGGTCAGGCCGTTGATGCGCGTGGAGTAGCGCATGATGACGGCGTCGAACCAGCCGGTGCGGCGCGGGCGCCCGGTGGTCACGCCGAACTCGCCGCCCTTGACGCGCAGCTCCTCGCCGACCTCGTCGTCCAGCTCCGTCGGGAACGGGCCTTCACCGACGCGCGTCGTGTAGGCCTTGGCGACGCCGATGACGCGGTCGATGCGGGTCGGGCCCACACCGGAGCCGGTGAGTGCGCCGCCCGCGGTCGGGTTGGAGGAGGTGACGAAGGGGTAGGTGCCATGGTCGATGTCGAGCATCGTGGCCTGGCCGCCCTCGAAGAGAACCATGTCGCCGCGGTCCAGCGCGTCGTTGACGACCAAGGACACGTCGCACAGCATCGGCTTGATGCGCTCGGCGAAGGACAGGAGGTGATCGGAGACCTCGGTGGGGTCGAGCACCTGAAGGTCCACGGCCTCGAAAATGGTGTTCTTGGGGGCCAGGGCGGCCTCAACCTTGGCGCGCAGCTCCTGCGGGTGGAATAGGTCCTGGATGCGCAACCCGATGCGGTTCATCTTGTCGGCGTAGGTGGGGCCGATGCCTCGGCCGGTCGTGCCGATGAGGTTGTTGCCGCGCGCGCGTTCGTTCGCCTGGTCCATGAGGCGGTTGTACGGCGGGATGATGTGCGCGTTGGAGG
>ERZ773099.414-NODE-414-length-36891-cov-4.607992_pt1 | contig 36891 bp, 30 predicted proteins | sample MGYA00511120_ERZ773099 | MGnify/ENA primary metagenome ERZ773099 (study PRJEB29015, sample SAMEA2738012) | human oral metagenome | biome: human oral; feature: human-associated habitat; material: dental | place: China | collected 2104 ... | reverse complement strand
ATAGAAAAAGAGGGAATCCTCCCTAACTCATTTTATGAGGCCAGCATCATTCTGATACCAAAGCCGGGCAGAGACACAACCAAAAAAGAGAATTTTAGACCAATATCTGAAATGTATTCATTATTAATAAACACAGCCAAGCACCGATACCATAATCATTACTCCATGCAAAGCTAAATCCTGCAACAGCACTAATCAAAATATATGGATAGTATTTCTTAAATTTCAGTTCTTTATTTTGAAACCATTTATTGAATATTAAATACCCAATGAAAATTAAGAAACATGCAATCACAAGGATTGACCCTCTTAACGTACGTGCAGAATTATTTGACTTAACCGAGTATTGTAATGCATATAAAACAGAATCGCTACTAGCAATCGCATTTTGAAAGAATAATGGTTGAACCAAAATTGTTATTAAAAGTGCATTCGTTAAAAATATAGCTCGTTCCTTATTCTGCAAAACAGCTGTTGCAATCAATAATGAAAACAATGCTAAGCCAGAAATTGACAAAAATGCAAATGCATATAGAGAACCTTGATAGCTACCGCCAAAAAGTACTGTAAATATTGTCCCTGCAAATAAATGTCCCATTCCTAAATAATCCGCAAAATCTTTGAAAGGAACCTGCCCCGCAAGAAATCTTCTGATTGGATTAAAGTCTTGAAAAGTACCATTAATCGGAATGAAGTTTGCTAAACTTTTTTCATATAGTGCATGCAGTAAACATATAGACACCATCAAAAAAATTCCTAGGATAAATAATTTATTATCTAGTAACTTTCTGCAGATAATATTTTTCTTTTTCTCATCTGACTTTTTCATAAAACCTCCTGAAATAGTATACAAACCATACTATTTCAAATATCTAATTTCTATTTTTATTGGAATAATCCAGCTATATATTTTAATTTCTCGTCTAAAACTGCAAGATTATCAACCTTCCCCATTTCAATGGATACATAGCCTTGATATCCTTCCAAAACTAGTATCTTCTTCAATTCAAGATGAATTTCTCTTTCTTCAATTGGTTTTAAATTTGGCTCACTGATATGAACATGGTTAATATACTGAACATTCCCGATTAATTCACTTGTAGATTCACCATTATAAATCATAGTGCCTACATCTAGATTCAACTTAAAACCTTCGGAATTAACCTCTCGAATCAGTTCTAGTGCCGACTTTGTATCATTAATAAAATTTGTATTATATATAGGTGGATTAGCTTCCATACCAATTACAGTATTTTTTGATAATGCATAATCGCCTAGTTCTTTAAAAAATTCCACCGCAATCTTCCAGTCTCCATCTTCGGGAATAACTCTATTTCGTGGACAACCAAATACAAGATTCATGCAACCAATTGCATGTGCAAAATCAATAGCTTGCTTTGTATAATCCAACAATACTTGTCTTTCCTCTACTGTCCCATAGATTTTTTCCTGACGACCATACCAAATAGATTGCATTGATGGAACACTAAACCCATATCTTTGATAAAGATCTTTACTCCACATAGCTGCTTCTTCTAAATGATCATATGGTGAAACCGGAAAAATTCTGGTTGGTGCTATTTCCAAACCAGAATATCCATACTCTTTCATAAATTGATAAACTACATTATCATCATTCTCTGTCCATCCAATATTTGATATTGATAACTTCATTCTAATTACTCCTTTGCCCAATGAGTATTCACTATTCTCAAAAATTTATCACAAATAATATAAATACATATCTGAACAAATCCAAAATACCATAGTACAAAACTTATGTGCGTATGAATGTATGAATGTGATTTTGCTAACACTATCCATGAAATAGATGTTAAAAATGTAATTACGTATAGAGATACATTCTTTAAATTCATAGCATTCTTACTATAATCATACATAAATATACCTAAAGGAATAAAACACAGTACTTGGAATAATTTCCCTGGGATACCCACGATTATTTCAGTATTAAAGTGGAAGTAATTACATAGAACCTCCCATTTAGATGCGTTAATTGAATCCCATAGATTAGACGCAAAGACATTTAAATCTGCACCAGAAGTTCTTCTTAACACATCATTCTTAAATATTGTAACTAATCCTTCCAGAATATTCCCGTCGCCACGAAGTTGTGCATGCATGCAAACTGCAGACAAGAAGCCAATTATCGCAAAAGTTCCAATTATAAATGTTGTTCTAAAAATCAAAATAGTTTTTTCTTTATTTTTTGAAATAAGAGACTGAAGAAAATCTGCAAGCAAGAATGTTATTAGACCCATCATAATTGTTGAAATATATTCGTAACCACAAAGGCACTTTATAAGAATTGCGATAAATGTTAGAAAATAGGAAATAATTCTAACTTTCTTAGATTCTATATGAATTGAACAAAATAAGCCTATTACCATTGGTATAAACCAAGTAAATTCAACCCAATATAAGTTTCTCGCGAAATTTACCACCCACGGAGATAACCAAAACACCACAAAGAAACATGAAGCCATGAGCATATTATATTTTTTCTTAATCAATGCAGATAGTAAAACTATTGTAATTGCAAGAAATAAAGAAACCATCAACTGTGATAATCGTACTACTAATTCTCCATTATGTAATACTCTAAATGCAAGTCTAAAGATTTTACCTTGTAAACCATATTGTGAAACATAGGAATTTAAAGAACCCTTTGGTAGTGCATTTCCATCACTATCCAAGAAAGTTGCAAATTTGAGTGATCCATTTTTCTCCAAACTAATTTTTCCGTCTTCAAACTTGATCTTTAGATTTCCATTTTCTTTTGAAACTTCAGATATTTCTAAAATATCTCCATTTTGAAACTGAAGTTTGTTTCCAACTACTGCAACTTTGGCAGTATATGGATTATTGCTTAACAAGATTGCTGCTTCTTCTTTTGAATATCCATTATCCCAATTATCATCAGTAATAAACGTAGATGCCCAACCATAATATTCTCCTGTAATAGTAGAATATCTAGCAAGTCCATATTGATTTACCTTTTCATCTGAAAAATAATTCACATCTTTCTCCGCATATATAATGCCAGTATTTAACGTCTCACTGTCTGCTTGGAAGTAATCAAAACTGGTATTTGACTTATCAATCGAATTAAAGAAATAATTCCAACTTAAAAACGTAACTAAAACACCACATATACCAATAATTTTTAATGTACAACTGTTACTATTTTTAAGTTTTTTAGCAAGTAATATCAACCAGAATGAGAATATGAGCATACAAATCAAAGCCCTTTCTCCAACGCTAAAAGTCGCTTTCTTGTAAGCAAAACTCAACAAAACTTCTCCTGATTGATTCTCTTCAGACATATACGGTGTTGTAGCCTTCTGCAGAGTTATATTTCCATTTACTCCCGAAGCAGATATATGTAATGTATATTGGCCACCTATTTTATACTTTGCCTTTGTATAAAATTTATACCAAGTCTCTGACTTAACGTTGGATACTTCTACTTCACTACGCTCAATAACTTTGCCATTATCATCTTCAATTGTAAGTATGAGACTTCCTTGTGTAGAATCTTGTTTTGCAATATATACTTCCACACCAGTCATATGTTTCTTTGCAGGGATAAAAGTGGTTGTATATTCACTATTTGTTAAATTGTATGTCCCAGCTAAATCGTCCTTTAAGATAGTAGTTACATCTACTTCATTTGCATAATAGCCATGTTGAAAAGCGTTCATTGGCCCTATCAATACTAAGAACGCTAATAAAAGCAATGACAATACTGCAAACACAATATTGCTTTTTGCTTGTTTCAACATTATCTAGCCTCCACAAACTGTTTGATATCAGCTAGTACAGTTTTCTTGTCAAAAATATATCCATTATTCCCACCATATAGAGTGTCATAGATTGTCTTATAGTCATAATATGCAGGAGTACCATTTAGTTCATTTACAAACTGTTCTCCTGTTAAGTATTCATATACTTCTCTTGCAGATACTGGTTCTGTTGCAGGATGCCACATATGAAGATTATTTTCTAATGCCACTTCAATATCACTCCATAATCTTCCTAGATTATAGAACTGATATACACTTCTACTATCTGTAAAATTTAGTGCCGAGAATTGCAACACCTTAAATTTACTCTTTAATAGTTCTCTATCTTCCTCAGGACAATTCACCTTGTAGAAACCATTGTCCTGTAATACATAATACTTTTCTAAAGAAGAATCTTTTTGAACCAACTCATCAAATTTCTCTTTCTTTAACATGAATGGAATTACGTTAATAAAGTCAAAGATAAAATTCTTCTTAATGTTCTTTCCAAATAATCCAGGCAAACGAATAATCAATGCATCTGGATAATGTTCTCTCACCCAAAGTTCTAGTTGATAACGATTGTACCCATATGCATGCAGGTTATTTGTATCAATCGTAGAATTCTCATCTACATTAACAGGCACTTTAAAAACATCAATTGTGGAAATTAGTACAAGTTTTTTAGGATTGATCTTTGTAATATTTTCTTCCGCTTGTACAATTAATGCCATATCTTGTTCTGGCGCATTATTTGCCAAGTATTTTTCAGCACGTAATCCAGCGTACACCAATAAATCTGGATTTGTACCAAACGCTTCTTCAATATTTTTAGAATTGTATACTGCATCAAAATCAGTAGCAGCGTAAATATTACTTCCTACAAAACCTGTATAACCAACGAGTGCCTTCTTCATAAAAATCTCCTACTTCGTTAACTTCTCAATACTTTCAAAACTATATTGTTTTCTCTTGAACACTAAATCAACTAATAACTGTAGATATTTGATGATTATTGTTAAAATTCCAAATAATCCAAAAAATGCAACGGATAAGAATAAGATTGTTGTTGTCCATCCAACAACTGGATTAGCTGTTAGATACACAACGATAGAATACAGCACCATAAATACAGAAACAACCATCATAAATACTGTCATGAACTTTGCAAAACGATAGCCGATATCTGTAAATAATAGTAATGAATTGGCAGCGAGGTTAGAACGATACTTCTTTTCACGTACATCCTCATCAAATGCAATATCATTTATAACCTCATACTTAAGATTATCAGTCTTAAGACCACAGTTTGCATATACAACCTTACGATATGGTATTGTCTTATTCATTGAACTAACACGATTAATGACACGTCTGCTCAAAATCCTAAAGCTTTCTGTTGTCATCTTATATGAATAGTCCGTGAATCTATCAAACACTTTATAGAATAAGCTTGATGTAAATTTTTCCTTACGATCTGGAGATGCACTAACAATATCGTATCCCTTCAAGGAACGATAATAGATTGTCATAATCATTTCAGGATCAAAGTCTAATGTTGTATTATCAAATTCAAACACGAAGTCTCCAATAGACATATCAATACCTGCATCCATGGATAACTCTAAACCATGGAAGTAACTCATATTAATCACAGATACACTCGTGGATTTTGCTGTCTCACTTGTTTTCTTGATGATTTCTAATGACTTATCATCAGAAGCATCATTGACACAAATTACTTCAGAGTGTGCAAAGTTATCTTCCATTGTTGAAATAATAGTCTTCAAAAACTTCTCTAATCGATTTTCAGCGTTTCTTACGTAAACTACTGCTGATGCAAAATTCTTTTCCTTATTCTCCATCACTTAACACCTCATCTAAGTCATATACTGTATTAATCTTTCCAGAAAGAACCCCAACAAATGTTGGATTCTCGGAATATTTTCGAATTACTGTAGGTCTAGAATCATCAATCTCCGAACTCATTAAAATTGGTTTCATAGAGAAGAGTGATCCTTTATATTCAAACCCATACTCATCCAGCATATATTTTCTCGCAAGATTTGCCATATATGGGAAAGCTGTCTTTGGCTTTGCCGGACAGTCATTGCAGTTACCTAAATGTTTTGGAGAACAGTAACCGCCGCTCTCCTTTTGACATTCAAATGTAGGCAATCCATCATAACTAGTTGTATGTGGTGTAAATGTTACTGATGTCAGAGAATGTAAACCCGTTTTGCCAAACGGCATAATGGAGAAGAAAGGACCATCCATAACAGTGAACCCAATATCCTTCAATTTCTCATTTACATCGCATAAGATAATTTCACATAACTCATACTTAATGCCAAACTTTTCAAATCCAACCTTCTCCAGAATTTGATTTGTACTAGCGTAAGTCGCATTCAATACAAAGCCTGATTCATAATCAATTCCTTCAGCCGTGTGAATGATATAGGAATCACTTGTCTTATCAATCGTTGTAATATCAACTCCATACTTGATTGTAGCTTCATTAGGATATTTCTTTAGTTCTTCCAAGAAGTAATCTAATAGGATTTTTGCATCATATGTATATTCTCTTGTTCTAAATACACCATCACACATCCCTGGTTTGAAATAATTTTCTGGCACTAATTGTTCACAAGGAATATCAGCTGCCTTACAGAAATCTTTGAATTGTTTTCCATCAGACCAAGAATACTGGCTAGACGTTGCATAAATCTGATCAAACTCACGATTGATACAAAAATCATAATCTTTATTAAAACGTTCAAAGTAGCCAGCCGACTTTAATGCAGTAGAAATAGAGCGTGGATAATGATAACCTTGGTGGACCCTAGCTTGGTTAATATAGGTAGCCCTTCTAAATGGCGTTGGATCACATTCTAACACAATAACTTTCTGTCCTCTTTTCGCACAAAAGAGAGCTGAATAGAGTCCGTATAAACCAGCACCAATGATAATTTTGTCATATTTTTCCATACGCTTCATCCCCATTTTTTATTGTTATTTATGCCATATTTTTTACAAAAAATACGGCATAAAAACATAAGAACACACCATAAATAATATACTAATATCCTGATTTCCTCAACCTTACTCAAAGTATAATTTGTGTAAACAACCATCCATAATGAACTTTGTTGGAACATCGCCAAAGTGCTATAATACTTATACAATTTTATATTTTTATAGGAGAATTTTCTCGTGACGCAAAAAAACTTTCATAAAAAATAATACACGTGTCGAACTGTATGATTGGATTAGAATTATTGCAACTTTATTTGTAGTTGTAGGACATAGTGTCTATCTAAAAATCACCGTGGCAAATGGCGGTGTGGACTATCAGCTCCCAGCAAATCTTTCACCTACATACTATGCACCCCTACTAACATTCATCAGAGAAGCGCATTGGATAATTGTATACTTCCATATGCCTCTACTCTTCTTCCTATCTGGTGCGGATAACAGGAATCGAACCAATCACAAAATTTTCGAAACTGATTTTTTCTAAAATCAAACGATTAATTATTCTGTTCTTTACCGTAGGAATCTTTTATATGATCCCTGTAAAGTATCTCGGTAATTTTTATACTTTCGACGGTATGATTAATGCTATTTTAACTATTTGGCGCGGCGGTCTCGGTTATTATGATGGTCATCTTTGGTTTCTCGCAGCTCTATTTTGGTGCTTCATTTTATTTACCATCTTAATACATCTACTCAAAAAAAATCATATAGAAAGCCCGTTTGTCCCCTTGATTATTTGTTTTATCATTGCAACACTTGCTTCTAAATATACGACAACTTTTTTCATGGAGTTTCATAGCAGTTTAAAATACATGCACTGGTTTGCAGCGGGATACACATTTGAGAAATATCGTAATTTGTATAAATTTTCATATATTAGGAGTGCAGTTATATGCATTATTTTTATGTTTTTCCACTTTTGGAATCGGGAAATGCAATTCCATAATCACTATTTTCTAATTATTTTCGGAATAATCTTTTCTATAGCACTTGCCAATGTATTATCCCCTCTATTTAAATATTTTGATGAAAATTTCCATAAAGCTTATCGATATTTTATAGAAAAATTATTTATTATCTATTTATTTCATGATCCACTTGAATATCTGGTTCTTAGACTTTTCTTTAATAAAAATTTGATATCAAGTTCTTTTGGGTGCTATGCATATCTATTTATGAGAACATTTGGCGTTATTCTAATAAGTTTATTTATTAGCTGCATATTAGATATTCTAGTTTTAAAATTCAAACAAAAGAAGAATAGTATACAATCACACTAAACCTAGCTGGAGTATTAAACTCCAGTTTTTTATTTTTCAGAAAAAACAGGATTTCTCCTGTTTTCATATGCTATTCATTAATACATTAAAATTCCGTTGCTATTAAAGGTATAGTTTCTTCCACCAATATTAACAGTTCCCGTCTTCATCGCACCATCATTGACCTCACCAAAGTAATACCAACAATTATTAATGCGTTGCCATCCTGTCAACATATGGCCAAAGTTATCAATGTAGAACCAAGCTCCATAGATTAACCTCCAACCACCCTTTGACATCGCACCACTCGCTTCCAAATAGTAATAGAAATCACCATACTTTAGCCAGCCGGTCTTCATATTTCCATCCGACTCCATATAGTAGTAGATACCATTTACATTTACCCAACCATATTGTTGAATCCCAAATGCATCTAGATACTGGTAATTGCCATTTGTATATACCCAGCCAGTCTTCATGCGTCCTAATTCATCGAGATAATATTTACGATTCGCATAATCAATCCAACCGGTCTTCATATTTCCATCTGTACCAAAATAATAGAAGACTCCGTCTAAGGATACCCAATTAAACTGTTGTACGCCATCCTTATCCAAATATTGTCTATAGCCATTTGAATCAACCCAGCCTGTTTGCATCTTACCGTTTTCATCTAAATAGTATTTGCGTTCACCATAGGTCTGCCAACCATTCTTCAGGCTGCCATCATCATTTGCCCAATACCAATCTGCGCCATCCATAAACCAACCTGTTTGCATTCTACCGCTCTTATTGAAGAAGTACTTCTTACCTTCAATAGTTGCCAGGCCAACATGCATATTTCCATCTGGATCAAGATAATATTTGCTTGTACCTTCTTCTAGCCAACCATACTGTTGGATACCAAATGCATCGAGATACTGATAATGTCCATTTGTAAATACCCAACCTTTTTTCATAATTCCGGTCGCCTCATCCATGTAGTATTTTCTACCTGCATAGTCTTGCCAACCAGTCTTAAGGGTGCCATCTGTATTAGCCCAATACCAATCTATACCAACTTGGAACCAGTCCTTTAACATATCCCCATAGGCATTAAAGTAATATAGTTTTCCATTCACTTTCGTAAAGCCTATCTGCATAATACCAGTTGTCTCATCAAGATAGAATGTTCTAGTTCCTAAAGTAAGGAAACCTGTCTTTCGATATCCACTTGCATCGAAGTAATACCATTTTCCTTCAATCATTTCCCAATCAGAACGTGTATATGTTCCATCATGATGACGATACCATGTGCCACGACTATCTGTAATCCATGTACCTTTCGATAGCGATTTTGTAAGAGGCTCTGTTGGAATCAAATTTACATAAGTGCTATTTACATAACCAACACTAGCATTCCAATCATATGCTACAAGTGAAGAATTTCCTGCAGTATACATTGATTGACCATTTACAACATGGTTTGTGGACTGAATCTTATAATAACCACTTGTTTCTCCGAGAATACTTACAAAATGATATTTGTTATATCCTGAGGCATAGGAAGAGTTATATAAGATTGTATTAGATGTTGGAGAAAGATAAATATTTGTGTTTTCGCCAGTAATACGGCCAATCTTTACAGAACCATAGTCTACAAGATAACCATCATTGCCACTTGCATATTTATCAAAACTATATGCAATTGCTGCAATAGAAATTCCGTAGTATGGGGTAGACGCATATTTCACGCTTAATCCACTTCCCTTATTTCCAAAGAATCCACCATAATAACTAAAACTATTTCTTGAACTTAAATATCCATTGCGTAATTGAATACCCATCTGTTCATTAATGGATTGTGCAACACTGCTATAGTAACTCGCACGATTTGGATCGCTATCTACTGCATTCCATCCAAATAAGTTATATCTTTGTTTTGCAAAATAACTAGTACCATACGCTGCTTCTAAGCATGCTTGTGCAAAAATCATAACTGCGTTTACACCATAGGTGTTCTGTGCATCAATGAAATATTGACCCGAATCCCAAAGAACACTATTCGTACCATATCCTTTAGAAGCCAAAAATCCATTGTATTTATCCGCAGTAATATTTGACCTCGAACGCAAAGGTAAAAACATATAGTAGTTATAGTATGTGCCCGCTAAATTCGTGTAATTTGGATCTGAATAGTAACGAATATCATCATATGAATAATACGTAGCACCAGTTGTCATCCAAGAAGCCGCAGGGCCAACTGCAATCTCTGCGACTGTACGAGGCACAGCACCACCCTCCGCATAACTAGAATAACCAACAAAAATTAAATCTCTATAATTACCATTTTGTCGAACTGTATAATATGCCCTACGAGGCCTTACATAGAAAGGTGCTGAATGTTCCGATGTATTATCGTTACCGCCTTGATATAAAGGTAAATTATTACGAATATATTTCTGTGGAATCAAGTCAACATCTCTCAAGTTTACGATTCCATCAAAACCAGTAACTGTAACATATACATCACCAGTACCATCACCATAATATGCCATGGTATCCCAATAATCTAACTGTCGATACGCAGACATATATGTTGAGGCACTATTACCCATTCCCTGAACCGTGAGTGTTACACTACCTGCACGATTAGGAAATGAATATGCTACACCCTTCTTCATTGCAATGATTTTGCTTGGACTATAGCTTTCCGCATGACGTACAACTGCATCATCACCATAAGAGTTCATTCCTGTTTTTGCTTCCGCAAACGTAGCATAACAGCCTTTCATGTCAAAATAGCCATAATCATTTACGGTATCTACTTCATATTGATTGCCACTACACAGCATTGTGTAATAATCTGCATACTTTTCTTTTGCTTGGACATGCATACTCGAGAATGGAAGCAAGCAAACTCCTATAGCACATATCAATATTCGGTTAAGCCATTTTCTCATTGCGTAACTTCCTCTCCATTCATCTCTACACTTTCACCACTATCATATGTAATTGTTAAACTACAATTACCCATTTCAATTGTTCTATCTTGGTCTAATACAATAAATAGCAATACTGCATTTGGATTATCCGCAACACTTTGATTAATCAAGTTAGCATAACGCACAGAATATACACTCGCATCTTCTGCGTTTACTCTTTCACCTGTAGGTACATTCAATACAGCACTTATAATCTTTTTAGAATTGGCTTCTTTTAAACGTACTGCAAATACACGTGCATGTGAAGGTAAGCTATAACCTACTTCCGATCCATCAATTTGTTGTGCTAACGCGGTATTAGGCAATTCAAAAATTGCATAATTTGTATTATCAGTTGGTGTAACTGCTGTTTCAGGCGTTGGTGTCGGAGCCACCTTAGCAGTAGTCGCAAATTCTTTATTATCTGTGATTACTTTTATGTTTAAGTCAATATTCAAAGAAAGATCTTTATACTTCTCTGATGTTAATGTAATCTTTGTTAACTTGCTATCTAAAACAGGAATAAAGAGACGAAGTAGATGACTTTGCTGTATTTCCTTTAAACCTATTTTATTCCAGTCGTAATCCTTCGCTATAAATGTATTCTTGTATTTTTCTAATTTACCTAAAGAAATACCTTCGCTTGTGATAAGGTCCTTCGCCTGTAGAGTATCCGCATGATCCACTTCAATATCTGCGATTACAAAGCGATAGTTTAAATCTTCAAACTGATATAAGCTTGCTTTCTTTAGTTTTAATCCAGCCACTTCTTCTGTAACTGAAGTCTCTGGCTTTTGTTCAGGCCTCCCCTGCTTAAGGCCAAGGTATATCGCTACTCCAAGGAAAGCGAGCACTAGCATTCCAACTAATATATTTCTTAGTAGTTTCATATCATCCTCCACATATATTTCGTTTTTCTTCAATTACGATAATATTGTACACTATTAATCAGAATCCTAAAAATAGAAAAGGGAAGAGATGGTGTTGTCGTCTACTCCCCTTTTAAATCAAAGTAAATATTTACTTTTTATTTTCTAAAAACTTTGATGCATCCTTAATGAAACTGATGCAAATCACAATCATAATCATTGCTAACGGAAATGCCGCAATGATACTTACAGATTGTAAATTGCTCATTGAACTCTGCGAGAAGATAAGTGCAATTGGTAATACAACCAGAAGAATACACCACATAAATTGAATTGCCCTATGCGGATGCTCCCCCTCTTCAAGTTCATGATAACTATAACAAGACGCTGTATATGCAATGGAATCAAATGAAGTCGCATAGAATGCAATCATTGTTAATAGTACCAACACCAGAATAAATGGTGCTAATGGCATTGTATCAATTACTTTTAGGATAATTTCATATAAGCTTGCACCCTGTTGATACATCATAATATAGTTTTGGATACCCTGTAATTGTTGTGCAAAGGAGAAGTTTCCCAAGAGCATAAAGCTGATTAATGTTGAACCTACACCAAAGATATATCCACCAAGGATTGTCTCTTTAATTGTTCTACCTCTCGAAATATTGCCAATAAAGAATGGCGTCGCAACACTCCAAACCATCCAGTATGCCCAATAGAAGATAGTCCAATCCTGTGGGAAGTTTGTTGTACGCTGTGGATCTGTGTAAGTCGATAATTCAAAGAAGTTTTGAACCATCTTACCAAATGACTGTAAACTCAATTCAACAATACTTCTGAACTGTCCTCCAAATAATAGAAATATCACTAACAACGCACCAAATAAGTAGATACATAAATTTGCAAGGAATGATACACCCTTAAATCCATGCAGTAAGGAATAAGTATAAATAATGCATGTAATCACAATAATAATAATTGTTAAAATTGTTTCATTAATTGTGACATGAAATAACTTTGTGATAATACTTGTCATTAACGGTGTTGCAAGTGTGAATGTAGTCGCAGTTCCAGCAAGTAAAGCAAATACCGCAAACAAATCAATTAACTTGCCAAGGAAGCCATCAGTATGCTTACCAAGTAATGGGCGACAAGCTTCTGAAAACTTCTGACGATTTACCTTACGTACATGTAACATAAAACCAAACGCAACCGCTAAGACAAGATAGAAACTCCATGGTATAAAACTCCAGTGGAATAACGGATATACGTTAGCCCATTCTTCCATACCTAGTTTTTCAATATGTGTATTACTTGCATATAAGATCCATTCGGAGAAAGAATAAAACAGAATATCTGCTGCAAGCCCCGCAGTAAACATCATGGCTCCCCAGTTAAAAAAACTATACTTTGGCTTTTCATCCTGTCCACCCAATCGAATCTGTCCATACTTTGAAGATGCGATATAAATTGAAAGTAAGAAGATGCCTAAACCAATAATTAAGTAATAACTACCAAAAGTATCTCCAAAAAAGAAACGAATTTGACTTACTGTTGCATTTGATTCATTTGGAAATACAAAGAATAATATTGCTAAAAATAAGATAAATATTAATGGAACTAGTGTCACAAACCAGTCAATCTTCTTTTTCATGGTTATTCTCCTTTATAGCTGCGATAGCTATTATCTTCTTCAATTAATTCATCAAGACTATCAATTTCTTTTATTCGACCTTCATGCATTGGATAGCCCTGTAAATTAAACTTATCAAAATGTTCAAACATTGCGATATCATCCCAATAAATCTGTGTATTTTTCTTTTCTTTAAACTCAAGTTCTAATAGTCCTTTAAGTTTTATGCCATCCTCTTTTGTCCATCTAGAGATACCATATAACTGCCAAGCATGATTTCCACCTGTACGACTGCAGGATAATACTTTGTATTGATCATCCAGTGTTAACATCCATTCCTTAGAATCATTCTCTTGCCACACACAGTTGTATCCTGAATTTTCAAATTCAGTAAAAAGAATTGTAGGATCAGTTACAATTTGATCACCATCAATGATCATTGCATTCGAAATATAATCTTTTGCGACATATAACGATGAGATATTATTACATATCTCAAAGTAAGGATTATTAATCAGTGTAATCCCTTTAACTTCATTTGGAAGATTTTGGAATGCTTCTTTCAAATAACCAACAACTACATAAATCTCATTGATTCCATTCTCATGTAAAGCATCAATGATTGTATCAATCATTCTTTTGCCATGAACACGAATTAAAGGCTTTGGTATTGTTTCTGTAATCGGATGCATTCTTGTACCTTTACCAGCAGCCATAATAATCGCTCTTGTAATTTTACTCATGATTCTCTCCCTTTTGGCGACCTAGAAATTCATCTTGAACTATGCGGTAATATACTTTTGCATAGCGGTATTGTTTCAGTGAATACTCACCAAAATCAACACCTAATAGACGCTTATATTCACACCAATTGCTCCATAGTAATCCAGCAATCGCCACATAGGCATAAATCTTATATTTTACGACTGGATCAACTTTATTTTCATAATAAATGGAAATTAAATTATCAATCTGCTCACGTTTATAGAGTGAGTATATGCTAAACATTGCAATATCCAAGTCTGGATCCTGCATACCTGCATATTCCCAATCAATCAAACGAATATCTTGTTTACCATTTTCTAATGTTTGAATCATAAAGTTATCTGGCACAGCGTCAATATGTGTCAGTGTCTTTCTCTTTGCACTACTCTCAACAAAATTGCGTAAAGAAAGAATATGTTTCTTAGTTAGATCATAATCTTGATAGATTGATTTCTTTCCATTCCATAGCTTCTCGTAATACTCTAACTGTCCATACAAGTCGAATGCGTGTTTGACTTGTATATTTTGATTATGGAATGCTCGAAGAACTTTCATGCATGCGCGTAAATCTTCTTGGTTATTTGCATCACATACACGTGAGTTCTCCATAAACTTTGTTATCTTATATCCATTCTTTTCATTGATATAAATAACATCATCACAAATTTGCTTACCATCTAATGCACGATAAACTGAAGCTTCTTTTTTACGATCAATCAACTTATCTGTGCCTTCGCCTGGAATACGCATGATATATCTTTGATTTTCACATTCAAATAAGAATGAGCGATTTGTCATGCCCTTCTTTAAAATCTGAATATTCTTAATTTCCGAATTACTCACATGCAATGCATTCGCAATAACAGAGATTGTATCGGACTTTAGATTTTCAGACTCTTCATCAATATCTCGCAAGTCTTCATATGTATTGATTTCATGTACATCCTCATGACGTACTAACTTCGCACCAATTCTATATCCTTCTCCTTCAAATAAACAATCTTCCCAGAAGGAGTTATCATAGCGCGTCTTCTCAGCCATAGAGAGTAAACGTTCCTTTAACCATTTCGCATCCGTATGATTGATGTATGCAATACCAATACTCCAATTCCCTTCATTTTTCTTATCTTTTAATACAATGTGGAATTGCTTATTTACACGTAGTTCTGAAGTTGGATTAGATAAATCACTCATCATATACCATGAGTTACATTCATGCATAGAGAATGGATTAGAACTAGACCAAATATCACATGGCACAATATAGCTACAATCCAAATGATTTGATACTTTTGATAAAGAATGGAGATTGTTTTTAGTAGCATATTCACGATTGGTAATAAGTTCAACATTATATTGGTCAATCAAAAATTCATAAGCTTCTTTCATGTACCCTACAACCACATAAATCTTTGTGATACCTGCCTCATGAAGCTGACGAATTAAACGTTCAATCAGTGTTTCACCATATACAGTCAATAGACCCTTTGGCTTATCCATATTGATAGGCACCATGCGTTGTCCATAGCCTGCAGCTAAAATGATTGCATGCTTTGGTTGGTTATTGTTGATATTCTTAAGTGCTTCTTTTGCAAGCTTTCCCTCTTCCGTTATAAAACCAAAAGAAATCAATTCATTATATTCTCGATTGATAATACCAAGTGAAACACCGATATTTTTAGCGAGTTGTCTTTGGGAAAGTAATCCATTTTCTTTGAGATTACATAAGATTTTAGATTGAATTTCGTTCATAATATTCTCCATTTAGTATTTTTTGAACAAACTAAGTATAGTATACTCCCTATATCTCGTCAATCACTTTCAACAATAAAAGTAATGTACATTCGTCCTTACCTTTAGGAACTTTTGTACATTACCTTTTATTACTTATTGCGTTTCAATCCCTAGTACTGCATCTAATTTCTCTACACGCATTTCATAAGAGAAATGAGATTTTGTAGTAGTGAGTATATTCTTCCACTCTGTAATAAGAGATGGATTCTTTAAAATCTGTTCAAGGCCTTCTAATAAGCCTTCTTCAGAGTTTTCTACAACAAGACCAGATTCTGCTTCTAAAATAATCTCATCAGCACCACTGACCTTCGTAGATAGTACAGGTATACCTAACATAATTGCTTCTGTACAAGTTGTACTATAGCCTTCCGCACGAGAAGAACAGATAAATAAATCACACTTTGCAGTATATGCATGTGGATTCTTACGCTCCCCAAGTAACGTTACATAGGACTGTAAGTTTTGCCGTTCAATCTCTTTTTGTAATTCATCATGTTGGGGACCGTCTCCAATCAATATACAATGAAATCGATATCGATCCTTTAACTTTGCAAAACAGTTAACTAAGCGATCAAAACCCTTTTCTACACTTAAGCGTCCAACTGAGATAAAGTTTAATCCCTCTATTCTTGGTATATCTGCAACCTCTTCTTTCACAGCCGCAACAATCTTTTGATTATCGATAGGATTGTAACAGTATTCTGTCTTCACTGTGCGGTTAGACTCTTCATATAAACGGTCTGCATTGGACTTCGATACACAAATAACACAATCCGCTTTCTGATAATACTTTAGATATTGAAGATGGTCATCATAACCATGAACCCAAATATAATTCTTAGAGGTTCTATTTCTATCGTACGATGCAGCCGCAACAGTTGCTAGACCATGTTGGAAACCAATTTCAATATCATAGTTTTGATCAAAAACCATATTATGAATGAATTTCTTAGGCAACTTCTCCAATATCTGTGCAAACCCTCTAAAATAAAAACCAAATAAAGGACGCACAATAATTTTCGGATTCAATTGAGATATAATTGACTTTTCATACTTGAATAATGGTCTTAGTGTTACTTCCACATTTGGATTTTCAGCTAAATGATTTGCAATCCCAATCGCAACGCGAGAAACACCACCAGAATATTCTAAGTGATTGAATGCGAAACAAATCTTCTTCATACTTCCTCCGGAAAATCATAAATATATTCGCTCAGATGATCCTTAATATAGTCGGCTTCCTTCACATACTCAGGGTGCAGTTTCCACAATTGTGTATTCTTGATAGAGTTTGCTGGATTTAATCCTACAAATTTTCTAGTATGCTTGCTCTCATCTAAACCTAACCAATCGATGATATGTTTGGTTGTACTATCATAGTGATAAATCAAATCTTCAAATTGAACTAGAATAACCTTTTCCGGATTATATTGTTCTGTCTTACGATGACTTCTTGTATATTCATACCACTTACAGAACACTTCTGGTGAATCAGCAGGAATTACTCTATCCTTCCACTTGTACTTCGCAAGTAGATAAATATCTCGTGGATCTCTTTCCACTACAACGACTTGAATATCATTGAAGTATCTTAAGTAACGATTTAAGTTAGACGGTGGTACAATCTGATCCACCATCATCATAGGCATATTGTTCTTATTAGCGACGCTTAATAACTTATCAATATACTCACGTGTGCATTTTAAGAATTTTTCTTCTGTCGGTTTAGAACAGTATGTAATCTCATTCGGTAGTTCATTTAAAGTGGAACTTTCAGGATCCATTACCTTCAACTTCCGCAAAACTTTACTTGGAAGTAACTTGGAATAATAGAACACCCTTCCGCGATCATATAAGTCATAAAACCAATATCCTTTAAATGTAAAATCGGTTAATGCGTCAATATATTCATAGGATAACTTTTTATATTGACCATCAAAGAATGATTCATAACGATGATTAAAGAATGTCCCCGCATTAAAATCAACCAGTTTCTTAAATCTTTTTAATGCATGACCCGAGTTATGTCTATTGTGGTTTTCAACGAGATTATATTCTAAATCTGAAATACCATCTGGATCTTGAACAAAACGAAATTCATAGTTTGTCATTGAGCAAATATTGTCAAACTCCGAGAGAAAATCAGTAATCGCGCTAGAACCTGTACCATAATAACTTGCACAACTAATAATCTTCATTTTTACTTTCTCCCTCTTCTCTTAATCATATTCATATACCCAACAAGTTCTTTTCTTGAATCAGGAATCATATAGAGACATCCGAAATAAATCACAATACATACTACAATTGAAATATAGGTATTAATATATCCCGCTAAGTAGTTACGACTAATAAACGCAAAAATAGCCATCACTACTGTGGACAAGATATAATTTTTTAGTTCCAAGAAGATATCCTTAATTGAGATATAGGACATTCTCGAAGCAATAATTGTCTGCATGATTGGAAGCTGCAAACGAACAATACTGCTTACGATCACAACAGCAGTAAATCCATACTGTGCCGCAAAATATAGAGATGGTATTAAGATTGCTGCCTGTACCATGTTTGAGAAAAAGATGAGTTTTGGTTGCCCTTTTGATAAGGTCACCACACCACTCATATCATTGAAGATTACACTTTCCGCAAGGACAAATCCCCATAGTGCTATTAATAAATCTGCATCTCCCCACTTACTACCAAGTAGGATACTACGTACGACGTCGCCATACATTAAGATGCCTGCACCAAGCGGAATAACAAGAATGCCTATCATCTTCAAGAATTTAAAATATAAATTTTTGTATTCATCATAGTTATTTTGTACATGAGATAAACCAGCGAATAACACACTAATCGTCGCACCAGAAATCAGTGAAGTAATTTGGGCAACCATCGTTGTTCCCGTCTTATAGATACCTAAGTAATACTGTGAAAATAGTGTTCCAAGAACGAAGATACCAGAGTTTGTGACTAGCCATGAAGAGATTGTTTCCATTAAACTCCACATGCAGAAATGTAACATTTCTTTTAACTTCTCATATCGATAAATGAAACGCGGCTTCCACGTAGAGAAATATGTTAATAAAAGTGTATTGCATAACTCACCTGCGATATTACCAATAACGAGTGCCCAATATGAAAACTTTATCAAAGCAAGTGGAACCGTTACAACTAATGGGATAAACTTCACAATAATGCGAATGAAAGATAATTCCTTGTAGTTTAAGTTCTTTCTAAAAATCGCAGCCTGAATACTACTAAATGATGTCATTGGTAGAATTGCAGCCCCGATATAAATAACTTTACCTAAACCAGGATTGCCAACAAGATATGCAATCTGCTCAGCAAACAAGAATATTAATAACCAAAATAAGAGAGATATTGTAATGTTTGTCCAGAACGCTACATTGATGGATAAATCTTCATCTTCCTTTGTTTCAAATTGATGTTGGACTACATATTTCTGGAAACCTGCATCCGTAAAAATATCTACAAACGATATAATCATCGTTACAGTCGCAACAACACCAAATTCTTCCGGCACGAGGATACGCGCCAAAATCATATTGGTGATTGGAGATATAATTTTTACAATAATTTCTGTGAAGATAGACCACTTTGCAGCGCTACCAACACGTTCATTGATGTTACTCATGAATCCTCCTTACTCAGTTACATACTTTTTTGCATCAATTGCGATACTTATTTTTCTTAGCAACCAAAAAACAAACACAAAGTAGAACAGGTAATTAAATAAGTCATAAATTCCTCTACGTGGCAATGTAAATAATGCATATGTCATAGACATCTGTACATAGTAGCGGAATGGAGACAACTTATTTTTTGTGCAATTCAGGATAAGTGCCACGATTACACCAATAAAAAATATTGCAATAATCCCGAACCACGAGAAGTTATGATATGCTTCAGCCGTCAAACTATAACCGATACCGAAAGTTGCTTTGGTATAAGTTGTTAACCAACTTTCATTTACAGAATCTGTAATTGTACGTAATAATCCACTTGGATCCGCAAAGGATGGGAAGAATCCCATAATAGATGCCAAATAAGATACACCATGTGTAAAAGGCATAGAATCCGGTGATGCACCAACAACAACCATCAATGGGAAACAAGACCATCCACAACTTCCGATAAAGTTGATTACACCACTCATGACTGATCTTGAGCCACCTATATCTCCACCGCCTGCTAAACGAGCATTCGCAAGATAATTGGATAAACCCATTAAACCTATTCCTAAAGAGATTATAATTAGGATTGTACTAAACTTCATCTTCTTAGCGTTATTCATCTTCATCAACATCAATGTACCCGCTAGACCTAATCCTATTGTTCGTTGTCCAATCACAAGATATGCAAGAATATGAACAATCATCAAGATTTCATAAATAATTTGTGTCTTCTTTTTATTTGTATTTAATATCCACAATAGAATCAATGATGGTGTATAAAAAATCGATAGACGATTAAAAATGCCTAGACTACCTAATAGTGTAGCTGTATTGCCGATTCGAAGCGCTTCATATCCATACCGAACCGCAAATAACACTTGCATAGCTGTCATAATCATCGATGCTGGCATAGAAATCCAGAATAGCAATTTACCGATTCTCTTCAAATGGTATGTATTTGTCTGTTCTGTTAATACAAACTGATGTTCTTTCACACCAACTAAAACACCCGCAAGCATGAGAACTTGAATTGATAATAGCGTAAACTTCACAACTATCCACATGTGCTTTTCTAATGCAAATTTTGAATAGAATGGATGTTGGAATACATAGTCATACTGCACTCCTAGCGCATACAAATAAAATTGACCAAACTGAAAAACACAAAATGCCATGAAAAACAACGAGAATGCCGTGAAGATTTTTTCATTAATCACTGCATATGTTATAAATAAAACAGCACTAACGAAAAGTCCATAAGCCCCCCAAAAACGAAGGCTATCAATCTTCATTGCAAAGGTCATAAACAAACTAATTGCAAGTAGTACAATATTTAGATATACTCCAGCAACTCGATATTTTGTAGTATGAATCTTAGGCATCATAGGTTCTTACCAAACTTTCTCTTATGATAATAACGGATGAGTACCTGCGGTACGAGTCCATGAATAATATGCTTAAACGCATAATAGTTTTCACTGACAGGTAATCCTAATTTCTTTCTCCAATGAAGAGCTAATTTACATGCATCGATGCGGAATTGGAACTTACGTTTCTTCATTGAAGTACGATTTTCACGATAATTTAAAACAATCTCATCCAAATTATATGCTTTCTTATTGGCATACATCAGCTTACACCACAGGTCATAATCCTCTGTACGACTTGTCAAAGGTGAAACAGTATATCCGCCCACTTCAACAAGATCCTTCTTGCGAATCATTACTGTTGGATGAACAATAGGATGATAACGGTAGATATTACGAGCATTAAGTTCAACAGAGCACTTTCTGACACCCCAGATACCATCCTCATCGAATAGTTTGATATTCGCTGAAACAAGTGAAACATCTGGATGTGCATCCAAATAATTGACTTCTAATGCAAGACGCTCTGGCAACGAAACATCATCATCATCCATGCGTGCAATATATTCACCACGTGTACATTCAATACAACGGTTTAAAGATGCAGCTAAACGCAAGTTCTTCTCATTATGAAGAACTTGGAATTTATCCGGATACTTTTCTGCATATCTCTTTAGAATCTGATATGTGCTATCCGTTGAACAATCATCGCAAATAACCAACTCCCAATCTTGAAACGTTTGGTCTAAAAGAGATTGAATTGCATCACTAATATATTTTTCACCATTATAGCTGGCCATAATTACAGATACTTTATACTGACTCATTCAATCCTCCTTTACTTAATTTTTTCGATTAATGAATAAATCTCCTTCATCTTCGTCATAACTGCTTCTAAAGAGAAGTTTTGAATAAATGCTTGATTGGATGCTTTATAACTTGCCCAATCGCCATCCAATACTTTTCGGATGGCACGTAAGCAGCTCTCTGTAGAGAACGGATCAAACAATTCTCCACGACTTCCATCGATTAAATCTGCATTTCCGCGAATCTTACTAACCACACATGGAAGCCCTGTTGCCATCGCCTCCATCAAACTCACCGATAGCCCCTCACGATAGGACGGAAATACAAAGATATCTGACATCGCGTATATCTCTGATACATCCTTACGATAGCCTAGTATATGCACTCTATCTGCTACCCTTAACTCTTCCGCAAGCTTTTGGTTATAACCATCTAGATGATCAATACCAACAATTGCGTAATGTACATTCTCCGGTAGCTGTGTTAATGCATGGATTACTCGTTGGTGATTCTTATTTTCATTGAGTTCTCCAACGCTAAGCAATAACGTACAATCCGTAGGAACATTTAATTCTGTACGTTTCTTTTGTACATCGATTTGCGCTTTACCAAATTTATTTAAATCGATGCCTACACCAGGGATATACATCGTATGTTTTGCATGCATGTGATTCTTTGCACGCATGTAATCTTCTTGATTGATTGTAATTAAGATATCCGTCATAAATGACGCATACCACTCAGCCGGATATAGTAGTACCCAATTTTTCTTTGGAGCACCTTTGAAAAAATGGAAACCATGTGCTGTATACATCACTTTTGTATGTGTACTACGTCCTACAAGTCTTGCGATTAAGCTTGCGATTGGTGTATGACAATGGATAAAAGAAAACTTTTCTTGTTTTACAATTTGCTTTAACTGTTTGTAACACTGATAATTTTTAGGATCGGTGATTTTACGTGAAAAAGGGATTTGGTAATATACCACATTCTTTTCTGTTAATTCCCTTTTGAAATCAGCAATCTCCTCATCAGAGATGTTATTTCCATCCACAAAATTGCACGCAACCTGTACTTCATAGCCCATCTTCTGTAGTAAATCAATTAATGGCATACAGAAGTACTTAATCATTGATGCAATTGTAGTTACAATCAATACTTTTCTTTCCATTTAATCCTCGATTTATTTTGACTTATCTTTGATAGTACCTGTACCGCCTTCAACAACCCCATCGTGTCTAGCAACACTAAAGATTGTCATAATAAAGCATTTACAGTCCATCATAAATCCCATCTTCTCAACATACTCACCATCAAGTTTTGCTTTTACAGGGATTTCTAATTCATCTCTACCATTTACCTGTGCCCAACCTGTCAAACCAGGTGTAATATCATTTGCACCATATTTATCACGTTCTTCAATCAAATCATATTGATTCCATAAGGCTGGACGTGGTCCAATAATTGCCATCTTACCAACTACAATTTGTAGGATCTGTGGTAGTTCATCTAAGCTTGTTTGACGTAAGAACTTGCCAATCTTTGTAATGTACGCATCTGGTGAAGATAATAAATGAGTTGGCATATCTTTAGGCGCGTCTGTACGCATTGTTCTAAACTTCCAGATATTAAAGTATGTTTTATTCTTACCAACTCGCTTTTGTTTAAAAATAACTGGTCCTTTAGAATCTAATTTGATTGCTATGACAATCGCAATTAATAATGGAGACAATACGATTAATCCGCATACAGACAGAACTAAATCTATCAATCTCTTTATTGGTAAATAACATTTCTGTTTGAATGTAAGTGTATGTTTTTGATTCATATTACCTCCACTGGTATATCACTTATTCACTAATCTTTTGGCACGTATGTAGGCACGATATCTGAAACAATCTGCTTAATATTTGGCGATTCAGAATTCGCTGCCTTTTCCAACTCTTTTAATTGTATCATGAACTCATCATCGTCCATGGAGATTGGATGACCGATACTAATCATCTTATTTTCAGTAGTCTGCATACCTTCTTCATCCATCAAGCGCTCTTCATATAGCTTTTCCCCTGGACGCAAACCTGTATACTTCACTTCAATATCAACATCTGGGATATAGCCAGACAAACGAATGAGCTTTCTTGCCATATCATCAATCTTCACTGGGTCACCCATATCTAAGACGAATACATCTCCATCATATTCCTGCGCGTAGTACGCTGCTTGTAATACTAAGGCAACTGCTTCAGGAATTGTCATGAAGTAGCGTATAATATTCTTATCTGTAACTGTAACCGGTCCACCCGCTTCAATCTGTTTCTTGAATAATGGAATAACAGATCCACTAGATCCTAATACATTACCAAAACGTACTGCAGAGAACTTCGTATACTCTGTTGAGCCCTTTTCTTGTGCTAGACGACGAGAACGACGGTTCATCATCTGAATAATCATTTCACATAGACGTTTGGAGGCACCCATGATATTAGTTGGGTTTACAGCCTTATCTGTACTAATTAATACAAACCACTTTACGTTATGGCGAATTGCAGCATCCGCAACATTGTATGTACCCATAACGTTGTTTTTGATTGCTTCATTAGGGCTATCTTCCATTAATGGAACATGCTTGTGCGCTGCCGCATGGAAGATAATATCCGGCTTGTATTCATCCATAATGCTATCAAGACGGGACATGTTACGAACACTACCAATTAATGTGATTAAATTTAAGGAATTCCCATACTTCTTCTTCAACTCAAGTTGAATCCAATAGGCATTTCCTTCAAAAATATCGAAGATAATCAAAGCCTTTGGCTGTTTCTCAGCAACCTGACGGCATAACTCGGAACCAATACTTCCGCCTCCACCAGTAACCATTACAACCTTGCCTTTGATGAAATTGCCAATCTTAGATAGGTCTGTTTCTACCGTATCACGACCTAATAAGTCTTCTACATCGACATCTCTTAAGTTCTTAATAGATACAGTGCCATTCAATAACTGATAAACACCCGGAATGGTCTGTACACGACATGAAGTAGAAGAACAGATATCTAAAATTTCCTTCTGCACTCTCTTTGGAGCAGATGGAATCGCTAGAATAATCTTGTTAATATCATATTTATTTGCTAAATCTGGAATATCTTCACGGGTTCCTTCAATTGGAACACCATTGATATATTTCTTTACCAAACGTGCATCATCATCAACAACGCAGAATACCTTTGCTTTTAGGGAAGTGCTATGCATATATTCCTGAATGATTTCACGTCCAGCAGCACCAGCACCAATAACCATAACCCTTTCTACAATTGCATCATCGGACACACCGTAATCTTTGAATACGCTTAACGCACGGTACATAAAACGTACCATTGTTGTAAAGCCGAAAGATAATAATCCACCAATAATATAGAAGGAAACCGGCATTTGAATATCGGTGATTAGATAAACCACAAATACACCTGCTTGTGCAAATACCCATGCATAAACGGAACGTAATAACTCATATGCACCAGCAAACTTCCATACTGATTGGTATAGGTGGAACATGTGTAATATTATAACGTCAATTAGGATATACCAAATTATGACACTGGCATACCCTGTTGTGTAATAACGATCAATCCATGAATAATGGAAATCAAAGCGAATCATTAATGCAAAGAAATAACTTCCCGCAATGATTGCCGCATCTAAAAGAGCCATCGCAATCGATACGTGTTGGATCTTATTTAGCATGCTTGATAGTAAACTATTTTTCTTCATACTATTCTTAACAGCCTCCTTAGTTATTCATCAGACTTTTTCTTTGGATACTGATGATCAAATAACGATAAGGCAACTACGATTAAGAAAGATAATCCAAATCCCGCCATAAATCCTTTTAGTCCAAAACTCTTCAACGAAACTGGAGTAACACGAACTTTTCCAGGGGGCGTTACAATCTTTACAGTCGCTTGGCCCTTCATTAATTGAGAGATTTTCTCAGGTGCAACCTTAGCGAGTTCTTTGATAACTCTCTCTGTAGTCTCTGCATCCGACATACTTACAACGACCTCGATAATTTGTGTCTGTGTTTTCACTGAAGGCTTCACAGTATTACGTAAAGTCTGTGCTTCTTCTTCAGAAAGGTTTGTATTCTGAATAACCTCATTCAGAATTTCACCACTCTTAAGTAATTCTCCAGCAGTATTTACTTTCAATAAAACATCTGCGCTTTCATTAGCAGTAATCTGATTTTCATCCTTTTCAGAGATAACATACATCGAAAAGCCTGCATCATATGTTGGCTTTTTCTTAATCTTTGCAAATGCAATGCCACCAATCATGCCTAAAATAGCAGCGCCAATAATCCAGAATTTCTTATTGAAAATATTGTGGATTAATGTGCGAAGATCTAACTCCATATCCTCATCAAAATCTAATATTGCCTTATTGTTTTGTTCCATAACATCCTCCGTACTGTTATTTTAGTTTTCTGTTTTATCAATTGTTTCTTGGAAGCTATAACAATCTACCAAATCAACTTTTTCATAAGTTAAATCACCGAATACCTTTGAAACAATACCTTTTTGTATATGCTTAATCACAAGATTAAACACTTTTGTAAACCAAATTTTTTTACCATGGATTTTTGCAATTGCTTCAACCATTTCCTTTGTATTTACATACTCTTTATTCTGCGGGAAGAAGATTCCTTCCATCTGATTAGTGATAGCCTGATGAACGAATTCTGATAGGTTATCTACAAACAGCATACTTCTCTTATTTGTATAGTCTGGGAAAATTGGTGACTTCAACGCAAACTTACGTAAGCTTTGATAGTTTCCTTTGCAGTCTTTTCCATAAATCATTGGCGGTCTCAAGATTGCGACCTTGAAATTTTCATCTGCTAATTTAGAAATCAGATGATCTGCTTCTAACTTCGACTTCCCATATGCATTCTGAGGATCTTCTTTTGTCTGTTTTGTAATATGGCCAATTGTCTTTCCATAAACAGACATTGTACTAAGCATAACGAATTGTTTAACACCAGCCGCTTTTGCACATTCTGCGATTTTAACTACCAAATCTCTATTAACCACATAATAAAGTTGACGATTTTCGTCCGTCTCTTTAATGTGTGCAATTCCAGCAACGTTATATACAACATCATATCCTATAAAGTTTTCTTTTTTCGGTTCATAATTCTGTGTTGGAATTGTATCAATCTGATATCCATACTTTTCAGTTAGATAAGTCTTAGCTTTCTCACCGATGTAGGAACCAGCACCCGTAATTAAAACCCTAGTACTCATATGATCCTCCGATTAATTACTCTTGAATGTTAATAATGTACCATTTTGATCAGCAACCCATTGGTTATCTTGGATACAATACCAAGTATATCCATCTGCTTGCTTTATTTCTTTTACGTAAAACTTTTGTCCATTCGTAGCAGTACCTACAACTGCACCATTAATACTTGGTGCACTTCTAATATTTAAAGCATCCGTCTTAATTGTAACTGTACCTGTTGTAGTGTCAGTTGTTTTAGGACCGGTATTTGACTCTGTATTAGATGATGACGTATTTTCAGTTGGAATTGGTTGTCCATTCATCATGAGATTATATTGATATTGATATGCATTTTTCTCAGCTTGGTCTGGATAAACAACAGATAGTAACTCGTTTGGAGCAGAGGCTGTGTATTCCATTCCATCTGTACCGCCTACATGAGCTGTAATAATCTCCCACTTAATACCCTCATCCAGTGTTTGAGCAGCTAATTGATTAATCTTAGAAATGTCAACATTTGTTAAGAATGAGCCTGCAAGTGAAGAAAGAATATCGGCAAAATTAGGTATAACTGAAGGACTCGTTAATTTTTCAATGATTGCTTTCAAGACAATCTGTTGGTGTGCATTACGTCCCAAATCACCATCTGGTAAGTTATATCGCTCACGTACATATTCCAAAGCTGATGTAGAATCTAGAGTAATTTCACCAGCCGCAAAATAGTTATCTGTCCAATATCCTGTAAACTCTTCAGGGTTATGAATTGTTATTCCACCGAGTTTATCAATAATATTCAAGAATGTTGAGAAATTTACAATGAGGTAATCTTCCGCATTTGTTCCGTAGTAGTTATTAATTGTATCAACAGCATTCTGTACGCCCATGACGCCTGCATGCGTCAACTTATCGTAACCTCCTAATGCAACGTTAGGTACATAAGAGTCACGCGCAAAGGATCCAATTAAGATCTGTCGTGTCTTTGGATTTACAGTAACCATCATATTAACGTCGAAGCGACCTTCCGGCATCAACATACCATACTCATCGTTACCGCCAACAAACACTGTAAATGGAGCAGTATCCTCAGCTTTAGGCTTCTTTACTACTTCTGCTTCAATATCAATTTTCGCAAGTACAATCGTTTCATTCTCAAAATTGCTGAACTTTTCGTAATTCTTCAAAGCTGACTTATATGTTGTATTAATGAGAAGTGCAGACGCTTCATTGTTATAGAGTGCTTCAACCGCATTAATAATTGTTTTTTTCTTATCAAACTTAAGTTTTGTATCAAGCGTTTCGTCAATCCATGCAATTGCCTTATCTTGATTTTTTTGATCCGAAGCAGACTGGGCAGCAATTGTCTTATCGAAGTAATCCTTTATCTTATCTGAAGTCGTTGTGTCTTGGAATATGTCTTTATGTTGTTCCTTATATTCTGATTTAAGCGCAACTATTTCATAATGTGTCGTATTAGAAGCGTTATTTGCATTCAACACATTCATCAAACTGCGATTTGTATTATAAATGTAAACTGAGGAAACAATAAATGTAACTGCCAAAATGGTATTAATTGCCAATACCACATAATTCTTTCTCGATTTCTTCTTTACAATTCTTCCATCCTCTTTTTGAACTCTTCTATATTTAAAACGTAGTAATGAAAGAATTAAAGCGAACAATGCTATCGCTAATGAAGCGACAATAATCATTGCTCTCCAACGAAGTGGAAGGAATGCTAATCTAAAAACAACTGTATCAAAGAGAATACACCCAGCAAATACAATTACCCAAGTTACTAAGGAAATATTCAGTTTACTTTTTTTCTTTTTTTCTGACATATGTCTTCTCCAGTTAAATTTCACCATAGTGATTATACAACACATCACCGTATAACAAAAACCGCCTATTTATTTCACATTTTCTCACAAATTTAAGTTCAACTATGGATTACCATAGATATATCACTTTTCTTATCCTCATTTAGATAAAATAATGTAATCCATAATATCCAAAATAACGCCTGACGATAATTTACTAAGAACGTACTTTCCACCATTATCGTTATAAAACATATCCAACTGACTGTATCTAATCTCTTTAACCGTTTCTTAAACCAAGCCATTAATATTGTAAACGGGATGATTCCATAACAGAAGAATAGATTAATAAATGAGGAATGAATCTCATTGATTGGCTCTGGATAATAGCGCTCGTAATTCCCTTCTCCTGCCCCATATATAAAATACTCTGGATAAGTAATAATCTTTTCAGCAGCACGCTCTCGTAATATATCTTTGATTCCATCTGCATAGATAATATTATAAATTTTATAGCGAATACGATTCAAAGTTGTGTATTCCACATTTTCAATGCGGAAATCTGATGATGGCCAAAAATAATAACCAACTCCACTTGCAGTCAAGATTAGAACTAAGCAAAGAATTGCTTTACTAATATGGAATTTTTCACTAATAAAACGTAGAAAAGCAAGAGCATACAGAACAGCTAATCCCAATAATGCTGATAAAGACTTACTTTGAATAATAAGGAATATACCCATTACACTTGTAATTGGAAATAAATATGTATCAACTTTTTCGTGCTTTGTTAAATACGCTAGTACAAGAGCAATAAATACATAGAAACCGAGCTGATTAGGATCCGTGAAGGTTCCCATATATCTTGTCGCTCCTGTTTCCCACAGTTCATAGTACACTTTGCCCAAACCACTAAAATAAACCAAAAATTGGATAACTACGTTTGCATATAGAATATATCGAATCTGATCTATCAATTCCTTATTAATTCCACTGTCATAGGAATAGACTAAAACTCCCATATATACAAGATATAAGGACGAATATATAAATTGAGGGTCTGGAACAACCTTGTGATAAAAAGCATTTATCATAACCGCAAAGACTAAAAAGATGTAAAATAATTTATTCTTCTTTAGATTCGGCATTAAAACTTGTGCTTTATAATCTCTATATACTATGCAAAAAAAATAGAGCATGAGAAAACCATCTGCAGGTTGAATCTGCCCCGATGCTCTGACATAAAACGGACGTAATAATATAAATAAAAGTAATAGGATATCTATCATAGTTCTCTCATTCTATCTAGTAAATTTTAGACTATTCCTAATAAATGAGCAACCATAAATCTTCCTAACCTAATCATCCTCGCGAGTAAAGATTTATAGATTTCTCAAGTTATACACTGTCATACGCGTATAACCAAAAGCCAACAAGTTACATAATAGAAAAAAAGCGGCCTTCAAAAATGTCCCTTACGTTATACAGAAACATCAAAAGGCTTTTGCATGCATATCGCTAATGTAATACAACACTCTTAGAATAACGCTCTTGTTTTTCTAATAAAACTTATTATGGTAGTACTGTTTATCCATTTGTTTCTTTTAAAAGAATTGTTTGTTTCTTATCATAAAACTTTTCAGTAATATCTGTAATGGCTTCTGATACTTTACTTTCAATATATGATCCATTTCTTTGTTTGACAATTGATCGAACAAACGAAACAAGCTCATATCGAATTCCTTCACCATCTAATTGATAGAAGTATCTCTTATTATTCTCGGCATTTTCGTATCGTATCTCAAAATAATCCGTCTTCCACCAAGGTGCTGGAACATATGCATATCCCTTTGTTCCAGAAATAATCAGTTCACCTTCAGATTTTACACGCGCACCCACCTTAACGGATGCGACCGCATCACTATATTGAAGATTAATTTTTGTAAATGCATCAAATAGATTATCTTGTGGGAACCAAGAATAAATTTGGCAATCGTTATACTCAGTCCCCAGGATTTGAAAAATAGAAAGTAATGCTGTAGGCGCCCACATATTAAAGTTACTCCAGCCAGCCTCAATATACTGTGGATCGTTAATATCCTTTAAACTTGTACATGTAGCATCCACTGATACCACATCGCCAATCTTTCCACTTTTTACCAAAAGTAGTAATCGATTATATGCTGGTGCATATGCTGTTTTGATAGCATCCATCAAAATGAGATTCTTTTCTTTGGCAATTTCTAGTAACTGTGTATATTCCGACTTTTTTAACGTAACCGGAGACTCACACAAAACATGCTTTCCATGCATGAGTGCAGTATGAATTTGTTCATAATGGTGTTGTGGTTTTGATACGATGTAGATTGCATCACTTTGATCTAATAATTCTTCATATGTATTTACATATTCAAGAACATTATTAGCAGTGTCATTTTTTCCATAAACACCTGAAACCTCGATACCATTAACAAATTTGCTCTCATTGAAATATTTTGTTAAAACTGTCGAGTTCCCACCAACAAATCCTAATCTTATTTTTCTATCCCCAGTTCGAATATCTGTACTAGAGATTCCCTGTGTACGTTCTAGATATACAACTTTACAGTACTCATTTAAATAGTCAAATTTACCACGCCAATCAGAACCTACAGTAAAAATATCTACATCATAACGGCGAATATCATCAATTTTCTGTCCTTCGTACTCTTCGATGATAATTTCATCCGCAATATTAAGCGCCTTTACTGCTTCCACACGTTCAATTAATGATTGTTGAACATTGATTTTACCACGAGCCATGTCAAAATCATCACCCGTTACACCAACGATTAGATAATCACCAAGTTCCTTGGCACGCTGTAATAAGCGTATATGTCCACGATGTAAACAGTCATACGTTCCATATGTAATTACTTTTATCATGAATTTATCCTTTCAGAATTATAAGATTCCTTTTTGATGTAGTTCTTTGAAGGCTGAGATAAGTTGATCATAATCCGCAATAGTAAGATTCCCTAAATGACCGACACGGAATACGCTATCTGCCATATCGCCACCATTTGGACATACCCAAATATGATATTCATCTTTTAAGATACGAAATATTTCCTTTGCATTATTTTTTATCGGATGCAGTGGCGTAACACCATTTGGTAAAGATTCCGAAATAATTTCAAGCGGAAGATCCTTGATATTATTTCTAAAATAATCAGCAAGTTTCTTTACACGTTCAACTTCACTACTAACTCCACCAGCATTTTTGATTTCATGCAAACGTGTATTAATCTGTAAGAGAATACCTACCGCTGGTGTAAACGGAGTTTGACCTCTTTCAGCATTCTTCAAAGCATCAGCCAAGTTCAAATACATCGTACGAACTTTGCTATTTTCAACTCTTTCAATTGCTTTTGGAGATAAAATAATAACAGAAATCCCTGGAGGACAAGCAAGTGCTTTTTGTGAACCTGTAATCATAATATCTGCACCACAGTTTTGCATATCAAACTCATCTGCCAAAAATGCAGATACGCAATCACAAACATATAACATGTGATTCTTTTTGCAGAAATCACCTAACATTTCAGAGTCATATAAAACTCCTGTTGATGTCTCATCAATATTAACTAACAAACCTGTATATCCACGGGAATCATATTTTTCTAACATTTTTGCTGTTAACTTCTGCCCATGTCTTAGAGTTAAAGCGGTATATGGAATACGATGAATCTCACAAATTTTTGCAAAACGATCACCAAACGTTCCACCCACAATAACAAGTACCTTATCATTCTCATCGAAGCAGTTCATTACAACCGCTTCCATTGACCCGGTACTTGAGCAAGTCATAAACACACATTTACTATCCTTTGTTGCATTTGCAAATTCCATCATTAAACTAGCGTTATCCTTCATAACTTCAGAAAACTCTGCTGTTCTAAAATACGGAACTTGCTGTGCTCCCTGTCTACATACTTCATCACTCGACTGAACTGGTCCAACTGTAAAATTAATCATCTAGTATCCTCCGTAAGATTACTTCTTACTTATGTTCACTATCAGCAAACACATTACTATTATTGAACACCATATTTGAAAGTGCAATTATCGATAACTCTTATTTTCAATTGATGCAGTGCTAAATAATTTTTTATTTCGAATAAATCCTTAGATACTTTCCGTTATTTCTGTCTCTGCAAATAAATCTTTTCAGTCGCTGATACATTGAGTGTTAACTTATCACCATCAAGTTCATAACTGATTGTTTGATTTCCACCGGTAATCTTTCCATCTTTCCAAGTAAAAGGTAATCTATCATTTAACATCATGAATGTGCCTGTGCCATCTTCATTGAAGATGATAAACCCTGTCACATCGCAGTTTTTAATCTCATCTTCTAAGATTGCAGTATTGTCCTTCTCTATTCTTGTTAAGATATATTTACCAACAATATCCGTATTCTTTGTATCTCGATTACATCCAGTAAGTATTCCAATCAACAGAATTACTGCCAAAAATTTTTTTATTATTTTATTTTCCATAAACACCGTTAGTCCATATAAGTAAGAACCCAAATTTTCTATTTAAAAATTACAACTTTACTCGCCACGTAGTTAAATATTACAACAAAAATATTAGAGATAAACTTTATAATCATTGCAGGAAATAAAAGCATATCCACAAATAAAAACATTACAGCTAAATCAATTATTCCAGAAATAAATCTAGCTCCAAAAAATGTTGCTATTTCACGCACAAGCACTTTTTTACCAAAGGAACGGCTCTCAAAAACCCACAACTTATTTGTTATATATGCAAATAACACTGAAATAATCCAAGAAAAAATCGTAGATAATACATTTGGAAAATCCAGAGAGATATAAAACATCCAATACGTCACAATATTGATTACTGTTGTACATATACCAAAAAATAAATACATTAAAATTGATTTATATTTTTCTAGCATATTTTTCATAATCCTGTTTTCCACTCCAATTAATGTCACCAGTATTTTTAAGTTTAAAACTATTCTGCTTTAGGCTAGTCATTTTGGCAATAGATTGATTGATAAAATCAATTAAATCGAACAATCCTAACGATCCAACCATGATAAATACTGGAATATAGGTGTACAAATATCTTGCCCGTGCCTCAAACAACATTTCAAACAAAAATAGACCGAGAAGAGACAAATACATAACACTATGATCATCCTCATCATTTTTCTTTAATGATATGGCTTTAATCACCATCAATAATAAGCAAGCTGTCCAGATGGTTTGTTGAGTAGTTTTTATAATATGATAGTGATTTCCTACTTCCATTTCATAATCTCCATTGTATACAAAGCTTCTCAAAAATAGTGATAACTTATTATCAGTTGGAAATACTTCTCGATAGAAGCCCCCTTCAAATCCCCATGCAAAAGTTCCGTCATTAAAAATACTAAGAGCTTTCTTTTGCATAATTTTAGCTACTCTCTTTGGCCCATATTGTTGTAATCGATCATTCAATCGAATAAGAATTGCATCCTTTTTCTCTTTTACACCATAATAAGATAATGTGTATTTCACATCATAAACATTATATCCACCATTTGCTTCTTCATTAAACCCCATCATTAGAAAGTGATATATTGGTGTTTCTAAATTAGGGTCAATTTTATATCCCATTCTTTCTGGAAGATGTTTATATGTAAAAGAAGAAACGAGAGATACAACTATCACAAGTGATATGACTCCAAAATTACTCTTCAGTTTTTTCAACTTCTCTGGTCTCAATATAAACTTAATCAACTCAATTATTACAATGGCAATAAACACTATAAAAATCTGTGGTTTAATACGATAACCCCAGTAACTTAATAAAACAATCAATGTCCACACTATATATTTATTAAATCTATATCTATTTAAATAAATCCATAAAATCAGCGTAGGGAAAATCAAACCCATTGAATCTGAATAAGCTATACCTGTCCAACCAGAGAATACAATTAATACAACATAAATGCCAAATCCGAACCACGCAATCGCAAATGATTTTTTTAAATCATAAATGATATGGAATAGTAAATATGCTGTAATCGTACAGAGAATGCTTTGCACAATTGTTAGACCAAATACAGCATATCTATAATCTAATATGCCTATAAATTTTTCTAATTTCATGACTGTCGCAAATATATAGGTCACCAGTATATTATTCGGATACAAAGAATAGTAATACTGATTTAATTAATCTATCTTGAAGTCTCTCAAAAGATACGAATCCGTCAAGATAATATTTGAATCCCAACCTGTCAAGAAAAAAGTATTCTTAAGTAATATAATTTGAAAAATAAAAAAGAAAAATAACACTATTAAAAAAATTCTTTTATGGTTGAAGTGTATATCCAATTGTTTTATCAAAAAATAAAATAAAATGACTAATGCGATGAATACAACAGCACTGATAAATATTCCTTTAGAAGATAAATCTGTTGTTACTTTACAGTAATACTCAAAATGACTGTAAAAGGTATTATTAATGATGACAAACAAGAATACAATCAGAAAAAATATTGAAATTATTTTTTGAAATGTCTTTTCCATACTATATTTCATTCTCCCATGTTCGTTCACTAATAATATACCGTGGCCGTTTTTTCACTTCCAAATATACTTTGCCTACATATTCACCAATCACCCCAAGGGAAATCAACTGCACGCCTCCCAAGAAGCACATGATTGCCAGTGTACTTGACCACCCAGCAATAGTTGTACCTAGAAAACGCGATACAATAGCCCATACTACACCAATAAAACTAATAAGCGATACGATTAATCCAAAATATGTAATTAATCGAATTGGCTTAGTACTTAAACTAGTGATACCATCAAAAGCTAGAGCGATCATCTTTGATAATGGATAATGTGATTCTCCCGCAATACGTATATGCCTTTCATAAAGAACTGAAGTACTCTTAAACCCAACCAACGGAAACATTCCACGTAAGAATAGATTTACTTCTTTAAAATTTGCGAATTCATTTAAAACTCGTGAGGATACCAATCTATAATCCGCATGATTATAAATCACTTCAGCACCCATGTAATTTAAAAGCTTATAAAATGACTGAGCTGTGAATCTTTTAAAAAATGTATCTGTTTCTCTTGAACTTCTAACACCATATACAATTTCACAGCCATCATGATATGCATCTACCATCTTTTCCATGGCTGTAATATCATCCTGGCCATCACAGTCAATCGAGATCGTTATATCCGCACAATCTTTTGCTTCCATTAATCCCGCTAATACAGTATTCTGATGTCCCCTATTTCTACTTTGCGAAATTCCAATAAAATGCTGATCACTCTTCGATAAATCTTTAATAATCTGCCAAGTATTATCTTTACTCCCATCATTTACAAATAAGATGCGGCTATCATCACTAATCTTATTCTTTTCAATTAGTTTTATTAATTCTTCTAAAAATAATTTAGAAGTAATTGGTAATACTTCCTGCTCATTATAGCAAGGAATAATGATATACAATTTTTCTTTCATAATATCCCTCAAACTGCCTCTAGATTTTTATAGCACACAATAATAATATCTATTCGTTTAGTACATTTTATCGGTTTTTCATACTTTTGAAAAGTGATAATTCCCTTATCATACATAGTAATATCATCATATATAGCTATTTTTAACCATACAAAAATGAAGGCAGAATATCCTCCTTCATTTTATTTATGAAACAGTATCTAATACCATCTCTTCATATTGACGTGTATAGAGTTCATA
>ERZ773099.413-NODE-413-length-37004-cov-17.896235_pt1 | contig 37004 bp, 26 predicted proteins | sample MGYA00511120_ERZ773099 | MGnify/ENA primary metagenome ERZ773099 (study PRJEB29015, sample SAMEA2738012) | human oral metagenome | biome: human oral; feature: human-associated habitat; material: dental | place: China | collected 2104 ... | reverse complement strand
CCCCACGAGAAGCCTTCGAACGCCTCCTCGTTGCTTCCACCCCTTGACACCAAGCCGGAGGGGTGTCGCCATTGGAGTTGTCCTCGCTCGCCCGACGAATAACCCCACGCTCCTCCTGGATGCACGCCGCCCTGTCAGTCAGGTTATTGATGAGCGCCAGCATCAGTTCGGGATTCATGCTCACGTAAGTCACGACAGCGCCCCTACAAGCGTCGGCGTCGTCGCGGCATGGCAGGGATATGATTGAGAGATCATACTTATCTCATTTTCGTGTGCGGTCGATCACACCATCGATCAGGGATAGATCACACGTACCATACCCCATAGAAGTCGACAATGGGCATCCGGGCGCGGCGCTCAGAAACGGCCATGGCCGCCGGAGGAGAAGGAGCCCGAGCCCCCATGCGAGCCGCCCGAGGAGCGCGACGACCCCGAGGAGTACGAGCCGCCGGACCCTGAGCCGCGGCGCGACGACGAGCCGGAGTCCCATCCTGCGCCCCAGGCACTGCCCCACCCCCGCGCTTGGGAATCGAACCAGCGGTCCCGGCGGTTGCCGACGGGCAGAGGGCTGTCCCAGTAGCTCGGGCGGGTCCGATCGAGGTCGGCCTCCAGCATCCTGCGCGCCTCGCCGACGGCCGCGGTCCCCTGACGCGCCAGGGCCACGGCCCGCACGGGATCGGCGTCCGCCAGCCGGCGCGACTGCTCGCCCAGGTCCACGGCGTCGGCCAGGCTGGCGCGCGCCTGGGAGCCGACGTAGCGGCCCGCCCTCTGCAGGGTGGCTCGGAGCTGTTTGACCTGCCGGTCGAGGTCCTTGTGGAGGAAGGGCAGGATCCGGACCGCGCGGGCCAACCGCTCCTCGGCCTGGCGGGCCGGGTCGACGACCGTGTCCAGGTGCTCCTCGGCCTCCTTGAGAGCCTCAAGGAGCTCGCGCGGGTCCGCGTCGCCCGCCTCCAGCGCGGCGCCCCGGGCCGCGATGGCGGCGCCCACTGCCTCACCGAGCACCTCCGGGTCCAGGACGGCGCCGGGGCGCGGGCCGGCGCCCAGCGCCGGCGCCGCCGTCCCGTGGATCGTACGCGGCATCATCCTCCTCGTCGCCGTGGCCGCAGTGGTCCTGGGGCGCAAGGGCTGGCGCGCCTGGTCCGACGACCGCGCCCGACGCGCCCGTGAGGAACGGCAGCGCGAGAGCGAGGCCGCGGCGATGACCGCGCTCGTCGAGGCCGACGAGGCGGTACGCGCGCGGGCGGACGACCTCGCCTACGCCGTCGCCCAGTTGGGGACGGAGGAGACGCTCCCCTACGCCCGGGCCCTGGAGGAGGCCTCCGGCCTCGTCGCCGAGGGCCTGGAGGCCAGTCGCTCCCTGGAGTGGACGGTCCTGGGCTCGTCGAGGCGCCTCGACGCCGTGAAGACGATGCGCACGCGGGCCTCCCGGGCGCAGGCTCTCTTGGCCACGCAGGACAAGGCGGTGGCCGCCCTGCGCGCTGAGCAGGCCGATGTCGCCCAGGTGCTGGAGTCAACCGCCGAACGGGTGGCGCTGGCCCGGGAGGCGACGGCCGCCGCGGAGGAGGTCATCAACGCCCTGGCCGCCGTGCCCGCCGGGGCCGTCGAGAACGCGCGCAAGCAGCTGGGCGAGGCCCGCGAGCGCCTGGCGGAGGCGGAGCGGGCGGTCGAGGAGGGGCGGCAGGCCGACCGCGAGGGCCGGGCGCGGCAGGCGGTCGAGCGCAGCCGGCTCGCCCAGGTGCTCCTGGACCAGGCCCAGCGCCTGACGACCACGGCTCGAACGGTCGACAGGGAGGTCCGGCGTGCGCAGCAGGCCCTGCCGGACCGGATCCGGTCCATCAGCAGGGACCTCGAGAACGCGCAGCGCCTGAGTGGGCCGGGCGGCGCTGAGGGCACCGCGACCCACGGGTTGCGGGCCGTGCGCAGGGCATTGGCGGCCGCGACGACACCGGCCGAGTAGCCGCCCTCGGCCTGGCCCTCGACGAGCGCCTTCTCCATGGCGGAGGTGCGGTAGGAGGCGATGCTGGTGCCGTCGGCGACGCGCCACGCGTACTCGCCGGCCTCGGTGTCGATCACGAGCAGCACGACGTTGCGCGCGGGGACGTAACCCGGGGAGTCGATGGCCTTCCTACTGGCGATGAAGGTCTGGTTCCAGATGCTGTCGGCCCAGGCGTCCACGCCGTCGGTGGGGGAGTGGTCGCAGGTGACGATGTACATGACGATCTTGCGCTCCTCCTCCAGGGCCAGGACCGCCTCACTGACGGCCTGCTTGTCGAGGACCCCGGCGGCGTCGGTGTACCAGTCGGAGAGCTTGTCGGTGGTGTCGGTGGTCCTGTTGCTCCAGGAGCTCTCTGGCTCCTCGCTTTTGACGGCGCAGCCGGGGTCTGTGCTGGTGGTGGTCACCTCGGCGGGTAGTGCGGCGGGCGGGGCCGCCTGGGCGGATGCGGCGGCCAGTGCCGTGGAGGGCGCCGCCAGGAGCGCCCCGGGGAGCAGGGCGGCGACGAGCAGCGCGCCGGCCAGGGCGCGCCGCGTGCTCGGCGCGTCTAGGAGCGCGCGGGCGGTGCGTAGGAGCAGGGAGCACTCAGAGTTGCGTGGTGTGCGCACGATCACTATCGTTCCCGGTTCCGGCCCCCAAGGGCAAGCCGACCCGGTCCGGCGGGGCCGGGTCGGCTGCGGGCGCTGAGCGCGTGCGGCCCGCGCCAGATCGGGGGGCAGACCGCCGAGGGACTCTCCGGCGGGCGCTGAGCGCGTGCGGCCCGCGCTCCGCGGCCCGTCTCTCCCCCCGGGTTTGGCGGAACGACCGACCCTCCGGCTCAATACTGCCCATGACGGAGAATCCCGACGTTGGCGGCCGGCCGGTCATCACAGTCATTGAGCCCGAGGAGTTCGCACCGCTCGGCAGGCTGGGGCAGTGGCTCCTCGCCGAGGGCGCCCGGCTGGAGATGGTGCGCCCCTGGAGGGGCGAGGCCGTCCCCTCCTTCGACGAGGTCGGCGACGGCCTGGTCGTCCTCGGCGGCGCCATGAGCGCCCACGACGACGCCGACCACCCCTGGCTCGCGGACCTGCGCGCCCTGCTGCGCCGCGTCGTCGACGAGCGCGTGCCCGCCGTCGCCATTTGCCTGGGCGCCCAGGTCGCGGCCGAGGCCCTCGGCGGCGCCACCGCCGTCCCCTCGCCCCACGGCGGTGAGAGCGGCATCGTCTCCCTCCGCCTCACCGAGGCCGCCCGCGAGGACCCCGTCTTCAGCGAGATCGTCGACGAGGCCGTGCGCGCGGCCGTCCGCGCCGGGATCCCCACCCACGGCGGCACCAGCCTGCCCGTCATCGTCTCCCACGACGACGGCGTCGTCCGCCTGCCCCAGGGAGCCACCCTGCTGGCCTCCTCCGAGGGCGCCCCCGTCCAGGCCTGGTGCGCCGGCGGACTCACCGCTCTTCAGCACCACCCCGAGTCAACCCCCGAGCGCATCGAGTACTGGATGGCGCGCTCGCACGCCCGCCGCCTGGGCGTCGTCGTCGGCGAGGAGGAGGCCGGGGCGATGAGCGCGCAGTCCCTGCCCGCCGAAGCCGCCGAGGCCGGTCGCGCCGCCCGCGTCGAGGCCGAGAAGGTCGACCCGGTCATCCGGGCCTTCGGTCGCGCCCTCGCGCGCGTCCTCGCCCGGGCCGCGAGCGCCCACCGCGCCAGCACGGGCCCCGGCGGGGCTGCGAGCGGCCGACGCCCGAGAGGATGACGCCCCGTCTCCTCGTCGCCTACAGGTCCCCGGCGTCGACCACCTCGTAGGCGTAGCCCTGCTCGGCCAGGAAGCGCTGGCGGTGCGCCGCGAACTCCTGGTCCACCGTGTCGCGCGTGACCACCGCGTAGAAGTGCGCCTGGCGCCCGCTCTCCTTGGGGCGCACGATCCGCCCCAGGCGCTGGGCCTCCTCCTGGCGCGAGCCGAAGGAGCCCGAAACCTGGATGGCCACGCTGGCCCCGGGCAGGTCAATGCTAAAGTTCGCGACTTTAGAAACCACCAGTGTTCTGACCTCCCCGGCGCGGAAGGCATCGTAGAGCCGTTGGCGCTCACGCACCGTGGTGGCCCCCGTGATCAACGGCGCCCCCAGGTGCTCGGCGATCTCGGTGAGCTGGTCGACGTATTGGCCAATGACCAGCGCCGACTCTCCCGCGTGGCGGGCCAACAACCGGTCGACCACCGTCAACTTGGCGGGCACCGTGGCCGCAAGGCGGTAGCGGTCCTCCTTCTCGGCGGTGGCGTAAGCCATGCGCTCGCCGGCGTCCAGGGTCAGGCGCACCTCAGTGCACACCGCCGGGGCGATCCACCCCTGGTTCTCCAGGTCCTTCCAGGGGACGTCGTAGCGCTTGGGGCCGATGAGGCTGAAGACCTCGTCCTCGCGCCCGTCCTCGCGCACCAGGGTGGCGGTCAAGCCCAGACGGCGGCGGGCCTGAAGATCGGCGGTCATGCGGAAGACCGGGGCGGGCAGCAGGTGGACCTCGTCGTAGACGATCAGGCCCCAGTCATGGGAGTCCAGCAGGTCCAGGTGCGGGTAGACGCCCTTGCGCTTGGTGGTGAGCACCTGGTAGGTGGCGATGGTCACCGGGCGGACCTCTTTGCGGTTGCCGGAGTACTCCCCGATCTCCTCGGCGCTCAGCGAGGTGAACCGCATGAGCTCCTCCTTCCATTGCCGCGCCGAGACGGCGTTGGTCACCAGGACGAGCGTTGTTGTCGCGCTGCGGGCCATGGAGGCGGCACCCACCAGCGTCTTACCCGCCCCGCAGGGCAGGACGACCACGCCCGAGCCCCCCGCCCAAAAGGCGTCCACCGCCTGCACCTGGTAGGGGCGCAAGGCGAAGGCGCCCGGCGACCCCGCCGCCGCGCCGGCGGGGTCGTCGCGCAGGGCAATGGGGTGAGCCTCGCCGTCGACGTACCCGGCCAGGTCCTCGGCGGGCCAGCCCAGCTTAATGAGGACCTGCTTGAGGTGCCCGCGCTCGGAGGGGTGAACGACGACGTCCTCCTCCCCCAAGCGCGCCCCCAGCAGCCCCGTGGTGCGGCGCGAGCGCAGCACCTCCTCCAAAACCGGCACATCCGTGGTGTGCAGGACCAAGCCATGGGCCGGATCGGCCAGCAGTTGAAGGCGCCCGTAGCGGCCCATGGTCTCGGCCACCTCAGTGAGCAGGGAGTGGGGCACCGGGAAGCGTGAGTAGGTAATGAGGGTGTGGACCACCGTCTCGGCGTCCAGGCCCGCGGCGCGCGCATTCCACAGGGCCAGCGGCGTAATCCGGTAGGTGTGCATGTGCTCGGGGGCCCGCTCCAGCTCGGCGAAGGGAGCGATGGCGCGACGGGCGGTGTCAGCGTCGGCGTGGGCGACCTCCAGCAGGATGGTCTTGTCGCTCTGGACGATCAAGGGTCCGTCCGGCACTGCATTAGAGGCGGAGAAAGACATACGAGGGAGTATTCCACTGCCGCCCCGCCCGCGGCTCCCGGACGTCCCCTCCCCGCTCCCGGCAAGAGCGTCGGGGCGCGGTCGCGAGGGAGTAGCTATCGGCGTCCTGCCGCCCTCGGGCACCGCCACGAGCGGGGCGCGGCCGCGGGTGGCGGGGCGCGGTCGCGGGGGAGTAGTGCCGCGGGGGAGCGGCGGAAGGACGCAGCCGGTGCGCGGCGGGTGGGCATGGCGGTACCTTTGATTGGATGAGTGCCCAGGAGGTTCCCGGCACGCCGGACGCGTCCTCTGCGGTCGCCCGCACCGAAGCGGTGGCCGCCCATCTCGGCGCGCTCGCAGACCGGCAGGTCGCCGCCTTCCTCCTGGCCCGCCCCGACCTGAGCGCCGCGCCGTCGTCCTCCTTCACCGCCCTGGCCGCCCGTGCCAGCGCTCGCGCCAGCGTGGAGGCCGCCCTGGCCGGCCTGGACGCCCCGACCCTGGCGGTGGCCGAGGCGGTCGTGGCTTTGGGGACGGACAGCCCCGAGGGCATCGCCGACCATCTCCCCCTGCCCGCCGACCAGGTCGCGGCCCGGCTGACGCGGCTGCGCGAGCTCGTTCTCATTGTTGGGGGGCTGCCGGTGCCCGGGCTGGTTGACGCCTTCGGGCCCCACCCCTTTGGGCTCGGCCCACCGGCCACCCGGCCCCCCGCCGAACTGCCCCCGCCCCTGGTCGAGCTCCAGGAGCGGGCCGCCGAGCCCAACGTGCCCCTGAGCGCCCCGGCCCTAGCCATGCTCCAGGCCCTGACCTGGGGGCCGCCGGTGGGTACTTTGCGCAGTGATGGGCGCACCAGGGGCGCTGAGGAGCTTCTGGCGCGCGGCTGGTTGGAGCGCGCCGGCCGCGCCAATGGCTCAACCCGCTACCTTCTGCCCCGCGAGGTCGGCCTGGCCCTGCGGGAGGGGCGCCTAACCCGCAGGCCGTTGGAGCCCGAGCCGGCCCAGGGGCTCCCGGTCTCACCGCCCCGGGCCGTGGCCGCCGAGTCGGCACGTTGCGCCGAAGAGGCCGTTCGGCTCGTGGGCGTCCTCCTGCACGAGTGGGGACGCGAAGGTGCGCCGATCCTGCGCGCCGGCGGGGTCGGGGTGCGCCCTCTGGCCCGCACGGCTGAGGCCCTGGGGCTGGAGCCGGGCCCGGCGGCCACCGTGATAGAGCTCGCCGCCGGAGCCGGGCTGCTGGGCTTGGACGACGCCGGAGCCACATGGATGCCCTCGACGCGGGCCGGGCAGTGGCTGGAAGGTTCAGTGCCCGAGCGTTGGGCGCCCCTGGCGGCGGCCTGGGCGGTCTCGGCGCGCACCCCCTGGTTGGTGGGGCGCCGCGGCGACGACGGCGTGCTGCGCGCCGTTCTCAACGCCGAGGTGGAGGCCGGCTGGGCCCGACGTCTGCGACGCCGTGTCCTGCTGCTCATGGACTCCCTGCCCCCCGGTGCCGTGGTGACGCCCGCGTTCGTGCGCGCCGCACTGACCTTCGCCCGGCCTCGCCGCCCCGTCCCGGAAGGAGCGGTCACCGCCGTCCTGGCCGAGGCCGAGTTCCTGGGCGTGACCGGGGGCGGCGCCCTGTCGGCCTCCGGGCGGGTCCTGGCGGCCCATCTGCGCGACCAGGAGTCCCCCGGAGACCCGGAGGCCCTGAGCGCCGCCCTGGAGGAGGCCCTGGCCGGGGACATGCCCGAGGCCGTCGATCTTCTCCTGGTGCAGTCCGATCTCACCGCCATTGTCCCGGGCCGCCCTGCACCCGAATTGTCGGCCCTGCTGGAGAATTGCGCCGTTGTCGAATCTCGCGGTGCGGCGCTGGGGGTGCGCTTCACTCCCGAGTCGGTGCGCGGCGCCCTGGACGCCGGCTACGACGCCGCGACGCTTTTGGAGGCCCTGGCCCGCCCCAGCCCGTCGCCCCTGCCCAGCGCCCTGCGCGTCCTGGTGGAGGACGCCGCCAGGCGCCACGGGGCCGTGCGTGTGCGGGCGACGTCGTCGGTGCTGCGTGTGGCCGACCCGGCCGTGGCCGCCGGGCTGCTGGCTGACGCCCGTCTGGCCGGGTTGCGCCTGGACGAGGTCGCCCCTGGTGTGCTGCTGTGCGCGGCGCCCAGTGGCCAGGTGCTGCGCGAGCTGCGTGCCACTGGGCTGGCCCCCGTTATGGAGGACTCCACCGGACGGCTCATCCTCGACCCCACCCCCGCGACCCCGGGGAGGCGGGCCCCGGCGCCGACGCGCCCCGGCGGGGAGTACACCGTGCGCCGGCGCAGTCCCAGCCCGCGCGAGCTCGCCGCGCTTGTGGGGCGACTGCGCGCCGGGGAGGAGGAGCGCCGTGCCGCCGGAGAGCCGGCGGGCGCCGCCACCGATCCCGTCCACGCCCTGGCACTGCTGCGCCAGGCCCAGGCCTCCCGCACTCGTTTGCGGCTGCGCCTGGCCGGCCCCGACGGCGCCGTGCAGGAGCGCCGGGTGCGGGTCCTGGCCGTTGAAGCCGGGCGGGTGCGCTTGGCCGATATTGCGCGCGAGACCGAGTTGACGGTGGCGGTTCACCGGATTGTGTCGGTGGAACCGGCCTGAGGGGCGCGGCGGCGGCGTCCGCGGCGGCCTCTCAGGCGGCGCCCCTACACTGGATGGCGTGACTGATGCAGTGACTGAGAAGTCAACACCCATTGCGGGCGTGTCGCTCGCAGCCCCCGGCCCCCAGGAGCGGGCGGGGGCCCTGCCCTCCGCCTCCGAGCAGGCCCAGGCGGCCAAGGACAGGACACTCAGCTCCGCCGCCGCCATTGCCTTGGCCCAGCGGACCCTGGAGCAGGTTACCGCCCCCGGGGCTGTGGCCGACCACGTCGCAGCGCGCACGGCCGGTGAGCGTCTTATTACCCACCTCTTCGACTGCGCTATGCCCGGCTACCGGGGGTGGCGCTGGGCCGTGACCCTGACCCGTCCACCGCGCGGGCGTACCGCCACTGTTTGTGAAATGGAGCTCTTGCCCGGTGAGGATGCGCTGCTGGCGCCTGCCTGGATCCCCTGGGCGGATCGGCTTATGCCCAGTGATGTCTCCCGCTCCGATCGCCTGCCCAAGCGCGAGACCGACGAGCGTCTTGAGCCCGGATGGGAGGCCACCGGAGAGGAGGAGGGTGATGCTGTCGCCTTGGATGAGCTCGACCTGGGGCGCGCCCGGGTCCTGAGCCCCGAAGGTGTCAAACAGGCCGCCCAGCGCTGGTACGACGGTGATCATGGCCCTAACGCCGACGGTGTGCGCAAGGCTCACGCCCCATGCTCCACCTGCGGCTTCCTGCTGCGCCTGGCCGGGCCCATGCGCTCCATGTTCGGCGTGTGCGCCAACGAGTGGGCCGCTGACGACGGCCGCGTGGTCTCCCTGGATCACGGCTGTGGCGCGCACTCTGAGACCGACCTGCCCGACCAGGGCCCTGAGTGGCCCGTGACCCCCTCACGTGTGGATGAGGGGCGCATGGAGGTCATTGGCACCGACGGTGTCACGCTGCGCAATGGGCTGACCCAGGTCGAGTTGGCCGCCCAGGAGGAGCAGGCCGCTGAGGCGAAGTCGATCGCCCGGAAGGAAATCGCCCAGAAGGAGAAGGAGAAGGCGCAAGCCACTGAGGAGGAGCAGGTCGGATCTGAGCCCGCGGGAGGCGCTGACGAGCCGGGTGCCCTTGAGGAGGATGTACCGGCCCGGGACGGGCGGCTGACCCGAACGGACCGTGTCACGGGCGCCCCTGAGGACGCTCCGGCCCGGGGCGGGGCGCCGGCCGCCCCGGGTGAGTCATCGGCGCCGGGGGATGCCTCCGAGAACGACCCGGCAACCGACGCCGGCAAGGGACGGCCCGCCGCCGAGCCGGGGGAGCCGGGGACGGCCGAGCCTGAACCCGCTGAGCTCAGAACCGCCGAGGCCTCCCCGGCCCCGGTCGAGTCTTTCGCCCCAGGGTCCTCCAACCCGGAGGGCGAGGGCTCCACTGGGGCGGGTGTGGAGCCGAGCCCCAGCGAAGACCCGTCGATCCCAGGTGAGGCTTTAACCTCAGCCGCCCCGGATGAGGCGGGCCTCGGCGCTCCTGACACCGCGGACCACACTGCGGAGCAGCCGCCGACCGCTGAGCCCGGTACTGCCCGGGCGACCGGGGGCCCAGACGCAAACGGGGCGGGGGCGGCGCCCCCCGCCGTCGTGCCCGGGGCCGCCAGTGCGGAGGGCGCCCGGCCCGACCCTGAGGAGGAGCGCCGCGCCCGCGCCGCCTCCGCCCGCGACGCCGTCGCCGATCTGACCGCTGAACTCGCCGCCCGCCCCGCCCCGCAGGAGCGCCCTTCCGCCCCCAGGACTCTGGCCGAGCTCGAGGCGATCCTGCCCCAGCGCGACTGACCCGCCAGCCGCATCCTGCCGCGTCGCTCAATTCCCCGGAATTCTGCGCCGTTCTTGATGTCCGGAGCCGGCCGAGCGGGTACGAACGGGCAAGGCCCGGGGAATCGAATGGGCGAAATCCGGGGGAGGATTGGTTCCATGTGCGCGGCGTCTGCGAGAATCCTGGGACGTGAGCACACGCAATCCCCGGACACCTGTGTCCTCCCAGTCCCATCCCTCAACTGCCTCGACGTCCATCTCGGCGCTGGACCGCTTCTTCCACATCTCCGAACGCGGGTCGACCCTGGGCCGCGAGCTGCGCGGCGGCGTCGTCACCTTCTTCACAATGTCCTACATCCTGGTCCTCAACCCGCTCATCCTGGGCACCGCCCTGGCCGGCGGCGGGGACCTGGATGTGGCCAAGGCGCAAATCGCCGCCGGTACGGCCCTAATAGCCGGTGTCATGACCATCCTCATGGGCGTGGCCGCCAACTACCCCCTGGCCATGGCCGCGGGCCTGGGCATTAACGCAATGGTCGCCTACACGATCGTGGGCACTAAGGGCGTGACCTTCGCCGACGCCATGGGCCTGATCGTCATTGAGGGCGTCATCATCCTCGTCCTGGTCCTCACCGGTTTCCGTGAGGCCGTCTTCCGGGCGGTGCCCCCGCACCTGCGCACCGCCATTAGCGTAGGCATTGGCCTGTTCATCGCCCTGATCGGCCTGGTGGACGCCAAGGTCGTGCGCGCCGGTGGCACGCCCCTGGAATTGGGCCTGGGCGGCTCGCTGCAGGGCTGGCCGGTCCTGGTTTTCCTCCTGGGCCTATTCCTGACCATTGTCCTGTATATCCGCAAGGTGCGCGGGGCGATCCTCATCGGCATCATTACCTCCACGGTTGTGTCCGTGGTCATTGAGTCAATCGCCCACCTGGGGGCCTACAACGACAACCCCGAATTCGGCGAGCTCAACCCCACCGGCTGGGCCCTGAGCGTCCCCGGCCTATCCGGCAGCCCCGTGGCCATGCCCGATCTATCGGGCCTGGGCCACTTCTCGCTGCTGGGCTCTTGGAACAAGCTGGGTGCCGTCTCGGTGATCCTCCTGGTCTTCTCCCTCATGCTCGCCGACTTCTTCGACACCATGGGCACCATGGTGGCCATTGGCGCCGAGGGCGGGCTCCTCGACGACAAGGGCAATCCGCCGCGCACCCGTGAAATCCTGGTGGTGGATTCCCTGGGCGCCATTGCCGGTGGTGCCGGTGGTGTGTCTTCCAACACCTCTTATGTGGAGTCCGCGGCGGGCGTGGGTGAGGGGGCGCGCACGGGCCTGGCCAACGTGGTCACCGGCGGTCTCTTCCTGCTCTCGGTTTTCCTCGCCCCGGTGGTCTCCATGGTCCCCTACGAGGCGGCCACCCCGGCCCTGGTCATTGTCGGATTCCTTATGATGATGCAGGTCACGGAGATCGACTGGAAGAGCCCCGACCTGGCCATCCCCGCCTTCGTGACCATCATTATGATGCCCTTCTCCTACTCCATTACCAATGGTATTGGGGCCGGCTTCGTCACCTACGTCGTTGTCCAGGTGGCGCGGGGACGGGCCAAGACCGTCCATCCGCTCATGTGGCTGACCGCGGCGCTCTTCGTCGTCTACTTCACCCTGACACCCATCAAGGCCATCCTCGGCATTAGCTAGCCGACGCAGGCACTGCCAGAACAACAAAATCCTCACAGCACAACGTCCGTGGCTGTTGTGCTGTGAGGATTTTGTTGTCGTGTGTGTGGGACAGGGGCGGCCGGCCGGCGGGGGCGGGCTTACGATCAGGGCACCCGCAGGCGTCGCCGACCTGCAGCACGACCCCGGAGCGAGCGCCACCGTGAGCAGAACATTTGAGTCGCTGAGCTTCCACAACTACCGGATCTGGTTCGTCGCCGCCCTGGTGGCCAACACCGGCACCTGGATGCAGCGCGTGGCCCAGGACTGGCTGGTGCTGCGCATCCTCACCGACGATTCCGCCTCGGCCACCGGGATCACCACCGCGCTGCAATTCCTGCCCGTCCTGCTCCTCTCGGCGCACGCCGGGGTGGTGGCCGACAGGGTTGACCAGCGCCGCTTCCTCATGCTCACCCAGTCGGCCATGGGCGTGGTCTCGGCCGTCCTGGCCATTGACGTCATGACCGGCACCGTGCAGTTGTGGCACGTCTACGCGGCCGCCCTCCTGTCCGGGGTCGCCTCCGCCTACGACTCTCCAGCGCGACAGATCTTCGTGGCGCGCATGGTGCCGCCTGATTCCCTGGCCAATGCCGTGGGCCTGAATTCCGCCTCCTTCAATGCCGCCCGCCTCCTGGGCCCGGCGGCGGCCGGAGTAGTGATCGCCTGGGTGGGCCCGGGGGCGGTCTTCGCCGTCAACGCCCTGACCTTCCTCTTCCCGACCCTGGCCCTGGTCCTCATGCGCGTCGACCAGTTGCGCCCCATAGCCCGGGCGCATCGGGCCAAGGGGCAGGTCCGCGAGGGGCTGGCCTATGTGCGCCACCGGCCCGACCTGGTGATCATTATCGCGGTGATTTGCGTGATCTCCATGCTCACCCTCAACTTCCAGGTCCTCATGGCGGCCATGGTCCGGTCGGCCTTCGACCTGGAGTCCGAGGCCTACGGGACCATTTCCTCCATCTTCGCCGTTGGCTCCCTGGGCGGCTCCCTGCTGGCGGCCCGTCGGGATTCCCCGCGGGTGCGCACAGTCCTGGCCGCCGCTCTCGCTCTGGGGGTCGCCACCCTGGTCATGGCCCTCATGCCCACCTACTGGCTTTTCGCTGCGGCCACTATTCCGGTGGGGCTGTGCACGATTACCCTGCTGACGGCAGCCAACCAGACCATCCAGCTGACCACCGAGGCCACAATGCGCGGGCGGGTTATGAGCATCTTCATTATGTTCTTCCTCGGGGCTACGCCGGTGGGGGCGCCGCTCATGGGCTGGGTCTCCGACGCGTGGGGGCCGCGCTGCGCATTGGTCATTGGGGGGCTGACCGCAATATGCGCCCCTATGCTGGCCGGGGCGTTGGCGCGCCGCGCCTGGGGCGTGAACCTGACCCCCTCGGCCACACTCCCTCACCCGCCCGGGGGTTGAGAGCGGCGCTGGACGGGGGCGCGGTCGCCGACTTGCGCCGCTCCTGCGCGGCGGCCGGGCCTCGCACGGCGCCAAGGACGCGCGGTCGCCGACGCTGCCCGTCCGCGGGCAGTGGGTGTGACGACGACGGCGCCCGGCAGTGGACGACGGCGCCCGGCAGTGAGCGGGCGGCCTTTGGGCGCGAGCCGGGCGGGCCCGCACCGGACCGGTGGCGAGGACCCCGATATCCTTACCCCGATATCCTTGAGGTCGCGCGCAGGGCGACGCCGTGGCCGCCGCTGCGCAGTGTCGCGACGCAGCCGGCTCTCTTCAGGAGGCACCCATTATGAGCGAGCTCATTGACACCACCGAGATGTACCTCAAGACGGTCTATGAGCTCGAGGAGGACGGCGTCCCGCCGCTGCGCGCCCGCATTGTGGAGCGCCTCGACCACTCCGGCCCCACGGTGTCCCAGACGGTGGCCCGCATGGAGCGCGACGGCCTTATCCGGGTGGCTGACGATCGATCCTTGGAGCTCACTCCGGAGGGGCGGCACCGGGCCACCGAGGTGATCCGTAAGCACCGGCTTGCTGAAAGGCTGCTCTTGGACGTCATTGGGCTCGAACGTCGCCTGGTCCACGACGAGGCCTGCCGCTGGGAGCACGTTATGAGTGAGAAGGTCGAGGAGCGCCTGATCCGGATCCTTCAAGAGGTCACCACTGACCCCTTCGGCAACCCGGTTCCCGTCGGCCCGGTCGCGCACCCCCGGCCCGCCGCCGAGGAGATCAGTGCCGAGCGCGCCGTGCGCGAGGGCGTCATCAAGTCCACGGTCGCCCGCGTGGGCGAGCCCATCCAGGCCCATGCTGAGCTCCTGGGGGAGCTTGAGGACGCCGGGGTGGTTCCGGGCTCCCCGGTGGAGTTGGGGGCGGGGCCGACGGCGGTCCGGGTGCGCAGCGCCGGCGGTGAACCGGTTGCCGTGCCGACGGATCTGGCCCGTCATCTTTTCCTGCTGCGCACGGGGTCCGAACGCGCCTGAGCCGCGTGCCCGGGTCGGCGGGCCGGCGTGTCGGCGGTGAGGCTCCTGCTCGCCGCTCTCGTGGGCCGCGCTGGGCGCCTCTTGGCGGTAAGGGCGGTGGCGAGGGCGTCTGTAAGCCGGCGAGACCCGCATGATGCGACTGCTCACGAGTATTACAAGAAACACATCAATGTGATATTCATCTCACGCAGGGCGCTGCAGCTCACGTCCAGGTGGCGGACATCTCGATGGTCTGGCGATTTGCTTGCAAGTCCGCCCTTCTGAGGATGAGGCCCTCATCCTCGAGGAGGATGGACACTATTGAAACGTGACTGGAGTCACATTTCTGTGTGAGACCTAATTGTGACGAATCCGGTGGGCTCAGGTAGCGTCTGCGTTGCCTCCCGGGGACAAGTACCCGTGGGGCCCGAGGTGAGGCTCAATCCTGCCGCTCGACTCGGTCCACTCTCTTCCCAACACATGAAGGCAGGAACGGGGGAACCACAATCCGGCTCACGGGGGCCTCGCTCCCAACGAGCCTTGGGGTGAAGTCCGTACCGCACGGACCGGGCTTCTCCAGCCCGAACCCGACAGCTCACCTCGTCGGCTTATATAGGAGACAACACCTCATGACCACTCGCACTAAACCACGCCACCGCAAAGCCACTCGCCCCGTGACTCCGCTGACTGCGGTCGCTCCGGGTGCGCGTCGTGGGTTCGCGGTCGCCGCCTCCTCCGGCCTGGCGCTGACCATGCTGGCCTCGGCCGCTTCCGCCGCCGGTGGCAGCACCGAGCTCGACTCCTCCGCCGGCGCCCTGGGCGCCACGGGCGTCGGCGCCATTGCCACCCCGGTCCGCGAGGCCGTCACCACCAACGATGCGGTTGTCGCCCCTGCTGACGCTCAGTGGGTTTCCGAGGCGACTGTCGAGGCCGCCGTTGAGGCCGCGGTCGCTGAGGAGCCCGCCCCCGAGGAAACGGCGGATCAGGGTCAGGGGGAGCAGACCACTGCCGCCTCGACGACTGAGACCGTCGCCTACCAGGCTCCCGCAGCCGCCCCATCGGCCAGTTCCATTGCGGCCCTGGCCATGCAGTACGTCGGCGCCCCCTACGTCTCCGGAGCCGGCGGCCCCTCCGCTTTCGACTGCTCCGGTCTGGTGTCCTACGTCTACGCCCAGTTCGGCTACGACCTTCCCCACTCCTCTGGTGGCATCTACGCCGCCGGCACCGTCATCTCCGCCTCCGAGGCGCAGCCCGGCGACGTTCTCTACTGGCCCGGCCACGTCGGCATCTACACCGGTGGCGGCATGATGGTCGACGCCGGCACCGAGGCGACCGGCGTGCACTACCACTCCGTCTACGACGGCGCCATCTACCTGCGCTTCTGAGCGCCCGCAGCGTTATCGCACGCGCCTCCCCGCCCAATGAGGGCGGGGAGGCGCTTCGTTGTGGTGGCGGGGAGGCACGGGCGTTGCGGCGAAGCCGGCTGGAAGCCGACTAGAGGTGAGTCGGCGCGAACCGGCGGGCCGGGCCGAGGCCGTTGCCGGCCGAGACTGTTACCAGTGGTGTTTTGGAGCACACCGTGGTTCAAGGCACAATAATGGGAGCAGGACAGGCAGCCAACGCCCAGGAAAGGGGCTCCAACCATGGCAGAAGACAGCGTCATCCTTGTCGGTGTCGATGGGTCACCGGAATCGCTTGGCGCGGTGGACTGGGCCGTCGCTCGTGCCTCCTGCGAGGGCTGGCGCGTCCACATCCTGTGCGCCTACTCCCTGCCGTCCTTCACCACCGCCTCCCTGGATGGCGGCTACGCCGCCCTGGACGACTCCGCCATCCGCTCCGGCGCCCAGGCCGTCGTCGACGAGGCCGTGGCCCGTGTCCAGGGCGCCGGGGTGACGGTGACCAGTTCGCTGGAGACCGGGGACCCCGCGGGGGTGCTCGTCGACTTGTCTGCTGAGGCCGCCATGGCCGTGGTCGGCACCCGCGGCGGGGGCGGTTTCGCCGACCGCCTCCTGGGCACCGTCTCCTCCGCCTTGCCCGCCCACAGTCGTTGCCCCGCCGTGGTGGTGCCCCACCACACTGAGGGCGCCGCCTACACCCCGGTCAAGCGCATTGTCGTCGGCGTGGACGGTTCTGGCTCGGCTCGCAAGGCGCTGCGCCGGGCCGTGCGCGAGGCCGAGGTCTGGGGCGCCGAATTGACCGCTATTGCCGCGGTGCCCATGGCCACTGGGGCCGGCGCACTGGCCTGGCTGCCGGCCGCGGTGGACCGCGAGCAGGTCCTCACCGACGTCCGCTCCGGACTGGAGCGCGCCGTCGCCGACGCCCTTGAGGGCCACCCCGGCGTGACAGTGCGCCGCCACGCCCTGGACGGCAATGCCGCCGAACTGCTGGCCGAGTTCTCCACGGCGGTGGACCTGGTCGTCGTCGGCTCACGCGGCCGTGGGGGCTTCTCCGGCCTGCTCCTGGGCTCCACCAGTCAGGGAGTGCTCTCGCACGCCTCCTGCCCAGTGCTCGTGGTGCCCTCGCGCTCCAAGGACGACAACGCCGTCAGTCGCACCTCCACCCCCTGGGCTCGGGCCTGAGACTGAGCGCCCAGAACCCGGGTCCGGGCGCGGGCCGCCTTCGGCCGGGCGGGCTCTTCGAGTAGAGCCCGCCCGCGCATGGGGCCAGGCGCGGGCTACTTCTGAGGTCGCGGCCCGCCGGGCCCGCCGTCGGCGCATGGGCCGGGTCGGCGCATGGGCCGGGTTCTGGCGCCACCGCCCGTCGCGTCTGGCGCCTGCCGCCGGCACTGGTAGGGTTGCCCGCTGTAGGCCCTCGTAGCTCAGGGGATAGAGCACCGCTCTCCTAAAGCGGGTGTCGTTGGTTCGAATCCAATCGGGGGCGCGAAGCACCGGGGTCCTCTGTGCGGCGCCTTCCTGGCGCCACCCCGGGGACATCTCCCGGGATCGGCCCGGCAGTGCCTATATGTTGGTGAGATGACGCCCCCATTCTTCTTCTTCCGCCGCAAGCGGCGAGAGCCGGACCCGGCAACGGACAAGCCCACCGGCGTCACTACTCCTGCGTCCGACTCCGGGCAGAGCACTTTCGGCGCTGTCGTGCACTCCGAAGGCGAGGCCTCACCCCCGCCCCCGCCCCCTCCGCCACCGGCGGACCCCGAGCCGCCCGCCCCCAGCCCGGAGCTCGATAAGGCGCTGGCCGCATGGCGCGAGGAGCTTGCGGCCCTGGGAGGAGTCGCAAGCCTCGACGACATCACCATCCTCGACGGCGTCGTCGACCTCACCGCCGCCCACCCCTCCGGCCTGGCCCAGCTCTATGCGGGCAGGCCTACGCACCTGGCCAACCTCGTGCGAGAGAGGTCGGCCCAGTCGGTGGCGCGCCGCTCATTGCGCGACGTTGCCGGCCGCACCCAAGTCATTGCGCGCCAGTTCGGCGTCGCCCCCGTCTACCTCGCCCTGGGCGTGGCCACCTGGAACGAGACTCTCAGCCGCCAAGACCCCACCGCGTCCCGTCTCACCGCAGGCTCCGGGGCCCTGGCGAACCAGGGCGGGGAGGCCGGGCGCCCCGAGGAGGCGCCGGAGGCCGGGGGGACGGCCGGCGAGTCCCCCACCCCGGCTGACGCCGCGGGCCCGCGCGGTGCGGGCGCGCGCACCGTCAATGCCCCGGTACTGCTGCGCCCCGTGCGCCTGTCTACCGCAATGGCCGACACCACCATTGCGCTGGACCCGTCCATTGAGGTCAACCCCGTCCTGACCCGGGCCCTGCGCCGTTATGGCTGCACCGCCGACGTCGACGCCCTGGCCCGGGCCTCCCTGTCCGCTGAGGGCTTCACCCCCCGTGCCACGCTGGCCCGCATTGGCGCCCTGGGGCGGGAGTACCTGCCCGGCTTCGACATCCACGAGCGGCTCGTCGTCGGCGCTTTCGCCCACCCCGGCCAGGCGCTGGTCGAGGACTTCGACGCCATTGAGGAGCGCGCCCGCTCCTCCGCCCTGGTCGCCGCCCTGGCCGGGGACCAGCGCGCCCGCGCCGCCCTGGATGTTCCGCTCGACCCGCCGCGCCGGGAGGACCGTGACCCCGACGCCGAGCGGGGCGCCGGAGACCTCGACCCCGCCCAGCTCGACGCCGTTGAAGCCGTGGGCACCGGTGCCTCCCTGCTCCTGGACGCCCCACCCGGATCCGATATTGCCGCGACCCTGGCGGCCATCCTCGCCGACGCCGCCGCCTCGGGGCGCACGGTGATGCATGTACCCTCCACCAGCGCCGACGGGCGCGCGGTAGCGGACGCCCTGCGTGAACTGGGGCTGGGCTCCATTGTCATGGACCTGACCGAGGACGCCGCCTGGCGCCGCAACGCCGCTGAGGGCATTAAGGAGAGCCTGGGGGTCAGGGAGCCCGATCTGGACGTTGCCGAAATCGTGGCCCTGCGCCAGGAATTGGTTTCGGTGCGCTCGCGCCTGTCGCGCTACATCACCGCGCTGCACGCCCCGCGCGCCCCCTGGCAGGTCAGCGCCCATGAGGCCCTGAAAGAACTGGCCGGGCTCACCAGTTCCCGCGCCCGGCCCCGCACCACGGCCCGCGTCGAGGCCGGGCACTTGGCGCGGCTCGACCCCGCCGGCCTGTCCCGGGCCCGCGAACTCCTTCACACCGCCCACGCCCTGGGCGCCCTGTCCCCGGAGGTCTCCGCCTCCCCGTGGCGGGGCATCCCGGTGGCCGACATTGATGAGGCCGTTGACACCCTCCACCGCCTCCAGAATCTGGCGGACACCCTGTGCCCGCAGATTGACGAGGACATCACCAGGGTTGTCGATGAGACGCGCCTGACTCGGGCCCTGACCCTGGGGCAGTGGTGCGAGCAGCTGGACATGCTCGACGGCGTACGCGAGTCCCTTGATATCTTCCGGCCCGAGATTTTCGAGCGCTCCGCCGCCGACATGGTCATTGCCACCGCCTCGAAGCGGTGGCGCGAGGAGCGCCACCTGGACATGAACGGCTCCACGCGCCGACGCTTCACCAGGCAGGCCAAGGACCTGGTGCGCCCCGGCAGAGTGGTCGACGATCTTCACGCCGAACTGGTCAAAGTCCAGCAGCGCCGTGAGGTGTGGCGCCGCCACGACTCCGACGGCGGCTGGCCCCGCCTGCCCGGGGGCCTGGACACGATCCGCCGCACCGCCGACCTGGCGCGCACAACCCTCGAGCAGCTTCAGCCGGTGGTGGGCAATTCCCAGGGCATTGTCCTCATGAACATGCCCCTGGAGGACCTGCTGACCCGGGCGCGGGTTCTGGCCGACGACGACGCGGTCGCCCAGAACCTGCCCCGCATTAACCAGGTTCTCGGTGAGCTTGACGCCCTGGGGCTGACCCCCCTGGTCAAGGACCTTGCCGCGCGCCGCCTCCGGGACGACCAAATCGACACCGAGCTCACCTATTGCTGGTGGTCGTCCCTGCTGTCCCAGGCGCTGCGCAACGACCCCGACATGGGGGGCCTGGACGCTACCGCCCTGGCCGGGCTGGCCGCCTCCCTGCGCGAGCTCGACGCCGCCCACACCGCCTCATTGGCGGGCCCGGTGGCCCAGGCCTGCGCCCGGCGCGTGCGCGAGGCCATCGAGGCCGACAAGGACACGGCGCGTTCGCTCTACCTGGCGCTGTCCCGGGAGGACGGCATCCCGCTGCGCGACATTCTGGCCGCCTACCCCCTGGCGATGATTGCCAAACCAGTGTGGATCGTCCCGCCCACCCTGGTCTCCCAGGTGTTCGTACCCACAGCGCTCATCGACCTGGCGGTCCTGGACGCCAGCGCCCACCTGCCGGTGGCCCAGGCGCTGCCGGCCTTTGTGCGCGCCGAGCAAGTGCTCGTGGTCGGGGACCCGCGCCGGGCCACCAGTGGCCTGGCCGGCGAGCTCGGACCCCTGCTTCCGCGCGTGACCCTGCCCACCGGGCGCAACACCCTGGACGCCGAGATCGCCGCCTTCCTGGCCGCCAACGGCTACGAGGGCGTCGTGGAGGCCATCCCCGCCCCACCGGGGGCGAACCGCCTGAACCTGGATCTGGTGGAGGGGCGGGGCATGCCCGCCCCGGGGCAGACGGCGGTCGAGAGCGTGGGCGCCGAGGTCGAGCATGTCGTCGACTTGGTCATTGAGCACGCCCTGCGCCACCCCGAGCAGTCCCTGGGCGTGATCGCCCTCAATCTCCGTCACGCTGAGGCGCTGCGCCAGGCCGTGGCCACGGCGGTCGCCGGATCGGAGTCCCTGGAGCGCTTCTTCGCCCCCGGGGCGCCTGAGCCCTTTACCGTGGTGGATCTTTCCGAGGCCCGCTCGCTGCGCCGCGACCACGTCATTCTGTCGGTGGGCTACGCCAAGACCCCGCACGGTCGAACGATCTATTCCTTCGGGGATGTCTCCGACCATGGGGGCATGGTGGCGCTGGTGGAGGCATTGTGCGCCTCCCGGGGTACAACCCGTGTGGTGTCCTGCCTGGAGGCCTCCGACATCGACCCCGACCGCCTGCACTCCGCCGGCCCCCGCCTGCTGCGGGAGGTCCTGGTGCGCGCTGGGGCGCAGCCGCCGACTCAAACCCCGGAGCCCGGCGGTGAGCCCGACGGGCTCCTCATAGACCTGGCGGAGCACCTGTGGAGGCGCGGCCTGACTGTTGTGCCCCGCTACGGGATGGGTGACGGCCCCAAGATCCCGCTGGCCATTGGCCACCCCGACTGCCCGGGAGAACTCTTCGTGGCGGTCCTGACCGACGACGCCGACTACGTCGCCGAGCCGAGCCTGCGCCGTCGTGACCGTCACTGGGTGGAGCGCCTGACCCAGCGGGGGTGGAGGGTCCACATGGCGTACTCAGCCGGTGTTTTCGTGGATCCGGAGGCTCAGGCCCGCACCATTGAGGATGAGATCATCGAGGTGCTTGAGGCCCGCGCCCAGGCGCAGGCCGGCCCCGAGGTCGAGGCCGTCCCCGAGCACGTGGACGACCCGGCTCCCGGCCCCAGGCTCGCCCTCGTACCCGACCCGCCCTCGCCGCTGGAGCCCGAGCCGCAGGAGGGGGCCGCGCTGGGCGGTGCGGCTCACGAGGGTTCCGCCTCCGGGCTGCGGGAAGCAACCCGCACCGGTTCCAAGGCGGGGGAGGCCGAGCGGGGGCCCCGCCCCCCAATCGCTCAGGGCCTGCCCTTGCAGGCCTACTCCGACGACCAGCTCGACGACCTCATGGCCTGGATCCGCTCCGACGGGATTGAGCGCACCGTGGAGGAGGAGGCCGAGGAGCTCAGGGCAACACTGGCGCTGCGGCGCCGAGGCTCAGGTATTGACGCGGTCCTGGCGAACGTTGTGGGGCGGACCCGGTGAGCACCGGAAGCGCGGGCCCGGCGGGCGCCGGGAGCGCGGCTCGGGGGACTCCTGGGAGTCGCAGGCGGGGCCGTCGCCGGGTGGTGGTGCTCTCGGCCCTCGATGAGCGCCGGGTGGCCCGCGGGGAGCTCACGGAGGCCGCCGCCGAGGAGGCGCGACGGCGCCAGACCGACGCCCTGTCCCAAGCCGGTGCGCAAGACCGGGGCGATCGGGGCAATACCGACGCCGGCGCTGGTGGGCGGGCCCGGGGCTCCAATGATGCACGGCTCCTGCGGGAGGTGCCGCCCCACTGGGCGTAGCGCCCGGCGCGAACCGGCCGGCACGGGGCGTAGCGCCCGGCGTACGCCGGGCGGGTGGTGCGGGCCCGTATTAGGCGGCCCGGGCCCGCGCTCTTCTGCTCCAGCCGAAGGGCCGCCTGCGGCCCTTTAAACGACGCGGCCCCCGCAACCCCAATTCCGGGTGCTGCGAGGACCGCTGGAATCCGCCTCATGGGCGGCTGGACCCATTCGCGATGGTGTGGTGCACCAGAGGTGCACCACATACGTGTCAGCGCGAGGGGGTGGTTCCGGCCTGCTTGGCGAGCAGATCGCGAATCTCGCCCAGGATCTCGGTTTCGGTGGGCTCGGCGGGCTTGGCCTCCTCTTCCTGCTTCATGCGCTCCTTGAGCTTGTTCATGGGCATGACAATCGCGAAGTAGACCGCGAAAGCGACCAGGAGGAAGTTGACCAGGGCGGTGATAATAGTACCGGGCTGGATGTAGCTGTCAGCGTCCTGGAAGATCTTGAACTGGCCGACGGAGTCGAAGTTCGGGGAGCCGATAATCTGGCCAATAATGTCCAGGATCACTTTGGTGATGTTGTCGACGATGGGTTTGAAGGCCCCACCGATAATGACGGCGACAGCCAACTCGATGGCGTTGCCCTGGGAGATGAACTCCTTGAAGCCCTTGAACATTGAGGAACCTTTCCTAGCTGCGAGCAGATGCAGGTCGGCCCATTCGCCGTGAGAACGGATGGGTCGCGGCCCCCCAGGGTGGGGCACCGCTGCGACATCACGGGCTCAGCACAATGCCGAGAGCTCCACGTGTGGCCGCACTAACAACAAGGCTAGCGTCACTTGCCGGAACAGCAAGGGTAATAAGTATGACCTTGCTCCCGGATGCGCCCCATTCAGGGCCCTTCTGCTCCTGCTGAGCCAGGATCACCCTGGCCCGGGAGCACAGGACCAGTCCCTCCGGCTCCCCGCCGGGCTCAAGGGCGGGTGAGGACAGGCGCGGGGATTCCCCAACAATGTCCACCCGGGCGCCGGGAACGGCCAGCTCCGCCCCAATGCCAACCGGGACCTGGACGATTCGCTCGGTGGGGTCCAGGTCCGCCGCCAGGGCCGCGCTGGTCATTGAGGTCGTCAGAACGGTTCCGGCCTCCAGGCGGACAGCCGCCCGGGCGCCAATGATCCGCTTATCCGCCAGCCCCGCCTCCGGCAGGGCCGAGACGGCGACACGGCGCACAGCCACATCGGCGTCGGCGATCACCTCTCCGGCCAGGATCGTTCGGGTGCTGACCAGCACTTCACGGCCCTCGGGGGCGGCCGGCCGCAGCACGCTGAGAGCAACGAGTACGGCGGCCCCCAGGCAGAAGGCCACCACCAGATGGCGGTGACGCCACAGCAGCAAGGAGGGGCGCACCGGGGGCGGGCCGCTGTCGGGCCCGCGGCGCAGCAGCCGCAGGCGGGACCCGGGGGACGAAGAGGCGGAGTGCGAGGCAGGCGACGGCATGCCTCCAGGCTGCGACCCGGCTGCGCGCGGCGCCACCGGGCCTATCGAGCCCTGTGGATAAGCACCGAATCAATACTCCTGTGGTTCCCGGGAGGCCGCGGGTTCTCGCGCGATCGTCGACGCCGGGCGAAGGCCCGAGCAGGCCGGGACCGGGCGGTCCTCCCCGATAGCCGTTAGCACTCCCCGGCGGAGAAGGCCGAACCCTTCAGCAGGAACCAGGCCTGCTCGGTAATGACGGCGTCTACCGGCATGTCGTGGGGCTCTTGCGGCAGGGGGCCGGCGACAAGCTCGTCGTGGTGCACCATGGCGAAGACCTGGACGCCCTCGCCGCGCAAGGGCAGCATGCGGTCGTACCAGCCGCCGCCTTGCCCGAGGCGCCGCCCGCCACGGTCCACCGCCAGGGCGGGAACGATGAGGGCCTGGACCTCGCCGACGGCCTCAGCCGGCAGCACCGCTCCGCGGGGCTCTGGGGGCCGACCCGGAGCACGCTCCTGAAGCTCGGCAATACTGGACAGCCGTCCCCAGCAGCGCGAGAGCTGGGGGCCGAGCACCGGCAGCAGCACCGTGACCCCCAGGCGAGTGAGTTCTTCCAGGAGCGGTTGAGTGCAGGGCTCGTGCCCCACGGAGACGTACGCGGCCACCGAGTGCATGCCCCCAACCGCCTCCAGGGCGTGCGTCGTTAGCGCCGCACAGGTGGCGTCGTGCCCGCTCAGCGGATGGCGGTGGTGGTGGCGCCGCCCCTCGCGCAGCATCTTGCGCAGTTGCTCTTTGGCGTCGTCGGCCTCTAGATGGCTGGTGTCGGGCAGACTGCGCACAGGAAGGCTCATGGTCCTATCCTCTCAGGTTCCGCATCCCCGTTCGGGTGCGCCATGGCAAGAGGGCACCTGTCCCCATGTCCGCTCACCGCACGGCCCCGGGCCGGGGTGCAGCGCGGTCGGGCGTGCTCGGCTCACTTCGGGTCGGGTCGGTCGGCCCCGGGTCGGGCGCACCCGGTCGGTCCCGGGGTCGGGTGCTCTCGGTCGGCCCCGGGGTCAGGCGCTCCCGGCCCGGCCCGTGAACAGGCGTTCCCGATCCCGGGCCGCGAACAGGCGCCGGGGTCGGGAGCGTGTGCGGCGAGCCGTCCAAGGCCCGGTGGGCCGGTAGCCTGAGCCATATGCCCTGGGCCGCTCTGGGCCCGGAAACAATATGACAGCGGAGGAAGTCCATGAGAACCGTCGCCGAGCAACTGGCCGCCTGCCTTGAGATCGCCCAGTCGGCCGCCCCGCTAGATGTCCTCCTGCCCGACGCCGTTGGCTGTGTCCTGGCCGAGGACATTGTCGCCGAGCTCGACCTGCCGGTTGTCGACCTGGCCGGCGTGGACGGCTATGCGGTCGTCGCCGCTGAGACCCGGGGCGCCTCCACGGGCTCCCCGGTCGCCCTGGACGTGGTGGACGCCGTGCGCGCCGGTGATATGCGCCCCACTCGGCTGGTTCCCCGCGCCGCCGTTCTGATCGACTCCGGCGCCCCCCTGCCGCAGGGGGCCGACGCCGTCGTGCCCTGGACGCACACCGACCGGGGCGGTTCGCGGGTGCGGATCACCGTCCCGGCACGGGCCGGTGAGAACGTGCGCCGCCGGGCGGAGGACGTCGAGGCCGGCACCACAGTCATGGCCCAGGGGTCGCGGGTCGCCGCCCGTCAGGTGGCCCTGCTGGCGGGACTGGGCCGCCACCGGGTCAAGGTCCACCCGGCCCCGCGCGTGGTTGTCGTCTCGGTGGGGGACGAGTTGATTGAGCCCGGTAACTCCAGGAACCCCGGGGATGTCTACGACGCCAACGGGCACGCCCTGGCCTGTGCAGTCGCCGACGCCGGTGGGCAGGCGTTCCGCGTAGCAGCGGTGCCCGATGACTTGGGGGCGCTGGCCGAGACCATTGAGGACCAGCTGGTGCGGGCCGACGTGCTCATTACCACTGGGGGGCTCTCGGTGGGGCAGGGGGACACGGTCAAGGAGGTTCTGGCCCCCCTGGGCTCGGTGCGCTTTGACGCCGTTGCCATGTCTCCGGGGCGTCAGCTCGGCGTGGGCACGGTGGAAGGCACCCCGATCTTCTGCCTGCCGGGGGACCCCGTCAGCGCCCAGATCGCTTTTGAGACCTTTGTGCGGCCGGTGCTGCGCCAGGTCGCAGGGTGGTCGAACCTGCACCGGGTGAGCCTGCCGGCCGTCATCTCGACGGGCTGGCAGTCGCCGGCGGGCAAGCGGGAGTTCGTCCCCGTGCGGTTGAGCGGGTCGCCCTCTCGCGGCTACCGCGCCGAGCCGACGACGCCGCCCGGCTCCACCCGCCTCCTCGGCCTGTCGGAGGCCAACGCCATAGCGGTGGTACCCGAGGACATGGGCTCGGTGGTCACCGGGGACACGCTGCACTGCCTGCTCCTAGACACCTGAATGACGGCAGTTGAACGATGGCACCTGGATGACGGCACCTGGATGACGGCGCCTGAACGACGCGCGCGTCGTGCCTGAGTGCGCCCGCTGTCAGACGGAAAACAGGAAAAAATCGGAGCGGTGAACGCTGTGACGATTGAGCATCATGAGAGTTTTGAGATGCGGGAGATGGGTGTGACAGCTATTGTCGTGCGAAACCCCGGGGAAATCAGTCGGTCCTGCAACATGTCCACAACACGCCGCGCTGTTACTGGGGTCGGGGCCCGGCGCGGCTTACCGTGGCGGTGTGGGGATCGGGATCTGGGCGCTGCTGGCGCTAGTTGTCGTTCTCGCCGTGTACCTTCTGCCGTTCCTGGTCGCGCGCCGCGAGGTGATGTCCCTGTCCAACGCCGATGACCGCTACTCCTCAGAGTTGAGGGTGCTGGCCACCGGGGGCAGCACCGCTGCGGATGAGGCTTGTGCGAGCAGCGGACACGCACAGATCTTTCGACGCCGACCGGAGGTGAGGGCGATGAACAGGCCCGCAGTCAGGAACGTGCGCGCCCTGCGCACGGAGCGCGAGTTGGCGCGTGCGCGTCGGCTCCACCAAACCAACAGGGAGCAGCGTCGAGTCGCGGCCTCGCACCGCGCGCTCGTCGCCGGCGCCCTACTCGCCGCCGCCGCCATCCTGTGGCTGGTCGGCGGCCTGGGCCTCATGCCCTGGTGGCCCGCCATTGTCCCGACGGCTCTCCTGGGGGTCTCAATGGTCGGCGGGCGCAAGGCCTCCGTGGCTTCGGCCGCCGCCGAGCGCCGCGAGCGTCAGCGCATTGCCGAGATTGAGCGGGAGTTGGAGAGCCTGGTCGGCCGCCCGGCGGTTCCCGCCTTTGTTGCGCCGGGGACCGCGGAGAACCTGGGGGCGGCGCTGCGCGCCGCCCAGGAGCCCCGTGCCGCCCAGGAGCCCCGTGCCGCCCAGGAGCAGGCGGTGGACGCCGAGCAGCGGGCGGACTCCCAGGAGCAGTCCCCGTCCCAGGCCACGCAGGCCCAGGGAGGCCTGGATGAGTCGGCCCCCGGGCAGGAGGGCGCTTCACGCGAGGACTCCTCACAGGAGCAGGGTGACCGTTCGGGGCGGACGGCGAGCCGCTTCGCCGGGGATGCCGGGCGGGCATCGGGCGAGGGTGCCGCCTCGGACAGGGAGCCGGCACTGAGGTGGGACACCGGCGAGGACGGCTCCCAGACCCCGCCGCAGGGCTGGCACCCGGTGCACGTGCCCGCCCCCACCTACACGCTGGCCGCCAGGGCCCCGCGACGGCAGTTCGAGGCCCCTGCGGAGGAGGCCCACGAGTCCGAGTCCGTGTCGGTGCCGGCGCGCCCCCAGTCGGTTCGCGCACTGGCCACATCCGGTGTTGAGGACGAGCAGGACTTCCAGCCCATCGACCTGGACAAGGTGCTTGAGCGCCGGCGCGCAGCCGGGGAGTGAGCGGGGAGTGAGTAGGATGGTTGGCGGCGCCGCCGGTGGCGGTGTCACGGCTCACGGCGCTCCGAGTTGCGGTGCGCGGCTGTGACGGTGCTACCATCGTGGCGCACTCGGGGCTATGGCGCAGTTGGTAGCGCGTCTCGTTCGCAATGAGAAGGTCGGGGGTTCGAATCCCCCTAGCTCCACCGACAATGACAAGACCGGAACCGGCCCCGCCTCATGGCGGGGCGGTTTTGTTTCTGCGGTGACGTGGGCCGGGGCATCGATGTTGGTGTGGGCGAGGACGCTGGCGGTGGTCTCGTCGGGGCGTAGGTGGTGTTCTCTTCGTCGTCGATGGTGATGCGGGTGAACAGGGCGCGGTTGAGGATGCGTCGTTCGGCTTCGAGCTTGTCGCGCTGGGCGGTCAGGAGCAAAACGGGCCAAACCTGTGATCCTGAATATCGGCCCCGATGAGTATAGGGCAGTGGGTTGCGAGCATTATCCGTGAGAATCGAGAGAAGAGGGCTGGTCGCGGATTGCCTGCTTCATGAATTTTCTGACCGCCCTGCCTCCCTCGTCCTCGTGACCCTTCATCATGTGACCACCGGTGTCGAAGCTGACGAATGTACAGTCTGGGAAGCGATTGATCACTTTTTCCATTGCTTTGTAGTCGGCTAGTTTGTCGTCTTTGGCGTGAAGGATGATTGATGGCACTTGCATGGCCGGCTTTAAACAAAACCGTATTCCAGTGCGTTCTTAGGTGGAGATTAGTGTGGGCGGGGTATAGAATGGGCGCATGCAGGTTGATGTAACACTGGAAGAACGCGATGTTCTATTGAGGTGGAAGAAGCGCAACGACACGCTGATTCTGGTCAGATTGAAAGCCGAAGCGATCCTCTACGCGTCCCGCGGCGTTAATACGGACATTATTGCGGAGATGGTTGACCGGTGTGAGAGGACCGTGAAGGAATGGTTCTCGGAGTGGCGGCGCACCAGGTTACATTCGGTGGTAACCGGTCATGCCGGCAATCAGAACGCCGCGAAACTCACCCGCACCCAAAAAGAACAGCTCAAGGAAGTGCTAAGTCTGCCACCATCGCAGTCCGGCATCAGAGCTGACTTCTGGGACGTGCCCGCCCTACGCGATGTGGTGAAGGCGAGGTTCGGTGTGGAGTATGAGTCGGACTCCTCCTACCAGTTGCTCCTGCGCTTCGTCGGCATGAGCTTCAAGCTGCCCGATCCCTTTGACAAGCGCCGCGATGAGAAGGCCATCACCGAGCGGATGGCGCAGATCCGCCAGGAAGTCGCCGACCTGCTGGCCGGCGGCTGGGAGGTCTACACCGTCGACGAAGTCCGCGTCGAGCACGAGGCCGAGACCCGCCGCATGTGGCTGCCCAAGGGCAAGCGCACCAAGATCTACGTCGACCGGAACCGTTCTTCATGCTCGTTCTTCGGTGCCCTGAGCCTGACCACCAAGAAGATGCGCATCTACCCCATTGAGGGCAGCCAGAACACCGAGCAGATTATCCTGGCTATGAGCCGCCTGGCACGTGAAACAGACAACACCAAGATAGCCGTCGTTTTGGATAACGCCAGATTCCACCACGCCAAAGCCCTCACCAGCCTGTACGAGCCCGGTGAAGCATTAGAGAGAATCACGCCGATCTATCTCCCGCCATACGCGCCGGACCATAACCCGGTCGAGCACGTCTGGAACACGGCCAAAGGAAGCATCGCCAACATTCAGCGCGACACCCCCGAACAAACATACGACGCGTTCCTTGACTACGTCACCAGCCGCACCTTCGACTACGACTTCGAACACCTACCAACAACACCCCTCGACAACGATCTTGTTTAAGGCCGGCCATATCTTAATTCCACGGCCCTTATCGCCGATGCGTCGAGCGCCGTTCCATGCAACTTCCCCATATCGTCAACGAGCTGTACCGCCGTTAAACCGGTCCTTTCGCGATACCAGGACGTCGGCATGTGCAAGCCGACCGTATTAAACGCCTGTCGCCATGACCGCTCGTGGGCGTCGTGCGTCTGAACGAGCGTACCATCGAGATCGAAAATCAGCGCCCGAGCCCGCGCTAACTCCTGGCGAACTGTATCCGGCAAATTCAGCATCATAACACCGGCTCCGGTATCTTCCTGCCCCGAGTTCCTGTCATGCGGAACCATGCCGCGATAACCGTTCCGCACGTCAACATTGCGAGGACCCTCATAGTTCTTGCAAATAAAAATTGCCCGACTAATCCCGGAGAAGTCGGCGATGCCGAGAAATTTGTTGCCGACATGCTACGAGGCCCCATTGTCCCGCGTCAAGTTGTTGGCAGGGTTTTCCGGGTTTCAAATATGGGTGCTGCCGGGGCGGCCCGTCCGGGGCGGGCCTACGGGCGCCCCCTGGCGAGGACCCCCGGCGTGACATGACCTGGCCGGGGTCATGGGGTCATGGTCGGCGGGGTCTTCTCGCCGCCACGCACGGAGCACCTGGGCCGACCGGGCGCACCTGCGGCATAGGCTGTCTCAGGTCAGCTTGACCCGATTCGAGTCTTCCGAGGAGCCCCAGTGGTCGCTATCCATCCTTCCCGCCGTTCCCTGGTCGCCATGGTCGGCGGGGGCCTGCTTCTTGCGGGCTGCTCCAGCTCCCCCTCCTCCCAGGACACTGGAACCAGGGCCTCCAGCACCCCGCACGGTCCTGCCGCCACGCCGAGTAATCCTGGTAATCCCGCCGCTTCGGATGGCACCGCCTCCGCCACCATTATTGATGTGCGCACGCCCGGCGAGTACGACGAGGGTCATCTGGAGGGTGCGGTCAATATCGACTTCAGCGCCTCGGACTTCACCGAGCAGATCAGCGCCCTGGACCCCGCGGCCACCTACCAGGTCTACTGCCGCTCGGGGAACCGCTCCGCCCAGGCCGTTGCAGCCATGCAGGCGGCCGGGTTCACCAATGTCTCCGACCTTGGCGGCATCCAGGACGCCTCTCAGACCACTGGTCTGAAGATCGTCAGTTCATAGCAGCGGCAGTCCGTGCAGCAGGTCGGTGAGGGCGATGACTTGCCGGGGGATGTACTCGGCGATCGTGAGTCCGACGACGTCGGCGGCCCGCCCCAGGTCCCGCAGCAGCCGGTTGGTCTGGGCCAGGCTGAGCCCGCCAGTGTCCTTCCCCAGCCCCAGAACGACCTCGTCGGCATCGACGGTGTCCACATCCAGGTGGATGGCCACGCGGCTGCAACCGGTTTGGGCCAGCCACTGGAGCAGGGGCCCACTGGAGTCGCGCAGCTCCTGGGGGCTGAAGGCGGTCGGCCCCTGGGTGCGGATCTTCGGGTGCGGCGCCGCGCCCTCCCTGTGGGAGTGGCGCGGCGCCGCGTTTGAGTCGTTGCGAATGACAGTCCAGGTGAATGTCAGTCCAGGTAGTCGCGCAGGACCTGGCTGCGCGAGGGGTGGCGCAGCTTGGACATGGTCTTGGACTCGATCTGGCGAATGCGCTCGCGCGTCACCCCATAGACCTTCCCGATCTCGTCAAGGGTCTTGGGCTGGCCATCGGTCAGGCCGAAGCGCATGGACACCACGCCGGCCTCCCGCTCCGAGAGCGTGTCGAGCACGGCGTGCAGCTGTTCCTGAAGCAGGGTGAAGCTGACGGCGTCGGCGGGAACCACGGCCTCCGAGTCCTCAATGAGGTCACCGAACTCGGAGTCCCCGTCCTCACCCAGAGGGGTGTGAAGGCTAATGGGCTCACGCCCGTACTTCTGGACCTCAACAACCTTCTCCGGGGTCATGTCCAGCTCGACGGCCAGCTCCTCGGGAGTGGGCTCGCGGCCCAGGTCCTGAAGCATCTGGCGCTGGACGCGGGCCAGCTTATTAATGACCTCAACCATGTGCACCGGGATGCGGATGGTGCGGGCCTGGTCGGCCATGGCGCGGGTAATGGCCTGGCGAATCCACCAGGTGGCGTAGGTGGAGAACTTGTACCCCTTGGTGTAGTCGAACTTCTCCACCGCGCGAATGAGGCCCAGGTTGCCCTCCTGAATGAGGTCCAGGAAGAGCATGCCGCGGCCGGTGTAGCGCTTGGCCAGGGAGACCACGAGCCGCAGGTTGGCCTCCAGCAGGTGGTTCTTGGCGCGCTGGCCGTCCCGAGCGATCCAGTGCAGGTCCCGGCGGCGCTTGGCGGGCATCTCGTTGCCCTCTGTCGACAACAGGTGCTCGGCGTACAGGCCCGCCTCAATGCGCTTGGCGAGCTCGACCTCCTGGGCGGCGTTGAGCAGGGCCACCTTGCCGATCTGCTTGAGGTAGTCCTTAACCGGGTCGGCGGTGGCGCCGGCGGTGACGACCTTCTGGGCGGGCTCGTCGGCCTCATCGGAGTCCGAGACCGTGAAAGAACCGTCTTTGCGCTGGCCCGAGCCCTTCGAGCGCCGACCGGATTTGCGGGAGGCTGCGCGTTCAGCCTCCTCCCGCTGCATGCGCTCCAGTTCACCGGTCAGGGCGGCAATGGAGGGCTTCATCTTGATGCCCTTAATGATCCAGCCGCGGAAAACGAAGCCGTTCTGGGCCAGGAACTCGCGGGCCACCATGGGGCCCGAGTCGCCTACGGTGAAGCGCGGCACGGGGCCGTGGCCGTAGGCGGCCAGGGTGATGGGCTCCTCCAGGGTGCCATTGCCGGCCAGCTCAAGATCCTTGACCACGGTGTGGGAGCGCACGAACAGCGTGGCGCCGGGGGCTAAGCGGATGCCCTTGAGGGCCTGCGGGGTGTTGAAGGGGCGGCGCTTGGTGCCGTCGCCGTTGACCTCCAGGGCCACGTCGAGGTAGTAGTCGCGCAGCTCGGGGGCGGGCTCCTCCTCGGCGTCCTCCTTCTCGTCGTCAGAATCCTCCTCTTCCTCTTCCTCGTCGTCCTCCTCGTCATCGGAATCCTCATCATCGGTCTCGTCGTCGGGATCCTCGTCGTCGGGGTCATCCTCGTCGTAGTCGTCCTCGGGGTCCGAGGGCTCCTCGTCCTCACCGATGTCGTCGAGGTCGAAGTCCTCATCGGTCTCGTCGACGTCGGCTCGCGTGCGCGTAGCGGTGGCAGTGGAAGAAGCCACGGAGTTCCTTTCGTCTGAGAGGACATGCTCGGGTGGGGACAGGCCGGGCAGGGAGATGGCGGCCTGCGCCGACACAGCAGGCAACCGTGGAATTGTAGCCTGTATTCCCGTACCCTGCTCCGCCGTCTTCTCCACGGGCCGCTACGCTGGATTCATGAACGAGTTGCGGGTCACCGTGGACACAGTCCGCAGGAGCGTCGACGCGCGCCTGTCGGCGATCGTTGCCGAGCGCCGCGAGCAGTGGAGTGATCTTGCCCCCTCACGTGAACTGCTCCAGACCGCCTCGGACCTGCTCACCGGCGGCAAGCGCATGCGCGCCGTCTTGGGCGCCGTCGCCCTGGCTTACCGGGCCGACGGCGAATCCCGCCTCCAGCTGCTCTCCTCGCCGGTGGCGGCGCACCTGGGCGCCGCCCTGGAGCTCTATCAGGCCAGTGCCCTGGTCCATGACGACGTCATTGACGCCGCCTTGACCCGTCGCGGCATCCCGACGGCGCACCACCGCCACTCACAACTGCACACCGAGCGCTCCTGGCGCGGGGACCCCCAAGCCTACGGCGTCAGCGCCGCCATTCTCCTGGGCGACCTTCTTCTGTCCGCAGCGGGTATGGAGATGGGGGCGGCCGCACGGGCCGCCGCCGTCGACGACGGCGCTCGCCTGGCCTCCCGGGACGCCTTTGACGCCATGACCCAGGAGGTGGCCCTGGGACAGTTCCTCGATGTGCGCTCCGAGGTGCTCCCCCTGCCCGGTCCCGACCAGGACCCCGTCAGCGCCGGGTCGGCCATGCTCGATGACGCCTTGGCCGTGGTGCGGCGCAAGGCGGCCCGCTACTCGGTGATGCACCCCCTGCTCATTGGCGCCCTCCTGGCGGGTGCCCGCCCGAATACCCCCCTCTACCAGGGCCTGGCGACCTTCGGGGAGGAGATCGGGATCGCCTTCCAACTGCGCGACGACGTCCTCGGGGTGTTTGGGGATCCGGCCCTGACCGGCAAGCCTGCTGGGGACGACCTGCGCGAGGGCAAGCGGACGGCGCTGTTGGCCATGACCTGGCGGCGGAGCAATGAGGCGGGCCGTGACCTGCTGCGTGAGGTGTTGGCCCGCCCGAAGGCGTCTGCTGAGGCGATTGCGCGGGTGGTGGCCCTCATTGAATCCTGCGGGGCTCGTGAGGCCCATGAGCAGGAGATCGTCAATCACACCCGCACGGGGTTGGACTCCTTGACCCATCTGGGTGGGGAGGTGAGCGCCTCCACCTACAGGGATCTGACTGCCGTGGCTGAGATGCTCACCACACGTAACGCCTGAGTGCGGGCGGGTATTGGGGCGTTCTACCCCCCAGGCGCGGCGGGGGAAGACTGGAGGGCCGTGAGGGCCGTAGACTCCCCCCGTGATCAAGGATCCGCTCATCGGTCGTCTCGTGGACTCTCGGTATGAGGTCCTCGACCGTGTTGCCCGTGGAGGCATGGCGACCGTCTACCGGGCGCATGACCGGCGTCTGGACCGTGTGGTGGCGCTCAAGCTCATGCACCCCCACCTGGCGGACTCCCCTGATTTCGTTGCCCGCTTCCGCCGTGAGGCCCGTGCCGCCGCGCGCTTGTCCAACCCTGGAGTGGTCGCCGTCTACGACCAGGGCAGCATTGATGGTGTCGCCTACCTGGTCATGGAGCTTGTTGAGGGCCGCAATCTGCGCGACCTCATTGTCACCGAGTCCCTGTCGGTCGGTGACGCCCTGCGCCTGACCGCCCAGGTGCTGCGCCCCTTGGGGGCCGCGCACCGCGCCGGCATGGTCCACCGCGATGTCAAGCCTGAGAACGTGCTCCTGCCTGCTGACGGCTCAGTGGCCAAGGTGGCTGATTTCGGGTTGGCCCGCGCCGTCACGGAGGCTACCCAGACCACCACGGGCAATATTCTGGGGACGGTCGCCTACCTGTCCCCAGAGCTCTTGACCAAGGGCGAAACCACCCCCCGCGCCGACGTCTACGCCGTGGGCATCCTCTTCTATGAACTGCTCACCGGCGAGCAGCCCTTCACCGGCGATTCCCCTGTCGAGATCGCCGTCCACAATGTCCATAACGACGTCCCCGCCCCCTCTCGACTCATCCCCGACCTGCCACCTGAGATCGACGACCTTGTCGCCGCCATGACCCAGCGCGACCCGGACAAGCGGCCGGCCGACGCCGATGCGGCACTCAATCTGCTGCGTGAGGCCCAGCGCCCCCTGAGCCGCAGCCAGCTGGCCGTGCGCCGAGACGGGAATGAGGCGTCGACGAGTGTCCTGGAGCCGGCGCCGAACCTCGTCTCCCCGGAGGAGGATGGCGAGCCGACCGATACGCTCGCCACGACTCCGAACGCCGGGATGCGGACCGTGTCGTTGCCCATTGGCGCCGTCGGGCCCAACGGCGGTGACGGGTCCGGCCGGCAGGCCCCGCGGTCTGCTGCCGATGACCAGCCGACGACCGCGCTGGCTCGCTCCCGGTCCATGCCCGCCGTGCCCCGTCGGGCACTGATCGGGGCGGGGATCCTGGCCCTGACCGCTGTCGGCGGCTCGGGCGTCTGGTACTTCCTGGCCGGTCCTGGGAACCGGGTGGAGGTCCCCCAGATCGAGGGGATGACCAGCGACGAGGCCCAAGCGGCCGTGAAGGCCGCGGATCTGGAGTGGGCGCCGCCCACCGAGGCCCACTCCGACACCATTGCGCCGGGCTCGGTGATCTCCGCCGACCCCGCCCCGGGCAGCCGGGTCGACCGGGGCGCCACGGTTACGGCTGTCATCTCGCTGGGCGTGGAGCAAAAGACCGTCCCCGACGTTGTGGGCTCCAAGGAGGACGACGCCCGTTTGAAGATCCAGCAGGCGGGTCTCAATGTTGGGGCCGTCACCCGCACCTACTCGGATTCCGTGGAGGCCGGCCTGGTGCTCTCCACGGATCCCAAGGCCGGGGAGGTTGTTAACCACTCCTCGGCGGTCGCCATGGTGGTCTCCAAGGGTCGTGAGCCGGCTACCGTCCCCAATGTCACGGGCAAAACCGAGGCGGAGGCCACCACCGCCCTGAAGGAGAAGGGCCTAGCAGTGGGTACCGTCACCGAGGAGTTCTCCGACACCGTGGCCTCCGGTACGGTGATCTCTCAGGATCCGGCGGCCAACGCCACCGGCTACTTCAAGGGCGACGCCGTCAACCTGGTGATCTCCAAGGGCCCGGAGACGGTGACCATCCCGGACGTGAGCTCCATGAACAAGGATGAGGCCAAGGCCGCCCTGGAGGCGCTGGGCCTGGTTGTCCAGGTCTCCAATGTCCTGGGCGGGCTCTTCGGTACCGTCCGCTCTACTGATCCGCCAGCGGGAACGAAGGTGAAGGTCGGCTCAACCGTCACCTTAACGGTGCTCTGAGCCGCGCCCCGACGCCGGTGGCCCGTGACTGCCCCGCAGTCCGGAGCCGGGGCATTGTGAGACTTCAGCTGCGGAGCATTTCGGCGACCTCGAAGGCCATCTCCAGGGACTGCTGGTGGTTCAGGCGCGGGTCCACGAGGGTCTCGTAGCGCTCAGCGAGCCCGGCCTCGTCAATATGCTCTCCGCCGCCCAGGCACTCGGTGACGTCGTCGCCGGTGAGCTCGACGTGGATGCCTCCGGGGACCGTGCCCAGGGCACGATGCACCTCGAAGAAGCCGCGCACTTCATCCATAATCTCCTCAAAGCGGCGGGTTTTAAAGCCATTGTCGGCGGTAATGGTATTGCCGTGCATGGGGTCGGTAATCCAGGTGACGGGGCGCCCGTCGGCCTGTACGGCCTCGACCAGTGGGGGAAGCAGCTGGCGGATGCGGCCCGCCCCCATGCGGGTGATTATGCACAGGCGCCCCGGGTCGCCGTCGGGGTTGAGGTGGTCAATGAGAGCAATGAGTTGAGCGGGAGTCGTCGTCGGACCGATCTTGACGCCCGCAGGGTTGTGCACGCCTTCCAGAAGAGCCACGTGGGCGTCCTCGGCGCCGCGGGTGCGCTCACCGACCCACAGCAGGTGCGCACTGGTGTCGTAGAGGCGCCCGGAGCGGGAGTCCTCACGAATCATGGCGTCCTCGTACTCCAGCAGCAGGGCCTCGTGAGCGGCGTAGAAGTCCACTTGGCGCAGGGCGTCGAAGTCCACCCCGGCCGCCTCCATGAAGCGCATGGCCCGGTCGATCTCCTCCGCCAGAGACTCGAAACGGCTGTAGGCGGGGTTGGCGGTGAAGCCGCGGTTCCAGGAGTGGACTTCACGCAGGTCGGCGTAACCACCCATGGTGAAGGCGCGAATGAGGTTGAGGGTCGTGCCTGAGCGCAGGTAGGCGTCGAGCATGCGGTGCGGGTCGGGGACGCGCGCCTGGAGGGTGAACTCGTGTCTATTGACCGAGTCGCCCCGATAGGAGGGCAGGGTCAGGCCGTCGCGGGTCTCGGTGTCGGCGCTGCGCGGTTTGGCGTATTGGCCGGCCATGCGCCCGATCTTGACCACGGGCGTGGAGGCGCCGTAGGTGAGGACGGCCGCCATCTGGAGGATGGTCTGGACCTTAAGGCGAATATTGAGGGCGGTATTGTCCGCGAAGGATTCGGCGCAGTCCCCGCCCATGAGGACGAAGGCCTCACCCTTGGAGGCCTTGGCCATGAGCTTGCGCAGGGAGTCCACCTCACCGGCGAAGACCAGTGGCGGTCGGGAGCGCAGATCGGCACTGACGGCCGCAAGCTCACCGGCATCGGGGTATGCGGGCTGTTGGGCGGCGGGCCGGGCCCGCCAGGCCGAAGCGCGGGCGGTCGCGTGCGGGGTTCCGAGCTCACTCATCACACCCGTCAGCATAGGTCACGGGCCCGCCACGACCCCAGGCCCGCCATATGACGGACCCGACTCACCGCCGGCGTGCCCGGGGGCGGGCCCGGTGGCCTTCAACAGAACACGGCGTAGGAGTTGAACTTATAAGCCTCAAAGGTGCCGTCCTCGTGAGGGTGCAAGAGGATCCACGCCTGGTATCCGTCTGATCCGGGGATGTCGTGGGAACTGCCCGTGGTGGCGCAAATAACATCACCGCCCTGCGTCTCGGAGGGAGGGTTTAAAATGATTTTCTTTCCCGAAG